>Ga0268264_10000317_pt1 | contig 76888 bp, 128 predicted proteins | sample KBSSwiS32_FD_190357 | JGI IMG/M metagenome (GOLD analysis project Ga0268264, IMG submission 190357) | Switchgrass rhizosphere microbial communities from Kellogg Biological Station, Michigan, USA - KBS Switchgrass S3-2 (SPAdes) (version 2) | ecosystem: Host-associated > Plants > Roots >... | reverse complement strand
GGGCTTACCGCTAGTTAGGCTTCCGAATTCGCACTATCACGATTTCATCGCACTAGCGAATGCATTTGAGTAGGTAGCGACTTTTGCCGTGGGGGAGCGTGACTTAGTCTCCGTTCCTCTACGTGCTTGCCCTATTCGGCTAACGGAAGGCCGACAGATTCTCAATCTGTAAATGGCGGGTTCGATTCCCCCATAGGGTACGTGACTAATGTGATTGTTCTCGGTCCTAATGGCATCGACAGTCGCGACGGACATTCCTATCACGTGCATGCGAAATCCTGTCAGGATCTTCGTAATTACAAGGGATCGGAGTTCGCTAACGACAAGGCGAATCCTCTGGACGTAAACTCGGTCGAGGAAATCGCGGAGTACGTTTACGATTTTGAGGACAATCCTCAAGATCTGGTCGGGGAGTTCTACGTATTCCCCTGTGTTCATTTTGAGGCGAGCAATGGTAATAGCGTTAATCCTGTTCGGGATCTGGGTAGTAGCAACAGCGGAACTAGTGCACCGGAAGGTGAACCGATGACTACTGTTTCATTCGAAATGTATACCGAGGATTTTTGGGTGTCATTTGAGGTTGAGACCTCGGAACCCAATACCCTCATTCACAATCTGATCAAGCTCAAGAATACCCGCAACATCCACTTCGTGTACTGAAAGAGGGATCATGGAATTCCCCGATTGGGTTACTGGTCCTACTCTCTGCGCCACTCGCACCTATTCGGTTTCGCTTGCTGTCGATAAGCGTGATCCTAAGGTCGCGAACAAGTACCCGACAAAGATTGTCAAATCCATGGCCAATGACCCGACAGTCTTGGTCCGTAACAAGGAAAACGGAAAGCTCATGACAGTATGGGCTGTTTTCTCTGATTCCCGTTTCGAGATTGTGGAGGATTGAAAAGTGACCCTGGTTTCTGATGTCAACAACGGTATCGAGCTTCTGATTAAGGAGCTTCAGATTCCGGATGTCAATGGCAATTTCGGGAGCACCGTTTCTCTCATCGCTGCTGAGATTCCCGAATCTGGGTACATGGTCGGCGGGTATGTCGATTCCCTGATTTTCGATGTCGATGTTTTGACGCATGGGGATCTCGCGTACCGAATGATTCTACGCTGGCTGACTGGGCATCTAGCACTTGCTACCAAGTTCTCAGTCTTTTTGGGCGGGTGGGTTGATTCCGATACCGATCTCGTGTATGTGGATCTCGCGCAGCACTTCATCGAGAAAAGCGATGCTCTTGCCGTGGCCGCTTTCCAGGATGAAATCGCAATCTGGGATTTGAAGGAAGCTAAGGAGATTCGGGTAACCGAGTAAACTATCGGCAACACTAACCTAATTGGTGTTTTAGAGAACAGAGGAGAACTGTAATGGATTGGAACGACTCGATCACTGAGTGGCACGAGGTTGCGCCGGAATTTCCGGTCCCTGATTCCGAGCGAGCAGTAGAGGAGTGGGAAGAAGAATTCATGCACGAGTCGGAACGTGAGTATGAGCGTGTTCCGGCCGAGCGATTCTGGGCAGAGGATTTTGATCTCTGCGACTCTTCCTTCATCCACTCCCTTTCTCGTGACGAGTTCAACCAGCTCTAAAGGATCAACTAGCCTCAGAGCCTCTCTAACAAGATCAAAAACGCCTACCCTTACTCACCCCTACACACGGTAGTAAAAATGGCTCAGGGAGCCTCTGAGGGGGTTTCCTGAGCCCTGTTTCTCACTAGGAGTGACCCATGTTGAAGATCGACGTTTTGGCCACCTTTCAGGGCACACCACTCAAGACCAAAACTGCTCTAACCCAGTTGATCAATACCAGTGCCGAGCTGGTCAAGATCATTCCTCTGAACCCTTCCCCTGGATTGGTGGCAGCGACGAATGCTTACAACCTTCCGGCCGGAAGCGTATTCGTGGCACACTCCCCCACTGGTCGAAAGTGGAGTGCGGAGATCACCCGGAACGAGTCGCACGGTTTCTCTATCAAGTAGGGGAGAGGCAATGGCTCAGAGAATAGAGGACATTGCATATCGATGGTTGCTTCGTAATACCGATTTCACAAAAGATGAACTCGACGCGATGACCAATATCGAACTGATCGATCACTACACCATTCTCAAAGACAGCTAACGAGGTAGCGAGGCAGGACGGTAAACGGGTCAAGTACCAAGGTAAAAGGGAATATGGAATAGGTACCGGAGTCAGTTCCCTGCCCTCACCTCTCGCTAATCGGGTCTAGCACTAGGTAAGAGTTGGCTTAGGATAGAGAACATTGGAAGAGTGCTACCGTAGCCAATCCAACCGCCCGATTCACAGTAAGAGACTAGAAGCGGGGGGAGGAATATAAAAGACCGGTGAGCCTTCCTATGATCCTTGCTTCTACTCTCGGTTTATTAAATTCAAATCCGAGTCCTTTTGAAAGGGGACTGCAATGCTGACCAATTCTCTCTACGTGAACACGAAAGACGAGAAGGGCATCACGCATGCTTACCGACTGCCCGTGACTGAGACCGTGCCCGAGGGACACGAGATCACGGGAGTTCGAAAGGCTGGCGTGTTCACGCTCGCTCAGGTTCTGACTGCTGCCCAGCGAACTGCGCTCACGAACGCTGTTCGAAAGAACCGATAAGTAGTAATCATGAAGAATGGAACAGAGGCCCCTAGCGCGATGCAGGGTGTTGAAAACGGTATGGCGGTTACCGCCTCTGTTCCATTCTTCCACTCGGCCCTATCTTCTATTGGTAGGAAGCTGGACTTTCAATCCAGCAAACAGGGTTCGATTCCCTGTAGGGCTACGTATTCCCAGCAGCATTAAGTTGGCGACAGGGAAACCCCCGGAATCAGCAGCATTAGGTTGGCAACAGATTCCGGGGTATTGTCTTCTAATATCCAAACCAACAAACAGAAAGGGTGAGCCAAGATGGCGAGCCGATTCCTGCGGTTGTTCATCGACCCTGAAAAGCTCGCTGAGGCAAACCGCAAATACCAGGAACGCATGCGAGAGATCGAGGAGCACGACGCCGATGTCAAAGAGGCAATCCGTGATGCGAAAGCTCGTAACAAAGCTGAATTCCATGCTGCATTGGATCGGAACAACGCAGAGTTTCATGAGAAGTGGAATGCGGTAAAGGAGAAAGCATAATGGCAACTGCCAAATGGGAACATCTCAAGTGTGAATTCCCTGACAAGCCTCACAATTGGAAACGGGAACTAGGGCAGCGTGGACGTAAGCCTAGGTTCTGTCCTAAGCACCGGCCGGAACCGAAACTGTCCAGTGCGACTACTGACCTCTATTGTGAGATCGGTAAGCATAATTGGATCCGTCCGCCGACTCGTGGTCGGGTTCCGACTTCCTGCCCGGATCATAGGACTCAGGTAGTGATTACCTCTGCGCCTCGGAACGAGAATGGTATGGTGACTCTTCATTGTGAGGTCGGGAATCACGATTGGGAGCGCGCTCCTCAAAGGGGTAAGCGTCCGACTAATTGCCCTAAGCACTCTAGTGTTTCTGTGGCTCCTCGTTCTGTTCCTGTAAACGTGGTGCAAGGTTCCGAGACGGGGGACCCTATTACCCCTAAGAAAAGGGGTCGGCCACGCATTCACGAAACCAAAGAAGAAAGGGAAGAGGCAAAGCTCGCTGCCTCACGGGAGCGTGCAGCTAATCTAGAAGGTCGGCTTAAGGAGAATGGTACCCACATTTCTCAACAGACTCCCTATATCCTCTATAAGTTGACGGAGACGAAACCCGGTAGAGGAAACCGACCCCCGACAACTACATGGGATAAAGTAGCGGAACATTCTCCTTTGACAATGGCACAGTATGTCAATGCTCATGAGACAGATTTCGAAAAGGGACTGTATCGCTACGAGCGTGAGGGGAAGGTGATCAATCCGCTATGAAATTCAAAGCCGGGGATAAAGTTGAAGCCACAGAGACAGGTCTTGAAGTACCAGTAGGAACCAAGGGAAAAGTAGTTGGTGTTTTCTCTTTGCAACATAATGAGCCTACTTTTCCTTACGATGTTCTTTTCAAAGGAATTCCCTTTAAGATGATAGTAGCAGAGAAAGAGATTCGCGAACTGAGGAATCCGTGGGTTCGATTCTTGGATCGAGTTTTTCCTAAACGAGATGCTGAGAAGGATTTCGGAAGCGAGGAAACTGTTGAGGCATTCCAGAATGTCCAGAAGCACGGAGAGAAAGTAACCCTAGAAGGGAAGTAATATGCCTGGTTTCGAGAATTACTCAGTAGAAATTCTAGAGATTACTCGGGACCGGTTACTTGCTGGCTTGACGTTGGTCGCGAATTCTCTAGACAAAGAGGAATTCCACACAGTCGGACCTAAGGGGGAGGCGCCACCTTCCCAGTCCGGTCAATTGACATTGATTCTATTGCAGGAGATCGAGGCAGAGCTAGTGAAGCGCCTAGACCCTGTAAGCTAGTAACTAGTCCCGTTCACCACTGTAGAGATGATCGAGCGGACCATGTTGTCTGCGAAGATTGATGGCGTACCTATTGGACACTAACCGGAAGAGCCGTCCCGGTAAGGTGGGAGGGAAACCGTGAGCCCGGACACGTAGACCTATCCGGTTTGATGAAACACATTTAATTGAAGCAAGGAACAGATTCCCTGTAGGAAGGCTTAGCGGTAATCGAGCTGAGAAGAATACGCTAAGGGAATCTGCGAGGGGATTTAGCTCATTTGGTAGAGCGCTGCACTTGCAATGCAGAGGTGACGGGTTCGAATCCCGTATTCTCCACTCTGTAAGTCTGGAATTAACACTCGCTTATCGATTCCAGATTAAGGGATAGGATACGGAATGAGCGAGTCAACATTCCTTATTCTCTAGTCACGGGAGTTCTTCTATGTTTACTTTAGCCGAGTGGCAAGCAGCTATTCGCCTAGCAAAAGATGCAAGGGCCGCTTATAAAAGCAGAGTGATATCTACTCGGGAACTACGAGAAAGATTCAATACTATTAGATATGTCATTCATGAATCTGAACTTAGTAACAAACACTTTGAGTGGTTGCTAGCGAACTTGGACGACTATGAGTGACGCGACAGAACTCAGAATTCAGATTACTCATTTGAATCAGGAAGCACATAAAATCATTCTGAATCTGCGACAAGCTAAAGCGAAGTTAGAAGAATTGGCTACTGCTTACGGAAATGTTAGTCCGGAATTAGAGTATGTCGAATTCATGCTAGCTGCCGCAGAGAAAATGATTGACGAACCGTTGCAGGCAATTCACACTTCTGTTCATCGTGCTAATGAATGGGCAACGAATTTATAAGCTAATGGGAGCATGACTGATGGCCGCGCGGCAGTTTCTCCCATTACAGGCCGCACCAATGTGGCATGGGCGAGAGCCGAATAACATGGGCCTAGGTGACGGGTATAAAGTCATGTAACATAGAGAATCAAAGAGAACACTAACCTCTGTATTCCTATGATTCAGAATTGTGGCGGGCACAGAGTCCTAGGTAGATGTGTCACGCTCTTAGATAACGGAATGCAAGTAGCTCTCTCTGATTCCGGATCCTATGACCGAATGGCTAGGTAGCGGACTGCAAATCCGCGTATTCCGGTTCGAATCCGGATAGGGTCTCTTTAACCATTTCACCTTAAGGGAGGGTAGATAAGAAATGGCAAGTGCTGCCGAAATGAAGGTAAAGGTAGCGTCGGCTGTTGCGGATGCTCAGCAGGCACAGCAAGCATTGTTCGGTGCAATTCAGAAAATCAACGATGCAATCAGCGTATTGGTAACGGTTTCTGATAATGCAGTTCTCATGGAAGCTATCAGCGCACTCCGCAATGCTGATCAGGAAATCACAACCGCAACAAACGAAATCACTCGTGCGGCTGATCGAGCAAACGCTTACGCCGCTCCACTCTAGGGGGAGACGTCGTAAAATGAACGGTCCTGGAAAACACAGTATGGACAATGATGCCGTTATTCTGCGCGGGCACCTTGGAGGCATTTCTCTAAAAATCAATGAGCAGATTACAGCATTGAATTTAGCTGCTCTGGAATTAAGAGATGCAGCAGAGGAAATTTTGGCAATTCGAACCACTGATGATAAAGTGAATTCGGCTGCTGGAATTATGACTAATCGAGTGGTTGAAGATATCAAACGATCTGTTGCACAAGTCATCGCTATTAGAGCTGAGCTAGAAAGGTTCAGGGGGAGTCTGTAATGCCTAACCGATCCGAATACCAAATTCGATACGGTACCGGAAAGAAGGATGGCCGTCCCAACACTGGAGCAAAGCGAGCTGTTCGACAAGCCAAGCGCAATGAGGCGGAGAGACGGAACGCAAATTCTCCAGAATCTAAGCGTCGGCAGTATTGGCGAGAGCGTGGTTTTGTGAACGAGTCGCACGCTGCCCGCGTAGTGAAATCGGCAGTAGCGGAAGGCAACGTGATCAGTAAAACGATCATCCCTGACCTAGATCCACTGGAACACGGGCTCGCTGCCTACGCTCCTCATAGTAGTTGATCTAGCTCAGAGCCACGCTAACAAGATCAAAAACGGCTACCCTTACTAGACCATACGTAGGGTAGTTTTCTTCGCTCAGGGAGCCTCTGAGGGGGTTTCCTGAGGTCAAAGTTTTACACCCTGTTACAGGGTGTTCAGAGACAGGGTTACTCGTAAGTAATAAAGGAAGTTAAGATCATGAAGGTTGGGCAAGTAATAAGTAACGTGACTTGGCTAGTGCTAGCGCTCCTAGTGATCTTAGGTAGCATGCCTGGATTAGCACTAGCATGGATTCTGTTCTCAATCAGTCTTCTAGTGCTAATCCTCTTTGTTCTTGTGGCAGTTCTTCGCACCGAGAAAGGGTAAACTGATGGCATCTGGAATCCCTAAGCGTGCAATGAATCCTAAAAACAAGGAAAAGCGCGCACGTAACAAAGCAAAGAACGAAAAGCTTAAGCCGCAGCGGATTGCTGAACAGGAAGCAAGAGAAGCCAATAACAAGAAACTGGGTTCCACTGGCAAACAGCGTGCCAATGAAACAGCGAAAGAGAAAAAGGCTCCTGTAACCCAGGAAGACCTATTGGAGATGTAATAATTGGACGTTGCCGAAGTTAAAACTAGGATCGATACCGCAGAGCGTGAAATCAATAATGCAGCCAATCTAGTACAGCAGGCAATTTACATGTTGGATACGGCGCATACTGAAATCGTGTTAGTTCGTGCGACTTCTCATGATCCTTTGGGATTGGCACAATTGAACGATATGCGTGAACAGCTAGAGCGTGTAATTGCTCAGCGGGGCGGAGTCATAGATAGTCTGAATAACTACAAGGTAAATCTGTAAGACTTGGAATAGGGAGAATACAGAACCGTAAATGAAAACGGGCACTCTCTATTCCTCTTACGCCTATAGCTCAGGGGACAGAGCACCGGGTTTCTACCCCGGGTTGTCGCGGGTTCGAATCCTGCTAGGCGTACGTAAGTAGAAAGGAGAATAAACCATGTGGAATGTAATCCTTCAAATTGTTTTCACTCTTCAGGTGGTTTGGCAAACATATGTCGATCATTATGATTGGTGAAGTAATTCGTTGTTACTGGTGTCATGCACCCAAACAAGAATGGAATATGCTTTGTGAGCGATGTCATCGTCATCCCCCAAAGTGAAGAACAGGAAGATCGAGCAGCGTCTATTCAGCCTCTACATTTAGAAGCCGGTACATGGCGCTGGAATCCAAATTGGGAAGCTAGTGAATATCATTGGCTTAAATGTGGAGAGGTAATTCCTAAGAATTCCCTCTGTCAAGTATGTGGAGAAAGAGTAAATGGATAGCGACGAATTGCGTACCGAAGTTGAACGAGCAGAATTAGCACTCCACACTGCTGCCCAACAGATTCGAAATCAGGAAGCTCTAGCGCTCGAAGATGTTGGTAGAGCAATCAATGCTGCCCGTAAAGAAATAGAGTATGCAGTGCGTACCGTCTTGGATGTTCTTCATAACATTGATGATGCGAAGTCTGTTACTGTTCGTGCAATGTCGGGTAGTGCGCAAATTGGATTGGTCGCCGAAGCCCATACCCAGATTGAGGAAGCGGATATCGATCAAAGAGACATGGTACAGAAATTGTATGCAATTAAACAGTCTCTAGATAACATTATGACTGGCATTCTTCCTGTTGCAACTCGCGATAAGGATAATGATGCAGCAAAACTTTCTGGTGCGGAAGCGAAACTGCGAGGATATCGCAGCACTATTCCCTAGGGGTTAAATTGAAAGAGCTAACTCCCGGTTCCGGTAAAAAACCAGTTGGTTGGCAATTTGTTTTTGATCAGTTCAATCGATTACGAGCAATTGCTAAAAAGGCTGGCGTCAATGTCGAAGGCTGGGCACTGTATCATCCTGATGGAATTAAGGAACGTTTTCGTCACGGCTGGGAGATGCGATATTCAATTACGGATGTCCATCAACGAATTTTCTTAGCCTATGATGCAAGGGAAGCGGCAAAAGTAATTCACTCCATGATTCCGTTGTATCCTATTCATCAACGTACCGTAAAATCAGAAGTCAAACCTGTGGTAAAACGGAATCCAGCAACTGATCCCGTTATTATCAGTAAAATGTTTGAAGAATGGAGTGTGTCAGTGAAAAAGGTTGGCCATTCCATTAGTCCTTCTGAATGGGAAAAGGTGTATGCTCCTAAGTTCAGATTGCTGAGTCAACAAGCAGGAATCTTACCTATGAGCATTCGTCAATATCTTACAAATCATCCGCATGCTCAATATTGGCCAGCTCCTCCAACTAGTCAGGAACAGTTGCGAAGACGTAACGAGGAATTGCAACGAATGGTTCGTGAGCAGGAAGCACGTAAGCGTCAAGATTACTTATGACCGATGCCGAAGAAATACGTGCAGCACTTAGAGTAGTAGCTGAGACTCTAAGCCAAGCAAGGGATTCCGGTACACTGGCGACAGCTAATGTGCAGGACACAATTAGTCAGATAAATGATGCTGTTATCCATTTGCTAGATTCTCGTAATCATGCAACTAGGCAGATTGAATCCCTGAAGGTTTTGGCTAAGCAGATTGAGGCGATTGCTGAGAGATCGCTCAATGCTGATCTTGTAGATTCGCTGAACAAGATCTACATTGCAACAAAAGATGTAACAGAATATCGTGACCGAATTCAATTCCAGATCAATAATCTGCAAAAGATTTCGGCTGTTATTCGAATGCAACTTCAACCCCTAATTGAGACACCTACAAAAGTACTACTCACTGAAGTAGATCAAATTCTAGAGCAATACGCTCTAGGGCTCTAATCCCGGGAAAGGGGAATTGTAACAAATGGCTAGTGACTCCGATTTCCAGCGTAAGCTTCTCGAAGGTCTGCTTTCTGATTTCGGTAAGCAGAATACGCAGCAGGCAAGATTGCAGCAGGATGCATTGGCTGCGCTTGATGCCCTGGGTGCGCAAACTGTAAAGGAAGATGGAATCGTTTTCGAAGGAACGAAGATTGTTCTTCCGGCACAGTTCGACGGTAATCTCGACGCCGCTGCTGATTTCCTTCACGATTTGCATGCGCAAGAGGAAGAGGAATTCGAATTCGGTCGTGACTTCAAGTATCGTCCATGGGACGGCGCTGCGGCATTTGATCGGGCGCTTTATCGCGTATTCGGTACTACTGGATTCGGAAAGGCTACGCAAAGTTTCTTTGGGCCGCGACCTCCGAAGCGTATTTCCATTGCAGTAGGCCCGAATAAGACGATTCAAGTTCCATGGGGTAAAGTTTCCATGCCTCTGTTGGATGCTGAATTCACTCTCGGTGCAATGGGTGATGAGGAGTACGGATCACTTTTCTACCTTTCGGTAGTTGCACCTAAGAAGCGTAGAAAGGCACTTGAAGGATTCTTCGATGTGGTAGCCGATGAATTGAAGAATCGTTCGATTTACAAGGGTAAGGCGTTCAATGGCGCTGAGCAGCCGGAATTCTTGGATCTGTCCAAGCTGGACGAATCCAAGGTTGTTTACGCCGATGACGTATTGGCTCAGCTCGATGCAAATCTGTGGGGCCTGATCGAGCATACTGACACCATGGTCAAGTTGGGAATTCCTCTGAAGCGGGCAGTTTTGCTTGAAGGTCCGTATGGTACTGGTAAGTCTCTCGCTGGTGTTTTGACCGCAAAGCGTGCCGAAGAGCATGGCTGGACATTCATTATCGCCCGTCCTGGCAAGGATAACGTATTCGATGTTCTCAATACTGCAAAGCTTTATGCTCCTGCGGTTGTGCAATTTGAGGATATCGATACGATTGCAACAGATGGTTCGGATCGACACATCTCGAAGTTGCTCGATGCGCTTGACGGAATCAGCAATAAGACTAATGGTGTTCTGGCACTATTCACTACGAACCATGTGGAAAAGATTCAGAAGGGTGTTATGCGTCCTGGTCGAATTGATTCCATCATTCATATTGCCGACCTCGACCGTAACGGTATCGAGCGTGCTATTCGAGCCAATGTGGATACTTCGGTTCTCGGAGACGTCGATTACGATGTCGTGTTCGCTGAAATGCATGGATTCCTTCCGGCATTTGTGGTCGAGGCTGTAAACCGTGCAGTTCGCTATGCGGTTTCTCGAAATCACGGTAGTGCGCAATTCACCATCGAAACTGACGACGTTGTACGTGCTGCTCAGGGCCTACGTCGTCAGCTCGAATTGATGAACGATGCTCAGGAAGGTACTCGCGATAAGGTCACTGTGGATGGTGCTCTTAGCCGAGTGGTTGAAGCAGCTATCGAAGCGAAGCTAGATAAGGCTAAGCTCCTGGATTACGATGGCGATTTCAATGGTAATCTTCAGGTAGTTAGTGAGGATTAATATCCTTGGGTTGTGCTTAGGGTATCCCTGAGCATTTCCCTAGAGTATTACTCTACAAAGGAGGCTAAATGTCACCGGGAAAAAGGTACCTTAATCTACTCAGAATTGAGTATGAGGATCTGATTAGGGCAGCCGAATTCGATGTCAATCATGTCTGGGATTTGTTGAGTCGGTATGTGTATGCCCCGGCTGAATTCTCTGAGTACATGCGAAAGATTGGTCAGGCCAAATCAGACATCGAATATTATAGGAAAAAGCTACAAGAGTTAGGGGGAGCTGAGAATGGGAGTCCCAATCCCACAGAATCTAAAAAGGATTCTGAATCTCCAATGCCTGGATTCAAAGGGGTTTCATGCACCACCGTTATGTAGGAATACCCCGTGGCAGTAGTAGTATTAGATGTTCCGAAAGCAGCCTGGAATAACGTAGTAATTCAATGCGTTGTATTAGGACTGGACTACACACCCGATGATCATAGAGAGAAAGGGAATACAGTAGTCGAAATTACGGGAACATGGGAAAAGTTAAATACAGTGGTCGCCCGAATCAAAAGAAGGGGACCAGAACTCCCAGAACTATTGGCTGTTATGGAAAGCAAACCATTAGACGTATTGGGGTGAGAGATGGGTAGTGGTTACAATGAATCTCTTGCTGCTAGTAGATCAGCGCGGGGAAAAGCGGATACTCGTACCCCCATTCATTTCTACTTAGCAGTGCCCTATTACGAATACGATTTGGGATGTGGCAAGAATGCCCATCTCCATACGTTTCAATCACGTACACCAATCGATGATGGTGATTGGGTGTGGTGTTCTGGGTGCCAAGAATTCAGGGAAGTAACTACCGAACCTATGAATCGTCCGACTTCAACGGACGAAGTAGTAGCTTTTGAACAAGATAAAGGAATCCTGCGATATCGTATCGCTCTGCAATTACAGGATATGGGGTTCGTGGATAATGAAGCGGATGTCGCTGTTCTTGCAGTAGAGTTTGGTGTTCCTGTAGCAGAAATCAAAAGAATTAATGCAGGACTAAAGGCACCAGAAGGACTTTCTGGATTACCAGAAATGTGCTCAAAAGGTTTGCACGAAATGACGGTGGACAATATCTCACTCAACGGTGCTGGTCGTCGAAATTGCAAAGCTTGTAAAACTGAAGCACAGCGAGCTAGACGTGCTGCTCGGAAGTGAAGCGCCGTTCCCCTGTCATAATTAGGAGGTAACCAGTTGGGGAGCAAGACTCAACACCCTGTCACTGGAAACGGTAATAGAACTAGAGAATTGCAGGTCAGTGAGGTTCTTACTCATCCGATGGCTGCCTCTGAAAAGGGACCATCTAGAAATAGATGGCGATACCGTTTCCTCAGAGTAACAAAATATCCTAGTCCTGATCGACCGGACAGTGGTCGATTGCTAGTGGAAAACATAGTCACAGGTAAACGTACCGATCATTACGCAATTTTGTTTAATGTGAGGTTTCAGTGATATTTGTTATGACTTTTCTAGTGTTTGCAGCGGTTTTATTTCTTATGGGTCTACCAACAATTCCAAAAAGATCTAAGAAAGTAAAGAGTAGTTGGGGTATTATTGAGCTAGCTCCTTTACCTAAAAACAAATTACCAGTCATTAACTCTTCCTATGAGGAGTTGGAGAGTTGGTATAATACTACTCAGACATTAGAGGCTGAAAATAAAAAACTCAGAGCTGAGATAGTATCTTACGAATCTAGATATTCACCTCATTTAGATTTCAAAAACACACTAGATGCTCAGAGATTAAGAAATGAAGTTTTTAAACTTAGAGATAGAGTCGCGGAGTTAGAAGAAAGTAATCGTAAAGATCTTTTAGCGCTCTTACCTAATGGTCCGGCTGAGTTGCCGGATAATCCCTGGGTGACAACTACTTTCCATTTCCGAGGCAGAGAACTAACGGAATGGGAGCAACACATGGAAAAAGAATCAAAAGTTCTTAAAAATGTGCCAGCTTATCACACGATTAATTCCATAGGACGGCAATCGTAGTGCTTTTACTAGCAGGATTAGCAGCATGGATTGCAACATCGACCATTGTGGAAGCTGAGATTTTCCGTGATGTTCGTGAAGGTTGCGATAAGGTACACGAGAAATATAATAATTGGTGGAGTTACAAGCTTAGATACCTAGTTCATTGTCATATGTGCACTGGTATTTGGGTGTCGGCAATTGTAGCTTTATTCATTCCAGCTTTTGTGTCTGGGGGCCTATTTGGCTGGGCACTTACTGCTTTGGCGATCAAAGGAATTGCTCATTCATTCCTGGTTCTTCAGAAGCTAGGTGAATCTGTCACCAATGCCCATCAGGCAAAGGCAGACGCGCTTGAATGGGATTTGGTGGACCGTAAGGAATGGAAAGAAAGAGCACTTGCAAACGATGTGGACTGACTGTTCGCCAATTCGTATTGGTGAGTGGTAGAGGTAAAAAGCGCACTGCGTGGTGTGCTTTAATCAAGGGTGTTTGGACAGAAGCATGTCCAGCAACCATTTTCCTAGATAGGGCTCATAAAGCAAATGAGTAATCTCGCAGAAGATCTGAGAGAAAAAACCACTGCTGAGGTAGCGGTAGTGGCCGATGCAACAGAATGGCTAGATTCCGATGGTAATCAGCTAACGGTTGGTGCCCCGGTTTATGTAGCAGTTAATCTGCTTTCTGGTCAATGGGATTGGGTAAACGATCAAGATACGTGGGTTCCTAATCGAGTATTCGATACTGGTACTGTAGAATCGTTGAATCCTGATGGAACTGTTTCTGTGAATTGGGATGCTGCTGGTTGCAGTTGTTTCGATGCGCGTGTTGAAAAGCCTTCAGATCTAACCACTTCTGATCTGGAAAGCGTAATGGAATTGGCGGAAATTGTTGACGCTGTTCGTGAACAGGGTTATGAGACAGGGAAAAAGGCAGCTCAGAGAGAATTGCGAACTGTCTTAGGACTTCCGCATCCCTCAGACGAAAACAACAACTGAAAAACAAAAGCCCAGAAATGGGCTCCATGGTCTCATAGCTTAACGGTTAGAGCACCACCCTGTCACGGTGGGTTATGCGGGTTCGAATCCCGTTGAGATCGCGCTTTTCCCTTTTACTAGTGAAAGGAATGGGAAAATGTTCGGTAGCAATAAGGTACGAGAAGTTCCTTATGACGGTAGAAGTTATGTATGGCCAGAACCAGCAAAATCCGTGTCTTTTGAAACGGAAAATTGGTCAGAAGCTAATCACTCGAAGGTAGCAACAAAGACTCCGGTTGAGGAACCAGTTTCCAAAGTCGTGAAAAGTCGTATTCGTGTACAGCTTTCGCGTCCATTGACGTGGGCTGAGAAAGAATGGTTGGAAACCGATAAGCTAGATCCTCATTCTCGTCGTATTGACGGAAGCGAAGGTCTTAAGGTTTGGGTTTCTCCGAACAAAGAACATGTTTGGGCAGAAGAGTTCCTCGGATCTCGCGTCCTGTTTGAATTGGTCGCAGCAGTTCTAGAAGAAGCTTTTGTAAACGTGTTCCCAAAGGCAGTTCGTACATTTCGCGAATACAACGGAGAGTAATCCGTAAAGCAATAAATGCGAGAACATTCCTCGTGTATTAAAGGAAATAACTGCGCCGCGTTAAAAGGCAGTGGATGTGGGGAATCTCCGAGGAATTCCCGCGACATCTTTAAAGGCGTATAGCTCAGTGGGAGAGCAACTCGTTTACACCGAGAAGGTCGGGGGTTCAAATCCCTCTATGCCTACGTGACAGATGCAGCCGAAACCAGAGGACAATTAGACGTTTCCTTAGCTGATTTGAGTACTGCAATTGGAGTACTTGGTAGCTTAGAAGGAATTGTCGATAATCTGAAAACGAATATTACGGTCCTGGCTACTAATGTTGGTCCGGGCAGTCTGGATAGAGCACATATAATTGCACAAACTCTGTCCAGAACTCAAATGGAATTAGCGACGATTCGAACTCGATTTACTAGGTTGAGTGAAGGCATTCGTGAATGGCAACAGGTTCTATGAGTGACGCAGATAGCCTAAGAGCACAAATCCAAAGTGCAATTCGAGCTACTGAGAATGTGCAGAAAATTGCACTTATGTATGAGCAAGCTATTCACGAACTTCAACAGCAGATTCTAATATTAGATCTTGGTAGTGAGAATCCCTATATTCGAACCGCTGCACGAATAGCACCAGGTATTGGTGAGAATTTACCAGTAGATCATGAGGTAGTCGGACATGTTAAAGAAAGGTTACAGGATTGGTTACCTCATGTCTGACGCTGCTTATATGCGTAATCGTTTCCAGAAATTGCTGGACGATAATGCCGTAGCCTTATTAAGTCTCCTTGAAGCAGATAGTAAATTCAAAGAGATGAAAGGCGAGTTATTAGAAATTGCAATTACGTCTGATGGCATAGAAATTGCTGACACTATTCGAGCATTAACTGCATTGAATAATGACATTTTAAAAATGATGGCGAGTGTCGGTACCGTAACTAAGAATATGTCAGAATATCGGGATCATTTGTGATCCCTTCCTGGGAGCGTGGCGGAATGGCAGACGCGCTGGACTTAGAATCCAGTTCCGTAAGGAGTGAGAGTTCAAGTCTCTCCGTTCCTACGAGAGTGGTTTTTAACTATGTTTTGGACTCTTTCCAAAAACTAAAATAACATAGTCATAGGTCGATCCAGCCTGGTAAATGGAAGGGAAATGGAAATGCTGTATTCAGTTCAGCAGTGAACGGTTGTCGTCGGGATGGCCTAGTAACTCTTGCCTTGTATACGGTAATAGTGCACACCATTTCCCGGCGCTGGAATCATGGCAGAGCGGTAATGCAGCGGTTTGCTAAACCGTAGAACCGAAAGGTTCCATAGGTTCGAATCCTATTGGTTCCGCACAATAAGAAGAAAGAAATCAATTAAGGGGACAAAATGCCTAACCGTAAAGGCACTGGTAAAGCTGGTGGAGGATTGGTTGCCCGTATCAAGGTATGGGAATCAGAATCTCCGAACGGATATGTGAGAAACGGAAATGGCGTACCGAATGTTCGGCACAACAAACCTGGATCTCAGAATTCGGCTAAAGGTGGTCCGGGGAAGTGATTCCCCATTGCCCGGGTGGCGGAATGGCAGACGCGGGGGCCTTAAAAGCCCTTACCTGTTAAGGTGTGTGGGTTCGAGTCCCACGTCGGGTACATGTTTGTTATTGATCACGTAAAAGATGAAAGTGGCGAATGGGAAGCAATCTTCCTAAATGATAATCTGAAATATGAGGGTCACGGTATTCCGACCTTTATTTGGCTACAGGTAATCGCAGAAAGCGCCGCCCATAACGAGATCCTAACTCGTATTTGGGAAACGGATATGAGATCCTGTGGTGAAGATATTTACCCGGTTTCGATGACTGACCTTATGATTCGTAAAGATCGGTACCAGCTAGTAGGGATCAACGGAGCGGATGCCTGTGTCCTTCATTGATGCTGCGGAAATAAGAGAACGTTCACAAGCCATATATTTCAAAGCTAATGAGTTTCATACCAAGGCTCTGGAGTTGTTAGACATGGCTGATCAAATTAAAGACATTGTCAATAGCCTAGGAACTGGTGCACCGCCTGTTAGTACCCTTGTTACTCTAGCTATTGATAATCTTGGTACTGCTAATCATCAAATTGGTCAAGTATCCGATTTAATTGAAGATTGGGCTAAAAAGCTTTAGCCCGTATGCCCGGGTGGCGGAACTAGGCAGACGCGGCAGATTCAAAATCTGTTATCCTGAAAGGGATGTGAGGGTTCGATTCCCTCGTCGGGTACTCGGTAAAGGTAGGGACCGTTAGACATCTAAAAAGCCCGCCTGACTGTTAGGAAAGACTAACTCACTGGGATATAGCCAAGTGGTTAAGGCGCGAGTCCGATAAACTCGTATGCGGGGGTTCAATTCCCTCTATCCCTACTTCGTGTCCACATAGCTCAATGGTTAGAGCAGCACTCTTATCAAGTGTTGGTTCAGGGTTCAAATCCTTGTGTGGATACATAAAGGTGAAAAACGGCCGAGACTCTGTCGGTATTTCCAGAGGAAAAGGTATTCTAGAGGACCGTTCTTTCGCAATAGGAAATAAAATAGAGGAGAGAATAACAGATATCAATAGTCTGATCCACTATGAACTGTTATTCTCGTCAAGCGCTCTTAGCTCAGCGGTAGAGCAGGACACTCTTAATGTTCGGGTCGTGGGTTCAAATCCCTCAGGGCGTACGCAATTAGAAACTAGTTTCCTTTATTAAGGAGAAGAAATGGCACTGCCAGAGGCAGTTAACACAGTAATAGAACCAACTGACGTAGATCGTAGCAAGGACACTATTCTCAATCTACTTGCTGAAGGTGCTTTTTACGTTTTTGTCACTCTCAAAAAAGAAGATACAGAAGACGGGGAAGCGATTGTGATTGGACTTCAAACCGATATCGATGATCCCGAAGTCCTTAAAATTGTGCTAGAGAGTGCACAAGAGCAGGCGAATCTGTTTTCAGGACAGTGAAGCGCCTACCCCCTGCTAATCTTAATTATGTGAAGCAGGGGGACACGCGCCATTAGCTCAGAGGCAGAGCAGGGGACTTTTAATCCTCGGGTCCGGATTTCGAAATTCCGATGGCGTACAAGGTTGTCAGTAACCCTAATGTAGCTAGGTCTTTTGGGAAATAGGCACTAGTAAAACTGACTTTCCGGCAGAGAATAAATTCCCCTCGTGGCTGGAACTGGTGAAAGCCTATAGGAAAATAGGAGTTTCTATCTAGACCTGAGAAATTGGTGGTCGTGGATAGCCTATTGGAATATGGGAATGAGCCTTTTAGGGAATCGGGCGTCATTCTAGATATGAGGGTAATGTACCGAGTCCGATTCCCACAATGCGGGTGTGGTGTAGAGGTAACATAAGTGTCTTCCAAACATTTGTCCAGGGTTCGATTCCCTGTATCCGCTCTTTGTAACAATGCTTTTTAATCGTACTGCTTATAGAAAGCTGGCGAATAATTGAATGGAAACCTGGGAACAATTTAGAGTAGTGATTGGTAATTGGGCTAAATTACGAATTACTGACGATGAATTCTATTGCTACTTAATAACTTCTGATTTTGCTAATCCAGCAGATCGCCGAGTAGCTGATATTTTTATTACGCAACATGATCACGGGGAATGGTCCCATGCCATCTATCATCGAATGTATTGAATGTGGATATAGTCGATCTTCTGACCAAGATGGTCGCAGCTTCACTGAAGTTTGTTCAATTTGTTACCTTGAAGATTGTTCGACAATGATCTCTCCTTTAGCACTTATTTGTGACGAGTGCAGAGAAGAATTAGAACCAGAAAGACTTATCGATCCCGGTGAATCTTTGTTAATGTAGTCTAGATAGCTGCGCAATTGTTTGTTTGCTGGTTTCTTTGTTCCTTGCGCGTAACTGATAGGTTGAGTGATCCCGGGAATTGTTCCTCCCATCAGCCACAAATCAAAACTAAAGGAAACCAGTCTTTCTCTCATAGCATAAGGGTAGTGCGCGCGACTGTTAATCGCTGGATCTAGGTTCGAATCCTGGTGAGAGAGCATGAGAACTAGACAATGTGAATTAGGCATTACGTATGAAGAAATCGAACATGCCTTAAAAGATCGTACACAGGAGTTTTACAATTGGATGGATGGACAAACAATGGCGCTTTGCCCAGAGCATGGCGGCGTGGTTTATCCATGGGACTTACAAAGATTTATTTCTGGTTTACCAGTAATTGATTAATGCCTCCATAGCTCAGCGGCAGAGCAGCTCACTAGTAATGAGCAGGTCGTGGGTTCAATTCCTACTGGTGGCTCTTTTTAGACACACACAGCAATTCAAATCCATTCCAAGGGTGAATATATTGTGTCTAGGTAAAATGGAAGCTTCAGCATTGGCAAGCGAAACTGTCTTGAAAACAGCAGAGGTAACACTCTTGGGGGTTCGACTCCCTCAGCTTCCGCAATGGGAAACACGTTCCGAGTGCACTTTACAAGATGTTGGAATAATCTCAGAGAGAATAGAAAAATTGCGAAAAGTTACTCAGGCACCCAATGGTTAGGTTTGTAGCGTGTCGATACCCAGTAACAATGGCAGTTTAATACGGAAACCTAGCCCCATTACCTTGCTGCTTCTATTCTCGAATACTTCAGATGTTCTCATGCTCAATTCCAGCTCTTAGATATAATCTGGTAATAGTGGTCGCCTAGCCGTTGCCCTGTTCGGCGAAGCAACCCTAAGTTGGGAATAGACCCTGCCAGGATCAGGGAATCTACTACTGGTAGTTCTGATTAATGCCCATTGGTGTAACGGCAACACTAAGGATTCTGAATCCTTCATTCTTAGTTCGAATCTAGGATGGGCAGCTTTGGTGACAGTTACCGATATAAGTTAGCTACTTTATCATAGGAACTGTTCGGATAAGAATGAGGTCGCGATATACGTCTTATCCGCCTGTCTGGTATGTGCAGGCTAGCCAATTACATACCGACTTGGAGCAGTATACAAATTGGAATAAGTGGCCAGACTTTCAATCTGGTATTGTGCGGGTTCGAGTCCCGTCTGCTCTACGATATATTAGACACTTACAGCAATACTTTATTCTTAACCCTAATATTCTGGAAATAAGAAGCCAAAATGTGTCTAGGAAATGCCTCTATAGCTCAGTTGGTCAGAGCAATCGCCTTGTAAGCGATAGGTCGTGGGTTCGAATCCTACTAGTGGCTCAAGTGAGTAGTTGTGGGTAACGTGACGCTATGTCGGTCCTCTTTGAAATAGAAGAGACATCAAATCCGGCTACAGAATTGGAACCCTCATTAATGGCTCATCGTCTAACGGCAGGACAGAAGACTTTGAATCTTAGAATCGTGGTTCGAATCCATGTGAGCCAGCGAGAGTTAAATGGTGACTGAATTAGCTACTCAGGTAAACATTGACCGGGCATAGACGGTTCTCAACCTATGCACTTTTTATCACAGTAGCTTAATTGGGAAAGCTCCGGTCTCCAAAACCGATGTAGATTAAGGTTCGAGTCCTTACTGTGGTGCTTAGACAGCAACAGCAATCACTTATCAAACAATATATTGCATTGTAAAAGATAAGCTGTCTAGTTTAACGGGTATTAGATCATGGGGTAGATAGCGCGATTTGGGATCGTGAGGCGGAAGGTTCGAGTCCTTCATACCCGACGTGAAACAACATGAAGTTGGAATGGTTTGGGACCATGTCCTTTGGTATTGGGAAAAATTTACTCAGTGCTATTTAAAAGGTAACCATTTAGAGAAAATGGATTCGCATGGCAAATGCTATAGGTGTGGGAAATGCTTAGCGAAGAAATGTTACTAGAGATTCGTGAACGATACACACATTATGGTGAAACTGAAAAGCTCAATAAGAGAACAGCAGTTCACGACATTAGACTTCTTTTAGAAGAAATCGATAGACAAGAATCAGTTATAAATAGATTGGTGCTTAATCTTGTCTAAGGTAGCCTTAGATGCTGAAATAGCTAGTAGCATCTTAAAGGGATTGACCGCTTTAGATAAGGCTCTAAACAACATCGGAAAGACTCCTGAGCAGCGTGCACTTCTTAAGCGAGATATTACAGAATTAAAGACAGCAATAAAAGTATCCCAATCATCTTGACAAAGATAAGGAAGGTAGCGAAATGGGATCATTTCTAGCCGAGTTGCAGTCACAAGGAACTAAGACTGCACGCACCGAAAACGGTGCTGTAACTCATTCAACAACTACAAATGCAGTGCTGGATTTCTTTGCTCTTGCGGGAGCGAAGCGTAACGATATCGCTGGTGCAAAGACCTTGTTCCGTAAGGCTTTCCAGGAAGATCGTCAGCTAGCAATTCGTGCGCTATTCTATTTGCGTGACATTCGCGGCGGACAAGGAGAACGTACCTTGTTCCGTGAGCTATTTAAGGAATTAACTAGATTGGATCTCGGCGCTGCTGAGAAGGTGATCGGGTTTGTTCCTGAGTACGGTCGCTGGGACGATGTTATTTCTCTTTATGGATTTGGTGGCCTGAATAAGACTGCCTTAAAGATGATCCGTAACCAGTTGGAATTGGACGCATTGGATCGTGCAGCAGGAAAGTCAATCTCGCTAATGGCGAAGTGGCTTCCTTCGGAGAATGCTTCGAGCGCGAATTCTCGTGTGATGGCGCGACAGATTGCAACAGACTTGGGCATTTCTAACAAGAAGTACCGTCAGACTGTTGTTGCATTGCGTAAGCACATTGGTTTACTGGAACAGCAAATGAGTACCAATTCTTGGGACTCTGTTGATTACGGTAAGCTTCCTTCTCAGGCATCACGTAAGCACACAAAGGCATTCAAGCGTCATGACGAAACTCGCTATGAGGAATTCCTCGGAGCAGTTATCAAGGGTGATGCAAAGATGAATGCTGGAACTGTTGCGACTTACGAAGTTTTGGATGTCGTACGAAAGGGAAACGACAATGCGGCCAATGCAATCTGGAAATCTCTTCCTGATTACACAAATGGTGGAAATGCAATTGTTGTTGCCGATACTTCGGGCTCAATGACAGCGATCATTTCGGGGAGTACCAGAGCAATGGATGTTTCGACCTCTCTTGCCTTGTACTTTGCGGAACACAATGAGGGTGCATTCAAAAATTACTTCATCTCTTTCTCAGAGAGTCCAGAATTGGTAGCAGTTCGTGGGAATACTCTGATGGAAAAGTTGCGCAACATTAGCACTACTAATTGGGGATTCAATACCAATATCGAAAAGGTATTTGATTTGATTCTCGATGCTGCAAAGCGTGCTGGTGCTGATGCTGAAGACGTCCCTAAGGTTATCTATATCATTTCAGACATGGAATTTGATTCCGTAAGAGGTGGAAGAAATGAAACCAATTACGAAGCGGCAAAGAGAAAGTTCGATGCTGCTGGGTTCCAGCTACCTCACGTAGTGTTCTGGAATGTGGCATCGAGAAACAGTAATGTTCCAACTTCTGCGGCACAAACCAATGTGACCTTGGTTTCTGGTTTGTCACAGAGCACTTTTCGTTATGTTCTAGAAGGAAAGACTCCGGTCCAGTCCATGCTAGACATTCTTAACGGTGAGCGCTACTCGCAGATTGTCCTTAGCTAAGGAGTAAAGAATGGGGCCGACAAACCGGTAAAGGCTAGCAAGTTAAGGGTTGTATCTACTAGCTGCCCCATTCCCTTATAAGAAAGGTAACCATTCCTTGATTAAAAAGATCGGACTACTATTAGGCTCTCTAGTTGCAGTAGTACTGTTAGCGTTTAATGGAATTGGAGTAGCAAGTGCAACTCCTATTGCTACTAGTGTTGCTGGAACAGCAACCTGTACTACTAATTCAACTGGATACTGTACGGTCAATCATGACTTAGGAACTACTCCTAATTCAGTAGTAGTAACCATTCAAGCTGGCGGCGGATTCGCTAATGCTTATGCGTTTACTGCAACTACCTTTAAGGTTCACGCATACACTGCTGGCGGAGGAAATGTAGTTTCTAAGCCTGTTACATTCTCATGGGTTGCTTTTGCTGGTGCAAATTCAACAACTCCACCAACTACTCTTCCGACCACAGTTCCAACAACTCAGCCAACTACTACGCCACCAACAACAGAACCAACTACTTCACCACCAACTTCAAATCCCCCGGCCGATTGGCCTAGTGCGGATAATACTGGTCCGGTAACTGGTACTGTGTTGACTGATTACACAGGATCTCTTTCGATTACTGCTCCGAATACAGTGATTGATTCTAAGACTGTGAATGGTGATCTCGATATTCGTACAACTGGGGTCGTGATCAAGAATTCAGTTATCAATGGCGAGGTAAGCAATTATGATAACGGAGTGACTAGTTCGTTTACTATTCAGGACTCAATCGTAAAGAATGGAAAGCGTGATGCGTGTATGTGCGTCGGCTCTCATGATTTTACTGCCCTGAGACTTGAAGTAATTGGTGGTAACCGTGGAATGTATTGTGAAAAGAATTGTACGATTCACGATACTTATGTGCATGGCACTGATCTAAAAGCCGCACAACACGCGTCGGCCATTCGTGTAGAGCAGAATGCAACACTTGTTCATAACAAACTTCAATGTGACTGGACTGATCTTACCGATAGTGAGATTGGATGTTCGGCAGACATGACTGGTTATCCAGACTTTGCACCGATTAAGAATAACACTATCGATAACAATTACTTTGTTGCAAATCCTGCTGGACTTGGATTCTGTGCTTACGGTGGAGACACGCAAGGTAAGCCATTTTCAAGTGATCCAAGCAATGCAACTAACATCGTGTTCAAGAACAACGTATTCGAGCGTGGATCCAATAACAAGTGTGGAACTTGGGGTGCAATTACTGACTTCAATCCATCACGCGCCGGAAACGTATGGACAAATAACAAATGGGATGACGGTAGTACAGTTAACCCGGAATAAGTAATCTTATTAGGCACTCACAGCAACTTTTCTTTATGAAAATTAGCTCACTTGGTAGAGCAATTGTTTATGGTACAATAGGTAACTGGTTCAACTCCAGTATTTTCAAACACAAAGTAATGTGCCTAGTTAAAAGCCACCCCGGTCCCGAGGGTAAACGTAGTGGATTAAATATATCGGGCACATACGGCTATAGCTCAGTCTGGACAGAGCACTTGGCTACGAACCAAGGTGTCGGGGGTTCAAATCCCTCTAGTCGTACTGGGAATTACATAATTCCTCATGGTGGATGAAGCGGCGGCATTAGCAATTAGATTGTGGCTCTAATTCTCGCGGGTTCGAATCCCGTCTTCCACCCTTAGACCCTAACAGCAATCTTAATTACAGAAAACAGAGCAGCACTGCTGACAGTTTAACAGTTAATTAATCGGGTCTAGATAAAACAAGGCATGGCTGCTGGGACAGAGACGGGACTGTAAATCCTGTGCGGCACGCTACCAAGGTTCGATTCCTTGACATGCCACTTAGACACGAACAGCAATTTATAACAATTCTCATGATAAGAGAGAGGTAGTGGGTTCGATTCCCACATCCCCCATTTCTTGGGGGGTTAGCTCAATGGTAGAGCGCTAAAAGTTATGTGTCTAGTTTTAATAGAAGTAGTGCTCCGGAGTATTAGAATTGTAACCTGTCTCCGATTTACGAATACGGCACAGGAGCAATAATCACTACTTCTCATAGCGGGATGGCGCAGTTAGGTAGCGCGACGGGCTCATAACCCGAAGGTCGCGGGTTCGAATCCCGCTCCCGCCACTGGTGACTTATCTTGTAAGATAACGACACCTTTAATAGAGACGCTTACAGCAATGCCTTAGGCAGATATTTGTTCTCAGAAAACAAATTGATTTGGTTCGATTCCAAACATGGTAAACACCATGAAACTAATGCGTCTCGTCAACGGCAGATAGCTCAGACGGTAGAGCACTGGATTGAAGCTCCGGGTGTCACAGGTTCGATTCCTGTTCTGTCGACTCATTAAAGAAAGGAGTACATTTGCCTTTAATTGGAAACGTCTATAAAGGAACTGGTAAAGACCAGCAGCGATGGTATAGAAATAACAATACTAAGACTGAAGTTCCAGGCGTATCAGCAATAGTCGACATGATGCCCAAGGGTGCCTTAACTCCTTGGGCCGCAAGACTTGCAGCAGAATGGGCAGTAGATAATATCAATGAGGTTCAAGAGTTACTGTCCGAAAAGGATGGTCGTTTTCGAGCCATTGATAAGATTAAGAATGCCAGTTCTCGCTATGCAGATAAAGCAGCTAAAGAAGGAACCAGTGTTCATCATTATGCAGAAACAGTTGCTAGAGCAGTACAAGCAAACACAAAACCTAAGGCTGACGATATGCCTCAAGGGACGATGCCTTATCTGAGGAACTACGTACGGTTTCTAAAAGAATTCGACGTAGAACCAGTAATGCTCGAAACTGTGGTGTGGAATGAGGAAGTTGGATACGCTGGTCGAATTGATATGGCCGCTATTCTTCATAAGATTAGTGAAGATCTCGTAATCGTAGATACTAAGTCCGGTGCTTCTGGAGTTTGGGAATCTGTTTCATTGCAACAGACTGCTTATGTAAAAGCAGAATCATGGTGGGATGAAGAGGAAGATATCCTAAAACCAATGCCAGAAATCCTTGGTGCGTATGCTTTGTGGCTACGCCCAGAAGGATTCGCATTGATTCCAGTTGATACAACAGACATGGAGTATGAACAACTCAAGAGACTTCGGGGATCACTTGAGTGGAAACGAACTAGAGCAAAGAAAGTAGTTCGTCCAGCTATTAATCAGTATCCAATTAAGAGGCAGAGGAGATGGTAGTGCTTCTCTTAGGTGGTCCTGCGCATGGGCAGGAAAGGGAATTAGAAAATGGTCAAACTGAGCTTACAATTATGGCTCCGTCACCAGGAAATCCCCTTCCGACACCGTGGAAATATGAAGTAAAAACAATTCAGGCAGAAACTAAACCTGGTTGGGTTTTTGAAAAAACTGTTCTAGTTGAAAAGAGCATGCCTGTAGATGTAGCAACTGAGGCATTGACTCAAGTTCTCCTGATTAAGTTCGGATCAGAATTAGTTAGACAATTCATGGAAACTGGAACTATTGTAGAAAGCCCATGGCAGATGCTTGGAGGTGAAGAAAATGACACAGACTCCACAAATAGTGAAAGTCAGTCCCCCTTACTCATTGCCAAGCGATGATGAACTGTATTCAGAAACTCAAATGCTACGACAGGAATTAGGGTCATTGATTACTGATCTTCGAATCATGATTGGTAACATCCGAAAAACTCCTGAAGATTGGTATCCAGCAGCAATTGCCGATGCTTTAGAGGAGATTATCAATGGCTGATAAACCGAAGACATATGCTCAGCAAGTTCAGGAACTGAAAGATCAAAAAGATGAACTGTTAACAGATATCGAAGATCTGAAAAGACAGATTTCATTCATTCCTGAACTTCAAGACGAAATCTCAGATCTTAATGCTAGATTAGCAGCACAAGCTGATAAATCTCGAAGCTCCTTTGTAACTGACAAAGCAAAAACTACTGATTTAATTCAGCGTGCTGAGTCGGCGGAAAAGGGAATTCGGAATTTGCAAAAGCTTAATCAGGATTTGATTCGTGAAAAAGATAGCTTACAGCAGCAGCTAGACATTCTTGGAAAAGAGCGCGATAAATATCGTGGGCTTGAAGATAAGGTCAATCTTATTTCTAAAGAATTAAAGGCTGCTAATATACGAGTCGCTGCATTGAATCAACAATTACGCGATAGACAAGTAGAATTCAATGAGGCTGCGGCCCGTACGGAAAAGGAAATTCTTTATCTGCGCGAACTAGCTAAGGCGCAAGCTGCAAGAATTCAAGATGTAACAGCAACAGTGCAAGCAATGCCAGATACTATTTCAAGTCTAAAGGACATGATTAGTAGATGGTAAGGGCACAATCCCGAAAACATCGGGGCTATGCTACTCAGAGGCTAATCGCTTTACGCTGGAAACAGAATGGTTTGGCTCCTTATGCTGTTCCTGTTGGTGCTGGAGAATCTGGCGAGGATATTTTGAATCCACCACCAGGATTAGTAATTGAAATAAAGGCTCGTGATACTGTTAGCCTGCAATCAGCATTAAGGCAAGCAACGAAATCTAATCCAGAGGCAATTCCCTGGATCATTTGGCGACACAACGGACAAGGTGAAGCCAGTTTGGATGACTGGACAGTCACCATGCGATTAAAAGACGCAGAAGAATTGTATCTGGCATGGAGGAATGTTAATAATGGATGAGCAGTTCGAAAAGCTTATCGCAGACGCGGTAGAGAGAAACCCAGACCTTGTAAAAAAGTTCGGGAATCCCCTAGATAAGAATGATCCTCGCAATTGGACTCCTACTGAGAGAGCCGAAAAAGGATTATCACAAGAGGAACAGCTTAAACTTCTTGGATTAGATGTTGAATCACAGTCTATGGCTGTTGCAATGTTGGTTCAAAAGAATCTTGAACTAGAATTCCAGCTAGATAAACTTCAGCGATGGGCAGCCGATAAAATGGCTGAAGAATTCGTTACTCTTGTAAGAGAGAATCCTGAAAAGGCGTCTGAATATCTGAAGTCAATGATGGAAATGGGTGAGCCTCCATCTAAAAATGTTCCAGTTGCTGGACAAGAACCATTGCCGATGGTGCAAACTGTAAATGGACCAATTCGCTTGGATCAGATTCCGGGATTTAAAGACGATCCTAATTGGCGTCCAAGTCCTGATTGGCTAGATGCGAATTGTACGTGTGACGTTCATACCAAGAAACGAGCAGAGTCCGAGGGTAAGGGCCCGTTCGATTTCCCGACTGGAATGTATTTGTGATTAAAGGGTCAAGGCTGAAAAGCCTGGCCCTTTTTTCTATCCCCGGAGATGATCTTGAAATATGAGAAGTGACTGGTCTACTGTGGATGAAATTCATAGACCTCTATCTAAAGACCTTGCCGACAAGGCAGAGAAAAAGTTAGCTGAACTAGAAGCTCGAATCGAGGAAGAAGAGAATAAGTTTAAGCCTCAACCATTGAGGTCTAAACTAATCTGGGTTGGGGTAGATTTGGACGGAACACTGGCAGAACCATTATGGACTCCTGATAATCCGACCACGGAAATTGGTGACCCTATTTGGTCCAATGTGGACAAACTAAAAGTCTTAGTAGCAATGGGGTATAAGATCTTTGTTCATACATCTAGACCATGGACTGATTACGCAATCATTGAGCAATGGTTACAACATTATGGCATTCCATACAAGGAAATTCAATGTGGAAAACCGTTATATGCTGCATATATTGATGATCGTGCGATCAATGCTGAGGAGAAATCATGGCTGCCACAATAGGCACGGATTCAGGACCGTTAATTCCTTTTTCTAGTACTAGATGCATTTGCCTACACAACAGGGGGCAACACGCCCTAGGTATCAATAAGTGCGACAATTGCGATTGCTCTAAATTCCAGTTACATAAAGTCTTGACTGCTGCGGAAGCGGATGAGTTAACAGGTGCGATGTGTGTCACACCTGAAGCGCCGGACCCCAGTCAAACTGAGAGTATGCAAATTGTCGATAGCAATGATCGGGGGTCGGCAATTACTGTAAAACAAAAAGAGTGGGGTAAGTCCGGATTAAAAGACAGCGGTAACCGGCTGCATTTTGATTCAGGAATGGTACGTGATGTTGATGATACAAAACCGGCTTTTGATCTCGTAATTCCTGAGGGAATTCCTTATGACGAATTAATGCTTACTCGCTGGGCTGAGTTACTTCGCAAAGGTGCTATCAAATATTCTCGTCGTAATTGGGAAAAAGCTAACAGCATAGAAGAATTGGAACGTGCGAAGGCCAGTGCTTTCCGTCATTTCATTCAATGGTTCTCAGGGGAAACCGACGAAGATCACGCAGCGGCTGTATTCTTTAACATCAATGAAGTAGAAACCATCAAGTTCAAACGAACAAAGGAGACTGGATAAATGCCAGCAACAACAACTCGTGGTTCAAAGGTAGCAGAAAACGAAGTAGATCTACTGTCCGAAATGGACACTAACCCGACTGGTCCGAATCAGGATGAAGAGGACTTTGATTTGCTTTCTGATATGTCAGAAAGTGATGCTAAGGCATGGGTTCCGTGGAATGAAGATGACCAACCACGAGGAATTCAGGGAACTGTTACTCACGTCGGCACCGTAACTCAGGATGCTAAGTATGGCGGAGATGAAGTTCCTTATGTGGAATTAACCGATAAAGATGGCACTGTATGGGGAGTGCGTGGTTATTCCACTGTTCTAGAGAATCAAATGAACAAGGTCATTGACGGAGGTCTCCGTTCCGGTGACATTTTCGCGGTTGTCTACAAGGGAGAGACCACGAATCGTAAGGGTGACAACACCTACAAGAACTTCCAAGTCAAGACTAAGCACATTGGACACTGAGAATGCCTTTGAAATTTAATCCTCCTAGAGAATCAGCACGATACGCATCGTTCACCTATGGAGAAATTTCTTCTGAAAGAGGAACTTTCAAGGTTTCCAATAATCTTGGGGCATTGAAGGCAGCAACTGTTAGAAACGCTCGCTATTCTAATGTCAAACTCTTTGAGAATGTCGATGGTGATTGGTATCTGCTTTATTCGGTACCAAAAGGAAGCCTGTACGGTGATCTTCCTTGGGTAAAGCAAGTAGGCTACAGTTGGCGCAGTACTCCGTATAAGAAGGCAGTTCCAATGACTCGTGACGAGTATGCCGAATGGCGAGTAAGAGTTGAACGTGAGAGAATTGCTGATGGATCAGCGTCTCTTGATTTGAATCCTGGTAGAGATTTCGTAAGCCCAGACGCTTATGATTCTGCCACAAATGTTAGATAAATGGGTGCAGTAAAAACAAAGGAGTAATTAACATGAGTGCAGCTTCACCGCGCGAGGTTCGTGCGTACCTTCAAGAGAATTCGGAAAGACTTCCTGAGGGTGTTTCTGTTGGACAGCGTGGCCGTCTTTCTCAGCAGGCAAAGGATTTCTTTACTGCTGAAACTGGCCGTGAGGTAGTGAGCCCGGCTGTTTCTGCGGATGCTGAGTAATCAGTAGACATTAGATAAGGGGTCGGTCCACATTGGATCGGCCCCTTTTCTTGTATCTACTGCCCGACTTAAGAAAGGATTCTTCATGGCAGATGATTGGAGAGTGAACGAAGCGTTAAAAATGCTCAGACAAATTGTCACTTGTCCATTATGCGGAGCATTAGTGTCAACTGCTGATGGATACACTACTCATCAACAATGGCACGACGCTATGAATCAATACGTTGCAAGCGTTGACAATCGCTTGGCTCAATTCTCAGATTACATTATTAATCCTGAAACTGGCCTCCAAGTGCAAGTCCAGCGTAGACTGGATACTATTACAGATTACGTTGTGGCTCCGGAAACGGGTCTTGAACCAAGAGTTACCGCCGCGATCACTGCAACTAATGGAGCTGTTACTCAGCTTAGAACAGACGCAACAAATGCCATTGCACAATTGCGATCCGACGCAACAACAGCAATTCAAGGAAACACTACTGCAATTAATCAACTGAGAACGGATGCAACAAATGCGATTAATGCATTAGATGCAAGAGTTGATGTGTTAGAGGCTGCATCCTAATAAAAGAATAGGAGTCGCGCGTGAGTGAAATCCGCGAATGGCTAGAGAGACTTTATGGTCAGTCTCCTGGTTTCTTTGGTATTACAGCCTTTGCGGGTGGCCGACCTAGAAGAACTCAATGGTTTGCAACTAGCGCGCTTGACGCCGCTGAAAAAGTAATTGTAAAATACGCAGATAAAGCAGACCTTTATCTTTCAGTTGGCACCCATTCCGAACCTCAACCAACTCGCGGTGGCGAGTCCACAATTATTTCGATTCCTGGACTATGGTCTGATTTAGATATCGGAGAGGTTGGGCATAAGCCCGCTTCTCTTCCAAATCCGCCAAACGAAGATGATGCATTGTCCATTGTAGCTGGACTTCCTGAAGCATCAATGCTCATGCATTCTGGTGGAGGATTACAGGCATTCTGGATTTTTGAAAATGGTCCGTGGGTCTTTTCCGATGCCGAAGATAAAGCTAAGGCAAAGAAAGCTATTCAAGAGTGGGCAAATCTCCTTGAAGAAAAAGGAAAAGAACTCGGATTCCATGTTGATAAGGTTGCTGATCTAGCTCGAATTCTTCGAGTACCTGGAAGTGTTAATCACAAAGAAGGTCTAAAAAGACCTGTCCAAATTAGATGGTCAGATAAACCAGGACACGATGTTGACGAGTTAACAGCATTCGGAATCCCTGACAGTCACCAGTATGAATCAGATCCAAAACCAGTAGAGGACAATTTTCCTCTAAGCTGGAATGAAATTCTTGCGCCACACGGCTATATTCAATGTGATGATAACAAATGGGCCAGACCAGGAAAGGATTGCTCGGAAGGAATTTCGTTATCTATTGCGGATTTTTCTCCCTTTGTAATTACCAATTGGTCTGAATCAGATGACAACTTGCCGGTAGGTAGAGGCACTAAGCTAACTAAATTACGACTCTATGCTCTTTTGAATCACGATGGAAACATCGAAAAGGCTAAGAAGTCTCTACCGAATCGGAAGATCAAACTTACACCAGCGTCCACAATTACTATGAAACCTGTTCGCTGGATTTGGAAAGATAGAATTGCAGAAGGTACGCTTGCTTTACTTGCTGGTCGTGAAGGAATTGGTAAATCAACTCTGGCATATACCCTAGTAGCACAGATTACTAAAGGACAATTAGAGGGAGACCATTACGGTAAGCCTCGCGGAGTAATCATTGTAGCTACTGAGGATTCTTGGGAATTTACTATTGTTCCTAGATTAGTAGCTGCTAATGCCAATTTGGACAAGGTATTTCGAGCTGATCCTGTCGACGAAGATGAATATGGAATTAGCCTGCCGCGCGATGTTGACGAATTGAGTATGATTGCTAAAGAAAATGGGATCGGTTTCATTCTTCTAGATCCGCTGATGTCTAGGGTTGATTCCAAATTGGACTCACATAAAGATCATGATGTGAGAAAGGCTTTGGAGCCATTAGTAAAGATGGCTATTGCATCGCAAGCTGCGGTACTGGGATTGATCCACGTAAATAAGTCAGGATCAACTGATCCATTGTCGACACTCATGGGATCACGTGCATTCTCTGCGGTTGCTCGTGCTGTACTTTATGTAGCAGAAAATCCAGAAAACCGAGAAGAAAAGGTAATGAGTCAAGCCAAGAATAACTTGGGTAGGTCCGATTTGCCGGAGCTTGCATATACGCTGACCCAAGTCACAGTTGGCATGTTTGGTGACGAGATTATTACCTCTGTCGCTCTACAGTGGGCAGGAGAAAAAGATGTTGGAACTGTTCGCAATTACATTTCTTCTAAAGGATCTACTACTAAAACTCAGGCAGAAATTGCTGAGGAATTTCTAACAGATCAATTAGCAGATGGTCCTGTACCGTCACAGCGAGTAAAAGATAAGGCTAAAGAACAAGGAATTTCAGAAGCAACTCTAAAACGAAAGTTTAGTGATATGGGCGGTATTGCAAAGAGACAGGGACATGGAAAATCCATGATGTCTACTTGGGAATTTCCTACTCCGGAAAGTAATTTCGAAGATTATCTAGGAATGGTTAATGCTTAATATTGAAATGAAAGATTGGCGTGGGACTCCCATTCAGCTGGGATCAATTGTTGTTTACCCAGGAAGAAAAGGTAGTCATCAATGGATGGTTGAAGCAGAAGTAATCGAAATATTTCAAGACTGGCAATGGGGAGAATTTAAATGGGCACTTCGTGTTCAGCCATTGCGACAAGGAACCTACGGCCGGACCAATAAAAAACCAGTAAAAATCACAGCACTTGAAAGAGTGACTGTTGTTGATAATCCGGATCAATTAGCAAAGGTTGGGTGGCCTGACGATGCCGTATCCGAGCGACATTAATGATTCATGGGATCATTTCTATGATGATGAGGAACACGAAGATTCTTATGACGATGATGGTGACCAATTATTATTCGAAGAAGATGGTCAATTCTATTTGACTAATGACGATGACTATTGGGACGCAGAAGATAACACTTGGGATTAGGAGTTAAATGATCACTTATTCACATCCGTTAGGCACTGTTTATGTTCCATTACCTGATGATGATCTAAGTGAAGCCTACCAACTCTATAGGAATACTGATGTATTCTGGGCAGCGGACACGGAAACTACTGGACTTAATCAATATGCCAAGGATTTCCGTATCCGTATTGTCCAAGTAGGAACCAAAGATAAGGCGTGGATTCTTAGACCTGAATGGCACATGCAAGCCATTAACGATTTAACTGGTCAGGATGGTCGGCCGGTTTGGTGGCATAACTGGGTTTATGACGCACTCGCTATGGAAACATCTTTAGGACTCGATTTCGATAACACATTTACGGGTGCACAGGATACTGAAACTGCATTCAGACTTATCGATCCACGTCCCATTATGAAAGGCGGCTCTGGACATAAGCTAGAACAGCTTGGTACAGAGTATGTATATCCTGGTTCTAAAAAAGATGCTCGTGGAATGATCTTAGAGGAAGGTAAGCGTCTCTTTGGTCGAGCATTCAATAAGGACAATATGTGGACAATGATACCTGTCGATAATGCAGCATACAATATCTATGCCGGACAGGATGTTTTCCTCACCGCACGATTAGCGGAAGTAGGAACACATAAAATGAGGGAACTCAATTTAGAGCGTTTCTACAATTACGAAAGACCGCTTGGGTGGAGACTTGCCCAGATGCAAAGAGACGGAATTCTCTTTGACGACGAATGGGCTGCGCGCGTGGAAGCCGAGTACGACGAGATCGCAGACAAGTACGAAAAAGAACTTAGTGTAAAATGGAAGATCGCAAAGGGTAAGACTGCTAAGTCTTATGCTAATGCGGCAGCTTCTCTTATTCAGGTATTTGAATCCTTTGATGTTAAATGGACTAAGTTCTCTGATAAAACTAATCGTCCATCTTTAGATAAGTCAGTTATTAAGGAGTTAATGAATCTTGGACAGAATAAAGAGATTCAAGGATTGGCTACAGCGGTATTCGAAGCAAAAAGAAATAAGCACTATGCTGACTACATTCGGGGAATGCGAGCTGAACTCGGAACAGATGGACGAATTCATCCAAATATTCGACCTATGCAAGCAGCAACCCATAGGATGTCGATTTCAAATCCTCCTATTCAGCAGTTCCCACGGGATGACCCACGAGTGCGAGGAACACTTATTGCTGACGATGGCGAAGTTATTATTACCGCTGACTATGCACAGGTGGAATTCCGCGTGGGCGCAGCAGTCTCGCAAGATCCGGTCCTAATTGGAAAGATCAAGAACGGTGAAGACTTACATGAAGTTACCGCGACTGCTCTATTTGGAGCGAATTTTAATAAGGGGCAACGTCAGGCCGCAAAGCCCATCGGATTCGGCCGCCTTTATCTTGGTGGTGCCAAAGGTATTTATACCCAGATGGCTGAATCGGATACTACTGGCTACATGCCCAGCATGGCGCAAGTAACTAAAGCAATCAGAGCATTCGACAACCAGTATAGAACTTACTATCGATGGGCAACTGGACTAAAGGATAATGTTGAAAAGACAGGTGGAATCCTTTATACGGCAACTGGAAGACGGCTTATTGTCTCACCTTCCTATGCCGCTCCGAATTATGCTATTCAGTCGGTTGCACGAGATCTGTTTGCAGCGGGCATTAATAAGGCTCACCAAAGAGGACTCGGTCAATACATCCGATTGGTGGTGCACGACGAAATTGTTGCATCTGTCCCCGAGAACGAAGCCAGCGAAATCGGAGCAGCAATCGCCGAATGCATGACTACAGAATTCAAAGGTGTGCCCATTGATGTGGAATGGGAAATCAAAGGGAAGCGATGGACTAAGTGATTAAAGTACAGATCCAAGTTACAGTGAACAGTATGGAATTTTCTTACGACGTAGAGCAACTTAATATTCCCAGAGACGATAATACGGTCTTATACGAAAAGGCTCAGAGTTTGTTATCTGATGCTAATAGTAAGGTACGTAGAGCTTTGGAGAGTCAGAAATGAACTTCATCGATAGAAAAGGCCAAGAAGAAGCCCCTAAAACTCAACGACCAGAACGACCTTCTAAACCACCTGAAGCCCCGCCAGTAAGTGGAGGTAAGTGCAAATGAATCAAGGAATTGTCAATGAGGTAATGGATATTATTGCTAATGGCTATGGTTCCATGCCGACAGGTATTGATCGAGCAGTGGCATTGAATGTTGTGAATTACTTCTATCGAAAAGGGTGGCGTGGGCCGGAAGATATTGCCGAGTTAATCAAAAATGCTAAAGTTAATCCCGATGCTGAAGTCAGAGTAGTAAATAGCGGGCCTATTGATATGAAATATGTAAGAGGTGCAGAGGAGCGCATCAATGCTAATCCCGGTCCTCACTCCTGATATTCAAGTAAATATCGAAGAGGAATTAAGAGACGATGAACATGCACACGCTATCCCTTTTTGTGCTGAACATCATCACCCAGAGTTTATGCCTGTATCAGGTACCATTGTTCAGGCAATGTGCAAACAGCTATTTAGATTTAATAGACTTTCAACCGACACTCCAAAATGTACTCAATGTTCTGAACCAATGGATTCCAACTGCTACGTATGTGGCAAGGAATTATACGGATGAGATTTACGGAAGGCAGGGCATGGCTTTCGCGATGTCCTGTCTCCCATTGTGAAGAACCTGTTATTGAAGCTCACGTATATGGTCTAATTCTCCGCCTAGATACTAAAGCCGTACCGGCTGATGATGCTTCAATTCTAAATAAATATCGAGAGATCGTGATCAATGTGTGGAAAGGGCCTACTCAATTGTGGGCTACCGCATGGTTCCGAGATCAAGGGAAACCAGACAAGGGACATTTGTACATTCAACATGTTCACGGTCGCAAGAAATATAAGGAGATAAATGAGTAATAAAACTAATGCGGTAGTCATTCTTCCGGATTGGCAAGTACCATTACATCGAGAAGATATCATTAAACGTGTAGCTGATTTTGTTGGGGACTTTCAGCCAATTCGATTAGGCCATGTAGGCGATATGACAGATTCAACTCAGATCGGCCGATGGGCACAAGGTCTGAGACAAGAATTCGATGGAGGATTAGAAGGTGGTTTCGAAAAGACCCGAGAACTCTTGGAATATTACCGTACAAAATACGATGGTCCGTGGGATCTCGTCAGATCCAATCATGATGAAAGATTGGAATTGGCGATCGAGAAACGGTTACCTGGCATTGCTGGACTTACTATCCAAGGTTATAAATTCAATATCCAAAACGCTCTTAGACTTGATCAATTCGGAATCGAGTGGCATGAATCTCCTGTATCGATTGCTCCTAATTGGATTATGGCGCATGGCGACGAGGGTAGAGTTTCTCAAGTCCCAGGAGCAACAGCGCTTAACCTCGCGAATGAAATTCATCAATCAGTCGTCTGTGGACATACACATAGAGCAGCCCTTGTCTGGTCCTCAAAGGGACTATCTGATAAGAGAGAAGCTTTTGCGGGACTCGAAGTTGGGCACATGATGGATATTCCAGCGGCCGAATACTTAGGTCGCGCTAGACTTAATAATTGGGGAACGGCATTTGGCATTCTGTGGTTGAATGGTGATGAGGTGTTTCCTGAATTAGTGCCCATCAATCCTGATGGACATTTTATGGTAAATGGTGAGAGGTACTAATGTCACGAGTTATCGTCTATGCAATGGAGTTCCCAGCGACAAGCGAACCATATGTCATTGAAATGGATAAAGAAGCAGCGATAGAGTTATTGAAATTCCTGATGAAAACTCCAAAGCATAACAAAGAAATCGCTAGGTTAACTAAACAATTAAAGAGGGTATTAGCACAGTGAGACTGCTATTTACTATAGGTAGATTGACTATTTTCGATTTTCATCTATTCGAAATTGATGACTCCACAGAGGAGTCTCCAGATGTAATTGTTGTTCACCATCATGAAGGTGAAGACGAAGGTGAAGACCCCGGTGATATCTTTGGTAAAGGGAAATGATGGAAGATCCAAGATTAGAAATTAAAGGATTAAAAGAAAAGCTCGGAGTAACTGATGAGCAACTTGACAATCTTAGAGAATTGAAAGTTGCCACTCAAACCAGAGAAGCCTTTATGATGTTTAATATCTGGAAACGCGGCGGCAACATTCATGGAGTAAACGAAACTGCGACTCAGAAACGTAGAGCTAAGAATAAGGCAGCAAGAAAGGCTAGACGTGGAAATCGGTAAAGGACAATGGAGGATGGATATTAAGCGTAAAGAATCTCCAAGCAGTATTACTCTGACAGTTAACGGTATTGAGAATCCAAGAACTGTTGTGCTTCAGAAGGGTGATACACTACATTTAGTCTTGCCACCTGTTACTGCACAAATTGGCAATCAATCCTTTACTATCGATGTCTCTCCTATCGAGGTGACCTACGAGTGAGTGAAAGACTCAATTTCACTAGTGAAATGAAGGTAGAGTACATCGATCACCTTGGATCTGATCTGGAAATCGCGAGAGCTGCTTGGGTATCCACAATGGGTGAAAGAGCAGAAGAAGGAGATCCGGCACGGGTAAAGGGATTAGTTAATATGCTCATGCGTGACCGGCACGGTAGTCCATTTGAACAAGGATTAATGCGTTTCAGAGTCACTGCCCCGATCGTGGTGTTTCGTGAGCATCATCGGCATAGAATTGCATCGTACAATGAAATGTCTGGTCGTTATACAGAAATGAAACCTAATTTCTATGTACCTGATTTTACGCGGCCACTTATTCAGACTGGTAAGCCTGGTGCCTATATATTTGAGCCAGGAACTCCGGAACAATTCGGTGCAGTACAGCATTACTTTAAACTAAATTCTCAGATGTCATGGGATGCCTATAAAGAGATGCTAAATAATGGAATCGCAAAAGAAATATCTAGAATGGTATTACCGCTAAATCTCATGTCAACTATGATTGTTGCTATGAATCCACGTGCATTGATGAATTTCCTAAGCCTGAGAGTTAAGGATTCCTCAGCGAGATTCCCTACTTTTCCTATGTGGGAAATCGATCAGGTCGCACGACAATATGAAATCTATTTCTCACAGGCATTTCCTTATGCTTGGGAGTCCTTTGTAAATAACGGAAGAGTTGCACCATGACAAAGAAAAAGAGAGCTAAAAACGAGCCTACTAAAGGGGATCTATTAGCTCAGAATTATAGAAATAGAGCAGCCATGAGAAGAGTATTTGAATCGAGTCTGTTTGCGAAGCACGATACACCAAGTGAACTAAGTCAATTACGATACTGGACTCCTCGCAACATGGATGCCTGGGAGGTGAATTACATTGGCACGTAAAGTGTCCTATGAAGCGGATAGTCCAAAAAAGGGAATGTCCTTAAAGGAATTATTAGATAATGTTAACGAAGCTGTTGGCCTAGCTAAGATTAACGAAAAACCATTAGAAGATTCTAAGGTAACTGTATTCGTTAACTTTGGCGGCGGTGTTAAGCAACTTATTGTGGAGGTATAATGTTTCATCAGTTTTATGCCACTACTAAAGATAAAAAAGGGCATGAACACAATTATCGACTACCGGCCGGTGAAGCTGTACCTAGTGGACACGAAATAACTGACCTTTCAGTCGCTGGAAGATTCAAGTTTTCTGAAATCGTAGGCGATAAAATGGCAAAAGATCTGAAAGAGTTGTTTCCTGTAAAGAAGCGTGATCGTGCCAAGGCGTAATAATCGGGATCGTCGTTACGAACCCAAGGAATATAATAACAATGAGGGAAAATTTACTAATGACTCAAACATCCCTTCAGAAAAGGGAAAACCAGTACGAAGAAGAAAAGGTAAGTGGGACAAGAACATCTACAAAGAAAACGAATAAGCTTCTTGTAATTGGTGGCCCGGCTGAGGGTAAAATGTTAGAGGAAACTGAATTCAGGTCTATGGTTTATGCACAAGTCAAACCTGTCTCTTGGCAATTGTGGCAAGAAGATATAATTGATGATCCTCAGGATTTGGGTTACATTTCACATGTGTATAATGTACAAGAATTAGTGTTCCAAGATAATAAAGAAAGTAGACCTTATTTCAAAAAGATCTACCTACATTCTTCATTGACCATTGAAGCAGGAATGGAGAGATTGAAAGCTTTCCTAGTTGAACAGTTCATTAAAATGGACCTCTCATGACTATCATTGATGAAAATGGTTGTCTAGTATTTGGTCCTAGGTCTAAGAGTTGTCCGTCATGGCCTGTTAGAGTAACAGGATTCCAGGGATTATGGAGATACGCTGGAATAGTTCCTGATTCTAATACTTACAATGATATCTTTGTAGAAGTTATTGGTCCATACTTCCCCGGCAATCCCTCTAGGAATGGTGGGAGATCAAGGATCTTCAATATAGATAAACTGAAATATGCAGGAAAAAACGCAAAGCCTGTTGATGTCATTAGTGTCGAGACACATGCAATCAGTCTTGACGCACAGCGCGCTCAACGCCGCTAATTAAATATTGCTTACTTAATAAGGGAGCAAGGTCATTTCGATCTTGCTCCCTTATTGGCGTTGAAAGGAAATTATGTCTTATCTTAGTTTCAATTTGACCGATTCCTTTGTGGACGGTTACAAAGATCGGGAAGCTCCGTTTGGCTTCCGTGACGCTGGCGGAAATAGCCTCGGAGAAATCACATTTATCCGCACCTATTCGCGTACTAAAGAAGATGGCTCAAAAGAGCGATGGTGGGAAACTTGTCGTCGAGTAATCGAGGGAATGTATTCAATCCAAAAAGATTGGGCAAAGGAGCACGTACTTCCATGGAATGATCATAAGGCACAGAAATCTGCTCAAGAAGCTTATGATCTTTTATTCAATATGAAATGGACTCCGCCCGGTCGCGGGTTATTTGCCATGGGGACTTATGTAGTGAACGGACGTAAGGATTCTACAGCTTTACAGAATTGCGCGTTTATTTCTACGCATGACATGACCAAGGCAGATCCTAGCAATCCTTTTACGTTTTTGATGAATGTGTCAATGCTCGGTGTGGGAGTTGGCTACGACACTCGCGGCGCGGAGAAAGAATTTGTGATTTATTCTCCTGGCCAATCGCAGGATGAAGCTAAAACCATTACGTATTACCAAATTCCTGATTCCCGTGAGGGTTGGGTAGAGTCATTGAAGATGAAATTAGAATCTTATCTAATGCCGCAGAAGCCAGAAGTGGTATTTGATTATTCCCTGATTCGGCCCAAGGGTGCACCGATTGTCACATTCGGAGGAACTGCACCAGGGCCGGAACCATTGAAGAGACTCCATACAATGATTGACCGAATTCTTGGTAACAGGGAGGGGGAAATTCTAAGTGATGTTGATATTGCTGACATTGCAAATCTCATTGGTGATTGCGTTGTTTCTGGCAATGTACGGCGCTCGGCCTTACTTGCTTACGGGCGAAAGGAATCTAAAAACTTCCTCAATCTCAAAAATCCAGAAGTATTCCCGGAACGAAATTCCTATGACCCTGAGAATCCTGGCTGGGCTTATATGTCTAATAACTCTATTCGTGCTTTTGTGGGTGATGACCTTAGTAGTATAATTCCAGGTATCGCACTAAATGGTGAGCCTGGTGTTATTTGGGAAGATGTTGCCAAACAATATGGACGATTAGCTGATGCACCGGATAATAAAGATTGGCGATTTGCTGGATTTAATCCATGCGTGGAACAGCCATTAGAGTCTGGTGAAATGTGTACTCTGGTGAATGTACACTTATCTAAAATAATTGATGAAGCTGAACTGAAGAGAGTATTAAAATATGCCTACCTCTATGCCAAAACCGTCACATTACTTCCGACGGGTATTCCACGGACTAATGCCATTATGCAGAGAAACCGAAGAATCGGAATCTCTATGTCGGGAATTGCAAATTTCGCAGACAACAACGGAAGATCTGTCCTCCGTAATTGGATGGATTCGGGATATGGAATTATCAAAGAATATGACAAAATCTATTCAGAATGGCTTTGTGTACGCGAGTCCATTAAAGTCACTACTGTTAAACCTACGGGAACCACTTCGTTACTTGTCGGGGAAAGTCCTGGCGTTCATTGGAGTCCTGGAGGAAGTTACTTTAATAGAGCGGTAATCTTTGATAAGGATCACCCAGTTGTTTCTGTATTCCGAGATGCGGGATACACTGTGGAGACTTCGATAACTAGTCCCGATTCCAGTGTAGTTATTTACTTTCCCATTCACTCTGATGCTGCACGCTCAGAAAAGGATGTCACTATTTTTGAAAAAGCTTCACTAGCTGTTGAAGCTCAGAGATGGTGGAGTGATAATGGTGTATCTGTCACAGTGTCATTTGATGCTGAGAAAGAAGCCAATCATGTATCAACTATTCTCTCTATGTACGATGGGCAACTAAAGGCTATCTCCTTCTTACCTATGGGAAATAAGGTATATCCTCAGCAGCCGTATACTAATATTAGCTCGATCGACTATACGAACTTAGAAAGTGCTCTGTCTAAAGTAAACATGAATCTTCTTTATGATGAATTGATCGTGGACGCGGATGGTGAGCAATACTGTACTAATGACGTGTGCGAGATTCCTAAGAAATAAAAATAGCCCCTGGCTACCAATTACGGTAGCCAGGGGCTATTTTTGTTATGGGGCGCAGTAAAGATTACTTAGCACTGTCCTCAGTGGACTTTGCTGATGTCGCTTTTTCTTTTGTAACAGGCTTTTCTTTAGCGTCATAATACGCTTTTAGATATTTACCTACTTCATTGTCCGCTACTCGAACAGTGTGACGATCTCCATTTTTAGTGAAAAGAACGAGAGTACCATCACTCTGTCCCTCGCTCTCTCCACCACGTTCAAAGGAAACCGATTCCACATCGGACAACGAAACTTCTAGATTGGACTTATTACGGCCAACTCTTTCTACAGTCAGCGTACCGTTTTCAATCTTAATTGTTTCACTTGCCATGTCGGTTCCTTTCGATTACTTATCAGTTGGAAGCTTTCCCTTTGCACCTTGACCAGCGGGTGTCTTAGCTGGATCAGGGGTTACAGTCTTTTCGCGAATAGTCTTAGGATCTGAATCAGATCCGGCTTCTTCCTTATTCGCGTCGGCCAATTCCTTATCTGCCTTTTCTGCTTCCTTTGCAGCTTCATCATAGGTCTTCTGGTTAGCTTCCGCTAATTCAACAGGACCATTAGTAAAAGCTGCTGGGTGTACGCGATTAGGAACTGAAATCGGACGCTCTACACTTTCGTCATTTACAGCGATAGTGTATTCCGGGTTCCCGCCATTAGTCCCGACGTGAGTAACAACACCCGAAACAGTAATCTCGTCACCTACTGCATGAACTTTATCGTTCGCCATTAGATTGACTCCTAACATTAGTTGTCAGACTTGGGCTTTGCAGCGAGGATCGGAATATAATTTTCCAGGAATTCCTCAACAGCAGGCAAAGCCATTACACGAGTTAAAGCACCGGCAATTGCGATTGCAATACCAGCAATACCAACTGGCGCAATACCAGCGGTAGACAATACCAGGGGAAGAATTGCAGCGGCTGCAACTACTCCCTGGAAAATAGTTCTAAAAGTCGCGCGACCTGGGTGCGCTACCTGAGTCGGCTTTCCACCAACAATCATCTTTTCTCCTTTTAATTAGAAACCCATCGAACCCGTAATGCACAACATTCTCCATCTGAAGGATTCGCAGTAGTAAATGATGCCCCATCACAGAAAATTCCTAAATGCATCCAATCACCTGCATTAAAGAAAAGATTTGTTTCTTTTCTCATAGTGTTATTCGGTGCCGATGGCACAGTAGGCTGATCATATCGTAATAATAATTCGCTACTAGTAAATCCGTTCTTATACAGACCCATAATCACTCGGGTATCTGTAGCAGTTCCCATTGCAATTCGAATTTCACAGGAATACCATCCCGGTTCAGTGATCGTAATTTTATCAGGAGACCCTGCATCGAAAAAACCATAAGGGTCATAAGAATTGAATAAAGTATCAAAACTAATTTTAGTCCAGGTGTTGGACGTAATTGATTGACCCGTAGAACGGCGAGCCACATGAACCATAGGGGGATTTCTGAGCCACTTAATTACATCACCAATTTCATTCATTCTTGCTGCATTGAATTCTTCACCTGCAAACCAGTGATGAACGTTAGGAACACTCATGGTGCAAACCACCTTAATGTAACATCTGGCTGACGATCAATAATACTAGTTTCAATATTCAATGACCCACCCGAAACTTGGAATAACTCAATAGTAATATAGTCAGTTGTTCCATTAAATTGTTCAAAAAACACATTGCCTCTTGATACTTCCGTATAAGTTGCATTAGTATAAGCGTCCTGATGAACAACCATAGTTTTCACAGTACCAGAGCTGTTTTTAATGACTTGACCAGCTCTATAGCTAGTCGCATTTCCAACAAAGGACCATCCAAAAGATCCGATATAATAACCAGGAACACTTGGAGTAAGCTTAGTCGGATTGGCCGAATCCCAGAAATTTACGGTTTCAACTTCAACATAATCCCAACTAACAGCAGTAAATGTATTATGAGGAACAGATTGTACAGTAGTTTTACGTAAGCGAACCATTGGAGGATTCATTAAAAAATTAAATGGGTCCTCAAGGTATGAATTCATATCTCTGAAATTAGGCTTATCTCCATTTGCCCAGGTATGAACTGTCGGTACAGTGCCCATTATACATAATCTCCTACATAATAAAGAAGTATTCTCGGATTAGCTACTAAAGTACTTCCCATTACCGCTGTTCCTGCTGATAATTGCATTGTCATTGTAATAACATCATTAGCCGCAGCATCTAGAGTAAGGGAAGCCGATACGCTCCAAGCGGCAGTAGCTTCTGGCTTCATTGCAGCAATGGCTACTTGAGTACCATTCTTCTTTAAACGAATAACACATTTACCAGTAATAACGCTGAGTGTTGCAAAAGCCCCCCACATATAACCTTGGTACTGCCCTGTGTAAGGTAGCGTAATCTGGTCGTTATTAGTACTAGTAGAATGTGTCATGTTACCACGCTTCAATAATTCATTATTAAAAGGAACATTATATTCTGTAACAGAACTACTTAAAGAGGTTCCTGTAGTTGAATGAGCCCAAATAATAGGTCTGGTATTACCTAGTAAAAAATTCAGAGAATCTTTCCACTCCACGTTTAAGTCATCGGCAGTAGGAATATTTTCCGGATCATCTCCATCAGTCCAGACAATAGGGCTAAAAATTCCAGACATTTAATATCCAATCTTATATTTGGTACCTAGATTCGATACGCCGATCTCAAATACCTGATTGAAGCGATATGGACTTAGCTGCAATCTCACAATCCACACTCTATTTTTTATGTCAGAACTGATACTAATTTTCTCTACTGTGAAATCCATTTGAACTTCTGGTGCGTCACTTGGAGGCATTTCATCTAAGACAATATGATCCCCGATATTTACTCCACCTGTACCAATCCATTCAATTAAATCACTAGACTCAGCACGTAATGACACGTCAGAAATTCTCACTACTGCATCTCTATAATTAGAAGCAACCCACGAAACAGCATTTTGTAGTTCTTCATGAGTTGTAACAGGAATCGAGAAAGAGTAAGTTTTTCTACCGTAAGCAGATCTTGAAATATTATCTACAAGCCGAACAGTTGACCCAAAAGGTCGCTCACCTCTAACATCATTGTAAATTCGACTATCATCAATAGTAAATGTAATCCCGTATTCTGGTGCAGAATCAGTAGACTCCGCTAAAGTAGCAACAGACCAACGATTATATCTATGTCTACGATTATGATAAACAAGTCTGGATTGCCCATCAGCATAGATTAATCCACCAATAGCCGTTGCAGTATCCTGAAAAGCTGTTAAGGCATTAGCCCCTTCTACTTGAATTCCTTGCAAAAATCCTAGTGCTGGTTCGAATTCCCGAGACTGATCAGGAACTTCTGCCCAGTCTGCAATTCGAGTAAGACGAGTAACCTCATCATCTCCATAGTAGACTGTTCCACCTGAACCCGCCGTATAGTGTTCAAAGATACGATTATCGGTAAGCGGGTATTCGTAAATTGTTGGATAAGCTAACCACTTTTCCCAAATAAAGGAACCAAAGTCACCTACCTGTGGAGCATATTGAGCACCAAAAGTAAAAATACCTGGATTCCAGTTTAGAGCCGAAGAGGCAGTGCCGCTTGCATAAGACGCCCCGTCTAAGAAAATAGTCCAGCTAGTTTTATTAGTTCCCATTCTTAATGCAACATGATGCCATTGGTTATCATTAGCGTATCCTCCCGGACTACCATCAGTCCAAGAAACTACTTGTGTACCAGCAGTAACTCCCTCATTCCATAATTGAAGTGAGAGAGCACCGCTGGTCGCAGCTACTTCTACTAATAATTGTCTACCAATACCATTCACACCGACTTGCCACGATACAGCAGCTTGTGTTCTTTGATTAAAAAGAGTTGCAGCAATCGAAGCTGGAATAGCGTCTCTTTTAAACCAAACCTCAATGGTAAAACCACCTGTAGGTGTCACATATCCAAATGCCATTTTACCTTCTACTTTCTGTATTTGATCGTGATATATGGTCTAGCAGACTGTGATGCTCCGAAGAAATAACCATAGTTGTCATGATCATTGGTAGCTTCAGGTCCAATCCCGATTCCACGTGATGCTCCACTTAGGAATTCTTTAGCTAACTGAATACCTGTATTAATAGTCAGAGTTCCTCCTTCAGCTACCCACTTATTACCATAGCGTCTTTCGATTACATTAGAACCATTCCAAGTAGATGGTTTTGAGGTATAGTTATGAGTACCTACTTGGGCATAAAGACCCTTGTTCCATCTCGCATGTGAATTCTTAATAGTGATATAGCATTCAAGGATCTCTGCACCTCGCAAGGTTGCTGCAATATTATTGTAATCAAATCCAGCCAATGATTTCTGATTACCTGGCGATGAAGAATCAAATGATCCTTGATACATATATGGAGAATCATCGAATCGTGTCGAGTTATCACCTTCATAAGATCTAGACCATGTTGCATACCATTTTTTAGTATATGTAGATTTCTGTGTAGGAGTCGAGGGAGGCGGCGGTTTAGGAGTAGGCTTAGTTTGGGGAGGAGATGCGGGCGGCGTGATGTAATCCTTAGTATACGGAAGAGTAAAGAAATAACCTTTACCATTCGCAACTCCAGGTTGCGCCGGAATTCCCTTCCATGAAGCCTCTCCCGTAGGCCCGTCATCCGTTAAAGTCGTATATGTAGATGTACTCAAATCTCCTCTAGAATGATTAATGTCTACATAGGTCGGTCCACCTTCTTCCGCCGACCACGACCCTAATTGACTAAATCGGCCAGGAGTATCGATCATTGAATCACTTAGTGGCATTACTAATGAAGGACCATCCACAAATAGAGATTCTCTAAGAGTATTAGAAAGTTCTACACTTCCTAATCTTTTCATTCTATCAGTGACCGTGATATTCATTTCAATATTACCGGCAACAGCAGGCCATGACTCAATCCATCCTTCAAAAATATCCTTAGGTCTTTTCCAAGAAGTAAAATCAGTATCTGTTGCGGTCGCGGGTAAGGACAAGGTTAAATTATCTCCATACTCCACTCTAAGCTTTCTAATTTGAAGACTAGGAATACCTGGTGCCGTATTATCATACAAACTTACATCATCAACATATAATAATGTACCGTTAGCTGGACTGCTAAACATTGTCGGCCCAATCCATGCAAAACCATTGACCGGGGCCGCTGCTGTTACACTAATTTTCGTCCATGTGTTTGCTGTTACAGCAACCGCGTTTGTTGATGTACTATTTAGAACTTGTCCTGTTGTGAACCAATCAATAGTCGCAGAAACACTTCCCGAAGTTGATCTGTACACCCACATTTCTGCGGTATAAGAGTGCCCACTAATAACACTAATACCATTAGTATTTCTTGTTTGTGATTGTGTCGGACTTCCACTTACAGTCAATAACAAAGACTTAGTTCCAGCATGGGCTTGCACTGAACTTTGAGTAACAGTTCCTCCGGCAGCAGTCCAAGGACTAATACTTGTTTCAAAATCATACCAAGGATAAACAGGTCTTTGTAAAATCCATCGTAATTCCTGTTCGGCCTGTTGTGCAATAAAAGAACAGGTATATTGAGTAAAAGATGTTGCACTGACAATAGGACCAGTTTCCCCTTCATTACCAGTGAATTGAACCGTAGGTCCGGTATTAATGATTTTTGCTTCCACTGTTGCAGTATATGCCTCACCTGGGATTAGATGTGGAATAGTAGTGAAGAAACTTGCATCATTTGCTCCCCATTTAACTTCCATGTACGTTTGGGTGACATCACCGCCCAATGGTACATTGTAATAGTCCCCATCCGCATCGCCTTCTACTTGCCAACTTTGAATGTCTCTAAATCCAGAGATATCTGGTGCAAGAGTTACGGGCAATTCACTTTGGACACCAGTGATTCCGAAAACTACGGGGCCAGCATTAGTTGCTGACATAGAAACTACAAAAGACATGACACAGTATTTTGCAGTCGATGGCGGAGCATGTGACATTCCTGATTGTGTCGGAGTCGTTGGTGTACTTGGAGAAACCCAAGCCCAAGAAACATCGGTACTACCAGTAATGTCATTAAAATCTTTATCAAGATAATAGATACGTAATCGAGAAATAAGTCCTGTAGGATCTGTTCCGCTTACTTTCCACATATACGCTGAATGCGCTAGTCGAACTCCGTATTCCAAGGGAACAAACCAACCAAAGGTTGGAATCTCAACACTTGTGGCCCTGCCTGATGGAATCGTGATCTCAAGATAATGAGTTAAATCACTATCAGGAAGTAATAAGTCGTCTGGCGTATCGTATTGCAACTCCCATTCAGCTAATTGGGTATATGTATCTCCATTATTTTGAGTAATATTTAATTTATAATATAAATAATAACCAGGAGATGTAATTGTATAAGTGTGCTTTTCATAGCGATCCGTAAACACGTCACCAGTCACTGTATGCAATGGGGTCCATGTGCTTCCGTCATTAGATCCACATAATGTCCAATTCTTAGGATCTCTGATAGAGAAGTCATTAGCAGAGGTTACAGTGTAACTAGAAAATCTAATACCAATCGCATACTTATATTGAAGCCAACCAGTGTTAGCAAAAGTTAACCACTTAGTTTGAACTAAACCATCATTCGCTTTCTCTTTAGCTTCATCCGGGGCGTTCTCTCCACTAGCTGTAACAACACGCACTGTATCAAAAGAATAAACATTTCCAAAATAATTCGTACTGTATCCTGAACCATATTGCATAAACCCTGAAGTATTGTGATCGCGGCTTCCTCCCCGAGCAACATTCGGATGCACCATATTCTTTCCTCTAATACGAAATCTACGGTCCGATTTCACATACGGGTAATAAGGTGATTGAACGCTGCCGGGGAGAAAGCGGCCATCGCTATTGTCAAGAACGACTGAAAGGCTTCCGGCTTCCGTTTGATCTAATTCATATTCTCTTCCTCTTAAGTCACCATCGAAAGATGACACAAAAGGCAGAATTGAAGTCCACCCGGATTGACCAGAGGTAGTTTCATCAAAATCATTATTAAAAGCGATCTCAATTTCTAGATCAGCAGGAAAAGCCATCTTTACCTTCCTTTAGCTCTGTGGGAGTCCACTAACTCCGCCATTTCTTTTTGCTAGTTTTAGCAATTCGTTTCTAATATTCTTTACGTCTTGCTGAGTATAACCAGTACCTTGTAGCACAATAGTTACATTATCAATCTGAATAGTCGGCCCAATAAGATCCTTATTTACTAAGGTTTCTGGACGACCAGTCCCATTATATCCACTGAACCATCCTGGCTGGACGCGGGAAACCGAATCCATTGCCCAGTGCACGTGAGCATTATTTCCATATACACCGTGCTGTGCATCAATGGCGTCATCGTAATCATGGAACTTACCATTTCTCAAGTCTAACTGAGGCCATGGAGTAATAAGTTCTTTCGAAGAGTTTCCATAATGAGATCTAATCCAGTTTGCAACTGCCTTGATAGGCGGAACGTCAACTGCACGACCTAATGCGTGATATGACAAGTTACCAGAAAGGGTATGCGCTCCTGGACGGAATCCAGAGATTAGCGCAAGACCTGGGAATGCGGAATGCAAGACACGCATTTGGTTTTGCCATCCCATTCCGGAGCCTCCACCCCCGCCAATTGCTCCACCTTCTTTATCTTTGCCAGCAACCCACGAAACTAGATTATTCAAAATATTATTTGCACCGCCACGCATAAGACCAGAGAAACCATCAGGTGATAAACCAGAATTAATGAAGTTTCGAATCTGGTTAACAACAGGCTTGATAACAGTACCAGCAACTCCCTGGAAAATGTCCTTTGCCTTATGTCCTAACCAATTGATAACTCCATTACCGTCTCCACCAACAACTCCACCTTTATTATACATAGCTAGAGATTGACGGAATTTCTTGAACCCAGTCGGACCACCTAGTTTACGCATTTCTTTAGTGGTAAGAATACCTTCACCACGAGTAAGCAAAGCTAGCTGATCGTCCTTTGTACCATAACCGTTTCCGACAGTTCCACCACGAGCAAAACCTTTAATCGGATCTAGTCTAGTTTTAATTCCAAACTTCTCTGCAACCTTATTCCACAGTGCACGAATTCGGTTATTATAAATATCATTAATAACAAAATTAACAGGAGCCTTTGCAGTATCCTTTAACTTATTCCAGGCTTTTTCTACTCCTTGGACACCAACTTCGAATGCAGTTTTAATTGATCCCCAAACACTCTTTACTTTTCCTGAAACAGCATCCCAAAGAATATTCCAACCAACCTTAAAGGCTGCAATCTTGTTCTTGACCCAGTCAATAGCTTTACTGAAAATTGCGTTAATAGGCCCAGCAACAGCATTCCAGACTGCACGGATTTTATTAGCGACTTCATTCCATCTAGCCGCTAAGTAATCCTTTAAGATCTGGGTAGTAAGCTTAATTGCATCCCACACCTTCTTAATGAATGGGAGTGCAGTGTTCGTAAGCCATCCGACAAACTTGCCAATAACATCTTTCATGGCTAGCCAAATTGGCTTCCAGAAAGTATTATATAGCCACGAAATGATTCCAGCAATTTGTGTAAATACCCACTTGATTAACGGCCACACAACATTTTGTAGATACATTACAAAAAGTTTAACAGCAATCTGAACTAAGATCCAAACAATTTTCCAAGCATTAGTATAGAAAGTCCAGAAAATCTGAGCTAGGTGTGTAATGAACCCAGCAATAGGGGAAATAACTGCAATAATCTTTTGAATGATCGGCGCAACAAATCCCCAGATAGCATTCCATACCTTCATCGTGTTATCTGCTAACCAGTGCCACCCCGCAACCAAAGCATTTACTGTAGCTTCGAACGCAGTTTTAATCGCATCCCAGACCTTTTTAATTGCAGGCCATAAAACAGTCAAAACGAATTTACGGAATCCTTCGTTATTTTTCCATAATAGAACAACTGCTGCAACTACTGCGGCAATTGCTGCAATGATAAGGCCAATCGGATTAGCAGTCATAGCAGCGTTCCATAGCCATTGTGCAGCAGTAACAACCTTAGTCCAAAATGCTACCGCTTTTTGAGCAATAGCGAGAGCACTAAGATATCCAGCAATTTGTAAATAACTCGCTGCCGCAACTGCACCGTTATAAGCCCATTGAACTGCGGTAATAGTTTTCATTACTGACATTACTAAAGCAAGATTCTTAAACATTGCTAGTAATCCACCAGCAGCTTGCACCGCAGTTACAATTGCATAGGCCTTAGTAATGGCGTATAGTGCAGTCATTGTACCGATTAATGCTTTAGCTACTGTATCATGCTGTTTGAACCATGAAATCATCTGTTTGGTTGCTTCAATTACTTGAAGAAGGGCATCGTAGACTTCTCTAGCTGCAACTCCGATTTTCTCGAAGGTACCAACAATTCCCTTACTAGTTACATCTCCTTCTTTAAAGGCAGCAACCATTGCCCGGATACCAAGTCCAACTTGATTAAGAGTCCCTGAAAAACCTTTTAGCTTACCTTGTCCTTGCAACCCGGCAAAGAAATTAGAAAACCCAGCACTAAGCAAATCAACAGCTTTCTTAGCACCAGGCAGTGCAATACTTGCAAGATTTCCTAAACCAGATTTCATAGTATCCATAAAGGTGGACCATTTACCGGCCATCGTTTCCGATTGAGCCTGCATCATTCCACCAAAACCCTTTACATTCTTGGTACCTTGTTCTAGGCCCTTGATAATTAAAGGAATAGCTTTTTTGGAAAGAATATCCCCGTTAGAGATCATCTTTGACATCTCGCCAGTTGATACATGGAAACTATCTGCTAGAATCTGAATGGCTGGAACACCTTGTTCAGCAAGCTGCATAATTTCTTCACCAGAAACTTTACCCTTAATTTGCATTTGAGTAAGGGCAGTTGTAATGGTGTCAATTTGTTCAGCCCCACCACCCATTGCCGCAACAGCGTCACCAACAGCAGTAAGCATAGGAATTACGTCTTTGGCAGCAAATCCCATTGATAGGAATTTCTGAGCTGCACCAGTTACATCTTCAAATTCAAATGGTGTAGTATTCGCGAAAGCCTGCAATTGCTTTAAGAATTTTTGAGCTTTCTGCGCTGAACCCAACATAGTCGTAAATCCAACTGAAACCTGTTCTAGTTGGGTGGCAGTTGAGAATCCCATTGTTGCAGCAGCAGCGCCTAAACCACCTAATGCAAGAATTCCTTTCCCTGCCATCCCGGCAATTGTTTTAGTCAGGGTGACAAGTTTACTTTGTGAGTTTTCGGCAGACTTACCAACTTGTTCTAGGGCTTGTTGTGCTTCTCCGGACTCACCGGTTACCACTACCCTTAATCGACGAGTGTCGTTGTTTGCCACTTTCCCCTCCCTGACTATTTACGTGATTCATGTATTCACGAGCTACATTTAATTCGCGAATGGAAAGGGATCGAATGTAATCAAGAGTCCATCCATTATAAAAGTGCGCAAGTTCCATCATAATACGTAACCTACGCTCTTTTTCCTTGTCTAGCTGTCGATCTCTTTCTGTTCTTCTTTTCCCTCTTCATTCTCGACCAAATCAAAATCAATTTCAGAGAGTTTCATACTACGAACAGCTTCCCAAGTAATATCCGGTTCATCTCTGCGCAATGAAAGATATACCATTCCCATCATTGCTTTTACACCCATCTTAGTTTCTGTTAGTGGACGACCTTTAGGATCATCCGGATCAGCAACTCTATTTCCCTTGCTATCTCTTACGTATTCAGTTTTAATGGCGTCTGACATAACTAAGCCAGTTACCTCTTCAAAGAGTTCAAGCTCACCAAAGGTCAGATCATCCATATTAATTTGAATCTTCTTCTTTTCACTCACTTTGCTACCAATCCTTTACTATCCGCTGAACAGATCTTGTACGACTGTCCATACTTCGCGCACCCATAAATTAATCATATCTTCATCTCTAAATTCTCTAATAGCAGGCCAGAAGAAATAACCAGCATCTTGCTTATTACCTCGCCAAATAGGGAATTGTTTATACACATAAGCTCCAAACTCAGCACCCATAGCACCGGGCATTCCTCCATAGGAGACGGTACCCCCGCCAGTTTGCTTAAGTGTTACAGCGAAATGTGTTTGCTGCGGACCTTCTTGAATTGCAAGTTGTTTTGCAGTGGTATAGACTGTAGCCGCAGCAATAGTCTGAAATACTTTTTCAGCTCTCGCCATCTGAGACGGGATAACTCCCATATCTTTTAGGAATCCTTGTAATCCTTCAATGGTGGCATTTACCGGTTGTCTCCGACTAGTGCCACGACTACGTGTCTGTGCCATCTTAAATCCTTACTGAAGAACAGTTGCATCCTGTGACTTATAAGTAACAGTGATAGGTGAAGTCGATCCGTCATACAGCCCAACACCACTGAAAGTCTGCTCTAGCATTCCATCACCATCAACATTTGGCCCACCCTCATCAAATCGAGCAACTGGAATATCGATAGTAATACATGGATAAAGTGGAGTAGAAGTACCAGGAATTGAAATTAATCCTACCCACTTAGCTTGCAAAGTTGCATAAGAACCTGCAACTGTAGCAGAGCTTACCTTTTCCCAAAGGTTGTTATCAGCATAAGTAGTAGTAAATGACCAAGTAACTTCACGCTTACCATCTTGAATCGGTTCACGCTTAGATGCGCCCTGGCGAATGAAATATCGATCAACATTCAAGGAGTTATCTACACCTATAGTTACTTCGCTAATATCGTAAGCAGTACCACCTACGCTAATAGTTCCCTGATCCCATACGAAAACATTCGCACCAGTTGGCGAACTGGGCAATGCAGTCAATGCAGTTCCAGCATAAACACCAGCGGGGGAATCTGGATTGGATTCTAATTCAAAGTCCATATTCACAGTGCATCGAAGAGTCTGATCAACTGAATTACTAAATTCGTAACTAGTTACCTTTCCACCTTCATATGTCCAAGGTCGTCCAACTCCGCCTTCATCGAAACGAATAACTTGAACAGTTAAATTCTTACCATTCAAACTGTTAATGGTTCCAGTATGAGTATAGGCAGCAGTTTCAACAGGACCAGTAGTAGCAACCTGTCCCATCATGAAGTTAAGCCATGCTCCAAATCCTCTGGTGAATGGCTCTAAGGTTACTGATCCTTCAGCACCTTTCTTATTCACTGAGAATCTGTCAGAACGCATTACATAGGCACCGGAAAGTGCTTCCGCATTTGTACGCTCATATTTACCTGCAAAATCCTCACTCATAATTTCAAAGCTGTCGGTAATGGCAACGGCAGTACCGTAAGTGGTTTCCTTCCCTATACCGAAGCGAGTCAATGATCCTGACATTTAGTCATTCTCCTTTTCTTATTTACGCGCAGTAACATTCACTTGCAATGCCATGAATGCAGCGCGTCCACCTTCAGCACCACCAGGACCCTCACCAAGTCCAATGGGGACAATGCCGATTCGAACCAATCCGGGAGCGGCGGTGGCAAATAAATCATAATGCCCAACCATGTCCTCTAGATCTTGCATAATGGCTTTCGCTTTTGCATTGGCATCTGATTGAGTTTCATCATTATCATTGATCTCAATGCCAACTCTAATGTTGTATTCTTCCTCACGCGATGGTGGGGTTCGACCGAATGCAACATTCTGATCTAATGCCCATACAATTTCCCCGAACCATAAAAGTTGTCTAGGCCGCTGGGTACCAGAATAGGCACTGTCCCAAATTGCATCATCACTTGCTAAAGCTGATAGGGCAGATCGCAATTTCGATTGTGCAATAAGACGATCCTTAATATCGAATGCAGTAGTACCCATTAATAAACACCCGCCCCACCATCTAACGTATAACGACGTAGAACTACGTCAATATCCGGTACTCCTGTTTCAGATCCTCTTTCTCCAGGAGTAGCCAGATTAACCTGACCAATATCAGGAAGCAACATAGTAGTTGCTCTTTCATCGATAGTAGACTTTAATCCTAATAAATTCTGTTTTGCTCTCTTCAATGCCTTAGTCTTAATAGGAATTGGAACCTGTTTCATTCCGTACTCATACTCGGCTGAGATCGGGTAATACAAAGTATCATAATTAAATAAATTAGTAGCATAGTTAGTTACATGAATACCTCTTGGAGAATGCTTGTCTCTAACTAAATAACCACTAGTGTAATATGATAAATGATCTTGTCCAGCTTGAGAAAGTACAGTAAACACATTAGCTTCAGGCTTCTCTGTCCAAATCATCCATTCATCAGAGTCAGTTTCCAATGAAGCTTCTCGCCAGAATCTAGGAACAAATGCACGATGACAAATGTCTTCAAACTCCGATTCTACTTGATCTCTCGCATCAGCTAGCATAGAATCTGGATATTTAGTTGTGTTTGCAAAAGTTGACTCGTATGATCTTAATTCTCCGAGAGAGAAATAAAATCCACCAACAATTTCTACTTCTGATGTAATAGTTACTGGTGTTCCAGTAAACGAACCAGTCCACGATAGAGTAAGAAAATTTAGAGCAGATTGAGCCGGAATCACAACAGAATAAACTCCAACCGCAGGCTGATTTGTTGCAGTTGTACTAAGCAAAGTAGAGCCATCAGCTTTTTTAGCTACTACTGTAACTGCGCCATCAGCTTCTACTGCGGTTGTTCCATTGTAGAAGGTTACGCTGACTGTGGCAGCAGTATTTCGCAAGACACGTTCCACTTAACCTCCTTCAATGATAATTGTAGACGAAGTCGATCCTTCATAATTATTAGACGATGCACTATCTGCTTCCATTCCATTAGAGGTAACTGCTCCAAATTCGATAAGAGTAAATACCCATGGAGGGTTAGCTTGTCCTACTGCCAAAAGTGTCAGAATTGAAGAAAGATTAGCTACTCCATTATAGACAACAGGAATAAATCCGGTAGCAAACAATGTGGACTGTGCACTTAATACAGACGATCCAAGTTTTGTAATAACTCCAGTTACTGCCAAAGTGGTTGTCGTGCTTAGACCACTAGCGGCAAATGTACTTGCTTTTCCGTTAGCTGCCAACGAAAGATCAGCACTAAGGTTAGCTGTCCCAATTCTTGCAATAACCGCTGTTACAGATAATGCACTATCCGCAGAAAGGAATGCAGTAATCGGTAATGCACCAACAGTTCCCGAAGCTGTCAAAGTAAGAATTGCTGATAGTGCAGAAACACCAGTTGTTGAAACTAATGAATTTGCTACCAATGTCATATTCTGACTCAGGCTTGCTGTTCCTAGTCTAGTGATTATGCCACTTACTGTCATTGTTGCATTTTGACTTAGTGTCACAGAAGGAAGCTCTGTAACCAATGCGGCAACAGTCATTGTAGACTGTCCACTTAAAGCAGCACTAGGACCCGAAGTAATAACGGTTCCTGTTGCTGATAATGTGGCAATAGCACTTTGAGAACTGGTACCGAATACAGTTACTAAATTACCAATTGCTAGATTCGTCTGTGCGGTTTCGGCACTAGCTCCTAGCACAGTAACTAGTGCTGACGTATTCTGATTGGCTTGAATAGTAAAAGCAGCCGACGCTAGAACAGCGTTCAAAGCTGCAACCGTCAGAATTGCTTGTCCTGTAAGAGCGGCAGAGGGTAATTCAGTGATTAAAGCACTAGCAACTAATGTCGCATTCTGACTTAAACTTGCATCTCCTTTGACAGTCGGAATTGCAACCATTGTTGAATTCTGACTCAGGCTGGCAGAAGCCAATACTGTGTTTAATGCAGGAGTTACCATAGCAGACATTGCGCTTAATCCAGCGCTCGGTAACTCAGTTACTAAAGCACTAGCTGCTAATGTTGAATCTTGACTTAATGCAGCATCGCCATTAACAACCGGAGTCCCGCCGCCACCCACATTCACCGCAATAGATACACTTGCCCATGCACCAATTGAAGAACTAAATGTCCATGTTCGTGTTCCCGTAGCACCGGCTGAAGTTAATACTTCTGTTCCTAATGAAGTTGTGAATGCGAACGATGGATCATTAGTTGTAGCTCTTTTAGTAGTACCAGCAGGTGGAGTATATGTACCACCAACAGCACCAAGTGTAGTCGGCATTGTTAAAAGAATATCAGTTGTGCCACTCGTGGTTACTGTCGGACAAACTTGGGACGCCGATGCAGGCCCATTGTTTCCGGCCGCACCATCCACAGTGTATGATCCACTATTAAATACCACAACAAAAAGTGCATGCTCTTCACCACTAACGGTAGGTTGCACAGTAATCGTTTGTGTGCCACCAGTTGCTGAACCACTCCATACTCTTACGTGAGACGATAATGTTCCATTATCTCCGCTTGCTTGAAGTGTCCACGATCCCGTAGTAGGAGGAGTAAGATTTACTAAATCATTGTAGTCATTAGAATGGAATACTAAAATTAAGTCACCGGCCACAGTTCCTGAACCGGTATTTACCGAAATATCAACTCCTGATCCCTCATTAGAAAGAATCTCTCTAATATAAGACATAGCATCTGGACCAGAAGAAAGACTAGCTAGTAATTGTTGCTTTAAGGCTTTTGGGTATGCGGACGGTGACGGACCAACTAATAATCCGCCTGCCGTTACAATGTCACTGGTGAGCGGGGTCCGGCCCGCCGTATAAATTGGGCCGGGCATAGGCTTACTCCAATACCTTTACATAAACATCATAAGTGACAGCGGAAGAAGAAATCTGCCAAATAACAGGAGCTGTTGTTGTAGTAATAGATGCTGGAACAGTGAATTCGCCAGGTGCCCATGTCCAAATCACACCAGCTCCGATTACTGCTGGTAATTGAATTCTTCGCATAAACACTGACGGAGCAGTAACACCAGAAGCATAAGAAGTAAGGTTAGAAGTTCCCGCTTCATCTGCGGTATCCATTGCCTGTACCAATACACTAGTAGGAGTTGCGCCTGTTCCTGTCGCTCTGCCTAATCCAAATTCACCAGCAACAGCAGTTGTTGCAAATACACCAATTTCTAGAATTGATGCACGTCTAGTACCAGTAGTGATACTGAGAATTTGCCCGGCTGCTGCACCAGTTGTTTTCGTAGTCGCAGCTTCATAAATACGTGCCATGTACTCACACTCCTAATTAGGCAAGCGTCATGGTCAATTGTCCGGATGTAATCGTAAACGTATCACCCGAGTTTGTTGTCTTGCTTGCTGATAAAGCGCCATAAGCAAGTCGAACTGGAGAACCAGCAGTATCCCAAATTTCAACACCAACAATTGTTGCAGCAGGCATGTTAGTCCAACTAACATCGGCATTAGTAGCAACGGCACCAGAAGCTGCGGCAGCAAAAACAACAGTCGATCCGCCAGCAGTATATCCACCACTAGTTCCCAATTCTGTTCCCGCTGATGAATCGCTTCCATTTGCTGTCATCAGTTTTAACTTTAATGGCAGAGTCGGGCGAGTCGCTGTCTGGTTATTGAATAAGAAATTCAGCGCAAGATTCTCAGCAGCGTCAGTAAGGTTATCAGCCATTACTCAATCCTCCGCAATCTTGTATTTACATCATGTAATTGGGCAGATACTTCTTTAAGCTCTTGCCGCAATGTACTATTTTCACATTTAAGTTCAGTAATTTCCTCTTCTAGTTCATTGATTCGTTTTTCACATTCTTCATTCGAGGTCTTCAATGTTCTCTCCATCAGTAGAAGGGCACCTTCGGCTCCGCGAATAACAATAGAATCGCGTTCAACGTCGGAAATTGCTTGTTTCTTATTTAATTCTTTTTGCTCTTTGTTAAGTTGTCTTCTTCGATCAATAAACTTGATTCCGGCACCGAATAAGGAAATCAACATTGCCAAAAGAGCAATAATAGTCCCTGCTTCTAATCCGAACACCGGCGCTACTCCTTGTCTTCTTTAGCCCGTAGAAAATGCCATCTAAGTCTACCTGATAGCTTAATTAATCTACCTAATACCCAATAGCGCGCAGCCATCGCCAATACAAATAACATGTAAGTAACAAAGGCAATCCAAGATCCGGGAAGAAGTGTAGTAAGTGCTAAGGCATAAACAAACGCACCAGATAAGAGTAATAATACTCCAATTTGTTCCATTCTAAAATCACTACCAACAATTCCCCAAATAGTGATTCCTCCACCTAGCAAAAATTGACCAGCCCATAAATCAACCAACCAGAAGGGAAGTAGCTTAACTAAACTTCCAGAAGCTAATGATAATCCAACAGGATCAATAATAACTGGTATTCCAGTTAAAACTGCAACAATTGCTAGAAAGAACTCGACCGAAGTTAAAACGATAGAGTAGAATACTCGTCTCCAAAGTTTATGTTCTGTGCCTTCAAGTTCGGGCATTAAAACAAGTCTGTCTGGCATCAATGCTCTCCCCTATCTAAAGTGGACTGTGCCCCGTCGTGAGATTCGAGGCACAGTCCCTTTCTATATGTAATTATAAGTTGTCCCTACAGGACAGAGAATTATGTAATAGAGTTTAGAGCAGAGAACGCATCGTCATCGATTGCGTCACCATCGGCACGCATTACAGCCTTTACAGACAATAGGTCATTAACCCATGCAAATTCCATCGACCATTCGATACGAACATCCTTCACCATGCGCACGTAGTACGCTGAGAAGTCACCAAATAGCGCAGTAACACCAGCATTGGACGCAGCAACTGGAATATTCGGATCAGTCAATAGCGGATAACCCAAGAAAGTATCAGGAGCACCAGCAGTCTGTAGATTCGGTTCCCAAGCGTAAACAGAACCCATCTTCAACTTACGTAGCGAGAATGAAGAAGAATCGTTTACAAGCCACTTACCATTACGACGGTATCCAGGCTTTACCTTTCCGATTACATCGAAGAACTTATCGAAATCAGTAGTATCCCACAAACCACCTGCGGCAGTAGACACCTTGTTTCCAGCCTGAACAACAGTACGTACACCACGAGGTTCACCGGTTCCAGTTCCAAGAGTTAAGTCATAACCAATGAAGTTAGAAAGGTTACGTCCAAGAACTTGTCCCAATAGCGCTTCGATATCGAGAACACCATCCTCGACCAATTCACGAGAAACCTGCGTGTATTGTGCATACTTATAAGCGTCCAACTGAACCTGATCAAAACGAGGTTCACCTTCAAGAATAGGTCCGGCTTCTGCGACCTTTGCATTGGCCTGAGTGAATGCGGAACCACCAGGAGTAAGAACTAATGAAGTCAATCGAGGTAGCTTCATAGTTTCACCTGAATTGGTACGCAAAACAGTAGGTCCAGCCTGTAGAACAGCAGAATCATCAAATAGCTTCTGGTATAGGGTTTCTACCAAAGTAGTTGGAACGGTTGCCCCACCTACGTTTGCAGTTCCTACAACCAAATCACGATGTTCTGGCAATTCCTGATAAGCCCCACCATTACGAGTTTCTCCACGACGCGATGCCGCTAGATCTTCACGCATTTTCTGTGCTAGTCCGCCGCGCTGTTCTTCACCTTTACGATCACCACGCTGACGAGCTTCATTTACCTTTTGTACACCTGACTCGTAAGCAGCAGCAAGATCGCTGTCATTCTGAATACGATCGATTTCATCCTTAATCAATTTACCATAATGGTCAATTGATCGAGACGCCTTTTCGAATGCTTGATTGTCTTCAGCAGACAATTCCTCACCATCAGCAGCACGCTCTAGGTATTCCTTGCGAGCGTGAGCAGCAGCAATACGCTGTTCATTAAGGCGCTTTAGCAGCGGAGTTTCCGCTGGAAGATTCTCATTTGCCATGAGGTATTCTTCCTTTCTTTTAAAGCGATTAAAGAAAAATAACGGTGGCTTTAATCCGGCCGTCTTTTAGAAATTAAACTCTTCCGCCAATTGACGCAACTCATCTTGCGCAAGTAGCTTACGAGCAATTTCTTTATTTAGCTTGCTATTCTGCTGAGTGGTATTATCTGATTCCGGCTGAGAATTAGCTCTATCCTCAGTGGACTCGCCCGGCTCAAGTAGTCGTGCAATAGCTTGCTTGATTGCTTCATCAGTATCTAATGTAGAGTCGATGTCACAACCATTAATGCCACATCGCTTCGCTAAACTCGTAAGAGCATTACGACGCGCTACCCCAGAAGTGGCATCGGGGTAAGCAGGAAATGTTACTGGTGCTACGTCAATTAGACCAACTTCAATTAGACTTCTTTGCGGATAGCCTTCTTCTGTTAAATCCCAATCGTCTTGCACCTTAAAAAATGTGAATGAAGATTCACGAACATCTCTACGTTCCAAAAGCTCAGCTAAATCCTTAGCATAACTGGTATTCGGGAGTAAAGATCGATAATATAATCCACTGTTATCAATGGACAGTTCTAAAGTACCGGCACCTGTTCGACCGATAACATATTGAGGATCATGATTCCATAGTGCACGAACATCAGCCTCGCGAATTGTTTTATTAAAAGCAGTCGGCTTAACTTTTTCAACAAAGCCACCAAGATTACCGCTACGCTTTTCGAATACAGAAGCATATCCTTCGGCATAAATGCTCGATCCTTTTGCTCTAACTTCGACTTCACCCGTAGTCATGCGGCGCTCAAGCAGTCTTTGAGTCATCCTGCTTTCCTCCCTCCGAAGTAGACACCGCTTTAGTATTACGGGCATCTGCCTTGGCTTCCTTAAAGGCTTTCCGTAAATCGTCAAGATTCAATCGATTGACAGGAAGCAAATAAACCTTACTCATTAGAATGCTACCGCCTTAGCTAATGCAAACCACAGTTTGCGACTTCGAATTGCTTCGGAAATCTCTACCGATCCTTCAGCAACACTTTGCAAAGTCTCCGCTGATTGTTGCACAGCCTCTTCGGTATCGTCATCGACCACAATGGACACGAATTGTGCACCCTGGTCTAGGTATGGCTGCATTTGTTCCAGCCATCTCGCCAAATCAGCGAATCTTACATTTTCACCTTCTAGAATTGCAGCAGTTTCTGGATTTAATTGGATACCACTACTAAGATTAATTTCAAGTCCTTCAGTGTCTCCGATCACTTCCATTGCAATATCACCTAAATGTAATTGCTTAAAGAATCGGCTCTCAGGATCTCCTACCCCAGATTCAACAGAATCACTCACCACATCGCAATCACAATGCGGATGAACAGGAACATTATTAGGATCTTCATTCAATCGGCATCGTTCACAGATCTTAAGTTTTTTGATAATTCGTCGTTCTACTTTAGACGTACGAGACGCTCGGGATTCTGAATCATTTTCCGCAGCAGCAATTTTAGAAGGAAGTAATTTAATTTGTGCCTCAATTTCTTCCTTCAGAAGAGTCTTACCGGAATTATCAAAAAGGCCCTGTGGCTCATCTAATAAATTAGTCATTAGCTTGCTCCACTTCAATATTAACAGATTTACCTTTTCTTGTGACTCTTCTTACTCTGACTTTGCCTTGGAATAAGTGCTCGTCATCCATAATTCCAGAACCGACAATATCGCTAATATCTGCTGATTTCTTTGAACCAACCATTCGCAAAACTACAGCATGATCTCCGACAATTCCTAATGATTCGTTTGGCCGAGCATAGGCATAGACTTCAGCAGTTTCTCGTTTCTTTGCCCAACTAGAAATAGGCGTCTCGAAAGTATCCCCTGGTTTTGGTAAATCTTTACGATTCAAAAGAATCCCACGATATAATGGACTTCTATGAGTTGATGCAGTATCCATTCGATGTTGAAGAACAGCAGCAGCATTTCGGATATCTGCTTTTAAATTCTTTTCCTTATACGGTCCAGGTTGTCTGGTTCCATCCGGTAAGTCTTTAGCTCCCGCTTGTAATAAAGTATACTGATGTCCACCTAATGGCACATCTTCGAGAGTAGGCTTTCCTGTTTTATTATTAGCAACTGCTTTTGTAACTTGTTTATGTCCAGCATATGATTCAGACCATAATCCACCAGCACGCTTTTCCATATTACTAGAACTCTGCCAGGGTGCGCCAAAAGGATAAACGTCATTCTGATTCATAATCATCATGTCAGGGTCATCTTTTCCTACTTTCTCAGTAGGAGCACCAGAAGAAGAATGCTTTGCAAATTTACCAGCTTTATCGTGATAGGGATTAGCGCGAATATCATAAACAGCTTTATCTTTAGAAGTCATTCGACCATTAGCGTCCCGATAAGGGTTGCCTCTCTTTTTCTTAGGGGCACTCTCCACAATGGCCTGCAAAGAGTGCCATTCTAGAAAGGGTTATCAGGTTCACGCTTTCTAAGCTCAGTTAACAATGTTTCAGTATCCATAGTAGATGGATCTGCTGATCTTGATTGTGGTTCCTCGTCATCGATTTCAGGACTTAATTCAGGAATTCCTTCATCTTCAACATCAAACTGAACAGTATCAAACCATTCTTTTAATAATGCTGCTTCTTCTTCAGCAGTAAAGGTATGAGCTTCATAAACATCAGTCATTACTCAATCCAGCTCCCATCCTTTACCCATGGTGTAAACACTGTCGGATTAATATAAGAACTTAATGCCATTGATGCATCATTTCCTAATTCAGTAGCAACTCGACGCCCGATTTCCTTACGTGCCTTCAAAAAATCAGGCTTAGACTGAGGAGGTTCGATATTTTTAACCTCGCGCAATGCAACCACATTAGCGTGATTAGTACGTAGATCTTTTAGTAGAAATTCTTTAGGAATTCCACCTTCACTATTCATATACCGACGTACTTTATCTTCATTAGTATTAAAAAGCTGTTCTTCCGAATCCTTACCGATATGACGAGATCGAAGAACATCGACCACCTTAGAGTCATGTGTCTTTAGTACAATGTGGACTCCATCTTTACCAGTGAAATCAAGGGTTGCAGAGCCATCGTCATTGAAATGTACGTGCTTTGCTTTTAGGTTCGTAGCGCCGTGTGCTTGTACCTTTGCACCACGATTAGCATTAGACCCTGGTCGCATTCCCATCCGACGAATTAGAGTAAGTGCTCCCGCTTCATCGCTAGTTAATGCATCTCGCTCTAGTGCTGAATCCAATTTATCTAAATGGGGTTGCAATTCTTTGTTTCGCTGGAATTTCTTTTCGGCCTGACGTGCTGTGTGTTCCTTTGAATACCATGCTTGTCTACGACCTTTTGAATCTCGGCCTAAAACCTGAAGATCAGCAGTTTCTAAATTATCAGCAATTTGAACATCAGTCCAAGCAGGAGGAATTGACTTACCAGTAACTTCTTTGAATCGAGCCTTACTTTCATCAGTTGCTGGTGACATTCCTTCTTTAGAAGCAAATTGTCCACTAGCTTTACTGTGAATTTTATTAAAGCGCGATTCCGAAGTAGCAGCTTCGAATTCTTCATCTAAAATATCTAAAATAGAGCGTCCTGCTGCGGCATCCTGTTTACGTAATTTATCTTCTTGCTTTGTACGTCCACCTTCACCCGGTGAATTAGCACCGCTCTTTGGCGGAGACGGTGTACTATTCGCAGGATTAGGAGAATTCTGAGCCATCGCGTCACCCTGCACTTTAGCCAATTCCTGCTGCTGTGCCGATGCAATTTCGGAAAAGAACTTATCTCCGTCAGTAACTTTAGGAAGTCCTAATTTCATACGTGTTTCATTTTTAGTAGAAACATCTTTTTCAAATAGACCAACCCAAGTATCAGACAATTCCTTAAAGGTACCCATAAGCAATGCTGAGGTATCGAGTTCAATAAATGTACCCAAACCTTCATTACCAGGAGCATAAGCACTTAAGGCATCCTGTAAGCGCGTGATCCACGGTCCGAAAGTTCCCTGTAGCATTGCTGTATTTTGCTCTGCTAATCCAGAACCCCATGAGGTAGAAGCGCTTACAATTCCCACTCGGTGCGGCGGAACTCGGAACCATCTAGCGATGTCAATTGCCTGATGTTCACGCGACTGAAGGAACTGTGCATCATCCGGCGGAATAGTGATTTGATGAATCTTTGCTCCACCCGATGCAATTGCTGGACGATGCCAATTGTTCTTTCCTCTGTGGAATCGCTCGAATGTACGAACAATGTCCTTTGCCTTTGTTTCATCGACATTGTTAGGAATTTCCAAAACAATCTTAGCTTGTGACCCTTGACCGAAATAGCGGGCACCATATTCTTCTAAGGTAAGTCCTAATCCAATAGCTTCACGCGCATATTGAATTACTGACATTCCGGCAGGCATTCCTGGTAAAGTAGGTCCTTGCACATGGAAAATATCAAAAGACGTGTACCATGGTCCGTTACCACCAACACGATACCTACGGAATCCGGCCTTATTCGGGTCCCATTCCACAGTAACCGATGCAGGATCTAAAACATCCAATCCCACAATTACACCATCACTTGGACGACGACGGAAAGCAGCATACCCGTTTCCCCAAGTCAATGCAGAAACTAGTAATTGATTAAAAATATCAAATCTTCTAATTTCCGGGTGAGGCGCACGAATCCACTGTGGAACTTCCTGTTCCTGGCGATTACCGTCAGCACCTAGTGTATAAGCGTGTGGTGGCAAAGAAGCAACACCATCAGCAATAAGTGTAATTGCAGCAAACACAACACCCATTTTAAAGGCCGAGTCCTCACTTACATACACACCACTATTGGTTTTAGTTCCTTCATCTTCATTTCCATAGACATTCCATGGGAGCACAGCGCGTAATTCTTCAGGCATTGAGTTCCATGCGTCTCTAGTTAATCCAGTTTCTGGATCATATTCGATAACCCTAGATTCAGTGGCAGACCGCTTGTTAATGCGGAATAAGTCAAAAAATGCCACGGTCTACCCTCCTAATCCCAATCATCATCAAAAGCATTATAGTTATCACCGAACAATTCATTGTCGGAGAATACAAACAAGTTTGCTTCTTTTTGAATATCAAGTCCAACTAATACTGTAAGTGCAGTAACCAATGCCATCAACCCATCAATAGGTGCCTTGGATTTTAGCTTGTCAGGCTTAATTTTACCTTCTGAATCTTGCTTATAATTGGCATTCGATGCCATCCATCGCATCATTCCGTTTTGATTCGTGGTTAACTGACGAACACCCATTAGACGAGTTAATTCCTGTGAACCAGGATTTAAGCGTGTAGTGGTCTGTGGAACGGAAATACAAAGCACATCAGTTTTACCTTCAACCTGATTAATAATCGAAGGAGCCTGATGTTGGTCATAACCAATTGTAGTAATGTTATATCTTTCAATATCTTCCAAGATATGTTTTGTGATCATGTCATAGTCATGACTATCACTTTCTACAATAGTCAACCAACCTTGTGCTTCCCAGTCTAAGAATCTCTCACGCATTCTTCTATGTCTATTTCCTAAAGTCTTACGTGGCACCCAAAAATGAGGCTTTACCATCGTTTTTTCGGGAGTTTGCCACACAAGTACCCAAGCAGTTAAGTCCTGAGTGGACGCTAGGTCAAGTCCGCCAATAGCGGGGATACCCTTCAATTGCTCAGGGTCAAATAATCCAGCAGCTTCTTCACTCTGATCCCAAATAGTCATATCGAGCCATCTATTTGCATCATTACCCCATTGATTAAGTCGGAAAATGCGGAAATTGTTCAATGCCGCATAATCTCCCTTTTCTCTAGCAGTCTTCAACTCGTCGCGTAACTGCTGGATATCGAAGAATGTACCTAAAGCTGGATTTGCTTCATACCAAAGATTTTCATCTTCATAGTCTGCTTCTTCGTCCACATAGGCCACAAAAGAAAATCGCTTAGGATCAATGGTCGGATTAGTTGTAGCCGCTCGAATACTATGCTGGTGCTCAGTATATGCGAACGATTCACGATCAGGTCCAGCGGTAGTAATACCAATAATCAATTGATTAGGTCGGGTACCAAAACCTTGTGCAAGTGAGTCCCACAAATCACGATTCGGCTGAGCCAAAACCTCATCAATAAGAACTGCATAAGGATTTGCTCCCAGGTTGCTCATTGCATCCGCAGAAACTACCTGATAGGTAGACATCGTTGGTCTGTAAAGGATTCGCTTTCGTGAATCGATAATTTCCAGATCACCCTTTTCTTTCAATTTAGAAAGAGCAGGAGAAAGATTAATCATGTCTCGCGCAACATTGAAAACTGCCGATGCCTGGTTCTTATCTGAAGCTGCACCAATGATCTCAGCCGACCATTCACCGTCATAAATAAGCAAATACAAGGCCAGAGCTGCAATTAGTTCTGATTTTCCTTGTTTTCTTGCCATTTCAATCCACGCTGTGTTGTATTGTCGCACCCACTTCTTCCAGAACTGAGAATAGGTAATGGTTCCAAAAAGCGGAGCTATAATGCCCTCTAATTCCCATCTACCTTCGTCGTTCTTTTTGGCGCTACCTTTTTGCCAGTCTTCAAGAACAAATGGTTTTCTTGCCCACGTCGATTTAGTGTGTACAGTCATCCGTTCAATGAAATTAATGGCCTTTTTTGCTCTCTTAGCCGAAAACTCCGCACCTTCTGGAAGGGTAGAAGTATGAACAATCGGCATTTCTACCCTCCTAAAGGTACTAAAGCCAGATAATCAGCACTAAAATCAATGCGACTACTGAAAAAACAAGTGCTAGTGTCGCTCGGTCCATAGTAGAACCTCCCTTTCTAGCTAATTAGCTTTCGTCAGCTTTTCCTGGGTCAATTGGCTTGGTATCCAAGCGATTACCCGTATTTTTAACCTGAGCAGTTACAGAAGCCGGGCGACCCTTATTCGGATTTCCTACAGCCTTAACATGAACAGGCTGACGTGATTTATTAGTCAAGGCAACCCCACTTTCCAGTTAGGAATAAGTTATAAAGTTTCTCAAGGAACGAACATTTCTTATTGATTGGTGGTACTGGAATCGGTTCAGGAGTAGGAGGTACTAATGGAATTCGAACTGGCTTACACACATCGCCATTCGCAGCAATCAGTTTTGCCATATCGGTCCGATAAATCTTAGCCTCTCCGTTGTCACCCCACGACTGTCCCCACGAATTACGAATAGTATAAAAACCACTCTCGTAGTTAATTCCAATCACTACTACACAGTGTCCACCAACAACTTGCCCAGTAGGATGTAAATAGCCATTAGAATCCGGATCCATCATTCCTTCATACCAGTCGATACCAATAATCACCGGACCATAATTAGAAATCGTACGTGCCATATCCAATTCATTATCTGCCCACAGATAATTACTGTAGTAACCTCTATTTTTAGCTACTTTAGCTCCTGCTAATACAGAAGTTCCTTCGTAATCTTCTCCTGGCCATTCATCGATCCTTTTAGCATCATTGTAGACACTCATTGCAAAGTTATAATTGATATTAGGAACTGGCTCTGGTTCAGCGGCCAATTCGCCAGAAGTACCGAATCCGACACACGCACCGTCTGATCCCTGATCTAAAATAGCGTAATCTTGCCACTTTTTAGTAAAGATCTCGGGTGCTTGAATCATTGTGCATTGTGCAAGTTCCTTAGTCCACATTAGAGATACAGGATAATTTCTATTCCGTAAGTCATCAGAAGGTACTCGATCAAATTTGCGAGTTACAGTCATTTCCTATAGTTCCTCTCCGAAATCTTCCCCTGTGTCATCGTCTCCCAGTAATAGACCAAGCACATCTTGATCATCTTTAGGAATACGAATTCTGCTTCGTGCACTAGGAGAGAGTCCGAATTCACTTACGAATCCTCGGATCGCAGTACTAGCTTGTCCGAATGCGGCAATCGCTGGATTACGAACCCAACCACGATGCCCCATTACTTGCATTCCGTTAGCTTGAATATCTAACTGAGCCTGAATTAGTAAATCAATGTTCATACAATAAGCTTGAAAGGCTGGCAGATCACTTTCCGTTAACATTTTAGCTGCTACCAATAACGGACCAGTTCGATCCCATTCTTTAATTCCGTACTCTCCCAGATATTTCGGAGCCGGAGGTAATTGGAATAAGACTTCTAATTTAGGTAATTTATCTTTATGCAAATTAGCTTTACCAGGGTTACCTCTTGCTTCTTTATCCTCCACTGACAAGGGTGCTGGTCCCGGCGGTCTACTCATATTCACCTCCTTTAAATAGAATTTGCTTCAATTAATCATTACTCTAAGTAATTGTGTCAGACCGTCTCAGATCGATTCAGATCAATATTCAGTCGGCCTGCATAATATGCAGTAAAATTGGATTAAATTTATGTATCTTCCGGCCGTGCACGCGACTGATGGCACGTTCTTGCAGGTCAGAAGCTCACACTTTTCCCAAAACGGACATAGGCTCCAATCGATACATAATTTCAATTCAGCCTTCTGCATAGTTATACATAGATATACACGAATAGTTTCAAATTCAAAGATAATTACTCAAAGTAAATAAATTAAATTTAAATATTTTGAAATTTATGTTTATTGCACACGAATTAAGAGTAGACATAGAGGGAGAGCATAGAGGTAGCGATCTATTGCATCAATCAACCTCTATGTCTACTCACTACATGTAACAGAGTATGTAGTTATACTAATCAGTACCCACACTACAGTATGTAACAACATACACTCTATTACATATAGCCTATAGGTATTAGTACAGTATACATATACTATCTTCCACATAGGGTAGTGGGTACATACTAATGTGTACTAATACTTAGAATATAGTAGCGGTAACCTAGTAGAAAAGCCTTATATAGAAGCCTTTAATATAGCCCCTATATATTGCTTTTTACTAATAGTAAGCCGCTATATAGCCTCTTTCTACAAATTCTGAGAAACTAGCCCCTGCACAAGATTTCGAAAATTCGATTCAGAAAGAATTCCTACATGTCGAAACAGTTCATTTCCAGAATCATCAGTTACAAGAATTGTTGGAATAGAATTAATTGCATAATGATTCAAAAATTCTGCATTAACATCAGCTTCTACTTTAACAAATTCTACATCTTGGATTTCGTTTGCTACCTTTTCGAAAATAGGTGCGAATCTTTTACAAGGTACACACCACTCCGCCCATACATCATAGACTCTCATTAGTTTCCTTTCTTTCTAAGGGAACTAACCCTAAAACACCCGTATCTACAGCCTTTTTCAATTCAATCTCTACCACATACGGTACGGGATGATTTTTGAAATTTAAGGGTTTTCCATATAGAAAAGCATCTAATAAATCGAACACATAGGCTGGTACCAGATCACTCACTAGTATCTCTTTTCTTATTACAGTAAATACAAGTTTCAATACACTTATTTTCTTTTACATTCAGACATCTAAGTGTATAGCATTCCTTCTTATATTTATGTTCATGTTCCATTTGCTACCTCGTTTTTCACTACCATTACGTAGGCTTCTTTTAAAAGTTCAATTCCACTGTGGTCACGATAATTTTGTCTATATACAACTTTTTGAATTCCACTTTGTACAATCGCTTCTGCACACTTTGTGCAAGGTTCTGTTGTACAGTAAATTGTTGCACCATTCACAGAAACACCGTTTCTAGCAGCAAAGTAAACTGCATTAGCTTCAGCATGAACTGCTAATTGACATCCATTATTGGGATGAGCTGGACATTCAGGATCATGAATTTCTGCACCGAATTTAATTAAATCTGCTGCACAATTACATTCATGATCACAGTGAGACATACCAGATAAACTGCCATTGTAACCTGTACTAAGAACAACTCCTTTAGAATCCGCAATCACAGCCCCATTTTGTCTACGGGAACAAGTTCCACGTTTTGAGACTGTGATTGCGATTTCTAATAGAGTTTCTTCAATTGAAGGTCTGATCATTTCGAAGAAGCCTTAATCCACAACTCTCCATTTTCATGCTCGATATACTCAACAGTAGGTGCCGTATCTAATTCTTCTTTAGATAAATCAAAAACACGGTCTACTAATTGCACATCTAACAATCTCTGAATTTTAAATAAAAGTGCTCCTACAATTTGATCATGTATTTTTCTCTCTAGCATTACTCTTCTTTCTTAAGCTTCAATTCTACCTGATCAGTAACAAAGATTTCCTTCATTTCAATCTCAGGAGCATCTTCAATTTCTTCTCTAGAAAGAGTTACTGTACCATTAGGAAATAATCTATTTAAGATAGCCGCAAGCATTCTTGCAGTATCTGGCTTAGCTTCCATTAATACTTCCCATTATTCTTTCCAGTAGTCGTCTGACCCTTAGTGCCACCATGACTCATAGTCTTAGTCTGCTTTTTCTGGCCCTTAGCTGCGGAAGCATGTCCGCTATTACTTTTATTTGCCATTCTTTTCACTTCTCTCGTTAACAACTACCTGGTGGCGGTGGAGGAATACATTGTTCATTCCAACCAATACTAGCAATAGTATGGTAAGCATTATTACCCATATATCCCATAGGAACATTTCGAAGATCTGGTTCAGCTTGATACCAATTAGCATTATAACTAGTAATACCGGTGCTTGAATTACAATTCAACCCATTATAGAACGAGATGCTATCGGCATTACTATAAGCTCCATTACCATTTACAATAAGACCCGCTGAATTATCCCAGACTTTTGTCCCATTAGGCCAATAGGCCGCAGGTTCAGTCAAATTAATGCAAAGTTGGTTTCGTAAATTAGTAAACGATGAGCGCCAGCCAGGATTTGCATCACCGGGAGGGGCACTTAAATTAAGCCATTGATATAAACAAACCCAGTTATCTTGACAACCGTAATGAGTTGACGCACTGGCGGGACCAGATACAGCAAACACGCTAAAAAATACAAGTGATAAAGCCGCTAAAGCTAATCCTAATTTTCTCAACATTAAGCACTCACATAAGTAAAGTTAGTAGTCACAGTTTTTCCTGAACCAGTAAATGTAGTAACACATCTGAATACGTAAGTACCAGCAAGATCAGGAGTGAAGTTAGCCGTCGCAGTAGATCCATTGTTTACAGTCGCAGTCGATCCACCAGGAACAGTAGGTAAAGTCCAAGCATAAGTAAAACCAGTAGTTTTAGCATCTTTTCTTGGATTACGAACACCACGAACCTGATTTACTCTTGCACCAGAAGAACTGAGGGGTCCGAAAGGATCAACTGAAACATGTCCCTGAATTACTCGCCAGTTATTAGCGTCAATACCACCAGGACGGTTTTCCTGTAATCCGCCAGGAGGAGTAATTTTCAACCCTCCGGCATTTTGAGCAGCCATTTGATTCTCCTTTACTGAGTCATGGCATCTTTTACATAAAAGCTGACGCCTTTCATCGGAGTCAGAATTTCGGCCACCCTGTAAGGGTTCTACATGGTGCCATTCAAGTTTACAAATAGTTACTGGACAACCACACTTCCAGCAATAGGGAGCTATTTTCATCGCTCGATTTTTAGCTTCATAATGTTCTTTGTTATAACCACGAGCTTGCCTAGTTCTATGTTTAGGGCATCGAGATTCATCACTGATAGTCCCACACACCAGACACATCTTCTTTGCCATAGCTACCCTATTTCATTCAATTCAGAAAAGCTCAGAGTCTCTGGAGCCAGGGAACGGAACCAGATGGAAAAGATTCTAATTAGAATTGCTTTAAACTGATTCCCATTCTTTTTCATCAATAAACTCAGCCCACTCCACAGGAGTGGTGAAGCGAGTCACTTTCATGCCACCAGGATTAGCTAAACCAACATCCTCATAAACATAATCAGCTACCGCAGAGCAAATTACATGGGTAGGAACATCATTCCCTCTAAAATCAGTCCACTGTGTAGTTATCCCCATAGTTTGAAGCGCGATTTCAATATAAGCACTATAATCATATTTCGTACCTAGAAGCTCTTTCATAGTTTCAACGATTTTTGATCGCTGTAAAGCGTCTTTAGGTTGATCTACATTAGTCAGTGCCCAATTACCGTTTCTTTTTCCTAATTCCGCCCAACCGACACCGCCAGGACGACCCTCAATTCCCCAATATCTACCCTGTAAATCAGTGTGTGTGAAGACAATAATATGCCCACCTTGACGGTATTTAGCTTTTCCAGTCAGAACAGCTTGGAGCCAAATTAGGATTCGAATAACCCAAACTCCCATTTCCGTCACGATAACATCGCCCGGTTTCAATGTAGTTAGATCTAAATTAGCCATATTTGCTACCTTCAATGTAGTCACTAGACAATAGACAGCGACTAGACTAGTCATTGGACAAGTAAATTCATACAGTTCATACAGATCAGTCTCAGCTCAGTCTCCCAACGTGAGCTGAATGAGCTGTATGCTCTGACCTGCCCATATATATCAAAGAATACTCTCCCCTAGGCATACAGCTCATCACGGGGAGACTGAGCCCTATGTGAGCTGTATGCCAGAGAAATTAGTTAGAGAGCCTCTTTCAGGGCCGCGATTTGCTCGTCAGAAAGCCCATCTTTCAACGTACTTACTAACGTATGGGTATCAACTTGCCCTAAAGCGGTCACAACGGCAGTTGCATTTTCCTCTGCCGTAGGCACATCTAAAGCGTCCTTAATAGCCTGTAATTCAGCAGGCTCTAAATCTACTTTAGCTAATACAGTTTGTAATACAGTACTAACTGCTTTAACTTGCTTACCGATATCTCCAATTGCTGCCCATGCGGAGGTAAAAGTTCCAGTTACTCCGTTAGGAATACCTTGATCTAGGGCATCTCGTCCGATTTTAGAAGTAACTCCGCCACCGTCAGAACGAGTAGTGCGAGCAAAGAAATCAGTAATCCATTGTTTGTCATCAGCACTTAAGCTCACGAGTTCATCCAATCGATAGTTGTAATAGTTTTCATCTGCGGCGTCCGAATAGGCACCTGACAAATGAATATGTTCAGTATGAGCACTGGAGCCGGTATAGGTTTCTTGTGCCCAGTTATTAGAGTCACGGTAAATTCGTCTATTGTAGATCATGTATCGAATCGGGAAGCTGTTATCTTTCTTTGCCAAGGTAATGAGATGTTGCAAAATATCTTCCATTGACACGTCTAGATTTCCAGTATTCGAATCGATATCGATCGCTCTTACTTCCTGTTTCGAATCAGAATCATTATCCCATTCCGCATTGTGCTGACTAGTATCGTCAGGATTGTGACCACTATTTTCTTGACTATGGGCGTAATCTCCAACTGTACCGTCACTAGTTTTATCTCGGGTTGGGAAATTTTCATTCATCTGATCACGAAAAGCTTGTAAATTGCGAGTTAATACCCAAGCCATTCTTGTATCAAACTCCTCTGATGTTCCTTTATACACATTGACATCAGTTTTCGTCGATGTACCAGGAACATTCGCGTTTGAGCTATATTGCCAACACTCCGGCGTAACATTTCCATAAGGAGCAAATCCAATGTCCTTTGTTTTCGGGTCACTTTGAATGTCTACGTATAGCTGGTCGAATTGAATCCCTATTGCTACAGTAGAATAACTAGAAGCAACCAAAGGACCACGAGCAATTTCCATTAGTGGCTGCAAATCTGGACTCTGTAACCAATTTTGCCACACCCATTTTGGAAGATAGACCATTAACTTTCGATTGCTGGTTCCCTTTTCTAGATTAGAAAACTCCTGGGCAAAGAGCTCAGCGTCAGAAAGCCTAGGCCATAGATCATTTTGTCTTAGAGCATCATATGGTTCAATGTCCACCATTGCATAGTCAGCAGAGACAGAATTCAATTGATCTCTAAAATAAGCAACTTGTCGCTGAATTGAATTGAGATCACCATGAATTAGATTGTGATAACCGCCCACTTTAAGTCCAGCTTTCTTAGCCGCTAAGGCCATTTCTTTAAAATATCTGGTTTGTGGGCTGTAAATCTGAGGATCACCATAGGAAGCTCTAATAATTACTACATCGATCCCAGACGATCTGATACGACCCCAATCCAAGTTACCCTGATTGCGATCCCAATCGTAATGGGATACATCGATATAGAACATTACGTGGCTACCCCTCCTTTAGCAATTCGCTCAATAAGAGTGTGCGGTCTATCGTCAAGTGGAATCGATTTATCAGCAGGAAGCATTGTTGCATTCATCAATTCCTGCATTTCGACTAATTCCTCTACAGTGAAGGTGTCTCGCATTTGCTTCTTAAAACGGTATCGAAGTCCGTCTTTCGTTAGCATATGTTCAGCACAAACCTGATGACCCGATTGAGGCCGCTTACACTTGTGCGCCATTTGGCACCTCCCTTTTGCATAGTCCTATCTGACGTCCACATGGGACCGTCCAGTGTGGACTATTCTCGCGCGCACGCGCGGGGGATCTCATAGATCTCCCATGTCTAAGTATGAATGGGGTCCGGCGCTTCACTTCTAGAACTGTTAATGAGAGTTCTAGAACTCTTTCGATCATCAGTGCCAGCGGCCATAAGTAAGGCTAGGCTAACCTGTGGTTTTGTAGGAGCGATTTTCCCGAAGATCGTTTTAAGACCCTGGTATTAGTGCCCCTTGACCGAAAATCCTAGGAAAATCGTTCCTGTACAAAATCCCAGGTCGCGACCAGCACAAACGTAGATCAACAACCTTGGCCGCTGTGCCCAGTGTCTAGCGAGCCCGTTACAAAACTGCTGGTCAGAGGCTTGTCTCCTGTTGAAGCGCCGGACCCCCGTAAGCTGGATAATGTGAGATGCAGCACAAACCTAACTGAGTGTCCGAAATTTCAACATATTGCCAGCATACAAGATCATCAATCATGTGACCTGGTGCACTGTCATCGTGACCGTGGTCACACTAGAATCAGACATTTAGGTACAAGTTATACCTGAACATGAGACTAGTTGTCTGTGACCGGAGTCACCAAAATTACTAGACTTTTTAGGACAAATTGTACCTAGTCACTAGAACAGTTGACTGTGACCGGCTCCACATTTTGACCAGACTTTTTAGAACAAATCAGACACTAGAAAGTTATGATCTTCGATTCCTGGTGTCCGTTTCGTGAATATCGTTCCCTAGTCCCGAGACTATTGTGAGCGTCATCACAGAGGCCAATCTACCTGGGAAAACGTAGATCAAAAACAAGTGATGTGACTCAGGTTACAGCAATTAGGGCCGGGGAAGCGCATAGTTATCCCATCACCGCAGCACAGACGTACGGGGCACGCAGTACACGCCCCGGACATCCGAGAGCGGGTGGGACAACTCAAGAGCACTAGCATGTCACGTATCAGTGGCTGACGATACCTTCGGCACCTTTGTGCCTTACGGGGTCTGGCAGAGCTGTATGGGAGCGCGCGGGTAAAATCCGGGCGGAGCCAGCAGATGATCACCAGCGGTCAGTCCCGCGTACGAGAAAATCCGCCGCGCCTAGCACGCGCCACGGTGACCGCTGCAATCTCTTGACTACAGATCTTGCTTCCTGATCGATCAGGGCGCGTGATGCCGATTGACTTGTCTCGGCTACTACCGCGACGGATGGAGATACAGGGTTCGAATCCCTACAGTTTAAAGAGGCAGATCGATAAATTGCTGGTGTTGGAGGATTACCGAGCATTGAAAGTGGCTTTCTGAGATACGGAAGTCGCCGTGAAGTGCATCGCCCTTAAAACCAACGCTTAAACTTTGCTAGCTCTCACTGCCGCGCTTCATCGGTTAGGATTTCCTAGAGAGCTAGTCATGGGCTAACGGTTAGTCAGCCAACTCGATTAGAGGCAAGGAAGCTGGTACCCCGACAGAGAAACGGTCCCCTGTTACAGGATCCGTGATGAACTGATCGGCCCTAAATCCTCTCTAATGTGCGCTGCAAGCGGGTTCGATTCCCACTAAGCCCTCGGAAAGGAGAGCATAATGTCTATGCTTGTTCTGATTGATCGAGACGTGAAGCGTGGTGAATCTCGCCATGAGATAACGGTTTCTGATCGAGACGCAGCCCGGATCCTTCTTAAAGGTGACCTTCGGGCGACAGCTGATCGGGCATGGGGAAACGCAATTCTGGCACAGTTCGATTCGGGCAAGGATGAAATTCTCGCTCAGAATGGTCCGGGTCTGGAATTCGTCGTGATCTACAAAGCGTAATAGGTAGCTCTGAGAAATAGCGTGATGCTGGGAATCGAATTCCCCTCAGAGCACTTGGTAGAGAGAAGCAATCCTCTCGCAAAGGGGATAAGTGAAAGGGAAACGAGCCCTGTCAGTGGAAACAAGCTGCTGACACTCTACCTAAAACTTCGGATTCCCAACCGGTTAAAGGGGAAATGAAAATGCAGCGTGGCACTCTGGTTCGGGTTTACCCTGTCAGTTTGGCTGGCACTTGCTTGCCTTCCTGGGTAGGCCGAATCGAGAAAATCCACAACGACGAAGTTGTGGCTGTTTCAAATGGGACTCGCACCGATAATTTCGTTCACGTCAGCGAAATTAAGGAGATCAGTGAAGTCTTACCAGTCCCGACGTACGAGAAGTAGCTGTAAGTTCGCACCGGCTGTTTGCATGCTCCTTTTCCAACAGGAGTTTGAACAATGGTGCGATATGCATCTAACTGATCAGCAATTGGCAGAGATTCGGGGCTTACCGCTAGTTAGGCTTCCGAATTCGCACTATCACGATTTCATCGCACTAGCGAATGCATTTGAGTAGGTAGCGACTTTTGCCGTGGGGGAGCGTGACTTAGTCTCCGTTCCTCTACGTGCAAAAGTCGCTACC
>Ga0268264_10000316_pt1 | contig 77190 bp, 68 predicted proteins | sample KBSSwiS32_FD_190357 | JGI IMG/M metagenome (GOLD analysis project Ga0268264, IMG submission 190357) | Switchgrass rhizosphere microbial communities from Kellogg Biological Station, Michigan, USA - KBS Switchgrass S3-2 (SPAdes) (version 2) | ecosystem: Host-associated > Plants > Roots >... | reverse complement strand
TTTTGCGGAGAGACGTCGCGGTGCACGATCTCCAGCGGCCGTCCGTCGTTGCCGCGCATTTGATGCGCGTAATGCAGCGCTTTCGAGGAATCGCAGATGATGCGCGCGGCATAGTTCGCCGCGAGCCTGGAGCCGAAGAGACTGCAAACCGAATAGAGGAATACCTTGAGTGTCATTTTGGCAGCAAAAGGCGAACGGCGCTGACATAAGGGTTCACGCATGACCATACGCTGCAATGTCAGTTCATACTTGAGCCCGCGGTAGTTTCACCAGGGGTATGGTTTTAGGGCGACGTTTTCGCGCTCTGGGTTGGATGCGCCTGAGGCGCCTGCCGACGCGTTCGTGCCGAGGCTGATGATGCCTCCGGCTGTTGTAAGAGCTACCCAGTCACCGAAACGGTAAGCAGTCCGGTATCCCCGTAGTTCCGGCGTTGGCCTGAACCGGCGAAGCTTTCCCGGCGTGTCCACTCCAGTAACCCCGTCTGTTCGCGCCTGAGCTGAGTCGCTCAAGCTGCCTGTCGCCGGCGATACGCCGCGATGACCGGGACAGACGATGGCGACGACAGAACCGTTGACCGAACAGGAGCAGCAGGCACTCGATCAGATGCATCGAGCCCAGGAGCAGGGATCGACGCTGAAGCAATTGGCATCGACCATGGGACTGCCGGTGCAGCAGTTATATCAACTCAGGAGGAGTCTGGTGCGTAAGGGAGCGTTCGGCCCGTTCCCACGGCGCAAGGCCCGCAAGTCCAACAAAGTCAGCGCATTCGTGCCGGTGCGAGTCGTGTCCGCGGCGCCGACAGCAAAGGGTATCTCGGTTTCGTGCCGACTGGTGCATCCGCGTGGCTGGGTTCTCGAGTTCAATGGATTACCACCGGTCGCGTGGATCTCGGCGGTGCTGGCAGGAGACTCCCATGCTGCGCCCTAGCTCACCGGACCTGAAGGTGTATCTACATCGCGCTCCGATTGACATGCGGGCGGGACGCAATGGGCTTGCTGCCATCGCCCGTGAAGTGATGCAGCAGGATCCGTTCGGCAAAACATGTTTCTTGTTTACCAACAAGCGATATAACGCCTTGAAGATCCTCGCGTGGGACATCAACGGCTTCAGTCTGTGGAGCAAGGTGATCGAGAGTCGGGAGAAGTTCGCGTGGCCGCGCCTGTTTCAGGAGGAGGTGGTTGAGCTCACCAGCGAGCAGCTGCATTGATTGATGGACGGGTATGACGTGTGGGCACGTCCGCACACAGCGATCACCTTCACCCATGTCAGTTAAGTGTTGATTTAATCCTATCGGCGGGCACGGTATACTGGGCGCCGTGCCACGCCCTCCCAACTCCGCACGAGAGATCCTCAGCCAGAACGCCGAGTTGCTGGCTCGATTGCAGCTGGCCGAGCGCCTCGCCGCCGAACGCGAGGCCGAACTTCAGGCACTTCAAAAAGAAAACGAGCAGTTAAGATCCGAACGGACTCACTATGTAGAACGCGTGGTTCTGCTCGAAGAGGAGCTGCGCTGGATGAAGGCGCAGTATTTCGGTACATCCTCGCAGAAGACAGACGCCGTGGCGGTCAACCCGGATCAGGCGATGTTGTTCAACGAGGCCGAAGTTCTGGCTGCGATTGAAGCGGCTGAGCAAGCCGATCGGCAGCGCGTCACGAAGGTGGGCGCGCACGAGAGACAGCACACCGGGGGACGCAAAGCGATCCCGGAACACTTCCCGCGCATCGAGGTTCCCCATGACCTGGATGAGGTGCAGAAGATTTGCACGAAGTGCCTCGTGCCGCATCCACTCAAACGCATCGGCCGAGAGACGCGTGAGTGCTATCGCTATCAGCCACCGAAGATCAGCGTCGAGTTGCACATTCGTTATACGTATGTCTGCGAGCAGCGCCACGAGGATGTCATCACGGCGCCGAACCCACCGACACTACTGCCCAAAACGATGGCGAGTCGTTCGTTGCTGGCTCACTTGGTCACCGCCAAGTTTGATGACGGCATACCGCTTTATCGGGTCAGCCGCCAGTTGGAGCGTTCGGGAATGGATCTGAGCCCAGGTAGAGCCGGCACCTGGGTCAACAGGATCGGCGGGGACAAAATCATTTCGTTGATCGAGTTATTGCGCGAGGCGATCTTCATCCCCGATCTGATGCACATGGATGAGCGCTATCTGCAGGTTCTCAAAAGCGAGAAGGCGCCCAGCTCGACTCATTACATGGTGGTGCGTGCCGCCGGCCACCCGGCAAACGTATCATTCTTTACGACTACATCCCTTCGCGCACCCGAGAGGCGTTGAAGCAGCTGTTGGTCAGACCTGAAGGGCCCTACCGTGGCAAGCTGCTCACCGACGGGCTCGAGCACTACGACGACATCTGCGAAGAGCTACAATTGCTGCATTTCGGATGTTGGCAGCACCTGAGAGCCTACTTTTTCAAGGCGCGGAAAGTCAGCCAACTGCCGAGTATCCGGACCCTGGCAAGCACTGCGATCGTAGACTATATACGCAAAGTGTTTGACGTGGAGAGCGAGGTCGAGGCGCTGCGTGCTCAGTACGAGCAGCGCGGTGAGGCGATGCCGCTCTCGGTCGCTCATTCGCTACGGCAAGCAAAGTCCGAACCTGTGGTGAAGAGGTTCAAGGACTGGGTCGACACGTTACTGCCTGGCACTCCGCCCAACAGTGCCCTGGGCAAGGCTCTCGCATACTGTGTTCGACAGTGGCCGAAGTTGGTTTTGTTCCTGGAGCACGAAGATGCCCCCATCCACAATAACTTCGTCGAGCGCCAGATAAAGCAATATGCCCTCGGCAGGAAGCTGTGGATGTTCTGTTATGACAAGGTCGGCGCGCAGGCCAGCGCCAATTTGTTCTCGCTCGTGATGACGGCACGTGCCAATAGGGTAGAGCCCTTCGAGTACCTGAGCGAGGTGTTTGCGCAGCTGCCCGCCGCAACCACGGTGGAGGCGATCGAAGCGCTGCTGCCGTGGAATCTGAAGCCCATCCTCGATGCACGGCGCAAGCGATCAGAGGCTGTGCCTCAGCTCCACGCTCCCTGACTCCCCCGCTGACTATCGTCTGACCGCCAGGCACCAGCGCAGCTGCTTTGACCGCCGTCGCGTCCGATGACGTGGTTACTGGAGTGCACACTTCCCGGCAGCACTGTGCTGCTGAACCGGAGAGCAAAAATGCTGGAAGTTACAAGCGAGAAGCTAACGGAGCGCGAGCGGGCGTGCGTCGAGCATTTCCGCCAGGCGGCAGAGCGTGGGGGAAGTTTTGCCGAGTACTGTCGAGCCAACGATCTGAAGGCGAACGAGTGGCACGGGGTCAGGCACGCGATGGTGCTCAAGGGACTACTGCCGCGGACCAAGCATCCAGCAGCGAAGCCCTCGAAGAGGAAGCGTTCGCGATTCGTACCAGTGCAGTTAGCGCTGTCGGGCCCGAGCCTCAGCCTGTCGAGTGCGGCACCCTTCTGGTTGGATCATTGAGTGCGCGAATGTGCCGGATGCTCAGTGGCTCGCGTTGCTGATCTCAGGAGAGTCGGCATGATGCGCCCGGTGGGAGAGAACTTGCGGATCTATATGCATCGTGCCCCGATTGACTTGCGCCGGGGACGAAATGGATTAGCGGCCTTGACTCGCGAGGTGTTGAAGGAGGATCCGTTTGCAAGCGATGCGTTGTTTGTGTTTGTTGGCAAACGATATGACTCGCTCAAGATCCTAACCTGGAAAAGAAACGCCTTCGCGCTGTGGTGGAAGAAGATCGAGAGTGCAGAGAAGTACCACTCGCCGCGGATGATGCAACAGGAGGTCGTGACGGTTACTGTCGAGCAGCTCAACTGGCTGCTCGATGGCTATGACATCTGGACGCGGCCGCATCAGATGCTCAAATTTCAACATGCGAGCTGATGGATTTTCACAGCCACCATGTTAGTATCGGGGCGTGCTCAAACCGGTCAAAGACCTCCAGGAGATCCTCAATCGGAGCGGTGAGCTCGCCGCGCGACTGAAACTCGCCGAAGATCACGCCCGGCACCTGCAGGAAGAGAACCAGAAGCTCAAAGCACTGCAGCCTGAAAACCAGCGCCTGAGCGAGCGGGTGGTGCTGCTCGAGGAGGAGGTCCGCTGGTTCAAGGAGCAGTTCTTCGGCCGCTCCTCACAGAAGAGGGGTGTGGAACTATCCTCCGAGCAGAAGCTGCTGTTCAACGAAGCCGAGGTGCTGGCGGCGATCGCGGCGGCCGAGGCAGCCCACGCCGTGCGCATGAACACGATTGCAGCGCATGAGCGCAAGGCACACACCGGCGGGCGCGAGACGATCCCGGCGCATCTGCCGCGCAAAGACATCGTCCACGACCTGCCTAATGTCCAGAAGTACTGCGAGCATGAGGGTGTGTGCTGGGCGATGAAGCGCATCGGCGAGGAAGTGAGCGAGCGCTACCACTACGAAGCGCCGAAAGTGTGGGTGGAGCGGCATATTCGTCCGAAGTACGCCCCGGAATGCTGCCATCAGGGGGTGCACATTGCACCGCCACGGCCGCATATCTTGCCGAAGACCAACGCCAGCGCATCCCTCCTGACCCACCTGATCACGAGCAAATTTGTCGATGGGCTGCCGATCTATCGGGTCTGTGGACAGCTGGAGCGCCAACAGGTGCACTTAAGTTCTGGGGTCGCGGGTGGCTGGGTGAATGAGGTCGGCGAGAAGATGCTGCCGCTGATCAATCTGATGCACGAAGAGCTGCTGACGCATCCGCTGATCCAGATGGATGAGACCTATCTGCAAGTGGTGCGCAGCGACAAGGCGCCGACTTCCGACCATTACATGGCGGTGCGCGCGGCCGGTCCGCCGGGCAAAAGGACCATCCTGTTCAACTATGAAGCCTCCCGCACCACGGAGGCATTGCAGAACTTGTTGATCGGGCCCAAGGGGCCATATCGAGGGAAACTCGTCACCGATGGCTTGGAGTTGTATGACACGGTGGCTGAGAACCTCAAACTGATCCACCTGGGCTGCTTGCAGCATTGCCGCTCGTATTTCAACAAGGCTGCGAAAGTGACCGAGCTGCCATCCGGGCGCAATCTCGCGCGGGTTGCGATAGAAGACGATATCCGACAGGTATATGCAGTAGAGCGCCAGATCAAGACCTTACGCGAAGAGGCCGAAAGCCGCGGTGAAGCGCTGTCGTTGGATCTCGTGTTGAAACTGCGGCAGGAGAAGTCCGCGCCGGTGATGGCGGCCTTCAAGAAGTGGGTCGACGAGTTGCTGCAAGGCGTGCCTCCGAAAAGTGCGCTATAAAAAGCACTGTCCTACACGGCAGGTCAGTGGACCAAGCTAACACGGTTCCTGGAACATCCTGACGCGCCTGTAGACAACAACTACCTTGAGAATCAGATAAGGCCTTTCGCAATCGGAAGGCGGTCATCGCTTTTTGCAGAAACCAAACAAGGTGCTCGAGCAAGCGCCAATCTATACTCGATCGTACGGTGCGCTGAGGTCAACGGGCTGGAGCCCTACGCATATCTGCTCCACCTACTCGAGGAGTTGCCTAAGGCGAGCACTACTGAGGCTTTTGAAGCGCTGCTACCCTGGAATGTCAAACCACTGCTCAAAGCCCAACGCACCGCCGCTTGATCTGATTGCCGCGTGAGTCCGCGCCTACCATATGTTTTGCCCAAAATGCGCTGCAGTACTTGAACTCCGAAATGGAACGCTTACGTGTGTCCCCGGCGATATGCCTCTCTCACAACACCTGCACGATCTGTTGACTCAACGGTACGGATCCGGCATCCCTTCGCCACGTCAAGGTGTAAGGTCCATCGAAAGGGATCGTTGGTGTTGTCCGGGCTGCGGCGTGAGGCTCAATGAAGATCTGCTCTGTCCGGAATGCTGCCGGTCACTCAAGGATCTACAGTACGAGCTAGTCGAGCTACACCCTCACAAAGCCAGATCCCGAAGACGCTGACGCTCCGAGGCACTGTAAAGGCGCGTACATCGAACGCCTGCCGCCTATCACAACCGCTCACGGCCTGAAATACGGGGTTCCCGGAGTCGTTACCGATAACGCGGTTGGCGTGTCGCAGAGTCTCGAACCAGTATCGATGCGGGCATTGCTATGCCGAAGAGCGGCGGCGTGGTCGGAGTGCTCGTCCTGCTAATTGCGGTGAAGACCGCGTCAAGCACACAGTGCGACAGTAGCCTGCACGTGTGTTTCCATCGGCGCAAAGGTCAATGGCGGCAGGCTGCCCAAGTGTAACCGGTAAGTAGCTCACCTGCGGCAGACCAACCGCAACACCGTTGTAGCACAACCGTGAGCCTGCGCGCCGTCGCGTCACCTGTGGCTGTACCCGCAGCATCGTTAGAGCTCGATTTGCACCGCCCTATGAAGATGTCTTGACTGAACTGGATTGTGCCCCATTTACCGATGCGCTCGCTGTTGTGACTTAAATTCCGCCCATCGCCACGCGCATTTCGGCGCAATTTCCGTCGGGGACGGCGGACGTGGGGCTACTCGGGAGCATTGATGTCGATCAGACCTTGGATCTGAACCTCCTAGGTTCGCAAAAGCTTCTTCACGACGGAACCCAAATACTGCTGCGGCCGCGTTAGCGAACAAGAACGCGCGCATCGTGTGGGTACTGCTCGCACATGGCCGGGAGTATCAGCCCGGATATGTATCCCCGCGGACCCAGGTAGCGATCTGAACAACATCCCGCCGCCTTTGACCGCGTTCACTCCGGTAACCCCGCTCTCCGCTGGCGGAACGCATAAGGTATGGGATGTGGGACTCTCATTTCCACTCTCCGTACTGCCTGCGATCTGGCTTTCAGCCTTTTACTCGAACATGTTTCGGCAGGCCACAGCAATCCTGTACGCAACAATGGCCGCTACTTGGCTGCTTCTGGGTTCGACTCCCCTGCTTCTATTCGCATTTCGCGGACGAGAGCGGATGGCCCTGTTCCGAAAAAGGGTCGAATATCATTGCCGCTCTTCCTTCAACAGTTTTCTTCCTGTGTGGATACTCGCTATTGGTGTGATGGTGGCGGTCGCGCTCAGGGATCTGCTCACCTAACCAATCGGACATCCCCGTGGGCGCGGGGCCCCTCCCAGACTGCGCACGGTCTGCCAAGAGTCATTCACTCCGGCGAGTTACCGTACATGGACGCCCCCGTTTGCCAACCTCTCATTTAGTGACGGTTCGAGGGTAAAGATTGCACCCGTACATGGGGACTTTCTGTGCGAGACAAGCTCGCTGTCCCTGATGGGTTCTGCTTGTCGGCGCCTCGATCGCTTACACGCACTCTGAGTGCCTCGGTAACTGCGGGCGATTCAACCCACGGTCTGACCTGTGTCGCCATCACTGCGTGATTGCTTGTGCAGATCCCTGGTGTGATCTCCTATTTGATAAATTCGTAGAGGCCGCTGAGGGGTCTTGGCTCGGCCTCGATGCCGAAACTGCCCATGAGCACGCAGCACCCGGTTGAAGCTGAATTCGCTGGCCGAGTAGACTCCCTCGTCGGCCAACATCGGGGCGATGCGTACTCCGGCCCATGACGGACACGATTCCGCGATGATGGCGGACAGTATTCCGGCGGCATGACGGACACTGTTCCGATTTGATGGCGGACAATTTATCGGTTGCGCGGAATGCTGTCCGCCATGACCGGAACGCTGTCCGGCATGCGCCCGGAATCAGTGAGCTGACTGCCCTCGGCGACTCGACGCAAGCCTTAACTGTCGCCACCCTTCGTCCCTTTTTCCAAGGGGAGCGACGAGGTGGCGCAAGCGAGGCTGAGCGTGAGGAAGATCAAAGATTTGCTGAGACTGCACTGGGTGGGCGGCGTGAACAGCTGTCGCCAGCTGGGCCTTTCTGTGGGCTGCAGCAAGACGGCGGTGGCCGATTGCCTGCGCAGAGCCGCTGCGGCGGGCCTGACGAGCTGGGAGGCGATTGCGGGGCTGGATGAAGAGGAGTTGGAGAAGCGGCTATATCCAAGCGCTCGCAGCGGCGGAGCACCGCCGCGAAGCGTGCAGCGGCCGCAACCGGATTGGTCGAAGGTGCGCGAAGAGCTCGCCCGCCGCGATCATCAGGTAACCTTGGCTCTGCTGTGGCAGGAATACAAGTCCGAGCACCCGGAGGGCTACCAGTACTCCCAGTTTGCCGAGTTGTATCGGCGCTTCGAGAAGAAGTTATCGGTGGTACTGCGCCAGCCGCATCGGGCCGGCGAGAAGGTGTTTGTCGACTTCTGTGATGGGCTGTGGCTGACGGATCCGAACACCGGCACGATGATCTCGACACAGCTGTTTGTAGGGGCGCTGGGCGCGAGCTCCTACACGTTCGCGATCGCCACGTTGACGCAGGAGCTGCCAATCTGGCTCGACTGTCACGTGCGCCTGTTTGAGTTCATGGGCGGCGTCACCGGACTGGTCATCTGCGACAACCTTCGCTCCGGTGTGAAGCATCCGGATCGGTATGAGGCTGAACTCAACGCCTCCTACCGAGAGCTCGCCACGCATTACGGCACCTGCATCATCCCAACACGGGTCAGAAAGCCCCGTGACAAAGGAAAAGTGGAAGCGGCCGTGCTCGTGGCACAGCGCTGGATCCTGGCCGTCCTGCGTCATCGCCGATTTTACCACCTGGACGAATTGAACTATGCCATTGCTGAGTTGCTCGCCAAACTCAACGATCGGGTCATGCGCCACGTCAAGCAATCGCGGCGTCAGATGTACGAGCGGCTCGACCGACCGGCGCTGAAGCCCTTGCCCGCCCAGCCCTACGAGTATGCCGAGTGGAAACAGGTCGGTGCCAACATCGACTATCACGTCAGCTACGACGAACACTTCTACAGCGTACCGTACCTGCTCACCGGCGAGACGCTGTGGTGTCGCGCCACTCAACACACCATAGAGCTCTTCCACAAAGGCAAGCGAATCACCAGCCACGTGTGCAGCTTCGTCAAATACGGCTACAGCACCCATCCGGAGCATCGACCTGCGTCCCACCGGGCGCATCTCGAGTGGACGCCGTCCAGGCTGATCAACTGGGGAAAGAACATCGGCCCGCACACCGCCGCGGTGGTGGAGCATGTGATCCGCTCCAAGCCGCACCCGGAGCAAGGCTACCGTTCGGCGCTCGGCCTGCTGCGTCTGAGCGACCGGTTCAGCTCGGCGCGACTGGAGAAGGCCTGCGAGCGTGCCATCACCATCCGCTCGGCCAGTTACCGCACGGTGAAAACCATGCTCAAAAAGGGCATGGAAGCAGCTCCGCTGCCCGATCAAATCCCAGTGCAGGACTCACTCGAGAGTCTCGGCTCGGTCAACGTGCGCGGGCGTCGCTATTACAACTGACCGTTGAACCGGGGACCCTCAGAACTCCTGCCGCTCACGCGGCAGGCCGCGCTGGTACGCCGAACATGTTTGGCAGCTTGGAGGTGCAAGTCCTCTACCCAACCTGATGGAGGTGAAGGGTTAGCGAAGCGCAAGGGCGTCGCCGCGAGGCGGGGTCCGGAGGAAGCGTGGAGCAAATGCACGAGCCGATGGACAAGAACCGGATATGAGGCAGGGCCATGTGGGGACGAGTGGGCCAGTGACCACGAAGTCCATATCCATCAAGCACATGGTGGTGTAGATCCGGCGGTTGCGTGCGGAAGGCGGTCAAGCTTATTTCGGGAGATCTGCCGTTTGCCGTGGAATCACGGCTGAGGGTCCGAGTGATCGGGTCCTGACCGGGCGACAGAAGTCAGCAGAGGGCGTAGTAGCCAGGTGACTGGCGAAGGCCCAAACGGTCCTGCGTAAGCAGGGTAAAGGGAGCGGTAAGTAGTCGGCGTGACTCATGAGCGTTAACCGGCAGAAAACACGACCCGAGCAATTGGGACTGGCCTCTCCCGCAGCAGGTAGGGGTGAAGCCTCGAGCGCGGCTGGGCAAGGGACCGAAGCGCTCACGGCGGAATGCATGCACGAAAGCCCGGCCGATACCGAACGACTGATGGAGGAGGTCTGCGAGCGGGAGAACTGCCGGCAGGCGTTGCAACGAGTCAAGAGGAACAAGGGTGCGCCGGGGGTGGACGGGATGAACGTACACGATTTGCCTGGCTACCTGAAGCAACATTGGACGACCATCCGGGAACAGCTGTTGAAGGGAACCTACCGACCGCAGCCGGTCAAGCGAGTCGAGATCGACAAGCCAGACGGCAGTGGGGTGAGAAAGCTCGGAGTGCCAACTGTGTTGGATCGATTCATCCAACAGGCGGTGCTTCAGGTTCTGCAGAAGCGCTGGGACTCGACGTTTTCCGATCACAGCTACGGGTTTCGACCCGGACGCTCGGCACATCAAGCGGTCGCACGGGCACAGCAGTATGTGGCCGAAGGGTACCGCTGGGTGATAGACCTGGACTTGGAAAAATTCTTTGACCAGGTTTGTCACGACAAGTTGATGGCGAGGATTGCGGCGCGGATCAGTGACAGGTGCGTACTGAAGCTGATTCGGGCGTTTCTCGCTGCCGGGGTGATGGAAGGCGGTTTGGTCAGTGCGGTCGGTGAGGGGGTGCCGCAAGGTGGTCCCCTGTCACTATTGTTGAGTAATCTGGTGCTTGACGAGTGGGATCGGGAGTTGGAGCGCCGCGGACACCGTTTCGTGCGATATGCGGATGATAGCAATGTCTACGTCCGCAGCGAACGAGCGGGTCAGCGCGTGATGGCGAGTCCTACAGTGTTCATCACTCGGCGACTCAAACTCAAGGTCAACCAGGCGAAGAGTGCCATTGCTCGACCATGGCAGCGAAAGTTCCTGGGCTTTAGCTTCACAAGCGAACCGCAGCCACGGCGAAGGATTGCGCCGCAGGCCTTGGAGCGCTTCAAGGAGCGAGTCCGAGAACTGACCGGCCGCCAGCGGGGAGTTAGCCTAACAAGAATGGTGGAGGAACTCTCGCCGTACTTGCGGGGCTGGCAGGGTTACTTTGGCCATTGCCAGACTCCCTGGGTGTTGCGCCAACTTGAACAGTGGTTGCGACGTCGGCTGCGGGCGGTGCAATGGGTGCATTGGAAGCACGGATCACGGCGGTACGCGGAGTTGCACAAGCGTGGAGTGTGGGCGGAGTGGGCCGCGAAAACGGCCTCCAGCGCTCACGGCCCATGGTGACTCTCGCGCGCCAAATCCGTGAAAATTGCACTGCTCGAAGCGTTCTTCGACTCGCTCGGCCTCCCTCTTTTGGTCGTTACGGAGCGGCTCAACCCGCCGAACCGCCGGATGCGGACCCACATGTCCGGTGGTGTGGCAGGGGCGCGCGGGTAACCGCGCCCCCTATGCCGATTGTTGAAAGATGGTGAGAAAGGCGTCTCGGAAAGAAGGAATCTAGCTGAGGCAAATGGTAAGAAAATTACGTGAGGCAACACGGATAAGATCCAGCGTGCCGCGAGTCGATCAGACTTTGGAGACCACTCGGCGCAGGTAGCGCTCTGTGGTTGATTCGGTCCGATGGCGTGCCCAGCAGCAGCTGGATGGTGCACAGGTCAATACACCCGCCCGTGTGATGTGTGAGCTGTAAATCAAGCCTTGAAACATCCACTTCGTGGGTCGGGCCGCACGGTACCAATCGCGTAGCATCTTCAGCATCTGCTCGGAGAGCATGACGTCGCGATCTTTCTGACCCTTACCTGACTGATCCGGATGACCATGCGTTGGCTATCAATGCCAGTGGGCTTGAGCGGGGGTGCCTCCGAAACTCGCGATCCCGCGGTGTAGCAGACCGTGAGGACGCTGCGGGCCTTGCGTCCCGGAACGCTGCTCAAGGAGTGCCGAACTTCCTCAGGACTCAAGATGACCGACAGTTTCTCGGGCTTCTTCGGCATCGGCAAGACTTCCTCCACATCCCAGGGTCTCTTCATCGTCACGGAACACAGAAGGTGCCGATGAGAAATCGAGCCGGGTGCGAGCTTCTCCTCGGTGGTCAAATAGAGCTGATAGTCTCGGATGTTGGCAGGGCCCAGACCCTCCGGAGATCGGCGGAAGTGTCAAGCGAACAGTGACGCCTGTTGCAGGTAGGACATCCGGGTGTTCTCGGAGAGGTCGCGGATCGAATTTCTGCGTGCATGCATTGACGTAGCGGTGTGATGAGCAAAATCCCGTGCAAGATGATGTCGCTGCGCATGCGGCGCCAACATCTTGTCAAGGAAGTTCACGGGAACTGCTATAGGGAAATTGCAACGCAGCATCGGTCGCAGGAAGGGTCAAGCTCACGGCTAGCGCGAAGCGATTTAGTACAGTTATCGAGCACAGCCGGGTCAAGTCCAGAGTGTCGCGAAATCGGGCTTACCCCGTCTCTCTACGAAGAGCCCCATATTGCCGCGACTAAAAATCGTGAGTCAGCTCATAAACAAAAACAACTTAGGAGACGTAGTTAGGTTAGGACGATCGGTCATTACATTGGCAGCCCGCGTTGCAGGGGCTTCCTTCGCCCTGTTGTGGGCGCCATGCGCTGCTGCCAATTCCGCAGCCGATCCACAGGAGCACGTGGTCGAGTTGACTTTCGAATCTCGGAAATCTTACTCCGATCCTTTCAACGACGTGGATGTCGACGTAATCTTCATGAACGACGGACAGTCTTGGCGCGTCCCGACCTTCTGGCGAGGAGGCCAAGCGTGGACTGTACGCTTCGCATCGCCAGCTCCGGGAGAATATTCGTATCGCCTGGAAAGCACCGACCGCGGCAATCCCGATCTCAACGGACATGAGGGCAAAATCAAGATCACCGCCTATTCCGGAAACAATCCGCTATTCAAACACGGCATGCTGCGCGTCAGCGCCAATCACCGCTACTTTGAATATGACGACGGCACACCATTTTATTGGCTCGGCGACACTTGGTGGACCGGCCTTTCCGATCGCCTGTCCTGGGAAGGCTTCCAGACCCTGGCTGCGGATCGAAAGCAGAAGGGGTTCACCATTATACAAATCTGCGCTGGCTTGGTCCCCCCTGAAGAGATGGCTCCCGCCGACCCCGGCTTTCGCAACGAAGGAGGTGCCGCCTGGGATGTGCACTTCGAGCGGATCAATCCCCGCTACTTTGACTTCGCCGACCGGCGCCTCCTGCACCTACTGGAGGAAGGCCTCACGCCCGAGATTGAGGGTTCCTCGGGCTGGCAGATGGGGCAGATCGGCGTGCGCGTGTTGAAGAAGCACTGGCGCTACCTCATTGCGCGATATGGGGCCTATCCGGTGATTTGGAATCTGGCCGACGAGGCTTTCGATCCGCCGGAGCAGATGTTGAAAATTTTTCCCAAATCGTTCCATTGGATGATGCAACGAGGCTGGACCGAGGTGGCCAGTTATATTCGCGTCACAGATCCATATCACCATCCGCTCACGGTAAATGAGGACCCACCGCCCTGGGATTTCCCCGTGCAGGACGAGTCGCTTCTGGACTTCGATCAATTCCAGAGCTCGCATTGGGGTTGGAACAGCATCGCTACTGAGGTAGCGCAGATGAACACGCATTACGCGCGTACCTCAGTGACCAAACCGCTGGTCGAGGGGGAAGTCGGCTACGAGAAGCTCGGTGAGATTCATCTCGAGGACTTTCAGCGCACCGCCTTTTGGCTCTCGATGCTCAACGGCGCCGCTGGTCATACCTATGGCGCCAACGGCGTTTGGGAAGCCTACACCGGTGACAAGCCTCTGCATCGCCAACGTTGGTCCTTTCTGACGTGGCAGGAGGGAATGAATCTGCCCGGCTCCTATCAAATAGGCTTGGGCGCCAAGCTCCTCCGTCGGTATCGTTGGTGGAAATTCCAGCCCCATCCGGAATGGGTGACACCTCGCGGCACGACACTGCTTGAGCCGCGCGCAGCGATCAATGACTTCGATATTGGCCGGGAGGTGCTACGCGCGGACGGAAGCAATTTCCAAAGCGTCGAGGACGCTCTGGAAAAGAATTATCCAGGCGGCGAATGGCAACGCAAAAACGGCAACTTCCGTGCGCCGTATGCTGCGGGCATTCCAGGGGAGGTGCGCTTCATTTACATTCCCACGCGGCTGATCTTTTCGCCCTCCCCGGCACCGACGGTACTGGGTCTGGAGCCCGGCATTCGCTATCACGCGTATTTTTGGGAGCCCACGAGCGGAACGCGTATTGACTTGGGCTCCATAGAGCGTCCTGCGCCGGGGCACACACTGTTCGTCGATGAGTTTGATCGGAAAGCCGCCGCCTGGGTGGAGCATGGCCCAAATCAGGCCGTGCGCAGCAACGGCACGCTTTCGGCAAGCGGCGAAACACTCCTTACGCTCAAGGAGGTCAGCGAGACGAATGCGGTCGCGGCGGTGGACGTTGCAAGTGATGCCGGGGCGGGGCTGGTGCTGCGCTATCGGGACTCCAGCAACTATATCGCCGCGATGTATTCCCTCGAGGAGAAAGCCCTGTATTTGCTCGACCGCCGCAAAGGCAATGACGGGCCGCTGTTGGGGAGGACGTCGATCACAGTGGTCGGTGCTCACCTCAAATTGAGTGCTGAAGTGCGGGACGACAAAGCCGTGGCTTCCATCAGCGATGGTCAGACCATCTACACTACGCCGATTGTGGATGTGGCTGACAAGGTCGCTGGTACCGCAGGTCTTCTGCATCGCGGGCAGGGACCAGGCCAACATTTCGCTCACTTTGAGCTGCGGCGCAGTCCAGTGCTCGTCAAAGACGAATCTCTGCAACGGAGGCTCTATGACGCCCAGGGCCGGCATCGAGGGGATCTGTTGGGATCCGGTATGGAGTTTCCGGGAATGAAAATACCGGGTTGGGACGAGTTCGGCCGGGACAAACATATTCTGCTAGACGCGTACCGGCCCGAGCGACTCCCGGCTTCCGGTGACTGGTTGCTGGTGCTCGATACAACGCACGCGAGTTCACACATGGGCAGAAGGTGATCAAGCGCACGACTCGGTACCGGCACTGTCCAAATGTAACCGTCTGCCCTCTACAACTTCCTGACTACAAGAAGTTGGTTGAAATATTTCTTACATCTGATTCCCCGGCGTGAAATACGGATGTTCCGTGTTCAACTAACACTCGGTGCTGCGTGTCTGACAAACAGAAAGCGTCACAGCATGCACTGACTCCCTCGTGGTGCCGGGCCCCTGCTAGATGACAGCGCAATTCACCCTGAGAGGTATCTCCGAGATGAGTTCGAATTCGAGACATTCCCGATTTATTGCCCGAGCCGCTAGCCGCAGGTGGTCCGCCAGCGTAGCGCCGAGGAATGAGCAAAATTGCTCGCGCTATGAAGGGCAGCGGTCTGAGTCAGAAGCGGTTCTGCCGTGAGAACGAGGTCCGTCGTCGCCGGTGCCCTTGCACATCCGGTTGCCGAACCGATTGGAGCTGAGTGTGTTGGCGGACACCGATTCGGCGTGGGTCAGCCAGTTGCTGTGGGAGTTGCTGACATGTTCGAGCTGAGTGAGCAGACGCGAGTCTTCTAACAGACCGGCGTGACCGATGGGCGGCTGGGCATTGACGGACTTCGTAGCCTAGTGAGCAACGCCCTGCGACAGGATGTCCTAGCCGACCACTTCTTTGCGTTCTGTAATGGCCGCCGCAACCGCATACGCTGCTTGCTCTTTGATGGATGTGGCTTCTGGCTGGCGACCAAGCGTCTCGAGCGCGTAACGTTTGACAGGCCGAAGGACAAGGCGGCGGTGGCACAGATGAGCCTGGCCCAGCTGCGGCTGTTACTTGGAGGGGTTGAACTGCGCAGCCGACGCGGTAGGCGGCGGTATGAGGAGAGACTGAAAGCCGGGAAGCCGCAGCCTGAACTGATCGTGACGCGCGAGTTATAGCGGCCCGGTCAAGCTGTTTGAAGCACATACAAACAACACGTAGGGAGTGCGAAGTTATACACTTCGCGCTCCCATGCGCACAACCATCGCTGCTCTCCGGACTGGTCGCGCCGCACTCCTGGTTCGAGTGCGTCAGCTCGAATCGCTGCTGAAGAACTCCGAAGCGCGCTGCGCAAAGCTGGAATACAAGCTGCAGGATCTGCTGCGTCGGATCTTCAGCCCGAAGAAGGAGAAGCTCAATCCGGCGCAACAGGCGCTGTTTGGTCCGCCCGAGGCCAGCGCGGCGGCCCAGGCACAGTTATCCATGGCATCCGAGACATCCACCGCGGGCGGAGCGAAGCGCGAAAAGGGCGGCGGTTTGCATCTGCTGAACCCGATCCACCAGCAGCTGAAGCGCAAAATCCGGGACAGTGGATACGTGGATAACGTACCTTAGTCTTCGCACATTTTGAGGCGGTGGCCTCGGTCTGATTGAATGGCAGTTTCCACCCGACGGTCAATCAGACCCAGAGTGAGGCCACCACCATGGTGGAAGATAACATTGTCGCGCTGAAAGGGGCGATACAGGTCAATGAGCAAGCTACGCGGACACATCGATGAGGCGGTGCGCTCGAGCGTGGAGGAAACGCTGAACACATTGCTGGATGCCGAGGCAGAATCGCAATGGGGAGCCAAGCGCTACGAGCGCTCGGCAGAACGAGTGGATACGCTGGCAGGATACTACGAGAGAACGCTGGAAACCAAGGCTGGGGAAGTGAAGCTGAAGGTGCCCAAGCTGCGCAAGCTTCCCTTCGGGACCAGATCATCGAGCGGTATCCTCGAAGAGAGGCTTCAGTTGAAGAGGCGCTTGTGGAGATGTACTTGGCCGGCGTGAGCGTGCGACGAATTGAGAACATCACCGAGGCGCTATGGGGCACTCGGGTGAGCTCTTCGAGCGTGTCGCGTTTGAATCAGAAGATCTATCAACACATCGAGGCGTGGCGAAACCGAGAAATCATTGGGGAATTCGCGTACGTTCACCTGGACGGAATCATTCTCAAGCGTAGCTGGGCCGGGGAAGTTCGTAACGTCTCGGTGCTCGTGGCTGTGGGTGTCGGAGTAGATGGGTACCGACAGATACTCGGGGTCGTCGAAGGAGAGAAGGCGGACCTGGTAGGATGGCGAGGGTCCATCGCTTATACGAAAAATCGCGGCTTGCAGGGCGCGCATTCTCGGACGGCAAGTCGGCTTGATGCTAGTTGCGGCGAGACTCAGACAATCGCTTCGACCCAATGGGGTAAGCGACGTCACATGATCATGGAATGCTAAACCCATGCAAGCAGGAGGTAGCAGCCTAGGCCAGATCGACGGCTACCGCCTGAAATGGAAAAAGCGAACAAATCGTTGCGCTATCTGGTCGTGCGGTAACTGCCATTCAATCAGATCGAGGCCACCGCCTCAAAAGTAAGTTATCGTACTCCCCGAAATCAAGCGTCGTCGCGCTCGTTAGTTGGCCGCTGCTTCGTCTAGCCCAAGACGTTTAATCGTTCGCTCATCTGGTCCGAGCGGCAACTATGTGCCGAGGCAAGCCGACTGCTTGACGGGGAACCTTACGCCGGCATCTGCCGGTCTGCCTAATTGCGACTACTGAGAGTCGTGTCCTCAGATCTCTCGCGATCAGTCCCACAGATCTCGCTGATTAGATGCCGGGATTGCAGGAAGCCCATAAACCGTCGATTCCAAAGAGAATCGCAAATTTCGAGCCAATCGATCTACAATTTCTGTGGAAAAAAGATCGTTCCGGTAATGCAAGTTTGCAGTCAGTTCGCGGCCCTCATAACAGCAAACGAGCAGGAGCTTATATGGCAGCACATTTTTAAGATCGCTATATGCCTCGCGACTCAACGCTAAATGCAACCACTCCAGCCTGTTCTTGTGGGCAGGGCGGTCCGAACCAAACGTTGTACACTCCTTAGTATTAAGAGGAACCCAGTTAAACAAAAGATCTGGTTGGAATTGCGGAATCAATGATTGAACCCAATCAAAATCTCTATGATACAGCGCATTATAGAATTCCATCTTAACAAGCTCTAGTAGGTCACGATGTTTGTCGCCTCTCGTAAGCTCGAATCGCAAGTGTAGATGACTCGCGAGAAGCCCCAGCATTCGCGACAGCGCGGGACGGTGTCGCCCATTGTCCACGAAAGAGACCGTCAAGTCCGTTTGATTGCACCACCGAGACACTGCTGAGACATATGCAGCCAGCACTACTAAGGCCGGTAGAGTCCGCGCGCGACGCGCAAAACCAGCGAGAGCAGCAGTAAGTCGATCACCGATTGGTACCTTCATACTCGCAAGTCCTATAACCTTGTGTTCCACTGTATTGCCGTCCGTTGGCCAAGATATACTCGGCGCGCCAGCAAGGCGCTTTTCCCAGTACGACTGGTGAACGTTTCTCCAAGTCGGATATACCTTCTCCAACCACAGCGCGTAGTCAGCATACTGCAGTGACAACGGCGTCAGAGATGCGGGCTCTTCGTTGACCCCTTGTTCATACATAGTCCAGAGTTCTTCGACGAAGATTCGAATCGATACAGCATCGGTGATCAAGTGATCTATGGATATGACTAAAATATGTTCATCATCAGCCACCTTAAACACTCGCGAATCGAACAGCGGACCAAGAGTTGGCTCTATCTTCTGATCGATAAACTCCTTTATAAGAGACCGGGTGCTTTTATCTACATCATTGCTGGACTTGCCGGTCATGTCTACCAATTCCAGGTGATACTCTTCGCAAGCATCTATGCGCTGACTCGGCTTGTCACCGGTCATCAGGATTCTGGTGCGCAACGACTCGTGCCGTCGTACTAGTGAATCTAGACTTTTTTGGAGAAATTCAAAATTCAGCGGACCAGATATACGTAATCCAAAGGGATATCTTGGGTGTGGCGTTTCACAGAAATACCACGGCGTTCTCTGCATAGCTGTCAGTGGAATCTCCGAAGGTCGAATTTGCGATTCAAGTGGAATGCGCGAGATCGAAGAACTTCCCTGTAGTAGTTCTAGTATTTCGGACCGTTGCGCCCGCAGCTGCTCCATTTCTTCCGGCATGTCTACTCCTTCAGGCACCCGCAACCGACGGTTGCCATCGTGAATCCAGATCGTCACTCCTCGTTCCCGTAGCGATCCGCAGGAGAGTAGTGTCTGCACTCATCGGTGAACTCCGTTAGATGATCGTGCCGGTGTGCGCTGGTATCATAACTGCGCGTGGGCTGGTTACCGGTGGAGAGCCAAGCAGCGTGCGTCCATCGGAAATCTCATATGAAAGAATGTGGCCAGCGACACCATAGTCAGTACCAGATAGAGAGCGACCGTGGGGTGCGCCTCGACTGGAGAGGGTAAGCGTCACCGGCTCAACAGGTCGCGTTCGAGCGTGGCAAAAAGCTCTTCGCCGTAGAGTTTTCGTACGCCTTCCCCGCCGAGTGACATCGGGCTTCCTGTCGACGCTTGCCGAAGGCATGGCTCGTGTACCGACCACCCTTTTACACTCCGAGTTTTGGTCATGACAAGTCTATGGAGGTAAATTCGGAGCGACAGGCGACGTCGGTCATACAATCCAGTGCCCGAGTTTGGTTTAACGCTACTGTCATGTTCATATAAAACAGTTGATCAAGTCATTCATGTCGAACGGGTGTTCTGCGCCATTGCGTTGCTACTACCGGAGGCACTTGACACAGGCTGCCTAGTGGTCTCGCGAGCCGGGGGCATGTTCATGGGAACGCCGCCCGAGACACCACGTGCTGGGGCAGCACATTCTGACTGAAAACGCTAGACTCGGGCGCGGTGCTCCTATGTATTTATTGGTGATTTTGGGTCACGGCGGGTTGTAGGAGTGCGTCCTCACGCAGCTTGGCGAACCAACTCTTCCCCGAGCGTGTTGCGGATGTGACGAGTCGGCTGGTAAGCTGCCCAGAAGGCGCCTTCCGGTCCGGCCTAAAGCTACGGCATGGTGCGCCTCCTTACAAACGTCCTCACCGCCGAAGGCTTGGATCTCATCATGCTGCACGATGTCAGTCATGCGCACCTGATGTTGACAATGACGGTCCAACGACCTCTGGTAGCCAGTCTCGGCGTCCACGCTATAGGTGACCTCGGAGTACATCCGGGTACCGCCCTGTTGGCTATTACCCGCCGCCACCAGACCCGGGTTACATACCCCGGATCACGGACAACTGAGGACAAGAGTGATGCCGGGCCTCGCCGGCCGACCTGGGATGGAAAGAACTCTAACAGGTGGCTGATTCGACAGATTCCTCAATTTTATGTGTGACAGCGCTGGATAGGAAGGGAACCGCAATGCAGAGGAAGCGGGAATCGTACATGGTGTTACATTCCGATCTATTTGTTAGATCAATGGATCGAGCCCTAGACTTTTATTGCAACAAACTCCAATTCTATCTCATTGAGGATACCCTTGTCCGCGGACCTCTCGTCAGGGAGCTATCAAGGGGTGCATTCGACGCTGTCAGACTTGCGTTGATACGAGTCTCACGCGTTGGTGCGATGATCGAAATTCAGGAGTTTCAACCGAGCAGTGCGCTGTCGAAGGATGCGCTTGATTGCGCGCTCCAGACTGGTCTAGTTTCGATCCTCGTTTCTGACCTAGACGCTCACATTAGCAGGACGAAAGAGGAAGGCTTGCATCCTTCCAGTGAGATTTTTGACGTGGCCCTGCCAAGACAGGGCAATTGCCGCGTTGTCTTTTACCAAGATCCCGACGGCAATCGTGTTGAATTCCTTCAAATGGCTCGACTTGGTGTCGATCACTAAAGGGAATGACCGTCTCGCCGTGGACGATAATGGTTCAACTGGAGTTAGAGCGTCCTGACAAATTGGCGAATGCCCGGAGCACCGGCCACGGCCTCGAAGTCGGAGTGTCGCCGCTCGTCTACCAGCCGGAAACCAGCGCGCCCATACGCGCGCTCCGCCGCAAGGTTGCCTATGAAGCACGTAATGTGCGCTTCCCGCAGTCCTTGGGCACGTCCATCCTCGAATGCACGGGCCAGTAAAGCAGCCGTGTACCCTTGTGCCCTTTCCTCCGGGCGGGTCGCGAGGACCTCAACAGTCAAACAGCTATCGTCTGGTCGCGTTGTGCAGGTAAACAAATAAGCACCCCGCTTCCAGAATAGCTCCCGTTCCGCTGGAGACAGGCCACAAGCCCTTAGTGTCTCCCGTAGCGCAATAGGCGCCATCGAATAGGCGTCCCCGGCGGGGGCTGCAGAGATGGCAGCTGCCGTGCCCGAAAGCCCATCCGCAACCAGGAATCGGGAGTAGTGCCACTGCGAGCGCGCACGCGTGGTAGTTAAGCGCTTCAGGAACTCAAGACATTCGCTCTCCGTGCGATTCAGAGCGATATCAAACCAGCCTCGCGGAAGGTGGCTGCGCGTTGCGGTGAGAATGGCCCAAGCAAGGAATTTAGCATCTTGCTGCTGAGCTTTGCGAATTGAGATGGGCGTCACTTGGCAATTCTCTGGAAATTCGTTCTGGCGCAGTGGTCTGCCTGCTTCGGGAGGAGTTTTCGCGCGCTGCCTCGATCACTCGTGCCTCGAGACCTCTGCTGCTCCGGGACGGATAGCGTAATTTTAGAGATCTGCTGAACTCGCTCCTTACACTAGCACCATCCCCGTTGCCAATGTAAGCACTGCGGCATCCCCCGAACGCCCCGGGGCGAGGCGATTCGTTACAAGCGAGAATTCGAGGTGACGTGTCCGGTGACTAGCTTCGTTACGACCTAACGACGTGCATGGCGCCACTTCTGGCAGTGGCGTGTGTCCGACGCTCAGCCCTGTAGTATTCAGGAACGGTGTCCCTGACAATCTGTTCTTGCGCGAACTGGGCATGCCTGGATCGCAAGCGATCAACATGACTTAACTGACATTCCCATGAACTCAAGCTATTGGTTGACCACGTTAAACCTTCGACGGTGCACCCAGGCCCGCGGCTCCGATGTCTACAATCAATTGCAGTGACGGAGCCTAGCAATTCGTGGGCTACTCTCTCGAGAACGCCTTCTTGGTGGCCTTTCCGCATTCAAATTCCAATGGCACGTTGACAGGCGCGCCGAAATGGACTGTTGTGTGGCATTACGAGGGCTCCTAATGCGACCCACGCGGTCAGTTAAACGTCTGATGCGTGTTCTAATGGTCATGGACAAGACGAAGCGGTCGAAAAAATGAGCCTCGGCACAGCCGTGTCGGCCAATGTGGAGTGGAGGATGAGGTGATGAAGGTAGTACTGTTTTGTGGTGGCCTCGGAACTCGCTTACGAGAATACTCCGAGAGTGTTCCCAAACCACTCGTCAACATTGGTTATCGGCCAATCCTTTGGCACTTGATGCGATACTACGCGCACCACGGACACAACGAGTTCATTCTGTGTCTCGGCTATCGGGGAGATCTCGTCCGAGAGTATTTTCTCCACTACAACGAAGCGATGTCGAACGACTTTACCCTCGGTGAGGGCGGTCGTCGTATCGAGCTACACGGTCGCGATCTGGATAACTGGAAGATCACGTTCGTCGATACGGGATTGAATAGTAACATTGGGCAGCGATTGTTGCGTGTGCGAAAATACCTCATCAACGAAGAAGTATTTCTCGCCAATTACGCGGATGCACTTTCCGACTTGCCATTTGACGAGCAGCTGGAGCTATTCCTGCCGCGAAGAAACTTCGTGGCGAGCTTTGCGGCGGTACTCGGAAATCAGAGCTTTCACTTCGTCACCAGCGACGAGAACAATGTCGTTACGCGCATCGCCTCCATGCGGGATCAACAGCTTTGGATCAACGGAGGCTTCTTCATATTTCGTCGGGACATCTTCGATTACGTCAAGGAAGGCGAGGAACTGGTGGAAGGGCCTTTTGCCCGCCTCGTCGCACAGCGCAAGCTGATGGCGTACCCGTGGGGAGGTTTTTGGCATTGTATGGACACCCTCAAAGACAAGATGGACTTTGATCGTCTGGAGGCGAGTGGGGCATGCCAATGGAAAGTGTGGCAGGAGCATCCTACGAATGCACGTCATGCCGAAGCGGTAGCCTGCGACGATGACCCGCTCTCTTCGTATTCAGTGCGACGTGAGAATTCCGCTGCCGCCATTGCTGGACAGAGTTAGCGGAACTAGGCTTGGCGCGCCTAGTAGCCGAAGGATATAGGCGATCATAGCCTGAATAAGGCTCTGAGCGAATGGCATGGACTGCTACAACGACGGCAGTTGGCCGTGAGCAAGGGAAGCAGTGAACCCACAATTCTGGAGAAACAAAAGAGTTTTCCTGTCCGGTCACACCGGATTCAAGGGAAGTTGGCTGAGTTTGTGGCTCAACCAGCTGGGTGCCCGAGTGTATGGTTACTCGTTACCGCCGCCCACCCAACCCAGCCTATACGAGCAAGCGGACATCCACGAAGTCGTCGATTCCATTAATGGGGACGTCAGAGATCATGTGCGGGTAACGGACGCAGTTGCTCGCATCGCGCCTGAAATTATAATTCATCTTGCGGCTCAATCGGTTGTTCTGAATGCCCATAGACGACCGATAGAAACATATTCGACCAATGTAATTGGCACCGCATGCGTACTCGACGCCGCACGCCGACTTACGGGAACATGTGCGATTGTTAACGTTACGACGGACAAGGTTTACGAGGATAAAGGGTGGCTATGGAGCTATCGGGAGAATGATGCGCTTGGGGGTCATGAGCCTTATTCCAGCAGTAAAGCCTGCGCGGAACTAGTCGCGCAGGCTTTCAGACAGTCGTATCTATCGAACCCCGAATCGCGGACGCCGTGCATCGCGCTTGCCAATGCGCGAGCCGGGAATGTTGTTGGAGGCGGTGATTGGACACCGCACCAGCTAGTTCCGGAGGCCATTGACGCCTTTTCTCATGGCAGACCAGTTGCACTCCGTAATCCCCAAGCGATAAGACCGTGGCAGCACGTACTCGATTGTCTATCGGGTTACATGACTCTGGCGGAAGCGCTATATCGGGATGCCGAACATTACTGCGGCAATTGGAATTTCGGACCGCCAGACACCGACATGCAACCTGTATCGCGAGTTGCTGAGGCGCTTTCTAGGAGATGGCGTATACATCCGGCCTGGGTTCCCGCTACTCACACCTACCCCAGCGAGACAGTCGAGCTCCGTATAAACTCGGAGAAGGCCGTTCGCGAGCTGAATTGGACCCGGAAGCTACCACTAGATATGGCGCTGGCTTGGACGGCGGATTGGTTCTTTCGTCATGGTAACGCAGAGAAAGCGCGAGCGCTTTGCATTGAGCAGATCGGGCGCTACATGTCGAGCTGAGCGTGCAAGGCACGGCAGTGCTGTGCTGCCTATAGAGAAACAGGAGCCGTCGAGTGTTGCCCCTACTGCTGCGAGGTCTCACAGATCAACGCCCGGTTCTTTGCATCGGGGCGCATTGTGATGACATCGAGATCGGCTGTGCCGGTACGTTGCTCCGTCTTGCGCGCGACAACCCCGAAGTTCGGTTTGTATGGGCAATTTTTTCGCGCGACCAGGTTCGAGAACCAGAGTCCAGGAGAGCGGCTGGATCTCTGTTGGGTACGGTGACGGAGCTGTGCTTTTTTGATTTTCGGCCAAGCTTCTTCCCTGCGAATATGGAACTCATTAAAAGCTCCTTCGAGGATCTGAAGGACCGCCTCGACCCATGCATGGTTTTAACGCATTGTCTACAGGACAGGCATCAAGATCACGCGTTGCTTGCGCAGTTGACTTGGAACACCTTTCGTTCGCATCTGATTCTCGAATATGAAATTCCAAAGTATGAAGGCGATCTTGGACATCCCAATTTGTTTGCTCCGCTCGGCGCCGGTGATCTGAATCAAAAAGTACGGGTGCTCATGGAATGCTTCTCGTCACAACGGGGCCGGGCGTGGTTTACCGAGGACACATTTCGCGCTCTAGCACGATTGCGCGGCATCGAGTGTGGCTCCCCAACTGGTTTTGCGGAAGCCTTTCATGCAAGGAAGGTTTGTTTCTGAAAGATTCGTTCAGATTGGACGCCCTCGAGGCGTGGTGATGCAGACCGGTGCCGGGAGTTTACGTATGAATAATGTCCAAGCGGTTCAGCGAGCGAACGCTCTCGGCACGAAAGAGTCCCGGTACGAATGCAGATTTTGTGCGGCTACCCTTAGAGATTCCGTTGTCGACCTCGGTACAAGTCCCCTTTGCCAACGGCACATCACTCCAGAACGGTTCGATCAGGCGGAGTCGATTTACCCGTTACATGTATATGTATGCAGCGAATGCTTCCTAGTACAGCTGCCGGGCTATATCGCACCGGAGGGAATATTCGATCAGGAGTATGGCTACTTCTCCAGTTACTCAGAGACTTGGCTCAAGCACGCAGAGACTTACGTTGCCATGATAATTGCGCGGTTCGATCTCACGGCACGAAGCAGGGTGATCGAAGTGGCGAGCAACGATGGATATCTCTTGCAATACTTTGTACGCGCTGGCATACCCGCACTGGGGATAGAGCCTACGGCGAACACGGCAGCTGTTGCGCGCCAAAAGGGTGTGTCGACGATTACGAAGTTTTTTGGCAGACAGACCGCGCGGGAGGTCTTGACGACCGAGGGCGCGGCAAATGTAATTGTGGCCAACAATGTGTTGGCTCATGTACCGGACATTAACGACTTCGTCGCGGGCCTAAAAATTCTGCTTGCCCCTGGTGGGGTTATCACCATCGAGTTCCCGCAGTTGATGCATTTGATAGAGCAAAATTACTGGGACACCATCTATCACGAGCACTTCTCGTATTTGTCCTTCTCAACGGTCGAGAATATTTTCGATAGCCATGAATTGAGACTGTTTGACGTCGACGAGCTACCGACCCATGGCGGCTCGATTCGAATATACGGGTGTCACGTCGACGACCCCACCAAACCCACGCATGCGCGCGTTATGCTGATGAAGGAGCGCGAAGCGAGGGCCGGACACTCCAATCTCGACTATTACAGTCAGTTCGGTGAGCGCGTAAAGGAATCCAAGCGCGCACTGTTGGATTTTATGATCAAGGCGAAGCGCGGTGGTAAGAGCGTAGCTGCGTACGGTGCTCCGGGTAAGGGTAACACGCTGCTGAATTATTGCGGTCTTGGAACCGATTTCATTGATTATACGGTGGACCGTAGCCCGCACAAGCAAGGCAATTACCTGCCAGGGACGCGAATTCCGATCTATGCGCCAGAGAAAATTGCTGAAACGAAGCCGGACTACCTTCTCCTGCTTCCATGGAACTTGAAGGACGAGATCATGTGGCAGATGTCGCACATTCGGAGTTGGGGTGGCCGCTTTGTTACTCCAATTCCTATTGTGGAAATTTGGTAGCGTGACAGAGCAATCTCACCGCCTTATTACAACATCTGAGTTTTGTGGATGAGCAGTGATGGTTGACAATAGAGTAACCCTACAAATTGGAACTACTGTCTAGCGCGAATCCGAGTGGAGTGCGAAATCCACGGGTCCGGATCACTTGGTAAATAACACCGATAGCCATCCACGCAAAACCGAGGCGCCGCGCGGGAGCGGGAAGGCTCAACCAGATGCCCAAGCAGCTCAAGAACCCGAGCAACGAGACGAGAGCGGATGGGATTTGCAGGGTCACCCCGGCCCTCAACCCGCTCAGTGCCGCACGCATGGCCGCGAGATTAACTCCCATGAACGCGAGAAACGCGCCAAAGTTCAATAGCTCCGCGGCACGTTCAAAGCTCAGCAACGTGGCGCCCGCGATCGCGACCAGACCCACGAACCAAACGTTGTAGTTCGGCTGTAGACTTTTGGCGTCCAGATGCGCGAACAGACGCTGTGGAAGTACCCCCGCGCGCCCCATCCCAAACAGCAGACGCGCACCCCCAGCTTGCCCCGTCAAGGTGGAGCCAAAGGTTGCGAGAACCAGCACGATGGCCACCGCCGTAAAGAGTATGCCGCCGCCGATTCGTTGCGAAACGTCGAGAAAGGCCGTGTCAAAGTCTCGGAACTCATGATAGGAGGGCCACACCAGCTGCCCCAGGTACACAATGAGAACGCTGACTAACCCGGTGATGAGGCACACCAATACGGTTGCGCGAGCAATGTTCCGTGTGGGATTCTCGACTTCCTCCGCCAACGTGGTCACCGCGTCGAACCCAATGTAAGTGAGGGCAGCGAAGGAAGTGGCGGTGGCTATTGTGCGCAGATCGAATACCGCGGGCTGATAGAAGGGAGCCAGCGAAACTAGGCCCGTCGGCCCCTGTGCTCCCGATACGTAGTGGACTGCAAGTGCGATGATCGCGACGACGACGACGGACGTGACGGCGAGCAGCAATTGATTGGCTCGGACGCCGGTACGAATGCCGCGGAGGTTTAAGAAGGTGGACAGTGCGGCGAAGAACGCTGCCCACAGGATGTAGGGAATTGCCGGCATCACTCGGTGCATGGTCACAGCGCAATAAATAACGCTCGCAACCGGAATCAGAAAGTAATCCAGTGAGGTTGCCCAACCGGCTAGGAATCCTAGGTGTGGATGCAAGCCGCGCGATACGTACGTGTAGGCGGCGCCAGTCGCTGGATATCGAGCTGCCATGCTTCCGTAGCTGAAGGCAGTCGGAAGCATCGCCAGCATCGCGAACGCAATCGCCGTGACCGCTTGGCCATGCGACAGCTTCTGCAGAATCCCAAACGACGGGATCGGCGCGGTAGGGGTCACGCAGATCACACCGAAGAGGACCAAGTCCTGAACTCGCAATGTCTTGCGAAACTGAACGGGGACTTCGCGTCCTGGATTCGCTAGGTCATCACTTCGGCAGGGTGTCGCCATTATGTAGGTAATCCATGAATGCTGAGCTTCCGGCGAAATCCCGGGCGTTCGTACACCTCGGGATTGAGAAGCCCATGCGGTTTTTTGCCGTGAGCCACCTCGATCATCCCGGCTGTGACGGCGCGGCCGATGTCGCGGAATAGCTCATGTGTCCAGGCGATGGAGTGCGGAGCCAAAATCACGTTATCGAGCTGCCCCAAGCGGTGCGGTTTCGTCACAGGCTCTTCGACGAAACAGTCGAGCGCAGCCCCTGCGATGCGTTGTTCCTTCAAGATTTCGAAGAGCGCGTCTTCCTCAACGATGCCGCCCCGAGCCGTATTCAGAAGATACGCAGTGGGTTTCATTAATCTAAGCTCCCTCTCGCCGATCAATCCGCGGGTGGATGCGTTGAGAGGGCAGTGAATCGAGACGAAATCCGCCTGCTGAAGCAATTGATCCAAAGCCACGGCACGAACGCCGAGCTCCCGTGCACGAGGTTCATCGAGGGTCGGGGAGAACGCCAACGGTTGATTCATTCCGAAGCCGCGGGTGAGCTCGATGAGCGCGCGCGCAATGCCACCGCAGCCGATCACCCCGAGTGTGCGATTGCGCAACTCCGAGCCCATATATTTCGATCGCGCATGCCAGTCACCCGTCCGCACGAGGCGGTCTTTGACAACTAAATTGTGCGAGAGCCCCAGCATCCAGCAGAGCGTCGCTTCCGCAACCGAACGGTTAACCGCTCCTGCTGTGATGAAGACTGCGACATCCGCATCAGTGCACGCGGGGACGTTGACGGCGTCGTATCCGACGCCGAAGCGCCCAATCGCGAGCGTTTCCGAAGCGCCGGCTAACGTGGCGCGGGTGACGGAGGGTGTTAGAACAATGATTCCTTGGGCGCCAGCGATCTGCCCGGGCGAGATCTCGGCAAGATGTTCAGGAAAGTAGTCATACTTTATATCCGGATATTTCTCGAACGTGCGAAGACCGATGTCCTGATACTTCAGCCTACCCTTCTCAAAAAAATCCGCTGTCAATCGGACGAGAAATGAATTCGTGTGACTCATTTTGTCGAATGTGGCCTCGATCGCCTCGCACGAGTCAAAAACTTACCGCGTCCCGTAGGGGTTGCGCCACTGATTCGAATAGATTTTTAGCGTGTCGCATATACCGACTTGGTCCGTCTCGCTCTAGCGTTGGTATTTTCGAACTGGGGTGGATCCCAAGATGCCCATGCCGCTTGTTCCCTACGCTTTTCTGCGGGCGCCTTGGCCTATTTCGGGGGCAATCGGCTGTTCTTTGGAAGGGAGGCTGCCGCCTCTTGCTTCGGGACAATATTCCAATAAGGATAGGACTTTTGAGACGGCAGGAAATGTACGGACGAAAGCAAGGAAACAGAGAGGATAGTCCGACACGGGCAGCGGTGCGCTGGTTGCTTAAGTTTGAGCACGATGGCCCACTGACGCTGTCGGACAAAGATCTCGGCGAGTGGGCAAGTTGGTCGGCGGACCCCGCCCATCTCCGACAGTTCCGATTGGCCCGTCGAATCTGGCGCAATCTCCGTTCAGCATTGGCGCGAGACACGCCATCGGCCCCGGGTTGAATCGCCCTCCTCATCTTTGCTGACTGTTCATCGCCGTCTGCGGGGATTTTGGGTTTCCTCAGAGACTGCTTCCATCAGGTATTCCATTGCACGTTCAATCAAGCGACGTGCACTATGCGTCTTGATGCCCAACCTCTCTCCAAGGTCCTCGTAGCTAATACCGTCTTCTCTTACCAGCATAAGCGCCATTCTGGTTCTGGGCGGAAGCGTCTCGATTGCGCGTTGCAGTGCTGTTAGCTCCTCGTTCGCCAGCCATATCCTCTCGGGCGACGGGGATTCATTGTTGGATCGAAGAGACTCCTCATCAGCAAACGCATCTCGCACAATGCGCTTCCGGATGAAATCGGTTGCAATGTTCTTCGCGATCTTAAACAAGAAAGCGCGAAGATGGCTGATGGTCGTCGGATCGCCCAGCCGGAAAAATCTGACGTAGGCCTCCTGCACGATGTCTCTTGCATCAGCGCGGGAGCGAACCCAGGAGTACACATAGTTGACCAACGCGTCATTGTGTTGGAGGAGCAACTGCCCGTATTCAGCCTTCCAGCTTTCATTTCTCGGCGCCTCAGAGTCCGGCAGCCTCCTTCTGTCACCCTCCGGCACCGGCTTCGGTTCGCTCATCAGCCGTATCGCCCAGTTTGACCCACCATGCGGTATGATGGTATACCAATCTCATGGGGTCAAGCTCGGCTGCGCCGTTGCCCGCGAGCAACGGCGAGTGGGTCTGGTACGATCGATCGTGTACCGAATAGGTGCGGGGATAACCAACCGTGTCCAGATACTAGGGGTTGGTGTGCGTGTCGTCATTATCGGCGCCGGCCTGGCAGGACTTGCGGCCGCTCACTATCTCGTGGATGCCGGGGTGGATGTCACGGTGCTTGAGCGCCAGCCCGGTCCCGGGCTTGAAACTAGCTTCGGGAACGGAGCGCTTTTGCATCCAAGTGTGGTGGCACCGTGGAATTCTCCGGGGATCACTCGCTTACTGTTGAGTCAATTGTGTCAAAGTCAACCGGCGCTGAGGATCCGCGCGAGTGCACTGCCGTCATTGTTTGGTTGGGGGCTGAGGTTTCTTCGAGACAGCACGGCCGACAAGTTCTTCGCCAATACGCTAAAAAATCTCCGCCTGGCTCTCTATAGCCTCGACCTGATGCGCGCGTTTCGCCAGATGCCAAACTTTCACTTCGGCTCATATACACGTGGCTCGTTGCAGATCTTCCGAAGCGAGACTGCTGCTGAACGGGCGCAGACGTGGGTAGAGGCGCTGGTGCCCCACGGGCTTACCTATCGATGTCTGCAACGAGATGACGTCATCCAGCTCGAGCCTGCTCTCGAGCAAATCGCTTCCTCGATCGCTGCTGCCACTCATTTTCCGGGTGACGAAGGCGGGGACGCCTACCAGTTCTGTGATGCCATGGATCGCTCTCTCAGGGAGCGTGGCGCCAAATTGTTCTACAACGTCACTTGTCAGCGTTTCCTGCTCGAGTCTGGCTGCATCTCCGGAGTTGTGGACGATCGCGACCGCTCCTTCCACGCAGATGTATATGTACTGGCTGCGGGAAGTTACAGCCCCGCACTTGCGCGGACGGCGAGGGTCCGACTACCAGTTCGGCCAGTAAAGGGCTACTCCATAACGTTGCCGCGAGGAAACAGATCGTCGGCACCCCAGATTCCAGTCGGTGATCCTGCCCTTCACATCGCGGTGGTTCCTCTAGGGAGGGACCGTATACGGGTGGCGGGGACGGCTGAATTTGCTAGCTACGATGCCCGCATAGATCCTTCCCGCGTTGCTAACCTGATGAACATGCTGCGTCGGCTCTACCCTGCATTTGCCCTAACTGTTCCGCCCGGTGAAATCCAACCTTGGACAGGGTTTCGGCCCATGAGTCCGGATGGGGTCCCGATCATTGGAACCACGCCCGTGAAAAACCTCTTTTTGAACACCGGGCATGGGCATTTTGGTTGGACCGTGGCGGCCGGTTCGGGCAAGACAGTCGCCGATATAATTACTCAGGCGCGACCGGCGATCGATCCGCTGCCTTACTCGCTGAGTCGCTTTGCATAGTTGGCTGCGCGAACAGCTAACGTGATCGAAGCGTTAACATTTGGCGCACACTCAGATCTTACGCTGCACGATAGAGCACAAACAGGAGTGACATGATGAGCATTCGACGCATTCGGACCAACGAGCGGATGAGCCAGGTCGTGGTTCATGGAGACACCATTTATCTTGCGGGGCAGGTGGCGGACGATGCGGCCGCAGACGTTCGGGGTCAGACTCAACAAGTTCTTCGGAAGATCGATGCGCTCCTGAGTGAAGTCGCCTCCGACAAGACCCGCGTTTTGGCGGCGAACATCTGGTTGACCACGATGGCCGATTTCGCCGATATGAACAAGGAATGGGACGCATGGGTTCCCGCAGGATCAGCACCTGTTCGCGCAACGGTGCAAGCCGCACTGTTTACGCCAGCCCACAAGATTGAGATCGCGATTATCGCAGCGAAGTAGCTGCTGAGGCCGCTCTAAGGACTCGGTCGCTGGCCGCCTAGGATGTCACGCGCGTTCCTGATGCATTGCGGCGGCATCTGCGGATGGGTGCACGCTGCAGAAGCGTGCTATCGGCTTTCGGCAGCGCAATGTAAACACCACAGAGAAGGTATGAAGGCATGCCAACGCGAGCGTCTGCCCGTATGTACCTCGCAGAGGATTCCGATCCGATCGAAACACGAGAGTGGCTCGATGCGCTTTCCTCCGTCGTGCAGTACGCTGGCCCAGAGCGTGGTCTGCAGCTCTTGGCCGCGCTGAATTTTTATGCGCGCGATCTCGGCCTGACACCGCCTTCTTCACCTTATTCCGCCTACTGCAACACCATTCCAGTCGCCGACCAGTCTCCGCACCCGGGCAACGTCGCCTTAGAAGAGCGTCTCACCGCCCTCATGCGCTGGAACGCTCTGGCCATGGTCGTCCGCGCTAATCGCGCCTACAGCGAGCTTGGCGGTCACATCGCCACCTACGCGTCAGCGGCCGAGATCTTTGAAATCGGCTTTAACCACTTTTTCCGCGGTCCCGCTGCGCCGCAAGGTGGTGATCTCATTTTCTTTCAGCCGCACTCCGCACCCGGCATCTACGCCCGTGCCTTCCTCGAAGGTCGCCTCGAGGCAGATCAGCTCGCTCACTACCGACAGGAAGTCGCGGGTCTGGGCCTGTCCTCCTACCCCCACCCGTGGCTCATGCCACAGTTCTGGCAATTCCCGACCGGCTCGATGGGGATCGGTCCCATCAACGCCATCTATCAAGCGCGGCTCATGCGCTATCTCGCGCATCGCGGCCTTGCAGCCACAAATGAACGCCACGTTTGGGGCGTATTCGGCGACGGCGAAATGGACGAGCCCGAGTCGATTGGCGCGCTAACACTGGCCGCACGCGAGAACCTCGACAACCTTACCTTCATTATTAACTGCAATCTCCAGCGCCTAGACGGCCCCGTCCGAGGCAACGGACGGATCATCCAGGAACTCGAAGCGCTGTTCATCGGTGCCGGCTGGAACGTCATCAAGGTGCTCTGGGGATCAAACTGGGACGTACTTTTTGCCCGTGATCGAGAACATGCACTTTTGCGTCGGTTTGCTGACATCGTCGATGGTCAGTATCTGACGCTTGGCGCAAAGAACGCTGAATACAATCTCCATCACTTCTTTGATGCCGATCCCGAGGTTAAGCGCTTGGTCGCGCATCTATCCGCAGACGATGTCGATGCGCTGAATCGTGGCGGCCATGACCTGCGCAAGCTATACGCGGCATTTGCTGTCGCACGCGAGCACTGCGGCCAGCCCACGGTCATTTTGGTAAAAACCAAGAAGGGGTATGGGATGGGAGCCGCCGGCGAATCCCGCATGACGTCCCACCAGCAGAAAAAGCTTGAAACCGAGGACTTGCGCCAGATGCGCGATCGATTCCAACTGCCGCTGAGCGACGAGCAGGTCGCTAACCTCGAGTTCTATCGTCCGCCTGCCGATTCGCCAGAGATGTGCTACCTCCGTGAGCGTCGCCAAGCGCTTGGGGGGTTCGTTCCCGCGCGCAAGCCTGGCTTGCAGCGGTTGATCGTGCCTCCGCTCGAATCGTACGGCCAGTTCGCTTTGCAACCCGCAGGCAAGGTCATGTCCACCACTATGGCCGCGGTGCGTTTGCTAAGTGGGTTGCTGAAGGACAAAGCGCTTGGGCCGCGCATAGTTCCGATCGTTGCCGACGAAGCCCGCACTTTCGGTATGGCCGGTCTTTTCCGTCAGATCGGCATTTACGCGCCACTAGGTCAGCTCTACGACTCCGAAGACGCGGAATCCCTCATGGCATATCGGGAGAAGTGTGACGGACAGCTTTTAGAAGAGGGCATCACAGAGGCCGGTGCGCTCTCGTCATGGGTTGCCGCTGCAACCGCCTACAGCGTACATGACCTGCCATTGCTGCCGTTCTACATCTTCTACTCGATGTTTGGGTTTCAGCGCGTTGGCGATCATATCTGGGCGGCGGCAGATCAACGCGCGCGTGGCTTTCTGCTCGGCGCGACAGCTGGGCGCACGACCCTCAGTGGCGAAGGTTTACAGCATCAGGACGGCACGAGCCATGTGATCGCAGCCACGGTTCCAAACTGTCGGGCCTACGACCCTGCCTTCGCTGGCGAAGTCGCAGTGATCTTAGACCATGGTGCGCGATCAATGGTGGAGCAGGGGAACGACGTTTTTTATTACGTGACGGTAATGAACGAGAACTATGAGCAACCGGATTTGCCGCCTGCTGCGCGGGAGGGTGTCATCAGGGGCCTGTACGAGTTCGCGAGTCATCGACCGGAGGGAGAGCGCGGATGCGTTCACCTGCTGGGATCGGGGGCAATCTTGCGGGAAGTCATAGCCGCGGCAGATTTGCTGGCAACGGAGTGGCAGATCGGGAGCAATGTGTGGAGCGTGACGAGCTTTAGCGAACTGGCACGTGATGCGCGTGAAACCGAACGCTATAACCGCCTGCATGCGGAAGAGTCTAAACGCGTCAGCTATGTCGCCCGCTGTCTGGCGGAACCATTTCCTGTCATTGCAGCCACAGACTACGTGGCCGCGTATCCGCAGCTCATCAGCGCCTACGTGAGGCAACATTTCGTAGCGCTGGGCACAGATGGATTTGGTCGCAGTGACACTCGCTGCGCGCTGCGCCGATTTTTCGAAGTCGACCGGCACCACATAATTGTTGCGGCGCTGCATGCGCTGGTGAGCGAGGATCGGATCTCCGCTGGAACGGTAGCCACTGCCACCGCACGATATGGCATCGATTCTCACGGGGCAGCGCCTTGGACGCGGTAGAGTCCAGTGCGATGTAGAGCGTGACAGCCTGACAGTGCGGAGTACCCTCTATATCGCAGTCAGTCCGCCATCTGCGTACCAGGCAGCGCCAGTCACATAGCAAGCTTCGTCCGATGCCAGAAACGCGATCACGTTCGCAATCTCCCCTGGATCCGCCGCGCGCGCCATGGGGATCTTGTCAAGGAATTCCGCAGCTGTCGCTGGATTATCCATCAGCGTCGTCACCAACGGCGAGCTAGTCGTCCCCGGCAGCACCGCGTTAACCCGAATGTTCTTTTTCACGTAGTCAATTGCGAGAATACGCATCAAACCCAACGTACCGGCTTTGCTCGCGCTATAGGCCGTCAATGTAGGAGCGCAACCATGCGTCCCAGTCGGGGAGGCGGTGATGACGACTGAGCCACCGCCATTGCGCTGCAGGGCCCGCAGTCCATGCTTGCACGTTAGGAACATGCCCGTCAGATTCACGTCAATGCACTGCTTCCAAGTTTCAAGATCGAGATCAGTGGCGACTGTATCTCGTCCGAAAAGCAAGATACCGGCGTTGGCAATGACAGTGTCAAGTCCCCCGAAGTGTCCCTCGGCCCTGCTGAGGGCATCGGCCACCTGCGTTTCATCCGTCACGTTTGCGAACACGGCAAGCGCCTTGCCACCCGCCGCGATGATGTTGGCCACTACCTGCTTCGCCGCCTCAACGTTGACGTCAAGCACAGCAACGCTCGCGCCTTCTTCGGCGAGCTTGAGTGCTGCAGCGCGACCAATGCCCGAACCACCACCCGTAACGATCGCTCGTCTGGCGTTTAACCGTTGACTCATAACGAGAGCCCCTTATTTGTTCGTGCGCTTCGTTCTCGGTGGCATCGACTTGTTCGCACGCATCTCCATGTCCTGCCAGACGCGTTCCGCTGCTGCGAGATGTTCGATCATTGCACTGCGTGCTGCCTCCGGTTTCCTGGCGCTGACGCATTTTAGAATGCGGCGATGCGCACGCAGACCATCCTCACCGACATGGGGCTCGGTCATCGATTGGTTGCGCACCTCACGTAAGACGTCGGCGATCGAGTCCAACATAGCGAGGAGCAACACGTTCCCCGATGAGCGGGTCAGTTCCCGGTGGAACTGAAAGTCGCACTCCGCAGCTGCATCCAGGTTCCTCTGCTCCAGGTTGCGCTCATGTTCGTCGCAGAGTTGGCGGAGGCGCTCAATGTCTTCTGGCACCGCCCGTTGCGCGGCCAGCCCAGCGACCTGCACCTCGAGAGCAGTACGCACCTCGTTGACCTTGCCGTAGTCCACTTCTTCGTGGCCGCGCACCAGGAGCCGCATTGAGGCCGCGACATCTTCGGAGCCAAACTGACTCACCTCCACGCCACGTCCCGACGTGACACGTACCAAGCCGCGCGCCGCTAGGGAACGTACGGCCTCGCGGATTACGGTCCGCGAAACCTTGAACCGGTCCGCCAATTCCCGTTCAGACGGCAGACGTTCCCCCACCTGGATCTGCCGGGAGACGATTGCATCGGTTAACTGCTCCGCGACCTTGTCGGATAGGCTCGGCTCGCGAGTGACACGGCGAAAAGGATGCATGGACGATTCGATCACGGAAACTGCTCCTCGGGAATCTGGCACGCCATCGTACCGGATTCCAGTCAAAAGTACTGGTGGAGCCTAAGGGCCCGCTAAAGGCGATTGAGCCACGCCTTATGGTATGCCATCATACCTATGCTGCCGGTGCAGGAAAGCGTCGGCCCTCCATCACGGAAGCCATTGGAGGTTAGGGCGCTTATGAACAGCTACAGAACATTGAGGCAGGAGCGATTTTCTGGCATCCGATGAGGCTTCTTTCAGGATAGCGGCCAACTCGTCCTCGATGGAGGCGATCTTGCCTAATAGCGCGTTGAGTGATCTCGTAACACGTGGCGGAGTCGGACCCGTGTGGTCCAACGGACACGAGATCCTGCGTCGTATTTTCGTCACGGTGCGCGATCGCCGTTGGCAAGAAATCGCACCGACGCGTTGGGATAGCGAAGTCGATGATGCACGGCGCACGATAACAGTGGCGGCGCGTCACACCAACGACCAAGTTGATTTCGAGTGGTGGGGAACCTTTCATACCACGGAGGACCGGCGAGAGTTGGGCTTTGAGTTTGCTGGCAAGGCGCTGCGCGATATGGAGATCTGCCGGCTGGGGCTGGTGGTTCTCCATCCCGTTCAATCGATGGTCGGCGCACGAGTGACTGCAATCAGTGCACAGTCGGAGCAGAGTCTCTCGGTTGCTAACGTGATTTCACCTCAACCCATAATCAACGGCATTCCGAAGGCAATGACGGAGCCGTTTTCTGAGCTTCTCATCCAACGTTCCGATGTAGGTTCACTCGCGGTCCGATTTGAAGGAGATCTGTTCGAGCTGGAAGATCAGCGCAATTGGGGCGATGCCTCTTTCAAGACGTATTGCACGCCGCTACGGCTGGGATTTCCACGCACTGTGAGGGCCGGCACATCAATCGCGCACACGGTTCAAATTTGCTTCACACCCGCATCGGCACGCGAAAGGTCAAATAGGTTCGCGCCTGCGGGGGTGACCACAGCGCCAGGAATATTTCCCGCGGTGGGCCGTGAAATACGGTCTCTCTCACCTCAAGCTCAGCCTGATAGAGATTCGCCCGCTTGGCATCACGTCCATTTCGTAGTGCCCGGAGAGCAGCCGGTGGAGGCCCTTCGGGAGATTCTGGAGTCAGCGCCGTCGGCGAAGATCGAGCTCGGCATTGAAACGGGAGGGGAACAGACGCGATCAGGCGATATGTGTGCCTTGATCTCTGCATATCACTCGCGTATCGCGCGGTTTCTTGCATACGGAGTGCATACGTCAGTTCCAAACGCCACGGTGCTTGAGTCCTGGCGTCAACAGATGCAGACATCAGCCGCTCTGCGAGAAGTTCCAGTGCTGGCCGCTACACGGGGCTATTACGTCGAATTCAACAGAAAGGTCGCGCTCGATTCACAGCTGTCCGGAATGGCCTTTCCGTTGACGGCGACCGTACATTCGGACGATGCCGCAACGATAGCTGACAATGTGGCCACGATCTGCGATATGGCCGAGACGGCGCGCCATTTGACACAGCAAAACGAACTCGTGGTCGCACCCCTCGCGCTGTACCATCCGGCATCCATGGTCCCTCAGCATTTTCCGCGGACCCTAATTATCCCATGGCTTGCGGCCACCATGATCCATTGTGCTCTAGCGCGGATCACATCTGTCACCCTGTCGGAGGATGTGGTGACGGCTCTTGCTTCAACGGACCTTTATGCTTTGCCTTTTCTTTCCTCTCTGGTTGAATCCGCCGGGCTCGAAATAGTGCCACTTGAATCAGACCTGCCGTCCCGAATGCACGCTGCTGTATTCAAGTCGGTAACTGAGAGGCCTAGTCGGATTCTGGCGGCCAACGTCAACGCGCAGCCTGTTAGGTTTACGTTGGCGCAGACTGGGCTAAAAGCGAAAACAGGAAGGGACGCGGCAACGGGAGCTTCCTTCGCAGTTAACGAGAGAGAAATCGAAATTCCTGGTTTCGCGACCGTATGGATTGAGCTCGCCGGATCTGGGGGCTGACTTGGTCTCGGTCCATGTGGTATACCATCATACCAGTGGGTAGCAGGTGACCGGGATGATCAAACGCACGAGCCTCGTCTGGAAGCGCCCTCACCTGAGCGACGCCGAGTTTCGGCGAATTTGGTTGGGCGAGCACGTGAAGTATGCAAAGCAGCTTCCGGGTGTACGCGAGTACACCATCGATTTTGTAAGCGAAGGTCCCAGTGAAGCCCCCTCCGCGATTGCTACTCTGCGCTTTGATTCTCGTGACGCGCTCGAGGCCGCATTCAGCGTGCCACATCTCAAGGACAATCTGCTGCGTACCCGCGAGCAGTTCGCGGAGTCCGTTCAGGTGGTAATCGTGGAAGAGTGCACGGTAGTGCCCCGCATTTCCGGAGACGTCCAATGAGCGATCACGACCCTCGTGGCCGCAGCCGTGCCGTGCTCGACGGTCCGCAGCGCGCTGGCGCGCGGGCCATGTTGCGCGCATTCGCTCTGACCGATGACGACTTTCGCAAGCCGCAGATTGGTGTCGGCGCCACTTGGAACAAGGTCACACCGTGCAACGCAGGTCTCGATGTTTTGCGTATCGCGGCCGCCCAACGACTCAACGAGAAGGGTGTAGTCGCTTATGAGTTCGACACTATTTCGGTATCCGACGGTATATCGATGGGCAGCGAGGGTATGCGTGCCTCGCTGGTCTCACGCGACTGGATCGCCGATTCGGTCGAGCTCGTAATGCGCGCTCATGGCTACGACGGTCTGCTCGGTATTGCCGGCTGTGACAAATCAATTCCCGGCATGCTCATGGCTATCGTGCGTCTCGATGTGCCAGCCGTATTCGCCTATGGTGGGTCGTTGGCGCCGGGGCGCGTCGAGAATCGCGACATCTCGCTTCAGGACGTATACGAAGCGATTGGCGCACACGCCCAGGGATTAATCAGTAGTGAGCAACTCGAAGTGGTGGAAAAGGCCGCTTGCCCGGGTATTGGTACCTGCGCCGGCATGTTTTCGGCTAACACGATGGCTTCCGTCAGCGAAGCCCTAGGGCTGACTGTGCTCGGTATGGCGGCGCCACCGGCCGCCGCCTCACAAAGATTCCAGGTGATACATGAAGCTGCTGACGCTTTACTTCATGCGGTACAGGCAGGCATTCGTCCATCCGACGTGTTGACCCGTAAGTCACTGGAGAATGCCACTGCGGTTGCCTGCACATTGGGTGGCTCTACCAACGCGTGTTTGCATTTGCTAGCCATCGCTGCAGAGGCAGGCATTGATTTCACCTTGGCGGACATTGATGCTGTCAGCCGGCGCACGCCCCAGCTCGCCGATATGAAACCGGCGGGGCGCTTCATGATGCGGGAACTGCACGTCGCAGGTGGCGTGCCAGCCGTAATGCGCGAGCTGCTCTCCGCGGGTCTGCTGCATGGGGAAGCGCTGACAATTTCAGGGCGAACGATCGCTGAGCAAGTTGCAGCTTTCCCGCCCGGTCAGCCTCATCCGGTGTTGCGTACGCATGCCAACGCCATCAAGCCTCGAGGCGGTTACGCTATCCTCACAGGTTCGCTAGCGCCCGACGGGGCGGTGACCAAGATTGCAAATGAGGGTCGCATGTACCACAAGGGCCCCGCACGCTGTTTCGATTCCGAACAAGAAGGTGCAAACGCCGTACGCAGTGGCGACATCGGCCGCGGCGATGTGGTTGTGCTTCGCTATGAAGGGCCAGTCGGTGGTCCTGGCATGCCAGAGATGACCGCTCTCACTGGCGCCATCGTCGGAGCTGGACTGGGTGGGGACGTTGCCGTGATAACTGACGGTCGCTTCGGCGGCGGCACCAAGGGTTTGTGCGTCGGGCACGTAGCGCCCGAGGCGGCGCTCGGTGGGCCGTTGGCCCTGGTTCGTGACGGCGACCTCATCGAAATCGATGTCGAGCAAGGGAGTATTCACGTTCAGGTTTCGCCCGACGAGCTTCAAAAACGCCGTAGGAGTTTCCGTTCCCCGGCACCGCGGCACCTGAACGGTGTTCTCGCCAAGTATGCGCGGCTTGTTACCTCCGCCTCGAGGGGAGCTCGCTGTGTCCCATGACGGCTGAGAACGGATCTGGCGCTGCTTGGTTGATTCGCGACCACGCTTAGTCACTTGGAGCCGCTCTGGAAGTGGAAGGCATCGGCAGTTTGAGTAACCCCTGTAGAAGTGTGCGGTGCACCGGGGCTGCGGCGAGAACTGGAGGAAAACATGACAACAGATTGGAAGTTGCGCCCGCTTCAAACTCAAGGCGTAACTCTTCTCCGGCCCGAAACCCTGTTTGGGCTGCAAGATAAAGTCGCAATCGTGACGGGCGCCGGCGGAGGACTAGGTTCGTGGTTGTCCGCCGGCCTCGCTGCGGCAGGTGCTCACGTATTCATGACAGACCACCCTCGGAGCTCAATGCGCGGTGTCGCCGACACCATCCGCGAATCGGGCGCCGAAGTCCGCGAGCATCAATGCGACTTGATGGATAGCGATGCCGCTGAGCAGATAATCGCAGCCGCGGTTGCAGAATTTGGTCGCGTCGATGTTCTCGTAAACAATGCCGGCACAAATAGACGCGAGCCAATTTTCGAAGTCTCTCGGCAGACCTGGGACCTGATTGCAACCGTTGATCTGCGTCTGCCTTACGAGCTTTCACGTGCGGCGGCGAAAGTCATGGCACAACGCGGAGGTGGCGGGTCCATCATCCATATTGGCTCATTGAACAATGCAATCGGGCTGCAGGGAGTGTCAGTCTATGGAGCACATAAGGCAGCTCTATGTCAGCTCGCGAAATCGATGGCCATCGAATGGGCGGGCTATCGAATTCGCGTAAACGCACTGTGTCCCGGCTTCATGCTCACGCCGTTGTCCAAGCCGCTATGGGATGATCCTAAAAAGGGTAGTTGGATTCTTGAGCGCAGCCTTTTAAAGCGGCCCGGTTACGCCGAGGAATTGATTGGTCCCCTGCTCTTGCTCGCGTCCGAGGCCGGATCGTTCATCACCGGCCAAACGATATATGTGGAAGGGGGGTGGCTAGCTGGAACTTCCTGGGCAGAGCCGCCGTCCGATGAACGATGACTGCGCTCAGTGCCTTCTGCGAAACGCGACTAGCCGCGCAATGCCATCTTCAATTTTTACGCGGGGACTCCAACCAGGCAGACTCGTTCCCCGCCAAGGCCTTACGCGCCGCGACGGTATGCTAGGAGAGCCTCGTTCGAGTGCGAGCTTGCGCCCGCCAATCCGTTCCAAGATCGCCATCAACTCTGTAGCAGTCATATACGGACCTGAGTTTATGGAGTAGTGAGATAAACCTTTCTTCTTCGGAATGTCGCCTACTTCACAGATTCGCATGGCCAGTATCAATGCGCTTGCGGCGTCTTCCACGTGGACGAGGTCCACCCAGGCTTCGCGGTCATGTAAAACCAAAGGAACTCCGTCCATGCACGCAGCTACCATTTCCGTCAAGAGCGTTGGGCGCGGGTCAAACTCGCTATATATATTCGGTAAGGTAAGCGCGATTGCAGCGAAATCGAAAGCATCTGCATAGTATATCAACAGGTCTTCGAACGCCTGTTTTGTTGCGGCGTAAAGGTTAAACGCGTGATAACTTCCGTCTTCACTATGTTGTAGGTATGACCCAGTAGTGACAAATCGAAGACAATCGGTGTACCTCGCTGCCTCCAGCAGTTGTGTGCCGAAGAGAACATTGGCGTTGATAAACGGAGTGACGTCAGTACTTAAGTGCTCCCGCCGCGCCAGCGCTGCAAGATGAAAGACGACGTGAGGCCTCACTCGTTCAAACACTGCGATCAGTGTCTCTGTCCGGCCGTCGATCTTATGGAGCCGGCAGTTCTTAATCGATGCGGCCGGTGTTGAGATGTCCTGCCTGGTCAGTCCGTGGACTTCGACGCCTGAGGCGACGAGCTGACTTGAGAGCTCAATTCCCAGGTGCCCCGTGATCCCGCTAACGATGGCCCGCCACACAACGAGTTAGCCTGCAGCCACTTTGAAGGTGGCAGCGTAGAGCATACGGCCTTGGCATATCAACCCGCTCAACCAGCGGAACCGGAATTCGTCGAACGTCGGCATTCGCCTCCCTACTACATGCGTATTACGGAGATGAGTTTGACGAATGTCCACGCAATCTCCGAGATCGCAAAACCGCCACGGGCGGGGTGCTCCTTGGCAGGGTGATGAATCAATTAAGTCGTTCACAACGGATCGGTTGTTCCAATACAAGAGGAATGCGGCTCGTCATGATTATCTTATCGCGCCTGGAAGGATGCTTGTCCATGGCATCGTTCTGAAGCAACGACAACACCAATTTTCCAGTGACAGACACCTTGAATGACGGTCACACCAGGTTGCGCTTGCTACAAGATCATTACCATCGACGCCGAAATCTGTCCCTTAATGTGGGGACTCGAGATCAGTGAAAGAATCCGGTCACAAGCAAAGGCTTGTCGGACACTTCTTCGCCAATAACGAAGTCGTTGGTCTCGTTGTGGGACTCGAGCAGTGCCGTACTGGGAGGGCTATGGAAGTGAGCAGGAAAGGTTGGTCCGAAAGGAGGAAGTTAGTCGGTAATTTCCGAAATTTGGAGTACCTGTCCAGCGGGTGCGAATCCCGCCCGGCCAAAGCGAAGACCCGCAGGCCGGTAGCGAGCCTTGCGACGACGTGGGTAACTACGGCGGCATACGTGGGCGCGCGAGGGCGTGAGCCGTGGGACGCCTTTAAGCGGGCGGTTGACGATGTGTTATCTTGGGGACACATAGCCGAAGCAACTGGTACGGAAGTCGGCGCCGTGAACCGGAATGGTGTAGCGCCTAACTCGTGCGCTAGTTCATCTTCTCCCCGTGTGTGACCTCACCTGCGTTGCATCGAGCACGAGCAACCAGTCGCCAGAGGCCGGGAGTGCCTCTGGCCGGTACGCGTCTAGTAGAATATGCTTGTCCCGGCCGAAGTCATCCCAGCCGGAAACTTTCCCTGCCGGAAGCTGCGCGCTGGACCCTTTGAGATCGCCGCGGTGCAAACCTCGAGCGTCATAGAGCTGGCGCGCCAGAGCGGAGTCTTTGATTAGTATCGGACTGCGCCGCAGTTCAAAGTGAGCGAAACGCTGGCCTGGGCTATGTCCGGGATGCAGGAGACCTGCACTTCCGGCAGCCATTCCAGCTACATCCACAATGGGCGTCGTATACGTCGCCTGACCATCGGTGATTGAAGCCACGGCTTTGCTGCCCCGCACTTCAGCACTCAATTTGATGCGGCCACCGATCGTCGGAATCGACGTCTTCCCCAGTTGCCGCCCGTCACTACCGTTGCGACGATCCAGCAGATACACAGCTTTCTCCTCCGGGGAATATTTCGCGGCGACGTACGTGTCGGCATCCCGAAAGCGTAGGACCAGCCCCGCTCCAGCATCGCTTGCAACGTCAACCGACGCGACCGCATTTGTCTCGCTAATCTTCTTCAGCGTCATGAGTATTTCGCCGTTCGCGAAGAGTGCGCCTGGATCAAATACAGCCTTCTCTGGACCATGTTCAGTCCACGCGGCATTTTTTCGGTCAAACCCGTCGGCGAATAGCGTCACCCCGGGCGTAGGACGCTCGACTGCGCCTAGGTCGATGCGCGTTCCGGTCGTCGGCTCCCAGAAATACGCGTGATAGCGAATCCCCGGCTCCAGGCCCAAAACGGTCGGTGCGGGGGATAGCGAAAAGGTGAGACGTGTTGGGACGTAAATGAATCGCACCTCGCGGGGAATGCCGGCTGCATAAGGCAGACGGAAATTGCCGCTTTTGACTTGCCATTCGCCGCCGGGATAATTCTTCTCAAAGGTGTCGGCGAAGCTGTTGGCGTCGCTTACGTCAGCTCGCAACACCTCTCGGCCGATATCGAAGTCGTTGATCTCTCTGCGCGGCTCGAGCAGCGTCGTGCCTCGAGGTGTCACCCATTCCGGGTGGGGTTGGAATCTCCACCACGGATACTGACGCAGAAGTTTGGCGCCCAGGCCGATTTGATAGGAGCCGGGAAGAGTCATGCCCTCTTCCCACGTCAAAAAGGACCAGCGTTGGCGATGGAGCGGCTTGTTGCCGGTGTACGCTTCCCATACGCCATTGGCGCCATAGGTATGACCGGCGGCGCCGTTTAGCATCGACAACCAGAATGCAATGCGCTGGAAATCCTCGAGGTGAATCTCGCCGAGCTTCTCATAGCCGACTTCTCCCTCCACTAGGGGTTTGGTCACCGAAGTGCGTGCGTAGTGCGTATTGATCTGCGCCACCTCCGTGGCAATGCTTCCCCAACCGGAGTGGCCGCTCTGGAACTGATCGAAGTCCGTGAGCGACTCGTCCTGCAAGGGAAAATCGAAGGGCGGTACTTGCTCGTTAACCGTGAGCGGATGGTGATACGGATCGGTGGCGCGAACGTATCGCGCGACTTCAGTCCAGCCTCGATGGATCATGTAATGGAAAGATTGCGGAAAAAGCGGGGTCGCCCACAGCGGCGGATCGAAAGCCTCGTCGGCAAGATTCCAAAACACCGGATAGGCGCCATAACGCGCAATGATGTAGCGCCAGTGTTTCTGCAAAACCTGTACGCCTATCTGCTCCATCTGCCAGCCTGAGGAGCCTCCAATCTCGGGCGTGAGGCCTTCGTCCATGAGGTGCTGGATGCGCCGATCAGCAAAATCAAAGTAGTGGGGGTTGATCTGTTTGAATTTCGGATCCCACACAGCTCCTCCTTCATTACCAAAGCCCGGATCGACGGGCGCCAGTTCTTCGGGGGGAACCAAGCCGGCGCAGATTTGAACAACGGTGAACCCCTTCTGCTTTCGATCAGCAGTCAGGGTCTGGAAACCCTCCCAGGACAGGCGATCGGAAAGGCCGGTCCACCAAGTGTCGCCTAGCCAATAAAATGGCGTGCCGTCATCGTATTCGAAGTAGCGGTGGTTGGCGCTGATACGCAGCATGCCGTGTTTGAACAAGGGATTGGTTCCGGAATAGGGCCTGACCGCGATCTCACCTTCATGTCCGTTAAGATCGGGATTGCCGCGGTCGGTGCTGTCCAGGTGATATGAATATTCTCCCGGAGCAGGCGGCGCGAAGCGTACAGTCCACGTTCGGCCTCCTCGCCAGAAGGTCGGGACGCGCCAAGACTGCCCATCTTTCATGAAGACTACGTCGACATCGACGTCGTTGAAAGGATCGGAGTAGGACTTCCGAGATTCGAAAGTCAACTCGACCATGCGCTCCTGTGGAGCGGCTGCGGAATTGGCAGCTGCGGATATCGCCCACAGCAGGATGAAGGAAGTTCCTGAAACGCACGCTGCCAATGTACCCGCTGAGTATCTTGACGCAACTATGTCGCCCAAGTTTTTGTTCATGAGGTGACTCACGATTTTCGGTCGCGGCGACATGCGACGCCGAGAGTCTGTTAGAGAGACGGGGCAAGCCGAATTTTGCGACAACCCATCAAATAGTTCTCTAATCTGGACGTCGGACCGTTCTCACTTCGTCGCATCAAACGGGCACCGTTTTTCGCGGGAGAGCTTGAGGATGGCCAAGGGCACAGCGAGCGCCACCTCGGGCGCCACGTGGCCGACGCGCATAACCCCCCTACGCTACTTACGCTTGGTTTGACTTGGAGAGAGGGTGTGTGAACCGCCCCGGGATTTCCGGAGGCTCCATAACCCGAGTGCGTCGAAACTAGTCCGAGGTGCGATAACACAAGGACATGACTAGAACGCTCTGTATGGTAAGAGCCAACCCAAGGCCCAATAACGCTTCTGGTGTATTGCAAGAGTCTCATCCCGGTGTCGATGCACGTATTGCTCCTTGAGAGATCGGATCAGTCGTTCCACTATCCCGTTCCAGGCTTGTTCGACCTCTTCCTTCCAGCCCTCCATCGAACGTGAGAAAACCGAGAGTCTGCATGAGCTCCGATCTCGATCGCAACGAAAGCGTCGTGCTCGGCCTGCCCTGGGTCCCCAAGACACCCGGCGATCAGTTTGGCCATCGCCGTCGCGCCGAGCGCCGACGGTGTCTTACGGCACCTTGAACAATCTGATTGCCTCGCTGGAAGAGGCAAGCGGCCGGACAGTTGACCGGGCGCCTGCCGATCTGGACTCATCCTTCAATGCTGGCGGTGGATGAGACCGACTACCTGCCAATTCAATCGTGCTGCACCACTGTCAATTGGTCAATATCCGCGGCATAGCTATCGGATGTGCGAGAACACAGACCAATATCGAGCACTGCAGTCGGATGTCGAGAACTCTCCGAGGCGGTCAGACCCGCCTCGGAAGGCGAAGGTAAAAATCGGGAATCGAGGCTGAGAGTTTGCGCTCATTTGGGTTGCAACCTCTTCAGACCGTTTCCTAAGCGGCTTGCAGAAGGAGTTCATACATGCGACTTACACCTAGCGTTGACTCCAGCTCAGACAAGCACTCGCAGCGTGACTTCTGACAGCGCTGAGTGTCCGACTTAGTGATCAAAAGCCTCAACGGAGCGCTACTCAGTATCCATTTTAGCGAAATCTGCCCTTTGACCACGCTCAGACTCGAGCAGTACGGCAACAGGCCTATCGCCACTCTGTTTCAGCTAAGTACCTCTCTCGCTTGGCTAAACGCCTTTCAGGCAGCCCAGCGCACACCGGCGGCATGCTAGTAGTCAGTTAGCGCCGCGTGCCCTCCGCAGCTACTTTCAGCGTTCGCGCAATGAAGGCTCCGCGCATGCTTATCCTCTCGTCCAAATGCAATGTCATGTTGACACGCTCGCGAAATTGGACTCTGCTATTCAAGCGGGCCCACGCGTATTGCAGGCGCTGCCATAGATTATCGCCAGGCTTTTGCGGACATACGGAACGGAATCCAGCATGAAGTGCCGACCGTACGAGGCGCTGCTGCATCTTGCTTTCGCTGGGCTAACCAGCGCACTCTTGTCCGACGCGCACTTCGAGCTATCGAGTCTAAAAAACCAGAACTGTGGTTCCCGTTGCGAGTGCTACTTAGGTCAATGATGTCTCGTGCTGACCGAAGACCAAGCGATGGCTGAGCTGACGGTTACCCCTACATCGACTCCTGTGCGAAAATCTAGTTGGAACTGCAAAGGTCTACCGGACATGATGATCGATCGCTTGAAGTTGGATTGGTACTCGTAAGTGGGTTTAATTTGCGGCTCGGCGGATACGCTGGATTGTCGAAGCAATCCATGGGCGGAAACGATTGGATTCTAACGCTGAGCGCGGGTTATCAATTGCAAGGGACGAGGAGGGTCCATGAAACGAAAACATGTTGCAGTATTCACGTTGTTGGCAAATGGTCATGTTTATCCAGCACTGCCTTTGTGCGCGGAGTTGGCGAGGCGAGGTCATCGTGTTACGTTCGTCACAAACGATCACTATGCGCCCGCCGCTCTCGGCGTTGGTTCTGAGCCCGTTGTATTCAGGAATAAGTCTATGTCTGAAGATATAGCGGAGGATGTGAGACTAGGTTTTTCGTTGCCAATGGATGACCCTCGTGCAAAAAGAATGATGAAGTCCTGGCGATTGCACTCCTTCTCGAGTGCTACAGACCTGCTTGCCCAAGTTAGTCAATTCTATGAGCGCAACGTTCCGGACCTCATCCTCTATGATCGCTACCACCTTCCAGGTCGAATCCTGGCAAATCGTCTTCGTGTTCCCGTCGCCCAAATATCACCGCATTTCGCTTACTACAATGGCATGGCATTTCGAGGTAATGGCGTCTGCCAAAATCCACCCGCCATGGTTGAAGCGTCTGATCAAGTGGACTCATTTCTGTCGACACACGGAATCACAACTGGGGGAAGCTGTTGGCACGTTGAAAGTTTGAACATACATTTCATTCCCAGAGAATTTCAATATCATAGCGACTGGTTTGACGAGCATTTCTGTTTCAGCGGAGCCCTCTTGAATCGGCCGTTTCTTCCCGTCTGGACAGATGGGAGTAATGGACGGCCGGTCATATTGATTTCTGGACCCTCACTATGGAATGACACGAAACTGGAGTTCGGCGGATATTTCGGCCTGCTTGTTGAGGCGCTCTCAGGCCTGCCCTGTTATTGCATTTTGTCCATCGGTGATGATGCGTTTTCTGGCGCTCTTCCATCCAACTTCGAGTTAAATCGACGTGCTTCGCATCTGGAGATTTTGCCTCATACGGCTCTGTTGATTTGCCACGGCGGCATGGGTAGCACTTTAGAGGCAATTTATAATGGAGTGCCGGTGCTCATGATTCCGATGACTGAATTTTGTGAGGAAGTAGCTTATCGCGCAGAGGAACTGGGCCTTGGAGTTCGTCTCCCTAGGGACGTGTCGTCAATCGCAGACATAAGAAATACTGTTAGTAACATGCTGCAGGATGCCTCCATTCGGCATAGAGTCAAATGTACGCAAGAGGTGTTCAGGCGCTCTGGTGGTGAAGAATTTGCTGCAGATCGCGTTGAGTCATACGTTGCTGATTGCGGAGTCTGATTTTTAGTAGCAAGGTTGAATTGTTCCGCAGGCACATCGCCACCGTGTAGATTCGAAGGCGCATTTCTCCGGGAGTCTACGCTGATGATCGGCGGCACCGAGCGGGCAACGAGATCCCAACGGCCTCAAATGGTTACCCACTATCGCAAGAGCCGACGTATGAAGCTGGCCGGGTCATCAAGCCGGCGGATCTCGAAATTACCTCGGACTAGACAAAAGGCCGCTTTGACGATCGACAGAAGTCGCCGAGAGTTGAGAGCTATACTTGCCCCGCGTGAACCGCTATACCGAACGCCCTATCGCGCAGCCCGACGCTAGCGTGGAAGGGCTTGCTTTCGCGGGCACCGTTTCCGGGGGCCAAGGAACTTAGGCGCCGGATGCGTTGCGCTGCGTGTCCCGCTGAACTGATGTAAAACTCGGCTCTCTTGTCATCTTAAGACATGCTACGAATGCACTTGGTGAAAAGATTACAACTAACACATTGCGTTAGCTACCACAGCGCGTACTCATGTGGTGTCGCGTTTGTGATATGCCAGCGTCTAATGCATGAGCGAAACGTTCGGTGAATTCTCGGTGACAGCACCGGCCTTGGAAGGCTGCCGGCTGTAGAGTGAACGGCCGACTTTGTAGCCGGGTTTTGTCCTAGAATAGGACTCTAATTCGCCCGTGTTGCAAAATATGCGTGTCTGACGGTTTATGGCGCAACATGCACACACCATGGCGGGCGTTGCATGGTCGAACGTGCCAGTTCAAGGCGAGGGTAGCTATCGAGTCAGTCACGTAACGCGACATCAGAGCCAACACGGTGCGGCCCAAACCCCTCGGGTACGCGGGGTTTGGGAATTGCACGCGGACAGTTTTACTCTTACGAACCATTCGGTCATCAGAAAGCCGCGATGCAAAGACGGCATGATCATGATTAGGCCAACTACGACCCCTTTATTGGTACCGGCCGTTCGGATTTCAACTCGCGCGAGTCTCGCTCGATCCGCCAGCGGCCCCTACGCCGAAGCGACAGCTTATTTATCGATGTGTTGGCGGCAGCCCGCTGGCGCTCAGCTTTGCACACTCTCACTCTGTAGGCTACAAGGCGCTCAGTTAACGCTCACGTTAATGACTCCAGTAATGCGCCCTTGTGGTGCTCGCGCCATACCGAATTGTAGCGATTCCGAATAGAGTGAAGTCTGATGATTGCATAGGCTTTTGAAGCGAGTGATGATCAGGAAATTCATGCAGTGTATGGAGCGACACCATGTCAAACGTATTGGTAGGACTTGTCGGGGACGTAATTGTGAATCGGGAACATCCCGCGGAAGCGTTCAACGAAGTACGGGATGTGCTACAAGCTCCAGACATCATGTTTGCGAATCTTGGTTGTGCGTATACAGACAATCCCCGGCCAGTCCCGGCAACATTGGTTATTGGTCCCGCTGCACGCAACCTCGACGTTTATTCTCAGGTTGGCTTCGACGTTGTCTCCATGGCAAACAATCACATATTGGATATGGGTTACGAGGCTATGTTGGAAACGCGTGCGAGGCTGAGGGATCAAGGTGTAAAGACTTGTGGCGCGGGAGATTGCGAAGCCGACGCGCGCCAGCCCGCGATCATGGAGGTCAACGACGTACGCGTCGCATTTCTAGGCTATGCGAGTGTTTTCCCGATGGGGTATGAGGCGCGGCACAACACTCCGGGTCTGGTTCCGATGCGAGCTTACAATCTGTATCGCGATCTGTTTCCGGGGTTTTATCTCCCCGGTTATGCTCCTGTTGTGACGACAGTTCCGGACCAAGATGATCTAGCGAAGCTAGCAGATGATATTCACCGGGCCCGAGAGTGTGCCGACCTGGTTGTAACAAGTTTCCGTTGGGGCGACTTCACTCGTCCGTTTCACCTTACCGATCACGAGACACGGACGGCGAGATACTGCATCGATCAAGGCGCGGATATGGTGGTGGGTTTTCTCCACCATGCTCTTCGTGGGATGGAGTGGTACAAGGGTAAGCCGATCATGTATGGTCTAGGTCACTTTGTGATTGACTCACGGCTGGAGTTCAGCGAAGAGCTAAAGAGGGCATACTTAGAACCGGGTAGGGAGGACACTTCATATCAACTCGGGCCGCGCCAAGGTTGGCCGCTACTTCCTTTCCACAAAGACACGCGTATGACGGTTATGGCTTGGGCATATGGGAATCGGGACGGCATTAGCGATGTCGGATTTCTGCCCTGCCGGCTTACTGCTGATGGCTTGATTCATCCACTCAGGCTCGATTCGATAGAGAGCGACGAAGTTGTTGAGTATATCAAACGGTGCAATCGCACCCAGGGAATCAAGAGCACCATTGTTTCAGGGGGCTCACTCTCGATTGCCGGGCTTCAGACCTTGCGCGTGTTGCCGGACTAAGGGTGTAGGGCTCTACCTACTTGCGATGTGACAGTGTCGATTAAGTTGATACGTGGTACGCGCCGATTCCTACTGCTGTCAGCATGGTTGGGCCGATTGATGCTCAAATTGGTGAGCAAATACGGACGGATCGACGCCTCCCGAGCCGGAATACTAGTGCGGGGCCGGCGATAGATCGCCTCCATACCCATGCGACGCATGAGGGTCACGACGTGTCGGCGGCCCACATCGTGACCCTCCTTCCGGAGCTCCCGGGTGAGCTTGCGGGATCCGTAGAACGGCAGCTGCAGGTGCAGCTCATCGAGCCGTCGCATCAGACACAGGTCCCGATCCGGCAACGCTCGGGGCGAGTAATACACACTCGAGCGGCTCAGATCCAACAGCTCGGCTTGGCGAGTCACCGCCACCCTGGAACCCCGGTCAATCATCGCTTTCCGCTCGGACCGGGGAATTTCCCGAGCGCGCTGTCTAAAAAATCTCTCTCGACAGTTAATTCGCCAATCTTCGCGTGCAACTCGCGGATTCGTTCACGCTCGTCAGCGGCTACTGCTTCACCGCCAAAGACGGCTGTGGCGTTCTCCAACAGCTGGGTTTTCCACGCCGTGACTTGCGTAGGATGGACTTCGTGATGGGCTGCGATCTCAGCCACCGTCTTCTCCCCGCGAATCGCCTCCAGGGCCACACGGGCCTTGAAGGCCGCGGAATGATTACGTCTGGGCTTCTTCATGGATCTCGTTCCTCCGGTCATGCCCGGTCAGAAATCCACTTATACCCCTGTCCGAAAAGTCGAGGCCACCTCTGGGGATCCGGCTTGCACACCCACCAGGCGAGCACCCGCGGAGCTGGGGGCGGAGAGCGCTCGACTACGCAGAGTCGGCGGACACGAAACAGAACGTCGAAGTGTTAAAGAAAGCTGCGGCGCACTTCGCGAGGGGATCGCGGTCCGGTACGCCTGAGTGGAAGCGCACCGCGGCCAGTTTGCGATCGCACGAATGTACCGACTGCTGCGAGTTTCTAGCACAGGTTACTGCCAGTGGCGAGGCCGGGCGCCCAGTCCGCGCAGCAATGCGAGGACGGCATTGGATGTGCAGATTGCGGCCATACACGCCCAAAGCCGCCGCAGCTGTGGGCGAGAGTGGATTGTGGGACAACTGCACACTCAGGGTCTTAGGCCGGGACATGAGCGTGTGCGCAGGAGTTTGTTGCGCCAGAAGCTGCGCCCGGTGTATCGCTGACCCTGTCGTGTGACAGAGGACTCGAAACACGACAAGCCTATTGCTGCGAACATTTGAAGGCTGGAAGATGAACCGCGCCTGGGTCGGCGATGTCACGTATATCGCTTCAGCCGAAGGCTGGCTGCAACTGGCAGTGATTAGACCGTGCCACTCGACGAGGTGTCGGTTGGGCGATGAGCGAGCGGATCAGGGCAGATCTTGTCTGTGAGGTGCTGAGGATGGCGTACCGGCGTCGCAGACCTTATGGCGGCCTGATCGTACATACTGAACCGCCCCGGGATTCCCGGAGGCTCCATTACTTGAGAGGATGGAGCAATGGGAACACAGAGTCGGTATTCACCAGAGGTGCGTGAGCGCGCAGTGCGGATGTTCAAGGAACATGTGCATGAACATCCCTCGCGCTGGGCGGCGATGGAGTCGATTGCCGAGAAGATCGGTTGCACAGCGCAGACGCTGGACACCTGGGTTCGCAAAAGCGAGCCGGCGGCGGTGGTCGCGAGCAGTGAGGCGGAGAGAGTGAAGGCGCTGGAACGCGAGAATGCGGAGCTACGGCGAGCCAATGAGATCCTGCGCAAAGCGTCAGCCTATTTTGCCCAGGCGGAGCTCGACCGCCGCGGGAAGTGATGATGGCGTTCATCGACGCGCATCGTGCCCAGTACGGGGTCGAGCCGATCTGCGCGCAATTGCCGATCGCCCCGTCGACATACTACGAACACAAGGCTCGCCAGGCCGATCCGCAGCGGCAACCGGTACGAGTTCGACGTGACGCTGAGCTATGCCAGCTGATCCGGCGGGTGTGGAAGGAGAACTTCCGCGCCTACGGCGCGCGCAAAGTGTGGCGACAACTCAAGCGCGAACGCATCGCGGTAGCACGCTGCACGGTGGAGCGTTTGATGCGCCAGGAGGGCTTGGCGGGAGTTGTGCGCGGCCGCAAGAAGCGCACGACGATTGCTGCGGATCTGGCGCAGCGGCCCGCTGATCGGGTTCAGCGTCGCTTTACAGCTTCACCGACCCGATGAGCTGTGGATTGCAGATTTCACGTACGTCGCGACCTGGGCAGGTTTTGTCTACGTGGCATTCGTCATTGACGTGTTCGCCCGCTGCATCGTGGGCTGGCGAGTCAGCCGATCCATGCAGACCGATCTGGTTCTCGACGCGCTCGAGCAGGCTCTGCATGCCCGCCAGGTCAACACTGGATTGATCCATCACAGCGACCGGGGCGTGCAATACCTGTCAATCCGCTACAGCGAGCGACTGGAAGAAAACGGCGTAGAGGCCTCTGTCGGCAGCACAGGAGACTCTTACGACAACGCCATGGCCGAAACCATCATCGGGCTGTACAAGACTGAAGTGATCCACCCACGCGGGCCCTGGCGCTCACTGGATGCGGTCGAGTACGCCACCCTGGAGTGGGTTGACTGGTTCAACAATCGCCGACTACTCGAACCCATCGGCCATGTGCCACCTGCGGAATTCGAACGGGAGTATTATCGTTTGAACGCCACTCCGGCCTTCGCGGCCTGACTTAAACCCGGAACTCTCCGGAGGAAGCTGGTATGTTTGATAGTGTCGCAGCGAGCCAAAAGTCATGAGCAACGAATCGACGTCGCAACGATCAAGGTGTCTTGTGCGATCCTATTCTCTAATTGTCTTCGTTGCATTGACGACTGTAGGCTGGGCGGCTATATCAAGCTCTGCGGAGAACCGATCGCATCACGGCTCAACGCCGTCCCGGTGGCATGTCGGATCTACGTGGGCGGTATCTGTATTTGCGGTGGATAACCAACTCGTTGGATCTATGGTGATTCGTTTAACTAGCGAAAAGGCGAGTTCGTGTATAGTCGGAGATTGGAAGCAAGTTGAGATACTGAAACGTCAATTCAAAGACCCCAGTTTTCTCGCAACAAAACCGTTGTCCTATTCGATAGAGGGAAACAAGCTGACGCTCGGGGTGACCGAGGTCTGCGACGGATACGTCTTTCTCCGAGGCGTTCTTACGGACAAGGGGGCAACGGGAGATTATGGGACGCTTGGTCTGGAAGGCTTCACCAGACTCGGCTCTTTTGCCGCGGTGGCATCTAGGGACTAAGCGACAACGCGATGGCGGAGTCGATAATCGGGCTGTATAAGACCAATGTCATCCACGCTCGCGGCCGCTTGGCGCTCGCTGGATGCCGTGGACGCGGTCTGACTTAAACCCGGAGCTCTCCGGGGAAGCCGGGGCGGTTCATACTGACCGTGGTAGCCGTATGCAACGGTTCATAACGCAGATTGATCAAAGACTATCGCATAGTTCAATCGATGAGTAGGAAAGCCAACTGTTGAGACAACGCTACGATAGAGATCTTCTTCAAGACACTCAAAGTCGAGCGTGTGTACCAGGTTCGGTACGAGAGGCGATAACAGGCACGCATTGACTTGTTCAACTGGAGTGAAGGCTTCTACAATTCTCAGCGCTTGCATACGTCGATCGAGTTCCAGGTATCAAATATTCTGGAGAAGACGTTGGCCGCTGCGTAAAGTGGTGTACGTCAAGTCGAGCAAGGGTCAGCTTGTTCAACCCGGCCTGGTCGAAGTTAGCCGTCAATGGCAAACTGTCGTCTCACCGGACGCGCTCCGCTATCGGCGGTGCTCAAGGCGCTGACCGTATCTATACGACAGTTGGCAATCCCTCCACGATACAACCAGCCCGCGAAAGCCATCTGAACTTGCGTCGTCCGGTGGTAAAAGTATGCCGTAGCTCGAGAGCCCACTAGCCCGATCGGCTGAGACGACGTACACGCAGCCAACCGCACGCTTGCGGCTGGAGACATTGAATCCCGCCTTCCACGTTCACTTGTTCACTTGGCGCAAAGGTACCCACATTACTCATATTTGGGTCCTCGCGTCAGCGGCGGCGAGCAGGCTCTCCACGCACTCTGCGTCGCCCCCCTCACTGCGCGGACTCATGCGTTTGGGGGCTTCGTGTCGCATTTATGATCGTGCTCCGTCTCTTCAACAGGTGAAACCTACGCCTTTTCAGCGTCCGCAGAGACCGATGGCGTCGCGAGCCACTGAGGTGTCGGCTCATCAGGGGGTCGCAGGTAAAGCGAGAGATCACGGCCAGATCGGGAATGGGTCCCAGAGTAGGGGCCGGTAAAGGGGGGCGGCCCACCGAGTTAGTAACGGAGTTCTCGACGAGCACCCCTCAAAGTGCCGGCGAATAGAAAACGCACCAAAAGGTCATCATGAGAACTCCACTCAACATACCGGCGCTTCTGTGCTTGTTCTTTGCGCGTCCATTGCGGCAGCTTTCAATTAGGTTATTTCAGTTACTCGTCGCAGGTAGCCTACTCTCTGCTGCAATGCCCGCTAGACCTGCCGAATTGGATCGCGACTTCACGTTCAATATTGTCGCGGAGCCGCTCGAATCGGCGCTGATGGCTGTTTCGCAGCAGGCAGACACACAAGCTGTTATCGCGCCGGACGCAGCCGGTAGCGCGAAGGCGCCCGCGCTCAGTACGCTTCTTAGAAGCACGGGATTGAAGTATGCCCCGGTAGGCAAGTCGGTCAGCGTAACGCGTGTCGGCGAGTGGTCACCGTTGAAGCCTGAGTTCGTGGCTGCCAGGGTAACGCCGACCGATAGCAGCGAGTCCGCCCACGACACCAAAAGCTGGGAAGGGGCTCCCAGCAATAACCCCTCGGATCAGGTTCGCGTGGCTCAGGCGGATCAAGCGGGTCAAGAAATGCATTCGCAATCCTCCTTCGCGGCAAACAAGACGTCCAAAGATAGGCCCATCAAGCTTGAGGAAGTCGTCGTCACAGCGAGCAAGCGCGAAGAGACTGTCAAAGAGGTGCCGGCCAGTATCACCGCGCTAACCGGCATCAACCTGGAAAAACTGGGCGTGGTGGACTTTCAGGACTACATGCCTTATGTACCGTCGCTCTCGCAGAATCAAAATAATCAACCCGGCTACTCGAGTACCATCATTCGAGGTCTAAATTCAGGCTCATCGCAGACGACAGCGACTGTCGGCTACTATCTGGACGACACGCCGATTACCCCGAGTTCGCCTGTCTCAACCGGTGGATATTTCACACCCGATCCGGACCTCGGGGATCTGGAGCGCATCGAGGTGCTAAAAGGTCCCCAATCTACGCTCTATGGCGCCATGACACTCGGCGGGCTAGTCAAGATTGTCTCAAAGAAACCGGACCTTACGAGGTATGGGGGAGATTTCAGTGTCAGCGGCGTGACCCTGACCAATGGAGGTTCAGGCGCTTCCGTTCGCGGCGCGTTGAATATCCCTTTGGTTCAGGATGCGCTTGCGGCACGTGTGTCGGCGTACTACCGCTATGATCCTGGGTTTACTGACAACGTGTTCAGGGGCAACACGAACGTCAACACGGATCACGCGCATGGCGCGCGGCTCAGCCTGCGATATCAACCAATCGAAAAGCTCGATTTCGAGCTAAGCGGCCTTATTCAGAATTTCCACGCTGTTGGTAACACACAGGAATTTCTAGACCTGCAGACTCTGAAACCAATTTATCAAACAAATCAGTACGCAACACCTTTTAACGAGGAAACATCCACCCAGACAACTCTTCTTAGCCTAAAAGCGAACTACGACACTAAAATCGGAACTCTTGTCAATTCCTTGGGTTTCGGGCGCTATTATACGACCTACGATTTACTTGACTTTACGCCGACATTTGGATTCTATCTGCCACTGTTTTTCGGGATCGACGATCCCAATGTTTCCCCCCAGGGAAACAATTACAAGCCCGAAACCAAGAAATTGACTGATGAATTGCGCTTCGTTTCGAAGCGCATGGGTAAGGTCGAGTGGCTGCTAGGATTGTTTTACACGCACGAAAAGATATCGTGGCCCTACGAAATCGACTTTAACACATATCCCAACGCGGAATTATTGCCGTCACCTCCCAATCCGTTTGGCACCGGGTCGTTGGGCGGCACCTATAGCGAATACGCGGGCTTCGGGGATTTGACTTACTATTTGACGGATGCTCTCGACGTCACAGTCGGAACGCGTTACAGCCAGAACCGGCAGAATTCTGTGAATACAGCGGGCCCTCCCGACATGGTGGTGGCGAACGTAGATTTGAGCGCTTCGGATGAAACCTATCTGTTCGATTTGCGCTGGCGGCCATCTGGGAGTTTGAGCACATATCTGCGCGTGGCGAGCGGTTACCGCCCGGGCGGGCCGCAAATCCTCGGCAGCTCTCCGACCATGCCTCTTCCTCCAGGTATACCGACTAGCTTTGGCCCGGATACGGCGTGGAATTACGAAGTGGGCGCCAAGGGCCAATGGCTCGACGGCAAGTTGAACGCCAATCTCGCCGTCTATTACCTCGCATGGCGCAACATCCAGCTCAATACGACGTACCTAGGTAGCATAATCACGGGCAATGGCGGCAATGCCAAGAGCGAGGGCGTAGAATTCGAGAGCAGTTACCAGCCGGTTCGCGGGCTCGTCATTGGTGCGAGCGCGGCATTTGACGAAACGGCGATGACGTCGATCGACCCAACTAACTCCGCAGGGGCTCAGCTCGGTGATCCGCTGCCTTATACGCCGAAGTGGTCGGGGGCACTTACGGGTGACTACACCTTTCCGCTCGCGCCGAACGTGAAGGGCGCGATGGGCGCCAGTTGGTTGTATCGAGGTTGGCGGTACAACTCGTTTTCTGGAGATCTCCTAAATACTCGAGAGACTCTTCCTGCTTATTCCCTATTTTCTCTTCGCGGTCATCTGGACTGGAGCCGGTACAGCTTGCTTCTGCATATAGACAACGTAGCGAATAAGCAGACGTACTCCAATATTACGATCTACCGAGCCTTTGCAGGGCAGTCGGTGCCCGGCTATGCGACGGTCATAGAGCCGCGCACGATCCGTCTAACACTAAACGTCAGCTTGTAGGTTCTGCATGCGGCAGACGCGTATCCCAGCATTCCTAAACTGATATTTCAGACGGGCCACACACACAGTCGTGTCGTGAGTCTTATCGATCCCAACCATCAGCTTAGAGGAGAATACTTAGAGATACGACTGGTAGCGCCCGCTTCTTATGACAACCGTGCCTCACGCGATGGTGGAGAGTGATGAATAAGGCCGACAGCGCCTACGATCCCACGCGGGATTTTGTGGGGTATGGAGAGGCACCCCCTGATCCACATTGGCCTGGCGGCGCGCGGTTGGCGTTGAGCCTCGTTATTGCTTATGAGGAAGGCGGTGAGCACGCAATATCGAATGGTGATGAGCGTGGAGAGAACCACTTATTGGAGTACATATCGCTGAGCCCACCACCAGTCGGCCAGAGGCTATTGGCCGCTGAATCGCAGTATGAGTACGGTAGCCGAGTAGGCATATGGCGCTTGATTAGACTACTGGTGGAACGCAAATTGACGGCAACTGTCTGGGCGGTGGGCCAAGCGGTTGAGAGAAATCCGTTACCTGTACAGGCCATGGCCAAGGCGGGCTTTGAAATCGCCAGTCATCACTATCGGTGGATCGACTATCAGGAAATGCCAGAAACCCAAGAGCGTGAACATCTACGCAAATCTGTGGCGGCCATTGAAAACGCTATCGGCGAGCGGCCCGTCGGTTTTTTCCACTGGTGCGGTGGCAATTCGCGGCGCTTGGTCGTGGAAGAAGGTGGCTTTCTGTATGACTCCGAAGCGTACAACGATGAACTGCCGTACTGGGTGGAGGTTACAGGCAGACCCCACTTGGTTATTCCTTATGCGCTAGACAACAATGATTACCGGTATGCGCATCTTACCGGGTGGTGGGCGACAGGGGAGGCGTTTTTCAATTACAACAAGGCCACCTTCGATCAGTTATATGAGGAAGGTGAGCGGACCCCCAGGATGATGACGGTAGGGCTACATGCGCGTTTAAGTGGCCGCCCCGGCCGGGCGCGGGCATTGGCCAAATTCCTGGATTACGTCCTTTCACACAAAGATGTCTGGATCTGTACACGACGGCAGATAGCGGAGCACTGGCGTAAAGTGCATCCTGTCGAGGGAGGCGCTTGACTTCGAGCTTGCGAAACCAATGACTGAGAGCGGATATAACCGTTACCTCCTTACGGTCCTTCTGGTCATCCTTGCTTTTAATACCGTGGATCGAGTCGCCCTGGGTGTGGTCCTGCAGGACATCAAGCAAGATCTTGCCTTAAGCGATACGCAAGTGGGTTTCATGAGTGGCATCGCCTTTACCTTCTTCTATGCGGTGATGGGAATCCCAATTGCGCGTTGGGCAGATCGCGGCAATCGGGCGACGATCATCACAGTGACCACGGCTTTATGGAGCACGGCGGTGGCCCTATGTGGGGCGGCGGTAAGTTTTATGCAGTTGCTGCTCATTCGCGTGGGCGTGGCAGTTGGGGAGGCGGGGTGCGTTCCACCGGCGCACTCCCTGATCGCCGATTATTTCGGGCGCGAGGAGCGTCCCCGAGCCGTCGCCCGCTACATGTTGGGCATACCGTTGGGTCTCGCGATCGGTTTCTTTTCTGCGGGCTGGTTAAACGAGCTCTATGGCTGGCGGGCTACTTTCGTCATTCTTGGCTTGCCCGGGCTGGCGCTGGCGATGCTCGCTCGGTTCACCCTCAAAGAACCACGCCAAATCAGAGCGACAGCGGTGACGGTAAGCATTGTAGGGACGTTCGTCGGGGCGGTGCCCTCGTCCGAGCCGAGTTTTAAAGAAGTCTGCACAACGCTATGGGAGAAAGCCGCATTCCGTCATCTCTTGATCTGCTATTCAGTTTGGTATTTTTTTGGCTACGGGATTCTCCAGTGGCAGCCCGCTTTTTTCATTCGCAGCCACCATCTCGCGACTGGGGAAATTGGGATATGGTTTGCCGTGATCTATGGCCTCGGGTCTGGTCTGGGCACGTATCTCGGCGGGGAATGGGCGGCTCACTACGCAGCGGGGAATGAGCGCCTACAACTCAAAGCCTGTGCACTAGGATTCGCGGTGTACGCGCTGCTTTACGTCGGCGCGTTTCTGGCGCCCACACATTACGTAGCCATTGCGGCGTTAGCGCTGGGCAATCTCGGCGGCAGCATGGCCCTGGGACCGATTCTCGCCACGATCCAGACGTTGGTGCCGGCACGCATGCGGGCGAGCTCGATCGCCTTGGTGTATCTGTTCGCTAACCTGATAGGTATGGGGCTGGGTCCACTCGCAACCGGGGCCTTGAGTGATGTGCTTCGGCCGCTGTTCGGTCAGGAATCTCTGCGCTATGCACTAGTGATGCTCTCCCCAGGCTATCTCTGGGCTGCGTGGCATTTATGGAGCGCCAGTCAAGCGGTGGCTCGCGATGTAATCGCGAAGCAAGACGATGTTGGAAACGGCGCGGACAGCACGGCAGGACTGGTCAGCGCATCCCCAAGGTGTCCAGGCGCTGCGCTGAAACCGCGTCCGTGAATTGGCGATCACGCCACGGTCCGCCAATTTGATAGCCGCTCTGCTGCACTTGGCATCTTCCGCTTTGGGCGGTCCAACGAGACCAGCTGGTGCGGACAGATACCCTCTTTTGTTGAATCGGGACAATCAAAGGTTCTGAGCATGCTTCTGACCTATCCTGCGACACGAATGGACGACGAAAAAGACACACTGGCCGGAGTGTCGTTACCGGATCCATACCGCTGGTTAGAGCAGGTCAGCGATGAGGTGCGGCGCTGGCAACGGGCGCAGGCTGATCTGGCCAGTGCTCATGTGACTGAGTGGCCGTACTTCGAGCGCTTGCGGCAGCTTGTCGCGAGATTCAGTGCCGAGCGGTTCGTCGCATTTCCCAAGTACGCCGCGGGCCGGTGGTACCGCACCCGCGTATCGGAGAGTGCATCCCAGCCACACGCGCTCGTGGCTGACGAACCGATGGGTCACGGTCGAGTGCTCTTCGATCCGATGGTTGAGAGCCCGGATCATCCGCCCTTTCTTTCGTGGATTGCGCCCGCGCCCGACGGATATGCACTTGCTGTAGGTATTTGCACGGATGGCAGCGAGAACAATACGATTCGACTCATCGACGTGGCCACCGGGCGAACGCTCGCCGACTCACCTCCGCAAAAGCTGATGGACAACTGGACGGGTGGGGTGCACTGGCTGCCCGATTCAAGCGGATTCTTCTTTAGTGCGATTACCGGTGCGGCGATTGATTTTGTGCAGAAGGTCTACTTGCACCGCCGCACCCCTACGCCGACGACTACGGCGATTGACATCGAGTGGACTACAGTTCGAGAGTGGCGAATGGTGATCGTCTCGCGCGACGGCCGGTACGCTGTTGCTCTCGAGAGGCTCAGGAATCCGATCCCCGTCGCTGTCGCCGCACTTGGAAAAGACTCTCTGCATTGGCGGTCGTTTGTGACATCGATTGGAGGTACCGTGGCGGGGCACTTGGTGGGCGAACGGTATATCGCGGTCACTGACGTCGGCGCCCCGCGCGGAAGACTCGTTGCGATTCCCCTGGATGCAGATGATCCCAACGATTCCGCCAAATGGCAGCAATTGGTTGCCGAATCCGATGCGACGCTACGTTCAGTCACCCTGGTCGGAGAGACGCTATACCTGACTGAGTTCGTGGATACTTACACGCGCGTTCGCATTGTCGATCTCGAGGGAAAAGAGATCGGTGAAGTCCCCCTGCCGGGTCGGGGCGCCGTTAGCGAACTGCCGTTCCCAATAATGGAACTGGTACCCAAGGGACACCCGGAGAAGTTTTTATTTGCATTTTCGTCCTTGACGATCGGCTGGGGAATGTACAGTCACACGCCGGGCGAGGATCGAATCCGGACACTGAAAGAGCCGCAAGTGCTGCTGGAGAACGCCGTCGTAAAGGATCGTGGGGCGGTGTCGGCCGATGGAACACGTGTTCCGTATCATCTAGTGCATCGAGACGACTTGGATAGCAGTCTGCCTCAGCCGACATTGATCTATGCGTACGGAGGGTGGAACTCCCCCTTGCTCCCACAATTTCCCGGCGCAATGGCGGCGTTCGTTGCTGCTGGCGGGGTGTTTGTGCATGCGCATTTGCGCGGCGGAGCGGAGTTCGGGCTCGAATGGTGGCAAAGCGGTCGCATGCGCAACAAGCAGAACTGCTACGACGACCTTTACGCCGTAGCGGAGAGTTTGATTGCTGATGGCATTTGCACGCCGCAATCGTTGGCGGTCGTGGGCGGATCAAACGGCGGGTTGATGGCCGGAGTCGCTGCCACTCAGCGTCCGGATCTCTGGAAGGTCGTCATACCCCGAGTGCCCATTCTCGACCTCATCGGGGCTTGTCGGGAACCATACGGAAGGATGGTCGTAGCAATGGAGTACGCCGATGTCGAAGATCCCGAGGAAGTGCGCCGGCTTGCCACCATCTCTCCCTATCACCTAGTGCGTGACGGTGTCAGCTATCCCGCGGTCTTCATAGATGCAGGGGATACGGATCCGCGCTGCCCCCCCTGGCACGCACGCAAGTTTGCGGCTCGTCTGCAGCGGGCAAACTCTGGGAGCGCTCCCATTCTGCTACACGTTTGGGAAAACGTCGGACACGGTTGGGCCACCGACAAGAATGTCGCGGTGAACGAGCACGCAGAGTGGCTTGCTTTCACCCTGCGCCATCTTGGCGTCGAAATCATTCAGGAGAAATGAGGCCCACGTATGTATTTTCCCTGTAAGAAACACTGTGTTTGATTTCCGAAAAGAGGCGAGCATGACGCCCGTGTTGTTGAAAAACGCTCGAATATTTGATGGGTTCAGCGGTGAATGTCCCGAGGGGATGCATGTGCTGGTTGAGAACGGCCTGATCCGCCGGATCTCGGAGACGCCCATCAACGTGACCAGCGATACTCATATGATCGACGTGGCCGGGCGAACGCTCATGCCTGGCCTGATCGATGCGCACATTCATGCTTACTTCTGCGATATGAATTGGCAAAAGGTGGATGCAGCCGGTGAAGCGTATCGCACCGCGCATGCGGTCCGAATGTTAGGATTCGCACTCGATTGTGGATTTACGACAGTACGGGACATCGGTGGCGGTGACTATGGTTTATCGCGGGCTATCGAAGACCGATTGATTCGCGCGCCGCGTTTTTTCTACGCGGGCAAGATGTTGTCGATGACCGGTGGTCACGGTGATACGAGACTGATGAGCGAAGGTACCCATACGCATGGCTACTGCTCCTGTGGAGATGCCAACGCGCTCAATGTAGTTGTGGACGGCGTCGAGACATGCGTGAGGGCGGCACGCGAGGAACTGCGTCGGGGGGCTCACTGTATCAAAATCATGGCTTCGGGCGGCGTGGCCTCGCCCACTGATCCTATTTGGATGAATCAGTATCGCGAGGAGGAGATTCGCGCCATCGTCAATGAGACCGCCGAACGGGGAACATACGTGTCCGCGCATTGCCATCCCGTGAGCGCGGTAAGGCGATGTATAAAGTATGGAGTGCGGGTGATTGAGCACGGCAGTCTAATGGATGACGCGACCGCGAAGTTCGTGGCCGAAAGCGGTGCCTTTGTCGTGCCCACAGTGGTGATTGTCTATGCACTAGTCGAATTGGGAGAGAAACTTGGAGTTTTGCCTCAGAGTCAGGAGAAGGCCCGTTACGTACGCCAGCAAATCATGCAAGGACTGGAATCGATGCGAACGGCTAAGGTTAAAATCGGATTCGGCACCGATCTGCTGGGAGAGACTTACAGGCAACAGTGCCGCGAGTTTACGATCCGCAAGGAGGTCTTCTCACCGCTTGAGATTCTGCGTCAGGTCACCTCCACTAATGCCGCTATCCTGCAGCAGGAAGAGAAGCTGGGATGTGTGAAACCCGGTGCGTTTGCAGACCTGCTGGTCGTGGAGGGTGATCCATTGAAAAATATCGAGCTCCTCGCCGCCAGTGGGGCCAACCTCCGACTAATCATGCGCGCGGGTGAGCTAATCCGAAACGAGCTGGGCTGAATATCCGCTCTGCTGGCGGGCGCTTTCGCCGAGAATGATATCTGCATTGTCTTCGCACATATGTTAGAGCCTCAACGTGCCGGGGACGCTTCATTTGCCCTTGCCGCGGCAACGTTCGAACTCAGTGCACCATCATTATCGGAGTTCTTGTTCCTAGGCCGTTCCTGCCGAATGTGGAGCGCGTCGTCGAGTATAGTAGCGAGCTTCGCGCGGTTACTTTCCTCCATGATGGAGCTATGGCTACCAGGCAAAATGATCACCCGCTCAGGTGTCGCGGGTAGCGGCCGAGAGGCATCGATTGTCTGGCCTAACTCCAGCACACTTTGCTCCGCTCGAATCTCAATTACGGACCCTTTATAAATCGATGGGCGATAGTTCTGCATGGCCAGAATGTCTTTCTTGAACATACGTAGTGCAATCTCCTGGTTATAACCAGAGTCCAGCCCCGCGGCAGCAACTATTTTCGAAAACGACCGATCCAACACTCGCTCGTCGTTGCATATTTGCCGTAGGAGGTCAGCTGGTGGCAAGTATGTATCGACGAGAATCAGTCTACGGACGCGAAAGCCTGCCCGAGCCATCAGTTGCGCTATCTCGTACGCTACGAACCCGCTAAAGGAGTAGCCAACAAGGGACCATTCGTCATAGCCGGCGGATTCCGTAAATTGCTTGAAGCAGTGGTGTGCGATCTCTTCAATTGTTTCGAGCGGCTCCTCGCCCGGAAGAAGACCGGGAAGACTGCACGTATAGAAATTCGCCGACGTGCCAAGACGTTCAGCTATTCCTCTAAAATAGGTCCCCAGCCCCAGCGATGTTGGCGGAAAGCAGACTGAATAGTTGTTAGCGATTGAGGAGGACCTCAGCAGTATTCGGCCCGGCAGCCCTGGCGCGGTGGCTCCGCTAGTCAAGCAATCCGCGATCGACGCAATCGTCGGATTGGAGAAAAATGTCCTCAGTGCCAAGGAAGTCCCAACCTCCTGGCGGATTTTCGAAACAGCTTGCGTAGCAAGCAAAGAGTGCCCGCCGAGTTCGAAGAAGTTGTCCTGCACACCGACTTGATCGACACGCAGTACCTGCGCCCAGATGTCTGCAAGCGTGCGTTCCAAGTCGGTGCGGGGCGCTACATATTCCCCCATCTCCTCAGGTCGGCTCTGGGGGGCAGGCAGCGCGCGGCGGTCTACCTTGCCGTTGGGCGTAAGAGGTAGGTGCTTTAGCGTCATCCAAGCCGAAGGAATCATATACTCCGGCAGCCGCTCCTTCAGGTACTGACGCAGTTCGGGGATGAGTTGCTGCCTGAAGCTGCTCTCTAGTGGGTCATTGGCATACGTGTTCCAGGCTTTGGCGTCATCGGAAGGCTGTAGTTGTGCCCACTGGACTCGATCGGCTCGAGCGCAATCCAAAAGCAGCACGTCGAAGTAGCCTTGTGCACCGGGATATACGGTAACGTCATAGTTGTGCGCCTGACCCAACTCCCAAACCATTTCCGGATCGACGCCGTGGCACGGCAAGTCATTCAGTTGCTGGCGTAGGGCACTGGCATCCAAGTTCTCGTCGCTCGCGTCGATCAATCTTTGCGCGCCCATCTCTTTAGCCAAGCGGGCGTCGGGTATCGAGCTCACGCGTGCGGCGCACCAGCGCCGCTCCTTAAGTGCTGCTGCCAGCTCTTCCGTGGACCGAATGTCTCTTTGCCACTCCAGAAGCTCCGACATGGCGCAGCTACCAACCCGATCACCGATATGCAAGACCACATCATACCGGTAACGTGTCAATTCGTTTGGCGCGCGCCCTCGCTTCAGTTGCACGTCCACCGAGCTGATACCGCGCAGGCGCCCTATTAGGTCTTCGAAGAATTGCGGGGCGATCACCAACTCCTTCTCCTGCGCCACCGCTCGGGCAATTCGTCTCTTCAGCTGCCCTACATTCACGTTCGCAGCTGCCTTGCTCAGCTGCACTGCGCTGTGGAACATCGTCAGCAAACCCAGATGCCGTACGTCGCCCATAAATATCCTACCGCCGGGACGGAGCAGTCGAACCGCGTTTTGCAACACGTCAAGGAGGTATTCGATATCTGGAAAATACTGTGCGACTGAGTTTAGGATTATCGTATCGAATGCCCCCGATTGTAGGTCCCGAAGCTCGGTGGCCGCACGGCGGAGTAACTCAACGTGCTTGAGATCACGCCTCCGGTTTATCCACTGCCTCACCTGCTCAAGGGCAGAGGCAGAAAAATCCGCTCCAACGTACACCGTGCATTGCGGTGCTAGATGCTGTAGCAGCAATCCCACGCCACAGCCGATCTCCAGAACTTTGTTGGGCCGCAGGGCGCGGATCCGCTCAATCGTGCAGGTTACCCACTCCTGCATCTGTTCCTGCGGAATTGGCTGAGCGTCGTAACTGCTGTTCCACCCCACGAAACTAGGACCTGTCTGACTCTGTGTTCCGTACGTTTCCTCATAGAGCCTCTCCCACTCCCCGACGACATCACTGCGGAGCTTGTCAGAGGACTCATCAGAAGCGGCCTCCAGTGCAGCTTTCCGATTACCCACGACGTACGCTACTAGCCTTTTCTCCCCTAAAGTGACTTCACGTGCCACAACGACTGCATCCTCCACATATCTGTGTCGCGCGAGCTGTGCTTCGAGTTCTCCCAACTCTATGCGATAGCCGCGGATTTTTACCTGTTGATCATTGCGACCCAGGTATTCGATAAGCCCATCGGTGCGCCACCTCCCCAAATCCCCACTGCGGTACATCCGTGCCTGTGGTTTCTCACTGAACGGATCGGCAACAAACCGCTCTGCCGTCAGTTCGGGGCGCTTCAAATAGCCCCGCGTCACCCCTTCACCGCCGATGAAAATCTCGCCTGACACACCGATGGGTACGGGCTTCTGATGCTGGTCCAGAATATAGATCTGCGTATTCGAGATTGGACGGCCAATTGGTACGGAATTCGACGCAGCCCAGTCGGGCGGGACGTCATACACGCTACAGCCCACCACGGTCTCGGTGGGGCCGTACTCGTTGATCATTCGAACCTGCGGCCAGATCAACCGCCATAGCTCCACCGTCGCTGGCGGCAGCGCTTCTCCTCCGATTACGAACGTTCCCACTCTGCTAGGCAGTTTTGCCGATCGCAGCCGCAGCCCGAGCGCGTGAAGGTGCGCAGGAGAGATCTTTATCAAGCTCCATTCTGTCGGCTGTTGCAATAACTGCTCCAGGCCTTCCAGCTCTTCTCCGTCCGCCAACAGGACTACCGAGCGCCCACTCAACAATGGGCAATACAAGCTCGTGACCGTCGCATCGAACGCAAGTGACGAGCTGACTGCGACGGATCCGCCAGATTCCGGTGTGTAGGCGTAGAGCGCCCACTGCAAATAATTCAGTAGCCCGCCATGCTTCACCATCACGCCCTTCGGCGTACCGGTTGATCCGGAAGTATAGATCACATATGCGAGGTTATCGCTGCGAAGGCCCGAGCCTCTCGTGTCCAAGGTGCTGATGACTGTCCGCGCGATCTCTGGCCAGTCTTTGTCGAGCGTTATTACGGCAGCTGTCGTCTCCGGCAACCTGCGTTTCACGCGCTCTAGAGTCAGTAATATTGTAGGTGCTGCGTCTTCCAACATGTACCGCAGCCGCTCTGTAGGATAGCTTGGATCGAGTGGCACGTACGCTCCACCTGCCTTGAGGATCCCCAGCACACCTACCACCATCTCGACTCCGCGTTGGACACATAGACCTACTAGCTGATCCGGACCTACTCCCAAGTTGTTCAAATGCAGCGCCAGCTGATTGGCTCGAGTATTGAGTTCAGTATATGTGAGTGACTGCCCGTCGTGCACCACCGCGGTCGCTTCCGGCGTCCGGTTCGCTTGCTCTTCGAACAGCTCGTGGATCAGCTTTCTATGAGGATACGATACGGCATTCGCGTTGAACCCACGCAGCACCTGCTCTCGTTCAGGCCCGCTCAACCATTGAATCTGCTGGATACGACAGTGTGGATCAGCAAGAATGTTGTCCAGCAACACCCGAAAGTGTCCAGCCATCCGCTGAATCGTCTGGTGATCAAATAGGTCGGTTGCGTATTCAAAATATCCTCGCATCCCACCTGCAGCTTCGAACAAGTGCAAGGTGACATCGAACTGCGAGGTCACTTTCTCAACCTCGATCCGACTCCAGGTAAGCCCGGTTAACTCTAAGCGCTCCAAAGGAAAAATGTGCATCGCTAGCCCAACCTGAAAGATCGGCTGGCGAGCGAGACTGCGCTCCGGGCGCAGCTCCTTGACCAGCTTCTCGAAGGGCAAATCTTGGTGCGCGTAAGCCCCTAGCGTCACTTCCTTGACCTGTCTCAGAAGATGTCGAAAGCTCGGATTGCCGGAAAGGTCGGCGCGCATGATCAGCATGTTGACGAAAAATCCGATCAGTCCCTCGGTCTGTGCGTGCGTGCGACCGGCAACGCTACAGCCAACGAGCACGTCCTGCTGTCCGCTATAACGAGACAGCAGAACCTGATAGGCGGCGAGAACCACCATGAATAAAGTCGCCCCCTCATGCCGTGCCAACTTCTCAAGCGCCCCACGCACAGGTGCAGACAGATCAAAGTCAAAAGACGCTCCCTTGAAGGTCGCCACGGCAGGTCGCGGCCGATCCGTCGGCAATTGAAGCTCAGCAGGCGCTCCGCGGAGCCGTTCCCTCCAATATTGAAGCTGTTGTTGCAGCAGATCTCCTTGCAACCAATTTCGCTGCCAGATCGCATAATCCGTATATTGAACAGGCAACTTGGGCAAAGGAGAAGGGTTTCCTTGAACGTATGCCCCATACAGAACGCTGAGCTCTCGGTTAAGCACTTCTAGTGACCATCCGTCAGACACGATGTGATGCATCGTTAAAAATAGAAGATGGTCCCGTTGACCCAATTTCAGTAAGGAGGCGCGTAGCAATGGTCCTTTGGTGAGATCAAAGATGCGCTGAGCCTCATCGTTGGCCCGTCGCCGCGCCTCGCGCGTTCGGTCCTGACCCTGTAGTGCCGATAAATCAACAATCTCGAGTGCAAACGACGACACAGAGTCCACAGCTTGAATAGGTCTTCCGGCAACTGACTCAAAGCGCGTACGCAGGCTCTCATGACGTCGAATCAGCTCTGCCAAACTCTCCTCCAGCGCCAGCACATGTAGATCTCCTTCCAGCTTCAGCGCCATTGGCATGTTGTAGGCCGCGCCCACCAACCCGAGCTGATCCAAAAACCACAGGCGCTCCTGCGCATACGAAAGCGGCAGGGAGGTTCCGCGCATCTGAGGGACGAGCGGCGGATGGTCTAGGTCCGTGCGACGCAATTCCCCAATGCACTTCCCCAGCTGCTCGACGGTGGGGGCGCCGAAAAGTGATCTAATCGGCAGTTCCACCTTCAACAGCTCCCGCGTTCGCGAGATCACGCGTGTCGCTAGCAACGAATTTCCGCCAAGCTCGAAGAAGTTATCCTGGATACCGACCTGATCAACTGGCAGCACCTGGACCCAAATATCCGCAAGACACCGTTCGAGTTCGTTGCGAGGGGCGACGTACTCTCCTATTGCCTCCGGGCGGCCATGCGGCGCTGGCAGAGCACGCCGGTCCACTTTGCCGTTGGTTGTGAGCGGAAGCTGCTTCAGCACCATCCAGGCTGCGGGAATCATGTACTCGGGCAACATTCCTTTCAGGTATTCCCGCAGTTTTGGGACTAACTGCTGTCTTAGGCTGCTCTCCAGCGGATCATTGGCATATGTGCTCCAAGGCTCTATCTTGTTCCGAGGCTGAACCGTCGCCCATTGCGTTTTGCCAGCCCGCTTTCCGTCCACTAGTTGCACCTCGAAGAAGCCTTGCTCACCCGGCTCCACCGTGGCGTTATAACCGTGGGCCTCGGCTAACTCCCAGATTGCCTCCGGGTCCACTGCCTCGACCTGCAGTTCGCTCAACTGGCGCCGCAACGCGCCGGCCTCGAGTCGTTCGTCACTCTCTTCTATCAATCTGTGTCCCGCCAACTCTCTGGTCACGCGCTGGTTCGGTATCCCCTGCAGCCGTACCACGTTCCAGCACCGCTGGCACAGACCTACCTCAAGTTCTGCAACAGAGCGCACAGCCGCGCACCAGTCGAGACGCTCGCAGGCCACCGTTGCATCGGTTTGGTCACCGCGCCGTATCACGACATCATAGCGATAGCGTGTCAGCTCGTTTGGTGCTCGGCCGCGTTTCAGTTGGACATCCACTGAGCTGATACCCTGCAGACCCCCGGGCAACGCGTGGAAGAACTGCGGATCGATCGCCAGTTCCTTTTCCTGAGAAACGGATCGGACAATACGGTCCCTCAGCTGCCTCACGTTAACTGAAGCCGCCGCCCTGCTCAGCTGCACTGCGCTGTGAAACGTTGCCAGCAGCCCGAGATGACGGACATCCCCTACAAAAATGTTTCCGCCGGGAGCAAGCAGGCGAATTGCGCTCTGCAGCACTGTCATTAAGTAGTTGATATCAGGGAAGTACTGCACGACGGAGTTCAACACAACCGTATCGAAGACGCGTGCCTCCATGTCTTGCAGATTGTTGGCCGCACGGTGTAGCAGCTCCACGTGCTTGAGATCTTCTCGACGGTCTATCCACCGCCCAAGTTGATTCAGTGCAGAAGTCGAGAAGTCTGTGCCGACGTAAACTTCGCACGCGGGAGCTAGGTGTTGCAGCAGCAGGCCCACGCCGCAGCCAATCTCCAATACTCGGTTCGGCCGAAGCGCTCTGATGCGCCCAATTGTATTAGCGAGCCATTCCTGCATCTGAGTTTCCGGTATCCGCTCGCCCGTGTAGCTGCTGTTCCACCCCACAAAGCTCGGGCCGGCATCCGGCATCTCACTCTCGTAGGTCTGCTTAAAGACCGACTCCCATCCGCTTACGATCTCAGTGCGCATCTTCTCAGGGACTTCACTTGAAGCTGCCTCGGAAACCGCTTCCCCATCTGCTACCACATATGCCACCAAGCGCTTTTCGCCAGGTTCATCCTCCCGGGCAATAACGACGACTTCCTTCACCTGCTCGTGCCGGACAATGGCGGACTCAATCTCTCCAAGCTCGATTCGAAATCCGCGGATCTTGACCTGATGGTCATTTCGCCCTAGATATTCGATACTCCCATCGCGGCGCCGCCGGCCCAAATCGCCGGTCTTGTACAGTCGCTCTCCTAGATTCGAGCTGAATGGATCGGCAATGAAACGCGCTGCCGTCAACTCAGGACGATTCAGGTACCCGCGCGTGACGCCCCCGCCGCCAATGTACATCTCGCCTGCCACCCCAATCGGCACAGGCCGCCTATGCCGATCCAATAGGTACACGCGCAGATCTGGAATGGCGCAGCCTATGGGGCTACCCCCTTCCGACGGGATCTCTTCTCTCGTCAACGGGTGATACGTCACATGTACAGTCGTCTCGGTAATTCCGTACATGTTTACGAGTATTGGATTCTCTGTACCATTGCGCTCTACCCATGGCGACAGTGCGCGTAGCTGCAATGCCTCGCCGCCAAATATAACGACCCGAAGCGAATGCTTCTCCGCACTACTGGCCTGTGCATCGATCAGCTGTACGAAGGCGCTCGGAGTTTGGTTCAACACCGTCACGCCTTCTTTGCACAGCAGACGATGGAACTCCTGGGGTGCGCGCGATGTTAAATATGGCACCACCACGATGCGTCCCCCATGCAACAGTGCTCCCCACAGTTCCCAAACTGAGAAATCAAAGGCAATAGAATGGAATAGCGTCCACACGTCCTGCTCGTTGAACGTAAACCACGGTTGCGTAGCAGAGAACAGTCGCGTCACGTTCCGATGCTCTACCATGACGCCTTTGGGTTTGCCGGTGGATCCTGAGGTATAAATTACATAGGCCAAGTCATGCGGCTGCTGTCCGAGGGCAACGGAATCCAGATTATCTGGGCTGTGCTCGGCGACCTCAGGCCAATTCTCGTTCAGCGCGATTACTTGAGCACTTATATCCGGCAATTTCTCCCGCAGACTCGTTTGTGTTAGCAGGACACTTGCCGCCGCATCCTGAAGCATGTACTGCAATCGCTCCGGCGGATAGCGCAGATCGAGAGGCACATACGCCGCGCCTGCCTTCAAGATCCCGAGCACTCCCGCCACCATGTCAAGGCCAGGTTCGATGCTCAGCGCGACCAGCTGATTTGAAACGATCCCTCTTGTTCTCAGGTAGCGTGCCAACTGATTTGCTCGACCATTGAGCCCTGCGTATGTCAGTGAATGTCCCTCGCACACCGCTGCAACCCTGTTCGGATTCAGTTTCACTTGCTCCTCAAACAGTTCATGAAGCTGCTTGCTATCCGAATAGACTTTTAGAGGTGCATTGAACGAGGCAATGACCTGATCCTGCTCGTTCGGCGGAAGAATCTGCAGCTCCAACGCAGGTGTCTGTGGCGCGTCCTCCAAGGCTTTCACCAACGAGAGCAGGGCCGTTTGCAAATATGCAACGATCCGATGCGGGTCGATGCGACGATCTGTCTGTGCTCTGAGCGAAAAATCATCGCCCTGGTCGTCGATCGTCAGTGCTATTGGATAGTTCGTCCACCCATCGTCTCTGGCGAGTAACTTAACACCCGCGGCGCTGACAGCATCGACTCCATTGGCAGAAACATTGTGCCGAAAGTTCAGCACTGAGGTGAATAGAGGCGACGCACTGTCAACGCTGCTGCAGCGCTGCGCCAAGGTTAGCGGCACCTGTTCGTATTTCAATAGTTCTATCAACTCGTGGTGCGTCTGCTCGATTAGGCCTTTTGCCGTGACATCCAGAAGCCGCAATCGCAGTGGCAATGTGTTGACAGACATCCCCAACATGCGCTGGGCCTGCGCGCGTCTCTGCTGAGCAGCCAATAGAACGGTCCCATACACCACGTCGTCCAGCCCGGTAGTACGAGCCACCACCACCCCCCAAGCCCCATGGAACATCCTAGCGGCGCTGACCCCAAGCCTCCGCGCTTGAGCCCGCAGCCGCCGCGACAGCTCAGGATCTAGTGCTTGACGAGCCTCTTCAGACTGGCTCCCGTCTGCATAAACGTCAAATATCCCAAAGGGTGCCGTCGGCTCATTAACTTCCCTGAGCTTGCTGCGGAAAAACGCTTCCGCATCATCAGTTAAGGTATTTGCCAACACGTCTGCTACATATTTTTTGTACGCGACTGGAGCGGGTAGCTCTTGCTCACGACCTTCAAGACAAGCCAGTACTTCTGCAACAACAATCCTCAATGACTGGTGATCGGACACAAGGTGATGTACTTGCAGAAGCGCGTACACTTTCCTCCCGCCATGCGAACCCGCAGTTACTCGCAACCGCACCAGTGGTGCTTGCCGGAGCCCGAACTTCTGGCCTTGTGGTCTCATCCGTTGTTTGAGTTGTTCCAGTGTGCCGCGAGATCGATCCAAAGTCAGTTCCTCGACCGGTAAAAGTGCTCGTCGATAGACCACTTGGACCGGCCGGGGCAGCTCTTCCCATCGAATCGCGCTGCGAAGGATGTCGTGACGATCTATCACCTTCTGTAGTGCGTCGATCAACGGACCAACGTGCTCGGGAGATTCCAGCTCCAGCAGAATTGATAAAACATACGTGTCGGTCTCGTTCAGTAAGTGATGAAACAGCATCCCCTCTTGGAGTGGCGTCAGAGGGTAAATATCCTGCACATTGCTCGCCCCACCGGGCACAGTCTGCGCAATCGTGTCGATCTGTTGCTGACTGAGCTCAACGAGTGTCAGCCTTTGTGGCGTAACATGAATAGAGTTACTGCGTAGAGTCGAAGTAGCGTCAACTGATGCGCCGGTCAAAAGATCATGGTTCAGTCGGTCCATCGACGGTTATCTCCAACTTGCGTCAATACGTTTCTTGAGGAGCGGAAAATAGTTCGGCACGGCCACTCGACTCCGCGTGCGTGTCAGATCAACAACTGTTCGATCCATATGCGCAACACGAGAGAATCCGAGATCGCGGTATCAGCATTCTCCTGCGAGCGCCCATGAGGAAAGGCGCGGTTGGGGTTACGGCCCTTAGCACGGCCGATCGGCCGCAGTAGTATGAACACGAAAGCGAATTGCCATGGGACTGTCAACATGCCGGTGGATATTGGTTGCAGAATCATCCGCCGTCTCCATCGGCGCCGTTTTTGAAACGGCGTTCCGGGCGGAGTGGCCATGGGATCGGCACGTTGGGTAGTTGCGCTCGCGGGCTCGCCACGCTTATGAGTTTTTCACGAACCTACAGCGACTTATGTGCCTTGCTTTGGTCATTTTCATGGCATCATTGGCCACGGCGTGGTGGTGTTATGGCGCAACCTACACCGCCGCAGGGCCACTAGCTGCACCGCCTCACGACGGCGCGATGGCAGTAATCTGTCGGACATGCGCAACTCGCAAAAGTCGCGTTTTTGATCTCAAGTATGTCAGCGAAGGTTAGCTGCCGGACACGAGGACCTCAAAGAAGTTCGCTCACCATGTGCTTGAGCCGTGCCGGGATTGCCGGAGGTTTGAGGAAGCGGAAGGGTCAGTGAAGTATTTGCCTGAGGTGCGTCAGCGATGGGCGACGCGGGGCTGCGACGTGTCGATGAAATACCGCGCACGCACTCCCCGATCGTTTCGTCGGCTACTATGCGCAGGATGGCTCGCGAGCCATCTTCGGCTGCCCTGGGCAAGCCTCCCTGGGAGGAGCGGCGGATAGTGCACAGCGGCGTTCGCAGGCAACTTCTCCTTCGGACACCTACTGCTGCCAGAAGTAGCACGTGCCGCTTTTCTTGTCCTGTTCCTCAGAGCAATCGTCGGACGTGCCACCTCAAATTCCCGCATTGGGACGGCACGTTCCTTGCCGCAACTCTATTGAACGTTGTGGTCAACAGCGTATAGGATACTCCGAGGAGACGGGCTCACGGACGCGCACAACGGTCAGCTACAACTCGTAGCCGGATAAACATCGCTGTGCTGTGCGATTGCAAGCTGACCGACGATCTTGAGGGAATCTCGAAACGCGCGAGGGATTAAATCAGGGAGCACGCAGGGATGTCGCGCGCGCCAGGCTTACTGAGTGTCGCTTTCGGTTTGTGTTACTCCGCTCGGACAGCCGCTGACAAAAGGAGAATTGTCGGTAATAGCTCGCATCGGGACGCGTTCCGCGATCTATTTACCCGGTTCATCCGCTGGAGTCCAAGCCTCCGATGGCAGGGTTGTGAGGTCAGGGTCTCCCAACTCAGGGGCGACGCATACCCTGCAACCGCGAACGCGTGCGCGAGTTGGACGTGTGCTGAGGGCAACCCGCAGCGCAAGATGAGAGTTTCACCTGGCGTCGGAGAGTTGATCGAAGGTTCCGGGTCGCTTGCAAAGATCGCTTACGGATGGGCACTGCTCAGAACCGGTTACAAGTTTCTAGACGCGAAAAAGTTGTGTTCGAAGTCTCGTCAGCCGCCGCTCCCTATGCTTCGTGCAGTAATTGCTTCACATTTGGTTCGTCTCAGCCGGTTCCGTCTCGGTTCTGTCCGGACGATGCTCACAATGTTGAAATAGACGGTCAATGCCGACTATACGCCTTGCCGGAGGTCGTGAAGACACGGATTGCGCATAGAGGAGGTGTATATGTGTTCGATACTCGGAATTTTTGGCCTACAATGCGGCGATGACCTATTTACACTGCGGCGGGAGGCATTGGAGCGCTCGCAGCGACAGCGCCATCGTGGCCCTGATTGGAGTGGTGTTCATGTGGATGACGGCGCCATCCTTGTGCACGAGCGCCTCGCGATTGTCGATCCGGAAGGTGGGTCGCAACCGTTACATTCAGCCGATGGTGGGCTGGTTTTGGCCGTCAATGGCGAGATCTATAATCACCGCGAATTGAAGCGTGAGCTCCGCGTGCCGTACGAGTATTTGACCGGTTCGGATTGCGAAGTGATCAACGCGCTGTATCGCGCCGACACTCCGGACTCCTTCCTGAATAGACTGAACGGTATCTTCGCATTCGCACTCTGGGATCGCGCCAGAGGCCGCGCGCTGATTGCACGAGATCCGATTGGAGTCTGCCCTCTCTATTGGGGCCATGATCCCAACGGGCTCTTATGGGTAGCCTCGGAGATGAAGGCACTCATCGGAAAGTGCCACGACGTCACGCAGTTTCCGCCAGGACACTATTTCAGCAGCGACGACCAGAGACTGACTCAGTATTACAACATGCCTTGGCGTGAGTACCGAGCGACGCAGGGAGTGGTTGTATCGCCTAAGGAGCTGCGCACCGCGCTTCAGTGTGCAGTGCGCCGACAGTTGATGAGTGATGTCCCATACGGGGTCCTCTTGTCCGGTGGACTCGATTCGTCATTGGTCGCAGCCTGCGCGGCTCGTTTAGCACGGCGTCGGATCGAAGACGATGATCGCACCGGGGCCTGGTGGCCACAGCTACATTCGTTCGCCATTGGATTGGAAGGATCGCCTGATCTTGCCGCGGCCGAGGTGGCCGCTGCTGCACTAGGCACTGTGCATCACGCCTTCCGCTTCACCCTTGATGAGGGACTGGATGCGCTGTCGGAAGTGATACGGCACATTGAAACGTACGACGTTACCACCGTGCGAGCCTCCACACCCATGTACCTGCTTGCGCGTCGGATCAAGGCAATGGGTGTGAAGATGGTCCTTTCCGGTGAGGGTTCGGATGAGGTGTTCGGCGGCTATCTCTATTTCCACAAGGCGCCTTCAGCGCAGGAATTTCACAACGAAACAATTCGTAAGCTGGATGCGTTGCACCTCTATGACTGCTTGCGAGCCAACAAGGCAATGATGGCCTGGGGGGTTGAGCCACGAGTACCATTCCTCGATCGTGAGTTCCTCGATGTCGCGATGAGTATGGATGCCATAGTCAAGATGACGGGTCGCGGTCGGATGGAGAAAGCGGTGCTGC
>Ga0268264_10000315_pt1 | contig 77227 bp, 74 predicted proteins | sample KBSSwiS32_FD_190357 | JGI IMG/M metagenome (GOLD analysis project Ga0268264, IMG submission 190357) | Switchgrass rhizosphere microbial communities from Kellogg Biological Station, Michigan, USA - KBS Switchgrass S3-2 (SPAdes) (version 2) | ecosystem: Host-associated > Plants > Roots >... | reverse complement strand
ACTGGGCCGACGGCGGCCCCACCGACCTCAACAACCTCGCAATCACCTGCGGCTACCACAACGGACAGGCCCCCAAACAAGGGTGGAAAGCCCACCTCCACAACAACACCGTCTACTGGACCCCACCACCACACATAGACCCCGAACAGCGACCCCGACACAACCCCATCCACCGCACCTAACCTCAGCCCGCTCAGGCAGTTCGGGGTAGTTAGCCGGGCAGTTGGGGTGCTTCCCCTACAGACCGTCGCCCCGTTCCTCGCGAGTATCGGGAGATGACAACCTCCGCGGCCGTCCATAGCTCCAGCCGAAGCCACGGCCGCAGCTGGGTCCGACCCCTCGGAATCGGGCTGGCCATCCATTCCCGGCTGGATCGCAGTCATCGCGCTGCGTCGCCGGTCCCTGCTGTAACTGATCCGACCCGAATCGGAAGCCGACAATTCCCAAACTCAACGCCACCATTCCCGGCAGTTGCAACAGATGCTGCCAGGTCACCGGCTCGATCCCGATCCAGCCACCGACCGTGCGCACCGGAGGCACAAAACCCAATGCTGACAAGGCAATCAGTCCCATCGCCGACGCGACCGGACGAGCTCGGGCAACACCGTGACGAGCGCCCCACGTCCACAGGCCGACGATGCCCAGCATGCTCGGCAACTGGGTGTAAACCAACGGACCAACCGTCCCCGAACCGAGCGCCGCGAAGCCGGCGAAGGCCAGCGCACATCCCACCCCGATCACCGCGGCAACCATCACCCGGGCCGGACGAACCGCCTGCGTCGACGCAACCAGCATCGCCGCCAACGCACAGGACAACGCGACACCGGCCAGCGCGAAGCTGCCGGCCGAACCGGCATCCCCAGTGACCGACGGGCGAAAAGCGAGATGATGGACGACCCCGATCGCACAGCCCGCAGCGGCCGAGCCAAAGGCCAGCGACCACCAGGGTCGTTCGATTCGCCTCGTGGCCGCCGCGCAGCCGACCAGCACGACAGCCGAGATCGCGTCGGTCGCGGCCGCCGAAAGCTGGCTCATGGTGGCCAATCTATTCCTCACACCTGACGCGCGTAGCTTGCTGACCATGGCGAAAGCACAACCAGTAACGCAGTCCTCGACCACCGAACCGCAACCGACCGTCTTCGTCCTGTTCGGAGCCACCGGTGATCTGGCCAAACGCATGGTGCTTCCGGCCTTCTACACCCTGGCATTGCAAGGTCTACTTCCCCAGGACTGGCTACTGGTCGGCAACGGCCGCGGCGACGTGGCCCACGAGGACTTTCGGGGACACGTGCACGATGTGCTGACCGAATTCGGTCCGAAGCCAACCCGGGCTGCGTGGTCGAAATTCAAGGACAGATTGCTCTTCGCCGGCGGCGGATTCAACAGCGACGACCCCGGCAGCCTGCTGGACGTCCTGGAGCAGGCCCGCGAACGAGTCGGCCACCGTGCGGATCGTCCCGCACAGCTCGTGCATTACTTCGCCGTACCACCGGTCGCCTTCCCCGAACTGACCAAGGCCGTCGGCGAGCACGACCTGGCCCGGGGATCGCGGGTGGTCTATGAGAAGCCGTTTGGCACTTCCCAGCAAGGGTTTCGCGTCCTCGACAAGATCGTGCACTCCGTCCTGAAGGAGGATCAGGTCTACCGAATCGATCATTTCCTCGGCAAGGAGGCGACCCAGGACCTGCACGTATTGCGTTTCGCCAACAGCATGTTCTCCTCCATGTGGAATCGGGAATGCATCGCCTCCGTTCAGATAGACGTCCCCGAACGAATCGGTATCACCGATCGCGCTGGGTTCTACGACGCCACGGGTGCCGTCCTCGACATGCTGGTGACGCACCTGTTCCAGGTGGCGGCCGAGGTCGCTATGGAACCGCCGAAAACACTGTCCGCCGACGACTTGCAGGCGGCGCGAGAGAAGGTCATCGGATCGTTTCGGCCATTGGACCCCAGCGAAGTCGTTCTCGGCCAGTTCGAGGGCTACCGCGACGTGCCCGGAGTAGCCGCCCGATCGCGCACCGACACCTTCGTCGCCGCAACCCTGTGGATCGACAACCCACGATGGCGCGGAGTGCCCTTCTTCCTTCGCACCGGCAAGCGCCTGGCGGTCAGTGAGCAGCGGGTCAGCATCGTGTTGCGCACTCCCCTCGCGCCGATCGCCGGCCTCCTCCCGCAAGCGAATGTGCTGTCGTTCTCGTTGACGAGTTCCGGGGAGATCGATCTGTCCTTCATGGCCAAGAAGCCCGGGGCCGAATTGCAGATGGATCGCGCAACCGTCCGGATCCCGCTAGCCGGACTACCCAAAGCCAATCCGCTGCCGCCCTACACCCGGCTGCTGCACGACGTGCTGCTAGGTGATCGGTCGCTGTTCACCCGGCCGGACGGACTGGCCGCGGTGTGGAAGGTCGCCGAACCGCTGCTGAGCAATCGACCCCGGCTGGCCAGCTACCCGGCCGGCTCCTGGGGACCGCCACGCGCGGCCACGTTGACCGCCCCGGGACGATGGCTGCTAGGCCAGTGACCGAGCCGGCAGCGGTTCGCGAAGTAAGGTGAGCGGCGTGGCCGATCCTGAGGAACGCAAAGTCACCATCACCCACCCCGAAAAGGTGTTCTTCCCCGAAAGCGGTAACACCAAGGGCGACTTGGCCGAACATTACCTGCGCGTGCAGGAGCCGTTGATGCGCACGATGGGCGGCCGTCCGGTCCTGTTGCAACGATTCCCCGAGGGTGCGGGCGGGTCCTCCTTCTTTCAGAAACGGGTGCCGAAATCCGCACCGGACTGGTTGCAAACCACCACGGTGTCCACGCCGAACGGGACCGAGTCCGAAGCGCTGGTCATCGCCGACCTCGATCACGTCCTGTGGGCCATCAACCTGGGCTGCCTCGGTTTTCACGTCTGGCCGTACCTCACGGCCGACCCAGATCACATCGACGAACTGCGGCTCGACCTAGATCCGACACCCGGCATCGAGTTTCCTGAGCTGCGGGCCGCCGCCCACGAGCTGAAGAAACTGCTGGACGAGGTCGGGGTGACGGGATACCCGAAGACCACCGGCAACCGCGGAATACACGTGTACGTGCGCCTGGAGCCGCGCTGGGATTCCTACCAGGTGCGCAGTGCAGCCGTGGCGATCGCACGCGAGTTGGAACGCCGCTGCCCGGACCTCATCACCGCCGCCTGGTGGAAGGAAGAGCGCGGGCGGCGAGTCTTCATCGACTTCAACCAGAATGCGCCGCATAAGACGGTCTTCGGGGCCTGGTCGGTGCGGGCCCGACCTGGAGCTCAGGTCTCCACGCCGATCACCTGGGATGAGCTCGACGACATTCACCCCGACCAATTCACCATCAACTCGATGGCTCAACGGTTGGCCGAGACACCTGATCCGTGGGCCGGCATGAACGACAACCCACAAAGCATCGAAGCGTTCCTGCAGATGAACGCCCGCGATCGGGCCAGTGGGCTGATGGACGCGCCCTGGCCCCCGGTCTATCCGAAGCAGCCGGACGAACCGCCGCGGGTCGCACCGAGCCGGGCCAAGAAGCCCTGACACCGCCGTTTCGGGCTTGGCTCAGGGGTGGGGTAACGCCGCTTCAATTGCGGCAATGATCCGCGGACGAAGCTCGGTAGGATCGATCACCGCATCGACCGATCCGACCTCGACCGCGCGGTGAATGCTGTGCACGGCATCGAATTCGGCGGCGACCTGCCCAAGCTTCTCGGATCTGACGGCCGAACGCACCTCGGCCAACTCGGTAGCCAGCGCGGCTCGCGCCCCACCATCGGCCTGAGTTAGCCGCTTGGTGATGTCATGGACCCGGGGATCGGCGGCCGTGCGCGAATCCACCTCACGGGAGAACACCACGGCCGCGGCTGGGGCACCGCCGATCACCGAGGCGAACGAGCCCTCGATGGCCAGCACCGTCATCGACGGGTTGAGGGCCTTGGAGAACACCACGAATGCGCCTCCGTGATAACGGGAAATCACGCAGAACACGATCGGCCCGCGGAAGTTGACGATCGCCCGCCCGATCTCCGCGCCGTACTCCAGTTGCAGGTTGCGCATTGAATCCGGCGAGCCGTCGAAACCACTCAGGTTGGCCAGCACGACCAGGGGACGGTTGCCGCTGGCCGCGTTGATGGCCCGGGCCGCCTTCTTCGACGAACGCGGGAACAGGGTGCCGGCGGTGTAGGTATCCGGCCCGTCGGTGGGCGGAAAACCCCGGCGCGGGACGGACCGAGACTCGATGCCGAGCAGACACACCGCCCATCCTCCGAGTCGAGCATCCTGCACGACCGCGGTCTCGGCGTCGGCCATGGCGGCCCATCGCTCCAACGGCGTGTGATCCTGATCGGTGATCGCACGCATGACCGTCCGAATGTCAAAGGCCTTCTTGCGGTCCGGGTTGGTCGCCGGGGCGAAGATCTCGCCGACGGTGTTGAAGTCGCTGTCCGGTGAACTGTGCGGGAACGGGCTGACATCGCGGTCGACCGGGTCGTCGGTGACCGCTCGGCGCGGGCTGGTTTCACCTGGCACAACAAAGGTGTGCTCGTAGTGAGCCATCAGGATGTCGCGGGCCCCGACCAGGTCGGGAGCCCAATACTGGGCCTGGCCATTGGGGCCCATCACACGGTCGAACCCACCGATACCGAAGTTGTCCTCGGCCGACACACCACCGGAGAAGTCGAGGGACTCCTTGCCGGTGAGCACCATGGCGCTGTCCGGGGTCATGACGAGAATCCCCTTGGTGTGCATGAGCATTGTCGCTTCGGCGTTCCAGTACGGCTGCGCGCCGACGTTGATGCCGGCGACCACTACGTTGATCTCCCCACCGGCCTGCGTGAACTCGACGATGCGTTTGAGGGCACGCGCGACCCAGTCCATGTTTTCGGTGCCCGAGTCCATCGAGATGCGGGCGCCGGCCGAAAGGGCGAACCATTCGATCGGGACCGACAGCTGCTCAGCCAACTCGATTGCCGCGATCACCCGCGAACATTCGGGTTCAGCGACGGCACCGAGCGCCTTGATCGGATCTCCGCTGAGGCTGACCCGCGTTACCCCTTCGGGATACAGCTCGGTCGGAGTCCGCACCACCCCGACGACCAGCCCGGCCTTGTTCAGGCCGCGTAGGCGGTTCACCGGGACCAGCCGGCCGGCATCGTCCAGGTCGTACTCGACGAATTCCCCACCCGGACCGGCCAGCACGGCCTGCAACTCGTAGGGATAGACGTTGCCTCGGCGACGGGCGCGCTGCACTTTCTGCGCGTAGTCGTCCAGCGGTTTGAGTCGCTCGGTCGGCGGTTGCTCGGTGCTGACCACCACACCAGATCCAGGTTGATAGTAGAAACGTCCCACGATGGGCATCGGCTCACGCCGGCCGGGAAGGGAAATCCGGCCCTCGACCAAAACCTCGTCGACGCCGGCTCCTGCCGTGAGCGGGGCGATCTGACGTCGCAGCGCGGTCATCTGATCAAGGTCGGCGTCGATTTCGGGCCAGATGTGCACCCACACGTGGTTGGAGTCCAGACGGATCCCGTCGGCGCCTCGGGCCGAACGGCAGCGCCGAATCGCTTCCAGACAGTTGGCAATGGCTCGTTCCACCTGCGGCAGCGCGATGATCGTGTCGTTCTCGTCGCGCACGACGGCCAGTTCACGGACCTGGGCCAGAGCGACCAGCCGTTGATCAGCTGGATTCTGTTTGGCCACACAGTGATACAGCAGCACATCCTGCGGAGCTTCAAGTCGGGTGATCTCGAAGTCGCGCAGCCGCCACAGGTTGAGCCGGCGTCCCACCATCGGATGCACGCCACGCACGAGATCGTCCTCGATTAGCGGCTGCGAGTGCCTCGAGGCCCGATCGGTGTGCGGACGGAACGTGAAGTAGGAAACGGGTCGGCCACCGCCCGGGCAAACCGCCACCGCGATGCGCCGGACGCGCTGCGCCACCGGCAGCGGGCTCAAGGCCGCCCCCAGGATGGCCGAGGCTTGTTCAGGATCTTCCGAGACCTCAGGCCAATGCAGGTAGAGGTCGATCACGCCTTCCTGATCCGGTTTGCGGGCCTCGATCTGTGCGTTCAGCGCGCCGGCCAACCCACTCTCGGCGGTGAGTTCGCTGAACTCCCCCAGCGTCGACACCAGATGGGTCGGGCGTTCGTCCAACACATAATCGGCCACGACGAACGGACGGTCTTCGGCGCTGAACCCACGCAGATCGTGCAGCTTGTATTCGCGGTAATGGCGTTTGATCAAGACCTCGAGCATCGGTTCTTCGGCCGGAATGCCTTCCTCGAGATGCTCGGCCAGGAAGCTGACGATCTGTTCGGGGATCGCAGCCAGGGCGTCGATTCGCTTGGTACGGTCGGGTGATTCCGGATCCGCGACGAGCAGATCCAGCTCGGCCCGCACACCGGACAGCACGCTGGCGCGATCGGCGTCGACGAGCGGCTGATCAAACCAACGAAAGCGGACGCTGCGGGCCAGGTCACCGACCACCGGGAAGCGCAACTGGGTCGCGACGACCAGTCGCTCGAGGACGTCACGCGCGGCAGCGTCCAACGGCGCCACCGGTCGCGGTTCGGCCAGCCAGCGCTGCAGGACCGAGGTGGCGATCGCGATATCGGGAATCGATCGCTGCTGAGCCAGGAAGATCCGGAACACGGCCTGCTCCAGCGCTGGCGTCCGATCGAAATCGAGCAGCCCGTAGTGGGTCAGCACCCGCCCGAGCTTGTCACGGAACGATGGCGGCAACGCTCCTCGGTCGAGGTCAAGGCTTTGCAGGTACGTGTGAAAGTGCTCCTTCGGGCTGTGCACCCGGTTCTCGGTGTGGCGTTCTTCGTCGGCCGGCCGGTTACGACTCAATTCGGCGAAGTCGGCGATGAGCTGAAGCAACGAGAGTTCGGCGGCCACCGCCGACTGGCCCGCGGCGACGGTGGTGTCCCGGGCGCGCAAATACCGTTGCAGGGTGTCACCGTCGTCGGCCGGATCGATGTCGAACCCGAGCAGCATCGCACTCAAATGGTCCAGGCCCCAGGCGAGCTGCTCGGCGTCCGAGCCGTCGGGACGTCGCTCGGGTAAGTCCAGCTCGATCTCCGGAGCAAGGTCGGACTCGGATTCCGATCCATCGCCGACCGGCTCCAGCCGCAGCAGCGGCGAGCCAGTTTCCGCTTGGCTGCCGGCCGAAACCAGCAGTTCGCGGACGGTACCGGCGAACGGTGCGTAGAGCACCGTCTCCATCTTCATCGACTCCAGGACCAGCACCGGCGCCCCGGCGGCCACCTGGGCACCGACCGCGACCGGAGTCGCGACAACCAGAGCGGGAGCGGGCGAGCGCATCACGCCACCCTCGTCGCGGCTGACGCGGTGCGTGACGCCATCGACCTCGATGAGATGCACCGGCCCGTGGGTGGCCGTCACCAGCCGGTAGCGCTGACCTTCGACAACCAACCGCAACCGATATTCATCCAGGCGGTCGACCTCGGCCTCCACCGACTGGGCGGTTCCGTCGTTGCCGATGGCGACCTGGTATCGGCGCGGGCCGATCTTGCTGACCATCACCCGGTATGTGCGGCCGCGCAACTTCAGTTCAATGGCCCGTCCGACCTTGTGCTGCACCTGCGGACGACCACCGCGGGCGGTCTCGAGCAGCCGGGTCAGCTCGACGATCTCGGCGTCGTCGTAGGCCTCGATCGCGGCGGCCACCAGGGCAATCCCCGAATGCTGATGCGACACCAGCCGCCCCTCGGCCCGGACCCGGTCGATCCAGCCGGTGTCGGCGCTGGCGTCGATCACCTCGGGCTGGTCGAGGAGTTCCAGCAGGAAGCTCTTGTTCGTCGCTCCGCCCTCGATGACGACAGTCGTCTCGGACAGGGCTCGGCGCAGCCGGGCTAGGGCTTCGTCCCGGGTGTCGCCGAAGGCGATGATCTTGGCGATCATCGAGTCGAAGTCGGCCGGGATCATGTCGCCCTCGCCGAACCCGGTGTCGACCCGGATGCCGGGGCCAGCCGGCAGTTCCAGCAGCGAGATCCGTCCGGGCGACGGGGCGAAGTCGCGGTCCGGATCCTCAGCGTTCAGCCGGGCCTCGACCGCGTGACCGCGTTCGGTCGGCGGGTCGCCTTCGAGCTTGTTGCCGGCCGCGATGTGGATCTGTGCTTTGACCAGATCCACATCGGTGGTGACCTCGGTGATCGGATGCTCGACCTGCAGCCGGGTGTTGACCTCTAGGAAGGCGAAGAGCCGATCCTTCGGGTGGTAGAGAAACTCCACGGTTGCGGCGCCGCGATAGTCCACGGCCAGAGCCAGTCGCTCAGCCGATGCCTTGAGTTCGGCGGTCTGCTCGGGTGAGAGCAACGGCGAGGACGACTCTTCGATGACCTTCTGGTTGCGACGCTGGACCGAGCAGTCACGGACTCCGAGCGCCCAGGCGCCGCCCTGACCGTCGGCAATCACCTGCACCTCGACGTGCCGGGCGCCGGTGACCAATCGCTCCAGGAAGACCACGCCGCTGCCGAAGGCCCGCTGGGCCTCGTCGCGGGTGCGTTGATAGGAATCGCGCAGATCGTCGTCGGAGGTGATCACCCGGATCCCGCGCCCGCCGCCGCCGGCGGTGGCCTTCAACATCAGCGGGTAGCCGATCGTGGCCGCCGAGATCAGCGCGTCGTCGAGGGTGTCGACCGGACCGCGGCTCCATGGCGCCACCGGCACCCCGACCTTTTCGGCGATGAGTTTCGATCCGATCTTGTCACCCAGCTTGCGCATCGCCTCTGGGCTCGGGCCGATGAAGGTGATGCCGAGCCGTTCACACAGTTCGGCGAAGGAGGGGTCCTCGGCGACGAAGCCCCAGCCGACCCAGACGGCGTCGGCCTGGGATTCGACCAGGGCTCGTTCCAACACCGCCAGGTCCAGGTAGGGACGGGCCGATGCCGGTCCGATGCCGTAGGCGAAATCGGCTTCGCGCGCGAACTTGGCCCGCCGCTCCGCGTCGGTGAACAGGGCGACCGTCTCGATGGTTATGCGCTCGTAGGAGCCCGCGGAGGCGAGCTCGCGACCCGCACCGACCGTAGTGGCATTCAGGTCGTGTACGGCATGGATCAGACGCATCGCCGCCTCACCACGGTTAACGATGGCGATACGAGAGAACATCAGGCCTCCTGAGTCGTTGACCGATTCAGCGCCGCGACTTCTCCCGCGGACCACCTAGAGTTTCACGCTATCGCTCCTACTTCCGAGTACACGCGCGTAGATGACAAATTTTGGCGGCCGCCCGCGGTGGTTGCGCCGGCCTCGTGGCTATTCGCGGCTCAGACTGCAACCAGGCCGGCCAGCGCCCGTCCGTGTTCGCGCGCGTTCTCTTCGGCCTTGGCTCGAAGCTCGCCGGCCAGATCCCGAAGTTCGGCCATCGCCGGCACGACGCCGGCCAAGGTCAGTTCGGCCTCGATCACCCGCAGGTCCAGCTGCCACACGTCAGCCAGGATGCGGCGCATCCACCCGGTGGCGTGATCCCAGCCCTCGCGAGGCGTACCCGGGCCGTAGCCGCCACCGCGCACCGTGACGAGTACCGCGGGCTTTCCGGCCAGAATCGGTTCCGACCCGGGACGTAGCTGAGGATCGGTCAACACGAGGTCGACCCAGGTCTTGAAATGCTGGGACACACCGAAGTTGTACAGCGGCACGGCGAACAACAGGGCGTCCGAGCCGATGAGCTGGTCGGCGGATTCAGCGGCCAGCGCGACGGCGTACTTCTGCTCGGGCGTCCGCCGCGATTCTTCGGTCTCGCCGGCCGCGACCGCGGCGGCCCAGGCGGTGGCCGGGACCGGATCGATGCCGAGGTGGCGGCGGGTGATCACGCTGTCGGGGTGGCCGGTCGTCCACTCGGCCTCGACGATGTCGGCGATCTCACGGCTGTGCGATCCGTCGATCCGGATGCTGGCGTCTAAACGAAACAAGCTCATGTCGGCTCCTTCGGCGGCACTGTTCGCCACCATTGTCAGTACCTTGTAAATAGCTTCATACGATGTACTTGTATAAACCAAGTGCTTTGATAAAGCTAGTACCCCGGGATTCACACGTCCAGATATCATGAGTTTTGTGACCACGCCGACACCCCCCGCTCCGCTTGAAGCGGCGCACGATCTGAATTCGCCGATGTGCGACGCCGGACTCGTGCGAGCGTTCGACTTCCTCGGCAAGCGCTGGAACGGCGTCATTCTGGGCACCCTGAGTCACGGCACCGCCGGGTTCTCCGAGCTTCGGCGCGCAGTCGGAGCCATCACAGATTCGGTGCTGTCCGACCGCCTCACAGAACTCACCGAGGCTGGGCTCATCGCCCGGTCGGTCACCGATTCACGTCCGCCGGGTGTGAGCTACTCACTGACCAGCAGCGGGACGGCACTACTGCCGATCCTCGAGCAACTGGCCGGTTGGGCCGGAAACCACCTACCGGCCAAGGGCTGCTGAATTCGGACTTAATCCGACCCGCTACCCGGTCACCTCCACGGACACCGTGCCGAGCCCGGCGAAGTTGCACCGGCCGCCGGGCAGGCCCGCCTTCCCACCCGAAACCAAATGAACTTTCGTCTGCTCAGTTACCTCCGGGGTCCCGTGCTCCGGCGCGTGTTCTGTGGCGGGCATTGGAACCTTACGATCCAGTGGTGGACCTCGATCTTGCCGTCGGAGAGCTCTACGCCCTGTCGCCTGAGGGTTTCACCGGCCGCCGCAGCGAGCTCGAAGCCGCTGCTCGCGAAGCCGGCCAGCGGGATCTCGCCAAACAGATAACCGCGCTACGCAAGCCAACGCTGGCCGCCTGGCTCGTCAATGCCCTGGTTCGAGACCGGGCTCATGACGTCCAGGCTTTGGCTCCGCTGGCCGAGCAGATGCGGGCGGCTCACCGGCAACTGTCCGGACAGCGAATTCGAGAGCTGTCGGCTGAACGACAGGAGTTCCTCCAGCACATCGTCGAGGCCGCCGCATCGGTGTCCGACCGGACGATCGGTGACAGTGTCCTGCAGCAGGTGCGCAGCACCTTCGAGGCGGCCATCGCCGACGAGGGTGCGCAGTCGGCCGTCCTATCCGGACAGCTGACCACCGCCTTGACCTACACCGGTTTCGGTGAGGTCGACCTGTCCGAGGCGACGGCCGTACCGGGGGCCCGTCCTCGCCTGCGGGTGGTCGATCGCCAAGCTGACCCGACCGAAGTACGCCCCGAAGCTACCCCGGCCAGGCGGTCCGAGCTGCCGAAGGCGCCGGCGGTGGACCGGCAGTCGCGTGCTCGGGCCACGGCTGCCGCCGCGCTCGCCGAGGCCGAACAGGCCGCCGCCGAATGGGCTCACGAGGTCATGACGAGCGCTTCAAATCTCGACCGGGCCGAACGCGAGTATGACCAGCTCGGCCAGAAGATCGAGGACCTGACCCAGGGGCTCGAACAAGCAAAGGCGGCCGCCAAGACCGCCGCGGCCACGCTACGGGATCGGCGCCGTGAGCATGAATCCCACACCCAACATCACCAGCAGGCCCAGCGGCGGGTAGCCGAGGCCCAGCGCAAACTTGACGCCCTCTAACGGGTAGCGGCCGACACTCACAGGTCCGGCAGGACCGCTCCGTTGTTGTCCTTGGCTTCATCGTTGCCCCAGTGGGTCAGGTAGTAGGCCGACACCCACTCGCCCGAACCCTCGTCCGGATCGGTCTTGAGCCACCAGGTGTTGAAGCCCTGCGGGGTCTCGATCTTGCGTCCCTTGCGCTTGCCGAACACGTAATTGCGGCCCTGATACAGCGCGCCGGTCGCGACGGTGCTGTTCGGCGAGGCGAATACCGACGCCCGCTGGAAGGTATCGACCCAGAACTTCTTCGGTCCCGCGGGCGATATCGGGGTGGCCGGACCAGCGGCCGGAGTGACCGCGCCCCAGATAGCGTTCACGATGCTCGCGGCCCGTCCGTCCTGATCGTGGTAATTGCCGCCGTACTCGGTGGAGAAGTGGTTGGCCGGGCGCGGATTGCCGTCGTAGGCCGAATGCTGAACGTTCTGACACGTCACCCAGTTGGACGGCGATTGCCAATCGGTCCGGAGCAAGGCATCCAGGAACTTGCCGCACGAGATCCGCGGATCCATCAGTTCCTGGGTCGTCCCCCAGTTCGCGGTCGAATTGGGGGCTCCTCCGACTTGCTGCTGAAAGAGTCCGACCGATCCGTGATCCCAACCGACGGCGTCGTGGGGCAGCTTCAGCGAGTCGGCGTTGTTGCCGTTGGCGTACATCTGCAGCCCGGATTCGGTGATCGCGGTCTCGATGGCGAGCACCGCCACTCGCTTGACCAGCTGGCGCTGCCCGACGGTGGTGATGATCGCCTGCGCGTATCTGAATTGGTTCGGGGTCAGGGATAGGTCAGCCGCACTGGTCATACCCACATAGTGGACGTTCCCGCCCTGCAGATACATACCCGCGTGAACGGGCCGTCCTCATTAGGATGTCGACATGACACAGGCCCCGTCATGACCGAACTTTCCCGGCCGGCGATCCTCACCATCGACGACGATCCCAGCGTGTCCCGGGTGGTGGCTCGTGATCTGAGGCGCCGCTACGGCGACAGCCACCGCATCGTCCGGGCTGAATCCGGGGCGGATGCTTTGGACGCCCTCAGAGAGATGAAGCTGCGCGGGGATCTGGTCGCGCTGCTGATTGCCGACTACCGGATGCCGAACATGAGCGGCATCGAGTTTCTCGAACAGGCCATGGATCTCTACCCGGCCGCCCGCCGAGTGCTGCTCACGGCCTACGCCGACACCGAAGCCGCGATCGAGGCGATCAACGTCGTCGACCTGGACCATTACCTGCTCAAGCCCTGGGATCCACCCGAGGAAAAGCTGTACCCGGTAGTCGACGGCCTGCTCGAGGCGTGGGCAGCCTCGGACCATAAGCCGGTCAAGCAGATCAAGGTCGTGGGCCATCGCTACTCCCAAAGGTCCAGTGAGGTAAGGGAATTCCTGGCTCGCAATCAAGTCCCCTATCGCTGGTATCTGTGCGACGACGAGGCCGGCCAGCAACTACTGGCCGCAGCCGGAGCGGACGAACTACATCTGCCGGTCGTCATCACCGTCGAGGGTGAGGCGTTGATCGAGCCCAACGACAGCGAGCTCGCCGCCCGGGTCGGCCTGGCTACCCGTCCGACTGAGGAGTTCTACGACCTGATCGTCATCGGTGGCGGCCCGGCCGGGCTTGGGGCAGCGGTGTACGGAGCCTCCGAGGGATTGCGGACCGTCCTGATCGAGCGACTGGCCACCGGCGGGCAGGCCGGGCAAAGCTCGCGCATCGAGAACTACCTGGGTTTCCCGGACGGTGTCTCGGGCTCGCAGCTGACCGAACGCGCACGGCGGCAGGCGTTGAAGTTCGGCGCCGAGGTGATCACCACCCGCGATGTCATCGGCTTGGAGGCAGCCGGCTCGGCCCGTACCGTCCGCTTCGCCGACGGGGACGAGCTGGGCGCCCACACGGTCATCCTGGCTACCGGAGTCTCTTACCGGCAGCTCGACGCCCAGGGGCTAGCCGATTTCACTGGCCGGGGCGTGTTTTACGGCGCCGCCCTGACCGAGGCGGCCAACTGCAAGCAGCAGGACGTGTACGTCGTCGGGGGCGCCAATTCGGCGGGTCAGGCCGCGGTGTACCTGGCCAAGGGCTGCCGTTCGGTCACGATCTTGGTGCGGGGCTCGTCGCTCGAATCGTCCATGTCCTACTACCTGGTGCAGCAGATCGCCGGCATCGAGAACATCACCGTGCGAACCTGCACTGAGATCGTCGAGGCCAAGGGAACGGATCATCTGGAGAAGATCACCCTGCGAAATACGGCAACCCAGGAATCTGAGACGGTCGATACGGGTTGGGTCTTTGTGTTCATCGGTGCGGCTCCCCGGACGGATTGGCTCGACGGCGTCGTCCAGCGCGACGACAAGGGCTTTGTGCTGGCCGGACCGGACCTCGGACCGGACCAGCCCAGAGGCTGGGGTTTGGACCGCGCCCCGTATCACTTGGAGACCAGCATTCCTGGGGTGTTCGTGGCCGGTGATGCCCGGGCCGAGTCGGCCAAGAGGGTCGCGTCGGCGGTCGGCGAGGGTGCCATGGCGGTAATGCTCGTGCATCGCTATCTGGAAAAGTTGTGATGACCAATGACCAAGATCCTGTCGTGTAACAAAGAGCAATTGCGGACGCTGTTCCTGTTCGAGAGCCTGTCGGACGAGCAGCTGGACCGGTTGTGCCAGGCGGGACACGTCGAGGAGTTCGAGCCCGGACTGGTCTTCGCCGAGGGCGATCCGGCGAGTTGCTTCTACGTGCTGCTCGAGGGCGTGTTGTCGCTGTCGCGCAACATCAGTGGTGATGAGGTCGAAACGACCCGCACCGACCACCGCGGCGCCTACGCCGGCGCCTGGCGGGCCTTCCTCGGCGAAGCGGTGCCGCAGTTGTACGACGCCAGCATGCGGGTGCACACACCCTCGCGCTTCTACGTTCTGGACGCCGAGCTGTTCGCGCAGTTGATCAAAGAGTGGTTCCCGATGGCGTTGCACCTGCTGGAGGGCGTGTTCTACGGCAGCCGCAATACCCAGCAGGTCGTCAATCAACGCGAGCGCCTGCTGGCCCTCGGTTCGCTGTCGGCCGGCCTGACCCACGAGCTGAACAATCCGGCGTCGGCCGCCGTCCGGGCGACCGCATCCCTGCGCGAGCGGGTGGCCGGGATGCGCCAGAAGCTGGCCATGATCGCCGGCGGTCCCTATGACCGCGAGGCCTTGGAGAAGCTGATCCGGCTGCAGACCGATGCCGTCGAGCGGGTGGCCAAGGCGCCGGTGCTGACCCCGATGCAGGCCTCCGATGCCGAGGACGAGATCGCCGAATGGATGGACGCTCACCAGCTGCGAGGCGGTTGGGACCTGGCCCCGACGTTCGTGGCGGCCGGGCTCGACATTGACTGGCTGGACACGGTGGCGGCCACGGTCGACGATCCGGTGATCCTGGAGGGCGCGGTTCGCTGGCTGAACTACACCGTCGAGACCGAGCTCCTGATGAACGAAATCGAGGATTCGACAACCCGGGTCTCGACATTGGTGGCGGCCGCGAAGCAGTACTCGCAGATGGATCGGGCCCCCTACCAGGTGGTCGATCTGCACGAGCTACTCGACAGCACCCTGATCATGCTCGGCCAGAAGATCGGCAAAGGCGTCCACGTGGTGAAGGACTACGACCGCTCGCTGCCGAAGATCCCGGCCTACGCGGCCGAGTTGAACCAGGTGTGGACGAATCTCATCGACAACGCCGTGTCCGCGATGGGCGGTGAGGGCACCTTGACGGTGCGTACGGCGCAGGTCGAGGAGCGGGCTCTGATCGAAATCGGTGACACCGGTCCCGGCGTCGCGCCGGAGATCGTGAAGCGCATCTTCGAGCCGTTCTTCACTACTAAGCCGGTCGGCGAGGGCACCGGGTTGGGCCTGGACATCTCGTGGCGGATCGTGGTGAACAAGCATCGTGGCGATCTGAAGGTCGTGTCGGTTCCCGGGGATACGCGTTTTCAGGTGTGGCTGCCGTTGACTTCGCCCGTACGGGAACCGGTCGACGCTGCTCAGCCCGACGCTGCTCAGCCCGACGCCGTCCAACCCGACGCCATCCAGCCCGACGCCGTCCAGCCCGACGCCGCCCAGCCCGCGAAGGCAGGCGAATGAGCGAGATCGATCCTTCCGTCCCGCCGAGCGGCGACGGTTGCGTCGAGTGCGAAGCCACCCAGGGCTGGTGGCTGCACCTGCGCCGGTGCGCCGAATGCGGACATGTCGGTTGCTGCGACACGTCCCCGGCCCAGCACGCACGCCACCATGCGGCTGAGACCGGTCATCCCATCATCCGGACGTACGAGCCGGGCGAAGACTGGTTCTGGAGTTTCGAAACCAACAGTTACTACGACGGCCCGGCTCTGGCGGCCCCCTTGAGTCATCCGGTCGAACAGCCGACTCCGGGTCCGGCCGGGCGGGTACCGGCGGATTGGCGTCAGCACATCAATCGCTGAGAACCGCTATAGCGCTCGGGCCCGGAAGCGGCCAGAATCGGGCCATATCCACAACTTCATCAGGAGCAGGACATGTCGGTACCCTCCACTGCAGTTGTCTTCATTCACGGCCTGTGGTTGCCCGCGACGAGTTGGCAACCGTGGATGGACCTGTTCGCTGAGTCCGGGTATCAATCGACGGCTCCGCTCTGGCCGGGAGAGGCGGAAACGATCGCCGAGACCCGGATTCACCCCGAGCGCCAGGCGGGCAAGGGACTGGCCGAGATCATCAATCATTTCGCCGCCGAGCTGTCCAAATTCGATACCAAGCCGATCGTGGTCGGACACTCGGTGGGTGGCCTGATCGCCCAGGCGTTGTTGGGACGGAACCTGGCCGCAGCCGCGATCGCCATCGATCCGGCGCAGATCAAGGGCGTCCTTGCGCTACCGCTGGCTCAGTTGAAATCGGCGTTTCCGGCGCTGGGCAATCCCCGCAATCGCGGCCGCGCGATCACGCTGACGCAGTCGCAGTTCCGTTACGCCTTCGGTAACGCCATCTCCGAGCACGAGTCGAACGAGCTTCACGACAAGTGGATGATTCCATCGCCGGTGCGCCCGCTCTTCGAGGCGGCGGTGGCCAACTTCAATCCGTCCTCACCGGCGAAGGTGAACACCGGCAACGCGACCCGGGGACCACTGCTGCTGATGTCGGGGACGAAGGATCACACGGTGCCCGATGTGGTGACCCGCGCGACCTACAAGCAATACCGCAAGTCTTCGGCGGTCACCGAACTGCAGCAGTTCGACCGCGGGCACTCGCTGACCGTCGACAGCGGTTGGCGCGAGCTGGCCCACGCCGGCGTGGCCTGGCTTCAGGGCAAGGCCCTCTAGGCTGTTTCGGGCTGTTCGAGGTCGGTTGATCCGGCTGGGGCAGACCACGCCGTGGGCACCGAACGGCGCCACAGGCTGACCGGCTCACTGGAATCAACTGCTCGGATCAGGACCGCACGGACGACCCGCAATGAACTTCGGATGAGAACCGCTGCGATCGGAAGTTCGATCAGAATGGCGCTGGCGACTGACCACCAGACGTGCTCTCGATCGGCGGTGGTCACGTCGAACCACGCGTCACACACGAGCAGCATGGCCGTCGCGAAGGCGGCGAACACGGCCACCAGCCGGCGCAGGTAGGCCAGCGCGGCGGTCACCAAGAACATGACGATCAGCAAGGTGTCGAAGCCGATCCAGGTCAGGGACCAGTTTCGAGCCACGTACCGGTCGGGCAGTGTGCCGCCCAGATAGACGGTCCACGGGATGAGCAGGATCGCTCCGGCCACCAGCGTCGCCAGACGCAGCCGGCGTCGGCGGCGCTCTCGCGAAGATTCTTCACCCATGAGGCCATTGTCGGCGTCCGGACGACAGTTGTCTCCGACGGCGCCCCTTGACCGGAGACCGGGCAGTTGCGGCCGCGCCCCTTGATCAGGGAGTTCGGCGGAGTCGGCCTAAAACACCGAACGCCGCAGTCCGGTGGACTGCGGCGTTCTCTCATCACCTTGGATGCTCTGGACGCTTAGGCTACTTGGAGATCACCGCGAACGGGCTATCCAAGGCTCAAGGATCAGACTTCGGCTGGTGCGTTGGTGTTGCCTTCGAGTAACGAGCGAACCTCGGATTCGCGGTATCGACGGTGGCCGCCGAGCGTACGAATCGAGGTGAGCTTGCCGGCCTTTGCCCATCGAGTCACCGTCTTGGGGTCGACTCGGAAGAGCGTGGCCACCTCGGATGGAGTCAAGAGAGGTTCCGACTCCGTGCGTTGACGAGGATTGGTCATTGGCCCTCGCCCCCTTCCTGGATATACCTATAACGCGCAATCCCGTTGCGTCGTCGTAGGAAGTATGCACCAGTTTCCGGTGCAACATGGTGTCTGTCTTCTGTAAAGTTTGCCTAAAAGCGTTGCGATTTGGCAACTAATTAATCACGTAGATTCTTCACGCAACGGTGAGTAACAGACGTACTACGCTTAGTGCCCATAGCGGGGCAAGTGGAATCCCGGTGCACTGGGCGGCGGGTGGTGTGCGCGGTATCGGACTCGCGTCGTACACTCGTCGTACGAATTGATAACCAGTTTCCTGGTCGCGAAACGACGCCAGCTACAGGGCAGATGTTTCCACATGCCAGATGAGCGTGCGAGCGAGGGGGTCGAGCCATGGGGCGCGGCCGTGCTAAGGCAAAGCAGCAGAAAGTCGCCCGGGAGCTCAAGTACAGCACCCACGACACCGATTTCAGCGCTTTGCAGCGCGAACTCGGGCATACGAAGCCGGGTGGGCAACCCGAGCATGATCCCTACGTTGACGAAGGTTACGAGGACGACGAACGCTGGGTAAGCGGCTCCCGCTAGAACCCGCAGTCGGCATACTCGCCGCGTAGTTGCACTCGTCCCGACCCCGGGACTACTTCACCGAGCCGCCAGGTCGGGCAGCCGCGGTCGCTCAGCAGATCGATTGCCGCATCCGCCTGTGACGGAGCCACCACGGCCACCATTCCGACACCCAGGTTCAACGCCGGCTCCAGGTCGGCGCGGGGAACGGGACCGATTCCGGCCAGCAGCTGGAAGATCGGCGCGGGCGACCAGGTCGACCGATCCACCAGGGCGTCCACGGTCGGCGGCAGCACCCGGACCAGATTTCCGGCCAGCCCACCGCCCGTGATGTGGCTCAAGGCATGAACTCCGCCGGCCGCGATCAGGGCCAGGCAGTCCTGGGCATAGATCCGGGTGGGAGTGAGCAGCTGCTGGCCCAACGTCTGGCCGCCGAGTTCGGGCGGGATCGCGTCCAAGCCCCACCCCGCCTGCCTGATCAGGTGTCGGACGAGGGAGAAGCCGTTGGAATGCAAGCCCGAGGAGGCCATGGCCAGCAGCACATCACCGGGCTGCACCCGATCCGGTCCCAACATTGCGTCCGCGTTCACCACTCCGGTGCCCGCCCCGGAAATGTCGTACTCATCGGCTCTCATGACCCCCGGATGCTCGGCGGTCTCACCACCGACCAGCGCACACCCCGCCTGCACACAGCCCTCGGCGATGCCGGAGACGATCTTCGCGATTTTGGCCGGATCGACCTTGCCAGTGGCGATGTAATCGGTCATGAACAGCGGTTCGGCTCCGACCACGACGAGGTCGTCGATGACCATTGCGACCAGATCGATCCCGATCGTGTCGTGGATGTCGAGCTGCTGCGCGATCACCAGCTTGGTGCCGACCCCGTCGGTGGCACTGGCCAGCACGGGCCGCGGATACCGGGACAGATCCAGCTGGAACAGCCCGGCGAAACCACCGAGCCCGCCGAGAACCTCAGAACGATGGGTGCGCTGGACCGAGGCCTTCATCAACTCGACCGCGCGGTCCCCCGCCTCGATGTTGACACCGGCGGCCGCGTAGGACGTCACGGGCGGCTGAGCGCGTCGGAGGCCGGATAGCCCTCCGAATGTTCGGGCTCGCGCCCGGCCATCCCGACGGATCGCTCAATGCCTTCGAGCACGTGCTTGCCACCGACGTTCTGCGGAAGATCGATCGGGTACTGGCCGTCGAAACAGGCCCGGCACAGTCGAGTCTTGGGCTGCTCGCTCGCCGCGATCAGATTGTCCAGGCTCACATAGCCCAGGGTGTCGGCGCCGATCGAGGCCCGGATTCCCTCATCGTCCAAACCGTTGGCGATCAGTTCGGCCTTGGACGCGAAGTCGATGCCATAAAAACAGGGCCACTTGACCGGAGGGCTGGCAATGCGCACGTGCACCTCCAGCGCGCCCGCTTCGCGCAGCATGCGGACCAGAGCCCGCTGAGTATTACCCCGCACGATCGAGTCGTCGACGACGACCAGCCGCTTGCCACGGATGACATCGCGCAGCGGGTTGAGCTTGAGCCGGATACCGAGCTGCCGGATCGTCTGGGAGGGCTGGATGAAGGTTCGTCCGACATAGGCGTTCTTGACCAGGCCCATGCCGTACGGGATGCCCGACGCCTCGGCGTACCCGATGGCGGCCGGCGTCCCCGATTCCGGAGTGGGCATGACCAGATCGGCCTCCACCGGGTGCTGCTTGGCCAGCCGCCGTCCGATCTCCACCCGGGTCGAGTGCACCGAACGGCCGCCGATGGTGGTGTCGGGCCGGGCCAGGTAGACGTATTCGAACAGGCAGCCCTTGGGGTCTGGATTGGCGAACCGCTCTGAACGCAGGCCGTCCTCGTCGATCGCAATCAGCTCGCCGGGTTCGATCTCACGCACGAAGGCGGCGCCGACAATGTCCAGGGCCGCCGATTCGCTGGTGACGACCCAGCCGCGTTCCAGGCGACCGAGACTCAGCGGACGGACGCCCTGCGGGTCTCGGGCCGCGTACAAGGTGTGCTCGTCCATGAAGACGATGCTGAAAGCGCCTTTGAAGGTGGGCAGCACCTCCATCGCGGCCTGCTCGATGCTCACGTCGGGACGAGCAGCCAGCAGAGCCGTCATCAAGTCAGAATCGGAGGTGGCCGCCATCCCGCCGGGGCTGCCGCTGTGGCGGTCGGATCCGGTCAGTTGCTGGGAGAGCTCAGCCGTGTTGACCAGATTGCCGTTGTGCCCGAGGGCGATGCCGGTGCCGGTCTGGGTCGTCCGGAAGACGGGCTGGGCGTTCTCCCACGTGGTCGAACCAGTGGTCGAGTAGCGGGTGTGACCGAGGGCAATGTGGCCCTTCAGCGTCGCCAGGGTGGCTTCGTCGAAAACCTGACTGACCAGACCGAGGTCCTTGTAGACCAGGATCGACGATCCGTCGCTGACCGCGATACCGGCGGCCTCTTGGCCGCGATGTTGCAGGGCGTACATGCCGAAGTAGGCCAGCTTGGCCACTTCTTCGCCCGGAGCCCAGACCCCGAAGACACCACAAGCATCTTGGGGTCCCTGGTCTTGGGGATTGAGATCGTGCGTGAGTCTGCCGTCCGCGCGCGCCACGCGGCCAGTCTACAGAGATCCGCTGGTCGACGCGCGGAGCCTCACAGGGCCCCGCGGTACACGGCGCGTACCGCCAGGCACGTCCGCGCATGCTTCTGCGCCCCTTCGGTCAGACTCGCCCGCAGCGCCTTGTCGGTACTGGCCGACACCACGAAATACAGGGCCGAAAACACGCCCAGGAATGCCGACACCCGGATGTGCTGACTGGTCAGAGCGTAGTGATGACCGACGATCGAGGCCTGCCACCAGATCTCGGGATGCTCGGTCGACCAGGACTGAACCGTCGGCAGGTCCACCACCAGAATGCCGAAAACCAGAAAGAACGCGAACACGGCCAAGCCCACGACAACCGCCACGACGATCTGCGCGATCGCGGTCACCGCATGCAGATTCAGCCGCTCTCCGCGCCGCAGAACGTTATCCGGTCCGGCGGCGACATCCATCCGGGCATCCGCCATGAGGTGCTCGTCCCAGTCGAGCTCCTTGGGCAGCGCCGCGCGCAGGTCGTCCTGATCGGTGAACCCGTCGATATCGTCCAGATCGGGTCGGACCTGTCGGACGACGAACACCACCCCCAGGGACGCGAACAGCAACGCGGTGAGGACCAGCGGCAGACCATGCAGCCGTCCCACGCTCTGCCACGTCTCGGCCCCCAGAAACAGGAACGCCACGGCGACCAGCAGCAACGGCAGCACGGCCAGCATCGTCGATCCGCCCCGCACCATCGTCTGGCCGAACCAGCGCAAACCGAAGCTGGCCAGCGGGATCAGTCCGGTGGACAACACCGCCGCTGCCACGGCCAACGTGGCCAGCGCGGTGGCCAGGACAGCCAGCAGACCGAACCCGAAGTTCAGATCAGAGAGCAGGACGACGACGAGCACCATCACCACCACCGGCACGGCCGCCACCGCCGCCAGCGGGACGACCCGCGCCGGATTGGCGTACCCCTCGACGAAGTTGGGGACACCGTGGGATTTCAGCCAGCGCTCGATACTGGAGCGATCCGCTCGTCGGGTGGTAACCACGGGGCAAGTCTGCCCGATCGCGGCCGACCGACCGCGGATAACGCGGTATCAGGACGGCTGGGCGACCCTCCTTTGTTTCGTTCGTGCCTTCACGGGGGTAGGCACGGCCGCGCCGTAGGGCATCTAAGCCGTAGGGCATCAAAGCAGTAGGGCATCTGAGCAGTGGCATCGAACAGAGGAGCACGGACGATGGCCGCAGGAGTTGCTACCAGCCGAGCTACCGGCCGGCTCCGGTTCGGCGTCCACTACGACATCGAAACGCGTGGCGGCCAGAGTGGCAGTGGTGGCGTGCAAGCGTGAGCGAACTGATCCCGAGCCGGCAGCGCCCGTTGATATCAGGACTCATCACCGACTCCGACCGGCCGATCGCGCACGCGCGCGTGGGGGTCTCTTTCGCGCCGCGTCCCATGCCCGATGTTGCCGCAGTCACCGACGAGAACGGCCGATTCAGCTTCGCCTCGGCCGGTCCGGGACGACACGAGCTGGTCGTGGTGGCTGATGGCTTTTCAGCCCAGCACGTAACGGTGTTCGTCCGCAGCCATCCCATTGCGTTGGAGGTTCCGCTGCAACCGGCCCCTTCGAGCTAACGAACCGACTCCACCGCGACCGTGCTTCGTTCGCAGCCGCACAACGACCACCGACACGATTTCACCCGCGTCCACGTGCAGATCCAGGTTCTGGAAACGCAGACAGCCCGTACATTCGGTGTTATTTTCATCCAAGCTCAGCTGAGCACCGGCAGAAAGACTGCCAGATCGGCTCGATTCCCACTCGCCGACACCTGACCGGCCGCGACCACCTCGGACCAGGCGACCCGACCCGTCACCAGGCGTAGGAACGTGATCGCGTCGGTCTCGACGACATTGGGCGGCGTTCCCCGGGTGTGCCGAGGACCGGCTCCGCATTGAACGGCGGCGAACGGCGGCACTCGCACCTCGATCGAGCGGCCCGGATGTTGCGCGGCCAGAATCGAGGTCAAGGTTCGGACGGCCGCCGCGAGCGCCGATCTCGCCAAAGGCACCCCCACCTGGTCGGGCAGCGAGCGGTTCAAATCATCGGTGTGGACCACTACCTCCACAATCCGGGTCGTCAGAAAGTCCGTCACCGTGGTTGCTCCGCGCGGAGTCTCGATGACCGAGGGCAGCGGCTGGTCCAGCCGCACGCGTAACCCATCGATCGCGTCACTCAATGCAGCCCGCAGTTCATTGGGCGTACGGTCGCCGGTCGTCTCAGCGGTCGAGGCGGAAATGGCGTCGACATCGCGACGGTAGCGCGAGACGAAGACGGCCGGCGGAGTTGGTGGATCCGTGGACGGCCGGTCCAAGCGAGCCAGCAATCCCGCGTGGATCAGCACGAAATGACCGGCCAGCGTGCGAATATCCCAGCCCGGCAGGACCGAAGGCCGGTCGAAGTCCGCGTCGGCCAGGCAATCCAGACCGTTGGCGATCAGAACGGATTGCTCCAGTAGGGCCGCGGCCGTCCGGGTCGGCATCGCTCAGCTGAACAGCGACGGCAGAGTGGCCCGCCAGGCCGCGCGCAACTCCGACACCGGAATCCGGAAGTGGCCCTGTACCTCGAGCGCCGTTTCGAGCACATCAAGGCGGCCGATCTTGGTCGCCGGAACCCCCCGCGCCGCGCACAGCTCAGCCAGGCGCGACTCATCCCCGCGCCGAACCGAGACGACCGCCCGCCCAGCTGATTCGGAGAAAAGAAACACGAACGGGTCGACCGACTCGGGCAGCTGTATCTGCACCCCCGTCGTGCCGTGCAGACATGATTCGGCCAGTGCGATGAATAGTCCCCCGTCGGACAGGTCATGGGCCGAGCAGACGATCGAGCTGTTAGCGGCCTCGATGAGCACGTCGGCCAGGGCGATTTCACGCTTCAGGTTCACCACCGGCGGCTTGCCGCCGAGGAAGCCGTGCACGGTGTTCGCCCATTCCGAACCGCCGAACTCGTCACGCGTCTCGCCGAGCAGGTACACCTGAGCACCATCGGCCTCGAACGCGGACTTGGTGCGGCGGGTGACGTCCTGGATGACCCCGAGCACGCCGATCACCGGAGTGGGCAAGATCGGTGTAGTGCCGGTCTGGTTGTAGAAACTGACGTTCCCGCCGGTTACCGGAATGCCCAGTTCCAGGCAACCATCGGCTAACCCGCGAACAGCCTCGGAGAACTGCCACATGACAGCTGGATCCTCCGGCGAACCGAAGTTCAGGCAGTTGGTGACAGCCAGCGGACGGGCGCCGGTAGTCGCGACATTGCGGTAGGCCTCAGCCAGCGCGAGCTGCGCGCCGGCATAGGGATCGAGCCGCGTGTAACGGCCGTTTCCATCCGTGGCGATGGCGATTCCCAGGTTGCTGTCCTCGCTGATCCGGATCATTCCGGAGTCCTCGGGCTGCGAGAGCACCGTGTTGCCCAGGACGTAGCGGTCGTACTGATCGGTGATCCAGGACTTGTCGGCCAGATTCGGCGCCGCGATCAATTGCAGGGCGGTGGCCCGCAGCTTCTCAGCCGTCTTAGGCCGTGGAAGCCCGTTGCCGTGCTCGCCGTTCAGAGCGTCCTGGTCGAAGGGCCGGCGAATCGGACGCTCGTAGACCGGTCCCTCATGGGCCAACGTCCGCGGGGGCACGTCGACGATCGTTTCGCCGTGCCAATTCATCGTCAGTCGCTCGGAATCGTTGACGGTTCCGATGACGGTTGCCGTGACATCCCACTTCTGGCAGATCGCCAGAAACTTATCGAGGTTGTCCGGCGTGACCACAGCCATCATGCGTTCTTGAGACTCGCTCATCAGGATCTCTTCGGGCACCAGCGTCTCATCGCGCAACGGTGCCAGGTCGAGATCGACGTGCATGCCGCCGCTGCCGGCCGCCGCCAATTCAGTTGTCGCACACGACAATCCGGCCGCGCCGAGGTCCTGAATACCGGTGACAAGGTCCGCGGCAAAGATTTCCAGACAACACTCGATGAGCACCTTTTCGGCAAACGGGTCACCCACCTGCACCGCCGGACGCTTGGACGGCTTGCTGTCATCGAAGGTTGCGCTGGCCAGCACCGAGGCTCCGCCGATGCCATCGCCACCGGTCCGGGCGCCGAACAGGACTACATAGCTGCCGGGCCCTTCGGCCTTCGCCAGCTTGATCTCGTCCTTACGCATCACCCCGACGCAGAGGGCGTTCACGAGGGGATTGGCCTGATAGGACTGGTCGAACACGACCTCGCCGCCAATGTTGGGCAGGCCCAGGCAATTGCCGTACCCGCCCACCCCGGCCACCACTCCGGGCAGGACCCGGGCCGTGTCGAGGGCATTGGCCAGTCCGAAGCGCAGCGAATCGAGCACGGCGATCGGGCGAGCTCCCATGGTCAGGATGTCGCGAACGATGCCACCGACGCCGGTCGCCGCACCCTGATGCGGTTCGACATAGGACGGGTGATTGTGCGATTCGATCTTGAAGGTGACCGCGAAGTCGCCGCCGATGTCGACCACACCCGCGTTCTCGCCCATGCCCACCAGCAGGATCGAGCGCGCACTCGGCGGCACCTTGTCCCCGAATTGCCGCAGGTACACCTTGGACGATTTGTAGGAGCAGTGCTCGGACCACATCACCGAGTACATCGCCAATTCCGAGGACGTGGGACGGCGACCGAGAATCTCTTTGACGCGCGCGTATTCCTCGTCCCGAAGCCCGAGTTCGGCGTAGGGCTGGGATTGGTCCGGCGAGTTGCCGGCCTTGGCCACGGTGTCGACGGCGACGGTGCGCGCGGTCATGCCTTCACCGACTCGAGCAGGCTGGTGAGAACGGAGGTGAAGAAGCCGAGGCCATCCTCGCTGGGTCCGGTCAGGGATTCGATCGCATGCTCCGGATGTGGCATCAAACCCACCACATTTCCCCGCTTGTTGGTAATTCCAGCGATCGCTCGATAGGAACCGTTGGGGTTGTCCCCGAGGTAGCGGGCGACCACCCGGCCGTCGGCTTCGAGCTTGTCCAGGGTGCGCCGGTCAGCGACGTAGCCGCCTTCGCCGTTCTTGAGCGGCACCATGATCTCTTGGCCCTCGGCGTAGTCCGTCGTCCACGCGGTGTCGGTATTCTCGATTCGCAGCCGCTGATCGCGGCAGACGAACTTGCGATGATCGTTTCTGATCAAGGCTCCGGGTAGTAGATGCGATTCACACAGCACCTGGAACCCGTTGCAGATGCCGAGCACGGGCATTCCGTTGCGAGCACCGTCCACGACCGAGTCCATGACCGGCGAGAAGCGGGCGATCGCCCCGCATCGCAGGTAGTCGCCGTAGGAGAAGCCGCCCGGCAACACAACGGCCTCGACATCTGAAAGCCATTTGTCACCGTGCCACAGCGGAATCGCCTCGGCTCCCGCCGCCCGAACCGCCCGAAGCGCGTCCCGATCATCGAGACTGCCGGGAAACGTCACCACACCCACACGAGGAGCCACGCCAGCAGTTTACGGGGGCGGCCGATCAACGGTGGACGGTGAAGTCCTCAATCACCGGATTGGCCAGCAGAGTGTCGGCCAATTCGTTCAAGGTGTCATCGGAGATGTCGTCGGCGACGTCGAGTTCGAAATGCTTGCCCTGGCGAACCGAATGCACACCGCTGATGCCCAGCCGCCCGAGCGCGCCGAGGATCGCCTGGCCCTGAGGGTCCAGGATCTCGGGTTTCATGACGACATCGACGACTACGCGGGCCACGTGACTCCTTCTATTCGGCTGTCGCCACCCTAACTCACGGTTGTTGGGCAGAGCGGGTGTCGGCCACCGGAGCCAGCCAGTCTTCAAAACTCAAGCCGGTGAGCCGTTCGTAGGCCTCGAGGTAGCGCTCGCGGGTGGCGGCGACCACTGGCTCGGGCAGCGCTGGGGGCGGCTGATCAGAACGCCGGTCCCAACCGGACTCGGGCGAGGTGAGCCAATCCCGTACGTACTGCTTGTCATAGCTGGGCTGCGGGTGACCGGGCTCCCACAGCTCGGCCGGCCAGAACCGGGACGAGTCCGGGGTCAACACCTCGTCGCCGAGCAGCAGCTCACCCGAGCTGGGGTGCACCCCGAACTCGAACTTGGTGTCAGCCAGGATGATGCCGCGACCGCCGGCGATCGCCGCCGCACGCTCGTAGATCGCCATACTCAGCTCGCGCACCCGGGCCGCGGTCTTGTCACCGATCAGCGCGACGACGGCCGCGTAGTCGATGTTCTCGTCGTGCTGACCGACCTCGGCCTTGGCCGCCGGGGTGAAGATGTTCTCCGGCAGCCGATCACCGTCGACGAGCCCGGGCGGCAGGGCAACCCCGCACACCTGCCCCGAAGCCTGGTAGTCGGCCAGCCCACCGCCGGTCAGATAGCCCCGAGCAACCGCCTCCACCGGGATCATGTCGAGCTTGGTGCAGACCATCGCCCGTCCCCGCCACGGGTCGGGGATGAGGTCGTCGTCGTAGGCGATCATGTGGTTGTCCACGATGTCGGCCAGTTGTTCGAACCACCACACCGTCATCGCGGTCAGGATCCGGCCCTTGTCCGGAATGGGATTGGGCAGGATGAAGTCGTAAGCGGAGATCCGGTCCGAAGCCACCATGATCAGATGACCGGTGTCGGTCGCGTACAGATCGCGAACCTTGCCGGAATGGACGTGGGTCAGTCCCTGGGCGGCGGGATCGACCGGCTCAGTCACGCGCGCATCCAATCACAGGATCGGTTCGGGCTGGTATGACGCAGCTCCCGGTTCGCTGGAGAGCGCCAGATCGATCGCGGCGATCACGGCCTGAACCTGCGCGCGGGCCGCGCCGGTGAAGCTGAGCTCGTCGGTGAGCAGCCCTTGCAGCGTCGATCCATCCAGAGCCAGGCGAGGGTCGGCGGCCAGCCGGGCCACTAGGTCATTGCCGGCCGCACCCTGCTCGCGCATGTCCAGTGCTACCTGGACCGCGTGCTGCTTGATGGCCTCGTGGGCTTGCTCGCGGCCGACCCCGGCCCGGACGGCGGCCATCAACACTTTGGTCGTCGCGAGGAACGGCAGATACCGGTCCAGCTCGCGGGCGATCACGGCCGGGAACGCGCCGAACTCGTCCAGGATCGTCAGCGTCGTTTCCAGCAGGCCGTCCAGGGCGAAGAACGCGTCGGGCAGCGCCACTCGCCGCACCACGCTGCAGCTGACGTCGCCTTCGTTCCACTGGTCTCCGGACAGTTCACCGGCCATGGCGGCGTACCCGCGAAGGATGACGGTGAAGCCGTTGATCCGTTCAGCCGAACGGGTGTTCATCTTGTGCGGCATGGCGCTGGAGCCGACCTGTCCCGGTTGAAAGCCTTCGGTGACCAGCTCGTTGCCGGCCATCAGGCGGATCGTCTTGGCCAAGCTGCTCGGCGCCGCCGCGACTTGAACCAGCGCCGCCAGCACGTCGAAGTCCAGCGACCGCGGATACACCTGACCGACGCTGGTCAGCACCTCCTCGAAGCCCAGATGAGCCGCCACGCGCTGTTCGAGTTCGGCCAGCTTGTCACCGTCGCCGTCAAGCAGATCGAGCATGTCCTGGGCGGTTCCGACCGGTCCCTTGATGCCGCGCAGCGGGTAGCGCGCCAACAGATCGTCCAGCCGGGCCAAGGCGTAGAGCAGTTCGTCCGCGGCCGAGGCGAACCGTTTACCCAGCGTCGTGGCCTGTGCGGCGACGTTATGAGAGCGGCCCGCCATGACAAGCGACTCGTACTCGGCGGCTCGGCGGCCCAGCCGGACGAGCACGGCCAGGATCTTGCTCCGAACCAGCTTCAGGGCCGAACGTAGTTGTAATTGCTCGACATTCTCAGTCAGGTCGCGGCTGGTCATACCTTTGTGGATCTGCTCGAAGCCGGCCAGATCATTGAATTCCTCGATGCGCGCCTTGACGTCATGCCGGCTGATTCGCTCGCGGGCGGCGATGGATTCCAGGTTGACCGCGTCCAGGCCGGCGTCCACGACTTTGCTGTAAGCCTCGATCGCTCCGGCCGGAGTGTCGACCCCAAGCTCGGCTTGCGCCTTGAGGACGGCCAGCCAGAGCTGGCGTTCCAGGACGATCTTGTGCTGCGGGCTGAACAAGGTTGCCATCGCGGTGGAGGCGTAGCGGCTGGCGAGCACATCCGGAATCGTCGGTTTCTTCGGCTGGGTCACAGGCACATTGTTCCGTAGCGAGGGCAGCTCCGCCCAACTGGCCATATGTTCCGTTTGCGGCTTCTCACCCCATCGACAGCGCCTCAGCTCCGCCGTAGCGTCAACTCTGCTGCGATCCAGTGCTGGCAAGCCCTCATGCGAAGGAGAACGCCGATGTTCGTTCAGGTAATCAAAGCCCATACGACTGATGCCGATGCCGTCAAGGCCGCGATGGATGCGTGGGTATCCGACCTCTCTTCGGGCGCCGAAGGGTGGCTGGGATCGACCGGCGGAGTAACCGAGGACGGCACGTTCCTCGGCCTCGCGCGCTTCGAGTCCGAAGAACTGGCCCAGCGCAACAGCGACCGTCCCGAGCAGGGCGCCTGGTGGGATCGGGTGTCGCGATCGCTGAGCGATGTGAGCTTCAAGAACAGCACCTACGTCCTGCCCGACCTCGTCGGCAACCCGGACGAGGCCGGATTCGTGCAGATAATGCAAGGCTCAAGCAACAACCCCGAGCGGGCCCGCGAGCTCATGAGCTCTCACGGCGCGGAGTGGGCCGCCCATCGCCCGGACATTCTCGGAACCATGATGATCGAGCACGACGGCGGCGACTGGACGATGGCGATCTACTGCACGACCGAAGCGGAAGCGAGGGTCGGCGAGAAGAAGGAGCCACCACCGGAAATCAAGGCCGAGATGGACGAGTTGATGAGCCTGTCCAACGGTGAGCCGAGCTTCTTCGACCTCAAGGACCCGTGGCTGCGTAGCCGCTGACCGGCGCGAATCTGATGCTGAGTTACGCGAAACTCGGGTGAGTCACGGGCTATAGCGCGTGACTCACCCGGCTTTGCGTGACTCACCGCTGGGGGTTATACGGCGATGTCGCCGTTGACGGCTTTCAGCGCGATATCGCTGCGGAAATGCCCCCCGGGCAGCTCGATCGATCGAATAAGCCGATACGCCGCGTCACGTGCGTCGCTCAGCGAGTCGCCGACTGCGGTCGCCGACAGCACCCGGCCGCCGGACGAGCGAAGAATGCCGTCACCGTCCCGACGCGTTCCGGCATGGATCACTCCGGGTTGATCCCCGCCCCGGATGGCGTCATCCAGACGCGGGGCCGCCGGATAGTTGGCGGCGGCCAGCACGACAGTGACCGCTGCCCCCGAACGCCATCGCAGTGGCGCGAGCTGGGCCAGGGTGCCGTTCGCCGCGGCCCGAAGTACTCCGGCCAGCGGAGTCTCCAGCAGCGCCAGCACGACCTGGGTCTCCGGATCGCCGAAACGAGCGTTGAACTCGATCACCCGAGGCCCATCAGGCGTCATAGCCAGGCCGATATACAGCAGTCCGGAAAAGGGGATTCCGCGTCGGCGCAGCTCCTCGACGGTGGGTTGGGCGACTGTGCGCACGACGTCGTCGACCGTTCCGGCCGGCAACCAGTCAAGCGGCGCGTAAGCACCCATGCCCCCGGTGTTCGGTCCGGCATCATTGTCGAACACCCGCTTGAAGTCCTGGGCCGGAAGCAGTGGGACGACCGTGCTGCCATCGGTGATGCAGAACAGCGAAACCTCCGGCCCGGAAAGGTATTCCTCGATCACCACCGGGCTGCTGGCCGCCGCGTGGGCCAGCGCCTCGGTTCGGTCGCCCGTTACGACCACGCCCTTGCCGGCGGCCAAGCCGTCGGATTTGACCACGTAAGGCGGGCCAAACTCGTCCAGGGCCTTGGCCGCTTCTTCGCTCGACTCGCATACGAACGATCGGGCCGTCGCCACCCCGGCCGCGGCCATGACCGACTTGGCGAATGCCTTGCTGCCTTCGAGCTGGGCCGCCGCCGCAGACGGGCCGAAGCAGTCGATGCCCGCGGCCCGCACGGCGTCGGCCACGCCCGCGACCAAGGGCGCTTCGGGCCCGATCACCACCAAGTCGGCTTGAACGCTGCGGGCCAGCGCCGCAACCTCCGCCGGATCCTCCGCCTTGACTGGACGCTGTTCGGCGACCGCAGCCGTACCGGCATTGCCGGGCGCGCAGATCAGCGCGGTGACGACCGGATCGGCCGCCAGTGCGAGACACAACGCGTGCTCGCGAGCACCGGAACCGATCACCAGGATGCGCATGGGGCCAGGCTAGCGAGCCGTCTCGACGATGGTCAGGCCGGTCAAGGTTGGGACGAACACTTGGCTGCCCGAGATCGCCGGCGTGGCAAAGCGGCTGGTCTCACCGACCGTGACCTGTTCGCGCGGACGTCCCGACGCCGGGTCGAGGGCGTGCAGAACTCCGGCGGACTGGTCGAGGGCATAGACCCGCCCGCCGCCGACGACCGGAGATCCGGCGATGTTGCTGCCCGCATGCCAGCGGATCGTCATCGTGCCGGTCGCCGAAATGGACACCGCCCGCAGCCCATCGGTGCACGGCACGTACACGGTGTCGCCGAGGACCGCGGTGCCGCCGAAGGACCGGCACACTTTGCTCTGGCTGACCTCACCGCCGATCTGGCCAAGTGCGCCGATCTTGAGGACGTAGGCGGTCCCGGACTTGCCGGCGATGAAGATCCACCTGCCCGACACCACAGCCGGACCCTGCGAGCCGAGATCCAGGTCCGCCTTGTTGTCCGAGGCCCAGCTCGAGGGCGAGAAGGAATCCACCAGCCGATCGCCGGCCAGCTCCAGGACCGAATCGCTGAAGTCATACGTACCACCGACCGATTCGCCGTTGCCCACCGCGACAAACATCCGTCCGTTGAAGACGGTCGGGCCCGGAGGCGTCCAGATCCCCGCCTCCCGGGTCGTGGGAACCGTGTACTCGATCGGCGGGCCATTGCTCAGCGGCACTCCGACCACCCGGCCCTTGTACGCGCCGCAATCGCCGGCCAGCCCACCGAAGGGCACCCACACCCGCCCGTCCACGATCGTCAGTGCTCCCCGTTGCTGCATGGCCTGCGGGTCGGTGCCGGCTAGATCGACCGATCGCCGCCACTTGACGGCACCGTTCGTCGGGTCCAGAGCGACCAGATCGTGGCGGACCTTGTTGCCGATCGACGCCACCACGAACAGGGTCGACGTCGCGGCGTCATAAATCGGCGTGCCGGTGATTCCCAGTGGATCGATGTTGCCGCACGGCAGCGACGAGCGACGCGTGGCCACCCCCAGGTTGACCGACCACTTGGTAGTACCCGACGGCGAGATCGCGTAGACGCTGTTGCGTTCGGTCGCCACGAACACGGTCGAACCAACCACGATCGGGGATGCGTACACCTGGGCATCGAGCTTGATCTGCTCGGCGGTCAAGCGTCCCGAGGCGGCCGGCATGCTTGTGCTTACGCCGGTCCGCAGCAGATCGCCGTGATAGGTGGGCCAATCCGCGGCGGCCGGGGCGGCCGCCGATGACGGCGCACCCGATGACGGGGCACCCGATGACGAGCTGGCCGAAGCTCCCGAGGTCGCCGTTGACGAGGACGGGACGGACGACCGAGCTGGGGCGGACGGGACGGCCGCCGGGTCCGAGCCACCGGAGGTACACGCGGCAAGCACCACGACAACAGTGCAGCTGAGCCCGACCAGAGCCGTTGGCATACCTTCACCGTACGGACGAAGCGATGTTCGCGCCGAACGAGCGGGTCAGTCCAGCATGTCGTGGATGACGATCGACTCGTCGCGCCCTGGCCCTACCCCGACGACCGAGATGCGAGCACCGGACATCTTTTCCAATGCCGCCACGTAAGCCTGGCAGGTCGGCGGAAGGTCATCCATCGAGCGGGCCGATGAAATGTCCTCGGTCCAGCCGGGGTACTCCTCATAGATCGGCTTGGCGGCCGCGAAGTCCCGCTGGGTCATCGGGATGTCGTCGACCTGGACGCCGTCGATCTCGTAGGCGACGCAGACGGGGATCCGTTCGATCCCGGTCAGGACATCCAGCTTGGTGAGCACGAAGTCGGTCACTCCGTTGATCCGAGCCGCGTAGCGAGCGACCGGGGCATCGAACCAGCCAGTCCGGCGTGGACGTCCGGTGGTCGTTCCGAACTCGTTGCCCACGTCGCGGAGCCGGTCACCCCACTCATCGTGCAGCTCGGTCGGGAAGGGGCCCTCACCCACGCGAGACGAGTACGCCTTGACTACCGCGATCACCGAAGTGACCCGGGTCGGCGGGATTCCGCTGCCCGTGCAGGCTCCCCCGGCCGTGGCATTGGAGGACGTCACGTACGGGTAGTTACCGTGATCGACATCGAGCATCGTCGCCTGGCCGGCCTCCAGCAGCACCGTCTTGCCGTCGTCCAGCGCCTCGTGCAGGACCAGAGCCGTGTTGGCCACCATCGGGCGCAGCCGATCGGCGTAGGACAGCAACTCGCCCAGCACGGCGTCGACATCCAGGGCTCGGCGGTTGTAGATCTTGGACAGGATCTGATTCTTCAGGTTCAGGGCCGCGGTCACCTTGCCGCGCAGGATGTCCTCGTCGAACAGGTCCTGGACCCGGATACCGATCCGGTTCATCTTGTCGGCATAGGTCGGGCCGATGCCGCGGCCGGTGGTGCCGATCTTGCGGCTGCCGGCGAAACGCTCGGTGACCTTGTCGATGGTGGCGTTGTACGGCGCGATCACGTGCGCATCGGAACTGATCAGCAGCCGGTCGGCCGAACGTCCGCGCGCTTTGAGTCCTTCGATCTCTCCGAACAACACCTCGAGGTCGATCACCACGCCGTTGCCGATCACCGGGATGCAGTTCTCGCTGAGGATCCCTGACGGCAACAGGTGCAGGGCAAACCGCTCGCCATTGATGACGATGGTGTGCCCGGCATTGTTGCCGCCGTTGAACTTGACCACGTAGTCGACTCGGTTGCCGAGCAAGTCGGTGGCCTTGCCTTTGCCTTCGTCGCCCCATTGAGCGCCGACCAGAACGATCGCTGGCATGTAGCAGACTCCTGACTCTGGCGGGTCGCGGTTGGAACGAGCTGTCGGGTCTTACTGGCGGGTATTAGCACAGAAAGGGTATCCATTGTGCCTGTGCTCGTCGTCAGCGTCCGTCCCGAAGGTCCGTCCCGGGCTGAGTGGGCCGCCCAGATCGCTGATCTGGCCGGCCTGGAGACAACGGGGGTCTCACTGGTCTCGGTGCCGCCCGATGCCGCGGCCGTGGACGCTGTGCTGGCCGATCGAGGCGAGCGTCGACTGGTGCTCGACGCCGATCTGGCCGGCATCAACCTCGTCCTGGCCCGACTGATGCGTCGAGGGGAGCTCGATTCGGCCGAGACGGCCGTCCTGCCGCGATCACCGCTGCGATACCTCACCGACCTGGGACTGCCGTCGGATCTGAGGGGTCGACTAGAGGTCGCGGCCCGGGCTCCGGCGCGGTTAATCGGAGTGATCAAGGACGATTCCGGCGGCGTCTGCGTCGACAGCGCCGAGCTCACGCCGTGGCAGCCGGCTCACCGGTGGTGGGTTCGAGCCGTGGTCGATGATCAGCGGCTGGTGGACGGCCACGCGTACCGGCTGAGCGTGCAACGGCTCGGCCCGTCCACCCTGCAGGCACGCGTCGAGCTGGGACGGTGGCGGAGCCGGACGTATCGCGGGCGATCGCTGCAGCTGGCGTGCGACGAGGCCCAAATCCGCACCGACGGAATCGAACGAGAACGCCCTCGGTCCAAGCGCACGTTCTGGTCGGAACCCAGCTTATGGCGCCTGGCCCTGCCGGAGTCGCATCGATCGGGTTCCACGGACTAACCGCTGCTGGAAATGACGCCGACAGGCAATAGGGTTGGGCAATGATCGAGCGGCCGCCCGTCCTGACGCACCAACCGTGGCAACGTCGGCAGCGTCGCTCGACCGGCGCGCCCATCGCCGTACTGGTGATTCTGGGCATCCTGGCCGCTGGGTTCGCTCTGATCGCCGGAGTCGAGGATCCGAAGGGCCTGCTGATCGCGGCCCCGCTGTGCGCCATCTCCCTGGGCATCGTCCTGTGGTGCTATCTGTGGCTGGATCGGTGGGAACCCGAACCGACCCGCCTTCTGCTACTGGCTTTCCTCTGGGGCGCGACCGTAGCCGTCGTGGTCAGCCTGATCCTCGAACTGGCCACCAGCGAAGTCCTCGGGCACGGACTGGTGCTCACGGTCGCGGCTCCGATCATCGAAGAGGCGGCGAAGGGCGCGTTCTTGCTCGTCATGCTGACCGGCGTCCGGCGACGCGAGTTCGATGGCGTGATCGACGGACTCGTGTACGCCGGCCTGACCGCGATCGGATTCGCGTTCATCGAGGACATCGGCTACATCGCACAAAGTTTCGGTGAGGGCACCGACGTTGGGGTGAGCACCGTGGTACTGCGCCTGGTCGTAGCCCCGTTCGCCCATCCCCTGTTCACGTCGATGACCGGGATCGGAATCGGCCTGGCCGTGAGCCGGGTCCGTGATCCATGGCGGCTTCTGTACCCGGTCGTCGGCTTTCTCGCTGCCGTCGGACTGCATGCGCTGTGGAACTGGTCGCTGACCTTCGGGTTCGGCAGCTACGTGCTGGTCTATCTGTTGGTGATGGTGCCGGTTTTCATCGGTGCGGTCGCGGTGGCGGTTCACCAGCGCCGGCGCGAGAGCGCCATCGTCAATCACCAGCTGCCGGCGATGGTCTATTACCGCTGGGTCACACCGGCCGAGGCCGGGTGGCTGGCTAACATCGCGGCCCGCCGGACCTGGCTGCGAGCGGTGGCCAAACGGCAGGGCCGGTCGGCGGCCGACGCGCTGCGGGGATTCCAGATCGCGGCGACCGAACTGGCCTTCCTGCGGGACAAGGTCGAGCGTGGTCATGCACCGTCGGACGCCTACGCACTACACGCGGAATTGGTGGACGCGCTGCTCGTCAACCGAGCGGTGGCTGTTGCCCCCTTGCGAGCCAACCCGCCCCCGTCCACGACGATTGCCGCGGTGCGTCCGGACAATCTTCCGCCCCGCTGAGCCGGTCATGAGTCGGCTTTTTGTTGCCGTCGTACCACCGTCGCAGGTCGTCGACGACGTGGACGCTTTCACTGAGCCTCGCCGACTGACCGACAGTCCGTTGCGCTGGACGCCGCCACACAGTTGGCACTTGACACTGGCCTTCATGGCCTCCGTCCTCGACTATCAAATGGATGAGTTGAGCGAACGATTGGAACATGCGGCCGCGCGGCAACATCCGTTCGAAGTGCGCGTCGAACGGGCCGGCGCCTTTCCGAATCCCGCCGAGGCCCGAGTTCTGTGGGTAGGGATCGGTGGCGACACCGAGCCGCTTGTTCATCTCTCGGCCGCGGCTCGATCAGCCGCGGTGAAGGCCGGCATCGAAGTGGACGGGGCGCGGTTTCGGCCCCATCTGACCCTGGCCCGTATCAATCCGCCGACGAATGCAACTCGATGGCTGCGGGTCTTCGATGGGTATCGAAGCCCGAGCTGGCGCGTAGATGAGTTGGCCTTGATCGAGTCGCACCGCCACGGTGGCGGCGGACCGCGGTACGAAATATTATCCACGTTCCCGCTGGGCTGATTTGTCACAGTCAGCACCTTCTGACGATGCCAACCGGTGCAACATTCCACCGCATCGGATGTCCTTCCGAAATAGTGGTCATCGACTGCGTTATCTGGCACTTGAGTGCGCGTATTAGCGCAGTGAATACCGCATGAATCGCGATTGATCTGTATTCCTGAGCCGAATATCGTGGCGATGCTCGCGGAATTCGACGGGCACATTCCGGACCGAGCAGTTTCACGTTTACAGAAACCGTCGTCCGATCGACAAAGGAGTCTCAATGGCCCAGCCGGATGGAAACGATCTCCGCTACCCGATGGAGGACCTCAGCACTGCGTCCCAGCGCTCGCTCGAAATCAAGGCACTTCAGGCAATGATAGGGCTAGGCCGGGATAGCGAGGTCGCAGTACGAATACGAAGGTTGAGCGAAGACGACGCAGTGCATCTGATAGCAGAATCGGCACAGTTCCCCGAAGTGCGGACCCGCTTGATGGCGGGCGTGGCCGCAAATAATGTCGCCGAGGGAAAAGTAGTTGTCCCCTACGACGAGAAGCTCCAAAACTTCGCGGGGTTTCTTTCCAATGACCTCACTAAGCATCTGGTCGCTGAGCACTACACGGCCGAGGAGATCCGCGGGTTTTCCGTCGCCCTGACTACGCATGGGAATATGGATCTTGCTAGAGAAGCTCACGAATTGGCGGACAGGCTGGACGGCTTCATTCCCGTCCAGCCCGACGATCAGCCCGCCGATGCCGCCGCGGACCACGACTACATCGACGTCGACACCTATTTCGATGACGCGGACACCGACGCGGACACCGACGCAGATACCGACGAGCGCCGCAAACGGCGACGGCTCGAATAACCCAGACCCGATGGCCGCACCCGGCCAGCCCTGAACCTAGGTCGGACCAAAAATAGGACCTCGGCTGATTCCAGTTGATCTTGCAGTTGCCCGCGTAACCGCAGTGAGCCACGCGTCCGGCCACAGCGACCGGTCTCAATCAGCAACAAATAAGGAACGAATGATGTCGCAGCCCAGCAACGACGTGCCTGAAGACGACTCCAGCGACGATCTTGCCGTCGATGGGGCCGGCGATGTAACCGAGGAAGGTGCGTACGGCGTACTTGACGCCGCGAACGATGTCGAGGTCGCCGTCGGCCCCATGAGCGAGGGATCGACCGCTGAAGAACGAATGGCCATGATAGAGCAGCTCAGCAAAGAGCTCGCCCGTCGCCAGGAAACGCAGAGGCCGGTCAACTGGAACCTCGATGAAGACCTCATGGAGACCCTCTTCGATGAGGCGCAAGGATTTCCCGACGTCCGGGAGCATCTCAGGCGTGAGATGGATGCCCTTCGCAGAACTCTGGCGGGGGAACACGTTGAGGACGAGGAAGACCTAATCGAGTTCGCCGGGTCCGAGCCCTCACCTGAGGACGCACGATGGAACCAATTCGGCTACGAGGCATTGGTCATCGCCGAGGGCCAGTTCGTCAGAGCGAACCAAATAGCCCTAGCACGACTGATTCGCACGGTACTGAATCGTCGGCGAGGCCTCTCCTACGACGCTAATCCGTTGGACCCAAGCTGGTTCGCAAATTTTGACGGGGTACCTCCAGAAATAGCGGAATTGCTGAGGAACAATGAGGACGGTCAGAATTCTGAAGCACTGCGCGAAATGATCGCTGAGTACCTTCGAAACCGCTATGGCTCCTCCGATGACGATGAGAATTCTGAGGATCAAGGACTGGTCCCTGGATACAACTACGCTGACGCCGCCGACGGAGATCCAGGCGACAGCGACGCCGAGGACGGTGCCGACCTAAGCGACCGGAGCGGCGCGCGCTAATCAGTTGCGGCTTCGGCGTTCGCGCAACCGCAGACCCACTCGCGGCATGGGCCAGCCTGGACCTAGGTCGGACGAAAAATAGGGCCTAGACCGATTCCATTTGGTCTCGCGGTTGCCGATAGTAGGTATGTGACCAGAACCACATCCTGCCGACACTTACCTCGTTGTCCTGCCGCAGACCGCCCAGACCACTCAGCCGCCGTTGTCGTGTCCGCTCACCCGGATCAGGGTTGGAACCTGCTCTGCAACGGGGTCGTCGTATTCGAGGACTGTGGCGAGATCTTTCCCGACGGCCACTGCACCCGCTCGCGTCGGGCTGCCCTCACGGCCGTCGCGTTGCACCGAGTCGCGTAGGCGCACCCAGCCGCGCAGCCGGGCTGCCACCGAGTCGCGCAGCCGGCTATCCACTCGTGATCATCTGTAGGTTTTGGGGGTCAGAGCAACCAAAACTTACAGATGATCAAGGGCGGCGGGCGCGGCCGGATCGCAATCAACGATGAGAGCCCGGCAGCGCGCGACTTCATCGGTTTCACCGATCGCCTCAGCGGCCAGAGCCAGCGCGTTCACCGCTCGCAAGAAACCCTGATTCGGCCCGTGCGACCACGGCACCGGCCCCGTCCCCCGCCAGCCTGATTTACGCAGCGCGTCCAAGCCACGGTGATAGCCGGTACGCGCGTAGGCGTAGGCCTCGACTGCGAATCCCCGTCCGAGCGCCTCATCGGCCAGAGCGGCCCAGGCGGCTGAGGAGGACGGGTGCAGCGAGGCGATCTCGACCGGATCACCGCCGGCGGCCAGCAGGGCAACCGCCGGGTCGACCGGCAACTTGGTGGGCGGGGCGAGCAGGTCCATCGGATCTCCAGGTTCGGTGAGGCGGCGTGGTCAGCTGGAGCTGGCGATCGACTTGCCCGCCGACAGCAGGTCATTGGTGGCCTCGACCACCCGAGCCGCCATGTTCGTTTCGGCTGCCTTGAGATAGGACCGCGGGTCATAGGCACTCTTGCTGCCCACCTCACCGTCGACCTTCAGCACGCCGTCGTACTTACTGAACATGTGAGCGGCGATCGGCCGGGTGAAGGCGTACTGGGTGTCGGTGTCGATGTTCATCTTCACGACTCCGTAGGACAGTGCCTCGCGGATTTCTTCCATGCTCGATCCGGATCCACCATGGAACACCAGGTCGAACGGCTTCGATCCGGCCGGCAGCCCCAGCTTCTCGGCCGCGACCTCCTGACCCTGGCGAAGGATATCGGGGCGAAGCTTCACATTGCCGGGCTTGTAGACGCCGTGCACATTGCCGAAGGTCGCGGCCAGGAGGTAGCGGCCCTTGTCGCCGTGCCCCAGGGCTTCCAGCGTGGCCAGGTAATCCTCAGGCGTGGTGTACAGCTTCTCGTTGATCTCGTTGGCCACCCCGTCCTCTTCACCGCCGACCACGCCGACCTCGAGTTCGAGGACGATATTGGCCGACGCGGCGGCGGCCAGCAGCTCCTGGGCGATAGCCAGGTTTTCGGGCAGCGGAACCGCCGAGCCGTCCCACATGTGGGACTGGAACAACGGGTTCTTGCCGCGGCTCACGCGCTCCTGAGAGATCGCAAGCAGCGGACGGACGTAGCCGTCGAGCTTGTCCATCGGGCAGTGGTCGGTGTGCAGCGCGACGTTGACCGGGTACTTGGCCGCCACGGCGTGGGCGAATTTGGCCAGGGCGACGGCCCCGGTGACCATGTTCTTCACGCCGGTCCCCGAGCCGAATTCGGCGCCACCGGTGGAGAACTGGATGATGCCGTCACTCTCGGCATCCGCGAACCCTTTGAGGGCGGCGTTGATGGTCTCAGACGAGGTGCAGTTGATGGCCGGATAGGCGAAACCCTGTGACTTCGCTCGATCAAGCATCTCGGCGTAGATCTCAGGAGTGGCGATAGGCATGCCGCAAGTATGGCCCATCCACCTCAGCCGAGAGCGAACTGGCCTTGTCCGAATTGCCGTCCGGTGGTCAGGTGGATGGATGGAGATCCTGGTATTCGGCGGCACGGTTTTTCTGTCCCGGGCGATGGCCGAACTGGCCGTGGCCCGCGGACACAACGTGACGACGTTCAATCGCGGACAGTCCGGACCGCCGGTTGCCGGTGCCGTCGATCGAGTGACTGGTGACCGCGGGCGTCCGGAGGACCTCGAACAGCTGCGGGGCCGACACTTCGACCTCGTTTTCGATACCGCGTACCTCCCAGAGCACGCCCGGCTGGCCGCCGATCTTCTGGAACCCGGTGCCGCCCACTATGTCTACATCTCCAGCATCAATGCCTTTCCCGGATGGCCGGATCAGGCCGACTACCGGGCCGGCGGGGTGTATGACGGTGATCCCGATGCGGTCGGCGATCAGGTGCCGAATGACCTGCCCGACCCAGAAGGCAGCGGCCCGTACGGCTGGCGCAAGGTCGGCTGCGAACGATCGATCCTGCGTCGCTTCGGTGAGCACCGGACGTCGATCCTGCGAGCCGGACTGATCGTCGGGCCGAAGGACCGGGCCGGACGATTGCCGTGGTGGCTCGACCGCGTTGCTCGAGCGCGGGCCGGCGAATCGGTGCTCGCCCCCGGCGAGCCTGATGCCGAAGTCCGCCTGATCGACTGCCGTGACGTCGCCGAGTTCGCGCTGCGCCGGCCGGTCGGGACGTTCGAGATCAGTGGTCCCCGTCGCCAGATCACCCGCCGTCAACTGCTGGACGAGATCGCCGAGATCACCCGGGCTCAGCCGGAGTTCGTGTGGATTCCGGACGAGGCGCTAGCCGGTCGGGTCCAGATGTGGACGAAATGCCGATGTGGGTGCCGCTCACCGAATGCCCGGGGATTTTCAATCACGACACCACGGCGGCGGAGGCGGCCGGTCTGGCCTTGCGACCGGTGCGCGACACGATCATCGATACCTGGGAGTGGATGCGTTCGATCGAAGGAGGCTGGACACGATCAGAGCGGACGCCGGGCCTCGATCCGGCTAAGGAATCCGAGCTCATCCAAGACTGGCTCGCCACCCACTGACCCTTCGGCCGCCAGCCAATTTGTGCGCAAAGCAAGGGTTCGCGCGTCTCGTCGTCCTTACATGTGCGGTCCGTAAGCTGCCAGCATGCAGCCGATCGCCGCGACCGTCCTGGCCAGTCCGATCTCGCCGGATCACCTGCTCGGCAGCTACGGCCTCCTCGGCCTGCTGATCATCATCTTCGCCGAGTGCGGTTTGCTGATCGGCTTCTTCCTTCCCGGCGACACGCTGCTGTTCTCGGCCGGCCTGGTGTTGGCCATCAACGATCCCTCGATCGACCTTCCGAGCCTGCCCGTGCTGCTGATCACCGTTCCGTTGGCCGCCATCATCGGCAACCTGGTCGGGTACTGGATCGGACGGCAGGCCGGCCCGAAGGTGTTCCATCGTCCGAGATCGCGGATGTTCCGCCCCGAGTACGTGACGCGCTCGAACGCCTTTTTCACGAAGTACGGCACGGCGACGATCGTCCTTGCGCGCTTTGTTCCGATCGTGCGAACGGTGGCGACCGTGATGGCCGGCGTCGGTCGAATGCGGTATTCGCTGTACGTGATCTACTCGGTGATCGGCGGCATCCTGTGGGCTGACGGAGTGCTTCTGCTCGGCTATTGGCTGGGCCACATCAAGGTAGTCCGGGACACGATCGCCCCCAAGATCGACCTGATTCTGATCACCGTCATCGTGTTGTCGCTGTTGCCGACCGTGGTCCACTGGTGGCGATCGCGCCGCAGCTAGCGGGCGTGGGTATCTGGTCTTAATCCCGGGCCCGGCGGGCATCCTCGACCGCATCAATTATGAGGACGTCGTGAGCGTGCGCTAAATAGTGCTCCAGATCGTGCAAGGCCTCCATCACGGCGCCCGAGAATTCCTCTACTACGGCCGGCGCGAAGTCCGGACCGGACGCGCCCTCGTCGAGGTCTCCGTCCGGCGGCCTCTGCCCGGTCCGAGCAGTCCAGCGGACCCGCGTTTCGATTGCGAGCGACTAGACGACGTCACCCAAGCCCATCGATCCAGCGGTGACCATCAACGTCGCAATCTGGTCGTCATTCAGAGCTTGAATCAGCTCGACGCGCACAGGTGGGTTTGCCACGTCCAGGTCGTTGATGAACGACACTTGCTCGCTGGCCGTATCCGTCGAGGGAGCCGAATTCAAGATTTCATCGATGGGTGCGCTTACTTCGGCGACCTCTCGAAGATCGTCCTCGGTCCCGTCACATGCTCGAATAAACCGATCGATGGTGGTGGAGAATCCCAGAGCGAAAACCATCGCGGTGAGGTTGGCCGATCCGTACGTCGTCAGCATTGTGCTGACATTGGCCAAGAGACCCTCATCGGTCACGTCCAGTCGAACCGCGTCGATATAGGTGGCGAGATCGTCCAACGGCCCCGGGGCCGGATCGCCGATCAACCCGGCGGCCGGAGGTACGTAGGCGGGATCCGCATCAGCATCACGGTTGGCCAGCGATCCACCTCCGCTGTTGATCCAGTCGAGGACCAAGCCGAGGTTCGTGCGCAGCTTCGAGAGTTCGGTGGCCGCCAGGCACAGCCGGAACAGCCCCTCGATGCGCACTCGCGACAACGGGGCCAGGACCGATCGGAGTTCAGAAAACTCCAGGTTCCGCAGCTCTACGAGCAAGTGTTCATCGGACAACTGCAGGTTGGGTTGACTCATCGACCGTCCCTCGCCTCGTAGCGTTATCTCGGATTCCTACCCTCGCTGGTGCCAAACAGCTGCCGGCAACACACTAGGTTTCAAACCCCCAGGGCAAAATCGAAACCCGCGCAGATTCTGATGCGTGATCGAGCAGCGCTCGCCCCGGCGCCCGTCGTGTCGGTGGCACTATGAATCGATGCACTTGGATAAAACTCTGCGGCAACAGCTCGCCGCGCAACTGTTCGCCCGGGTGGCCGGACCCGAGGGAACCCAGCGGGCGCAGCGGATCCACTTCACGCCAGGACCGCGGTGGTTCGCCGAAGACAGTGCAATCCGTCAGGTTCACGGCGATGCATCGATGTTCGTCGGTGGGCTGCGAGCACTGCTGCTGCAGTCCCTTCACCCCTTGGCTATGGCGGGCGTGGCCGGACACTCCGGCTTTCGCGGTGATCCCTGGGGACGGCTGCAGCGAACTAGCCACTTTCTCGCCGTAACCACCTTCGGCACGGCCGAGGACGCGCAGGCGATGATCGAGCGCATCCGTTCGATCCATGAGCGGATCCGCGGCGTGGCCCCGGACGGACGGCAATACGCCGCCAGCGATCCGCACCTGCTGTCGTGGGTGCACCTCGCCGAGGTCGACAGCTTCTTGTCCGCGCACCAGCGCTACGGAGCCCACCCGCTTGACACCTATGGCCAGGACCGCTACGTCAGTGAGACGGCCCGCATTGCCCGAGCGCTGGGCGTCATTGATCCGCCGACGTCCGTGGCCGGGCTCCAGTCCCAACTCGCCGACTTCCGGCCGGAATTGGCCGGCACGCCCGAAGCTCGAGACGCCGCGCGCTTCATGCTGTTACAACCGCCGCTACCGCTCCTGGCTCGGGGGCCCTACGGCCTGCTGGCGGCGGCGGCCGTTGCGCTGCTGCCTCGCTGGGCTCGCCGCCCGCTAGGACTGCCGTACCTTCCGGTGGCCGAGCAGACGGTCGTCCGGTTGGCCGGTGAAGGTGTGGTGCGGACGATCCGGTGGGCGATGACGGGCCGCCCAGCCGACGCGGGCCGAACCACCGAGTCGACCTCAGCCGCCTAGCGAACGCCATCGGTAGCGCAAGCGGCCGGGCCTACTTCGGGAGCTTTCCGTTCGCGGCGTCGCAGGCCTTCTTGATCGTGGGGTCACTGGGTTGCACATGAATCCCGAAGAACGAAGCGTCACACCGCTTGGTCAGCTTGTTCGCTTCATCGACTACCTTCTGTCGCTGGCTATACAAGACGAACCCGAGAACCACGACCACGACCAGCACGACGATGCGGGCAACGATCTTGGTCACGAACCAGGAAATGATGAACCCGATAATGACGACTGCCACGATCGCGATCAGGCTGACGTTCTTGACCTGGTCGGTGTCCAGCGCGTTGACAACGGTATGAGAGGAGCCCATAGGCCCTCACGGTAGAGCAGACACGACTAACCTCAGTAGCGACGCACTCAACTATTTGATTCGACCGAGCACCCTTGGAGTCGCTACGTGAGCATCCCAGATCGAGCGCTAGAACCACCGCCAACGCTCGAAAAGGGGGTACTTCGCGTCGTTGCCCTCGGCGGCATCAGCGAGGTCGGCCGCAACATGACGATGTTCGAGCTGGACGGCCGGCTGCTGGTCGTGGACTGCGGCATGCTGCTGGGCAAGACCAACGCTCCAGGCGTGGATCTGGGCCTGCCGGACTGGTCGGCCTATCTCGACCGTCTCGATGACATCGACGCCATCGTGCTCACCCACGGCCACGAGGACCATATCGGCGCCCTGCCCTACCTGCTGAAATCCCGTCCCGACATCCCGCTGATCGGTTCGCGCCTGACGCTGGCGCTGGTTGCGGCCAAGCTCGATCAGCATCGGCTGCGTCCAGAGTTACGGATCGTCGTCGAAGGTGAGCGGTTCAACGCGGGCGAGTGGGACCTGGCCTTCTATGCGGTGAACCATTCGATTCCCGACGCCTTGGCGGTGGCGATCCGGACCCGGGCCGGGACTGTCCTGCATACCGGCGACTTCAAGATGGACCAAACCCCATTGGACGGTCGGATCACCGATCTGCCCGGATTCTCGCGACTGGGCGACGAAGGGGTAGACCTGCTGCTGTCGGATTCCACCAACGCCGAGGTCCCGGGATTCATCCCCAGTGAGCGCGACGTCGGCCGTGTTGTCAACGACGTCATCACCAAGGCTTCGGGACGAGTGATCGTGGCATGCTTTGCCTCCCATGTCCATCGCGTCCAGCAGGTCCTCGACGCCGCCGTGGAGTCCGGACGACTGGTCACGCTGGTCGGCCGGTCGATGGTGCGCAACATGCAGATCGCGCGCGAACTCGGGTTGCTGCACGTGCCGGACAACTTGCTGATCGACCTGAAAGAAGCTGAGGCGCTGCCGTCGCGGCGGGTGCTGCTGGTGTGCACCGGATCCCAAGGTGAACCGTTGTCGGCCCTGAGCCGGATGGCCAACCGCGAGCACCCGACCGTCCGAATCGTGGCCGATGACCTGATCCTGCTGGCCTCGTCACTGATTCCGGGCAACGAAAACTCCGTCTTCACCGTGATCAACGGCTTGTCGCGACTGGGAGCCACCGTGGTTCACAAGTCGACGGCGCTCGTTCACGTCTCCGGCCACGCACCCGCCGGAGAACTGCGCTACCTGCTCAATGCCGTACGTCCGAAAAACCTGATGCCTGTCCACGGCGAGTGGCGGCATCTTCGCGCGCACGCCGCGATCGCTCGTTCCACCGGGATGGTCGATCAGCAGATCGTGCTGGCCGAGAACGGTGTAACCGTCGACCTCGTCGGCGGCCTCGCTCGGATATCCGGTCAGATCGACATCGGCAACGTATACGTCGACGGCCTGGCCGTCGGTGACATCGGCGCTGTCGCGATCAAGCAGCGTCAGATCCTGGGAGATGAGGGCTTCGTCTCGATCCTGGTCGCCGTGGATCTGCACGCCGGCAAGGTCGTTTACGGACCGGAGGTCACGGCCCGCGGATTCACCGACGATCCCGAGGCCTTGGGACCGATCGAGGTCGAGCTGATCAAGATTCTCGAGCAGTCCCTGGCCGACGGGGTTCGTGACGCCGATGCGCTGGCTCACACCGTTCGTCGTACTGTGGGGCGGTGGGTGGATCGAACCTATCGCCGCCGCCCGATGTTGATGCCGATGGTGATCGAGGTCTGACGCGGTGACAGTGCGATGACGTTGTCCGACGAGCTGTTCACGCGGCCGCGCGCCCTGATGACGCCCGGCCGGGTATCGGCCCTGCGTGCGGTACCGCCCACGATCGAGCGTCCGCATTACGCCAGCCCCCGAGGCACGAAGGCCCCAGACGTCCCGTGGGACTACGACGACGAGCCGGTCAAGGACAGCGAGACGGTTGAGAAGATGCGAATTGCCGGGCGGATCGCCGCGCAGGCTCGCGATGAGGTCGGCCGCAACGTGGCCCCCGGAGTGACGACCGACGAACTTGATCGGATCGGCCACGAATTCCTGCTCGACCACGGGGCCTATCCATCGACACTCGGTTACAAGGGGTTCAGCAAATCCCTGTGCTCCTCCGTCAACGAGGTGATCTGCCACGGCATCCCGGATGACCATCCTTTGCAGGACGGCGACGTGGTGAAGATCGACATCACCGCCTTCATCGACGGTGTGCACGGCGACACCTGTGCGACGTTCTTCGCCGGCCATCCAACGGAGGAGGTGCGATTACTGACCGAACGGACGCGCGAGGCGATGATGCGGGGCATCAAGGCCGCCTTGCCCGGCCGTCCGATTTCGGTGATCGGACGGGTGATCGAGTCCTACGCGCGCCGGTTCAATTACGGCGTGATCCGTGACTTCACCGGCCACGGGATCGGGCCGTCTTTCCACACCCGTCCCACCATTTGGCCCTACGACGAACCGCGGGCGACCACCGTGATCGAACCGGGGATGACGTTCACCGTCGAGCCGATGATCACGCTCGGCGGCTATGACTGGGAGATGTGGGACGACGGTTGGACGGTCTTGACCCGCGACAAGTCCTGGGTGTCGCAATGGGAGCACACGATCCACATCACCGAAGACGGCCCGGAGATCCTGACCCTGCCCTAGCCCGGGCTCGGCCAAGGATCACGTACAAGTGCTGGACGTAGCCAGAGCTTGCAGCAATCCCTGACCCAACCGACTGGCTAACGTCGAGCCTTGATCGCGCTCGCCGTGATCAACCCGAGGCAGATCGCGCCGGCGACGGCCCAGTCGCTACCGCTGTGGTCCGTCATCAACAACATCACGACGAGAACCACGAGCACGCAGGCCGCATTAGAGACAAGCCAACCGCGACTCAACAGTCGAGGACCTTCCACCCGATGAGCGCGGCGTGGGCTAGGTAATCGAATTTGAGCTCGACGCAGCGTCCTTGCCTTACCGCTGACTCGAAGGTGCTTTTCAGCGCGTAGAAGTATGCGGCAACCAGTGCGGCGCAGGCCGCCTTGATCAGGGCCATGTAGGGCGGCAGCCACGGAATAAGCCCGCACAACGTGCCGATTCCGGCGCCGAGGCTGACGAACACCGCGCTCTTCACACTCTTAGTCTCGGACTTGCTCAGCTTGAGGCAGACATGGGTGTAGAAGTCGCACAGCTTGACCGACGGATCGGCAATCACGGGGTACGTAACGGCAATCGCCTTGTGCTCGATTACCTGAGTCAGCGTGCTGCCGGCGATCACATAGTGCGTGGACACCGGGAGCCCATGCGCATCGTGCGCCCACGGCGGAGCGATCGCCGCGACTACGCCGCCGTCCGCCTCGCGCACATCAATGCCGCCATCCGGACGCGGTGCCAATCGGCCACCCGTTGGCAGGCTGAAGTCGAAGGCGTATTTCGTCGGCGCCGACCGAGCGCCGACTGCCACCAGGAATTGCGTATCGCCATCGGCCGCCGGGTTCACGCTGATCGCGCTGGCTGAGTTCTCGGACCGGTAGGTGCTTAGGCCGTCCGCGAGCTGACTGTCAGCGAAGTCGGACGCCAGGTGGACCTGAATCGAGTTCTCGCCGCGCCGGATGAGGACGGGTTGCGCGGAATTGTGGGGCGCGGTCGTGGTCACATTGGCAGCCTGGCTCACGGCGGCGGCGCCGTTGTCTACCGCGGACGCTGGCGCGGCGGTGCCGGGGCTGAGCACGACCGCCTGCGCAGCATCCGCTGTCGTCAGCCGAGGTGTCTCAGCCAAAGCCGTTCCGGTGGCCAGCGCGGACACCATCGCGGTCGCTATCAACGGCGTCATCATTCGGTACAAGCGGCTTTTGCTCAGCAATGTCAGGCCTGTCCTTCAATTGATCTTGGGATCGGAGTCTGGAATTGAACCACGGCCACCACTCGTTTCGTGGGCTTTTGGCGCTGCGAAGATCCCTGCTCACGTCTCGAAGTGGCGCAATTCGGCACGCGTCTACGCGGGGTGGGTGGCGTGCTGACGAATCCAGGCATGCATCGCAATGCCCGCCGCGACCCCGGCGTTGATCGACCTGGTTGATCCGTACTGCGCGATCGACAAGGTCACCTCAGCCGCCGCGACCGCTTGCGGCGTCAGGCCCGGCCCCTCCTGCCCGAAGAGGAACAGCGTCTTCAGCGGCAATTCCGTCGTCTCGATCGGAAGCGAACCAGCGGTGTTGTCGATCCCGACGATGGTGTAGCCCTCGGCCTGGGCGTACGGCACGACATCAGACACCGTCGGGAAGTGCACCAATTTCTGATAGCGATCGGTCACCATGGCTCCGCGCCGGTTCCACCGTTTGCGTCCGAGAATGAGAACCTCCCGGGCCAGGAAGGCGTTGGCCGTACGTACGACCGTCCCGATGTTGGCGTCGTGCTGAAAGTTCTCGATCGCCACGATGAACGGGTGCCGGCGAGTGTCCAGTTCCGCGACGATGGCCTCGACCGTCCAGTACCGGTAACGGTCGAGCACATTGCGACGGTCACCCTCGGCCAACAGGGTCCGGTCATACCGCGGATCGGTCGGCCACGGCTGCGGATGCGGACCTACACCGACCAGCAGATCCGGGGTCGCGTCATCAGGGTCGCGGTCCGGGGCCGGCGGCGAGGACGCGGGCGGCCGAGCACTCACGAGCGGCTACAAACCGAGATCGGCCAGGGTGTAGGCACAGCGGTACTCCAACCCCTCGGCCTCGATCGCGGCCCGGGCCCCCCGATCAACGATCACAGCCACGCCGACCACGGTTGCCCCAGCATCGCGAAGGGCCTGCACCGCGGTAAGCGGCGAGGACCCGGTGGTCGACACGTCCTCGACGACCAGTACCCGCTTGCCGGCCACGTCCGGGCCTTCGACCCGACGCTGCATGCCGTGCTTCTTCTCTTCCTTGCGGACCACGAACGCGTCGACCGCTCCGTCGGAGGCGTGCAAGATCGCGGTCGCGACCGGATCGGCCCCCAGGGTCAGACCGCCGACCGCGTCATAGGTCCAGTCGCGGGTCACCTGGCGCATCACGATCCCGACCAGCGGGGCGGCCTTGGCCTGCAGAGTGATTCGACGTAGGTCGATGTAGTAGTCCGCCTCCTGACCGGAGGACAGCGTGACCTTGCCATGCACCACAGCTAGTTCGGAGATCAGGTCCAGGAGATCGGAGCGATGAGTCACGGTTGAGCAGCTTATCGGCGTCCCGGCTAGAGCCGGGCAGCGAGCCGCTAGTCCGTAGTGGCCTTGCGCGACTTGGCCCGTGGTGGCTGACCCTTGGCCGGGGCCTCGACGACCGGTGCGGCCGGGGCGGCGGCGGCCTTGCGCTTGCGTTTGACGGGCGCCGGCGCATCCGATTCGGCAGCGAGGACCGGTGCCACGGGCGGCGCGGGCTTCGCCTCGACCACTGAGCGGGGGGACACCCGGGGACGCAGCAGGTTCCCGAACACCGACGGCGTGGGCGAGCCATCCCCACCGGCCGGCTTGAAGTACGCCGAGGCGGACGGCCTGCTGAACAGCATGAATATTGCACCGATTGCCAGCGCCCCGGTGACGAACCCAATCACCCGCGGCAGGAGTGCGCCGGAAAAGAACACCCCGGTAATCCGGAACGCGTCCGCGGCCGGGGTGATCGGCAGGATCATCAAGGCCGTGAACAACCAGCGAGCCCAGTTCCGTCCGTTCCAGATCCGGTAGGCGACATAAGCCAGGAGCAGTCCGATGATGACCGCGAGGACGATGCCCACCTTGATGCCGTTGTCGAAGGAGTGGTTCAGCCGATCCTCAGACCAGCCCACGTGCTTCTTGTCCCTGCGCCAGGTGTCCAGCACGTCGCTGCGGGAGGCGATGAGGCTGATCGAGAAGATGACCGAGAACACGCATTTGGCCAGGATCAGGTACACCGCGATCTCGACGATGCGCGGCCTGGTGGGCGATTCGGCCTCTATGTCTGCGCTCATTTGTCGCAGACTACAGGCCGGGTACTAGCGGCTCTTGATGACGAAGTCCCCGGCGGCCTTGTCGTGCCAGCCCTGGTATCGCTTGGTCTTGTCGAAGAAGATCGACAGCCACACTATGAGTGTCAACAGACCGCCGATCCGCGGGATAAGGCCGGGGACGCCTGGAACGGCCCATCGCAGGAACGCCTTGCCCAATCCGAGCGGCTGACCGGTGTCGGCACGGACCACCTTCACTCCGGCCGCCATCTTGCCCAGAGTCTGGCCCCTGAACGCGATGAACAGCCACTCGTAGACGAAGATGGCCAGCCCGGTCACCAAGATCAGCGCGGCCAGCTTGCCCTGATCGACGACCACCTGCGTCGTCCCGTCGAAGCGGGTCACCGAATGGAAGGCGTCGTGGCCGACCCCGAGGCCGTACAGAATCCCACCCACGATGGCCATCAGGATGACATCGAGGATCCTCGCGAGCAGGCGCTTGAACGGCCGAGCCGGCTCTACGACATTCGCCCCACCGGCCTGACCGTACTGGCCGTACTGGCCGGGCATAGTCGATCTAGGCAACGTCCGCGCTCAGGCAAGCTGCATTACCGTGAACGTATGGCGGTGGTACGGAAACGTAATGCGGTGTCGAAAGACGCGGCTGAAATCGCCCGGACACCCGTCCCGAACCCGTATCGCGGCCAGCTGTCCGACCCGTACAGCGATCGGCCGATAACAACCACTCCCGGAGCCTCAGCGGCTTCGCCGGCTAATGCCGCGCCGATCTACCGAACTCGGACCGCGACTCCGCGAGCCGTGACCTACGCCGGCGTGATCGGCATCATCTTGGGCTGTCTGATCGCGCTCTACGGCTTGATGCTGCTGGCCATCCTGAGCTTCCAGCACGAACTCGGCGCGCCGGATCGATCCTTTCAACGAGGCCTGGACGGCAGCTACACGGTGCTGTCCATCCTCGACTTTCTGCTCGCCGTCGTGTTCATCAGCGGTGGCATAGGTGTGTTGGGGGCAAGAGTCGTCGGTCGAATCGCTCTGACCATCGGCGGCTGGATCTCGCTGATGTTGGGTTTCTTCTGGTGGCACTCAGACCACGTGGTTGATTTCGTCCCGGTGGTGAGCGGTATCGCGAGCGCATCGATGCTGATCGCTCTGTATCTGCCGGGTGTCAGTCGATGGCTGGGCGTGCAGCCACCGCCGCAGCCTTTCTAGCCTGCTTAGAAGCGCAGGTAAGTGTTCGTGATAACGCGGACGCGTCACTAGCCGAAACACCACGCGCTGATCGTGACTGTCAGGAGACGGCCTGCAGTGAGCTGAGCGTCAGCCTGGAGCGATCATCTGCGACATCGATGACGACCTCATCGCCGTCACTGATCTCGCCCGCGATCAGCGACTTGGCCAGCGTGTCCCCGATCGCCGTCTGGATCAGCCGGCGCAAGGGTCGCGCTCCGTAGAGCGGATCGAAGCCGTTCAACGCCAGCCATTCGCGCGCGCCCTCGGTCACCCGCAGCGACAAGCGCCGGCCCTGCAGGCGGTTCTGCAGCGCTTCGAGCTGGACGTCGACGATGCCCGTGAGCTCTTCGGTGGTGAGCTGATCAAAGACGACGATGTCATCGAGCCGGTTCAGGAACTCGGGCTTGAAATGCGTCCGGACGACGTCCAATACCGCGTCCTTCTTCGCCGAATCGGGCAGGTCGCTGACCAGTAGTTGCGAGCCGAGGTTGGACGTAAGAACCAGGATCACGTTGCGGAAGTCGACGGTTCGGCCTTGGCCGTCGGTCAGACGACCGTCGTCCAAGACCTGCAGCAGCACATCGAAGACGTCGGCGTGGGCCTTCTCCACCTCGTCGAACAGCACGACGGAGTATGGGCGTCGACGCACGGCCTCGGTGAGCTGGCCGCCTTCGTCGTAGCCGACATAGCCCGGCGGCGCACCGACCAGGCGGGCCACCGAATGCTTCTCCGAATACTCGCTCATGTCGATGCGGACCATTGCTCTTTCATCGTCGAACAGGAACTCGGCCAGCGCCTTGGCCAGCTCGGTCTTGCCGACACCGGTCGGTCCCAGGAACAGGAAAGATCCGGTCGGACGGTTGGGATCGCTGATCCCGGCCCGGGCTCGCCGGACCGCATCCGATACCGCAATCACCGCTTGCTTCTGCCCTTTGACCCGGTGGCCCAAGGCGTCTTCCATGCGCAGCAGCTTGGCCGACTCGCCTTCCATCAGACGCCCGGCCGGAATTCCGGTCCAGGCCGCGACGACCTCGGCTATGTCGTCGGCCGTGACCTCTTCCTTGACCAGGACGTCAGAGGGCTGGGGTTCGGCGGCCGCTTCGGCCAGTTCTTTTTCGGTGGCCGGTATCTGGCCATACATCAGCCGGGACGCGGTCTCGAAGTCACCATCACGCTGAGCGCGTTCGGCCTGGGTACGCAGGTCGTCCAGCTTTTCCTTCAGCTCACCGACGCGGTTCAGACCGGATTTCTCCCTTTCCCAGCGGGCATTCAAGGCATCGAGCGTCTCGGTCTTGTCGGCCAGTTCAGCTCGAAGGGCTTCCAGGCGTTGCACCGACGCCGGATCGCTTTCTTTGGACAGGGCCATCTCTTCCATCTTCAGCCGGTCAACCGCACGCTGCAGTTCATCGATCTCCACCGGCCGGGAATCAATCTCCATCCGCAGGCGGGAGGCTGCCTCATCGATCAGGTCGATCGCCTTGTCGGGCAGGAATCGTGAGGTTATGTAGCGGTCCGACAGTGTCGCGGCGGCGACCAGCGCGCCATCGGAAATCTGCACCTTGTGGTGTGCCTCGTAGCGACCGGCCAGGCCACGCAGGATACCGATGGTGTCCTCGACCGACGGCTCTCCGACCAGGACCTGTTGGAATCGCCTTTCCAAGGCTGGGTCTTTTTCGATGTGCTCGCGGAATTCGTCCAGGGTCGTCGCCCCGACCATGCGCAGTTCGCCTCGGGCCAACATGGGCTTGAGCATGTTGCCGGCGTCCATCGCACCCTCACCGCTGGCCCCAGCCCCGACGACGGTGTGCAACTCATCGATGAAGGTGATGATCTGGCCGTCGGAATCCTTGATCTCGCTCAATACCGCCTTGAGGCGCTCCTCGAACTCGCCTCGGTACTTCGCTCCGGCGACCATCGCGGCCAGGTCAAGTGACACCAATCGCTTACCCTGCAGCGATTCGGGCACATCGCCAGCCACGATCCGCTGGGCCAGCCCTTCGACCACGGCAGTCTTGCCGACGCCCGGTTCACCGATCAAGACGGGGTTGTTCTTCGTCCGCCGACTGAGCACCTGAACGACGCGGCGAATCTCGGCGTCGCGACCGATGACCGGATCCAGCTTGCCCTCGCGGGCCGCGGCGGTCAGGTCGACGCTGTATTTTTCCAAGGCCTGGTAAGTGCCTTCGGGGTCCGGGGACGTCACCCTAGTCGATCCGCGGACCTGGTTCAGGGCCGCGCGCAATCCGGCGGCGGTGACGCCCAACCGCTGCAGGGCACTGGCCACCTCGCTCGGTACTTCGGCCAATCCCAGCAGGAGATGCTCGCCCGAGACGTACTCATCGGTCGCGTCTTTGGCCGCGCGCTCGGCCGCCGACAACACCGCCAGAAACGTCCGCGACGGTTGCGGGGCCGACACCGTGGCGCCGGCGGCGCCGGGCAGCGCAGCGACCAACGCCTCCATGGCCCGGCTGACGGCGGCCGGATCCACGCCGACCGCTTGCAGCATCGGACGAGCCAAGCCTTGCTCGTCGCTCAACAATGCTGTTGCCAAATGGGCCGGTTCGACCGCAGGATTTCCGCGTTCGGCCGCCGACCGCACGGCGCTGGAAACAGCCTGCTGGCTCCTTGTGGTGAGGTCCATCGCAGGTACTCCTTAGCTGTCTTTCGATGATTAGTGTTTTGGGCGCCAGACGACCAGCGCGCTGGACTGGTCGGCCGCCGCGCGGCGACCGAGTACCACCGGGACGACGTCGCCGGCGGAACCCACCGCGAACAGTCGGCGCCCGGTTACGACAGGCCGCGTACCGGCCGCACTGGCCCGCAGGTCTTGCTCCAGCTCGAACACGCGCGCACGCAGCGCATCCACCTGGTTCTCCAGCTCGAGAATCCGCTTGATTCCGGCGAGGTTGACGCCTTCCTCTTGGGAGAGCCGCTGCACTTCGCGGAGCTGGACGATGTCGCGGGCCGAATAGCGGCGCCCTCGGCCAGCGGTCCGTCCGGGTGAGACGAGACCCAGCCGGTCGTACTGGCGCAGCGTCTGCGGATGCATCCCGGCCAGCTCGGCCGCCACCGAGATCACGAACACGGCGGCGGTGGCGTCGAAGTTGCCCTCGAACTGCGGATCGCTAACGGGACCGGCCATCTCAGGCCTCACTCGCCTGGGACATCAGTCCCTCGCGTGGGTTGTCGCCCGCCGTGGCCGCGGCGAACGCCTCGACCGCCTCACGGGCAGCGCCGTCCAGCTTCTGAGGAACGGCGACGTTGACCGTGACCAGCAGATCGCCGGATGTCCCGTCCTTGCGTTTGACTCCCCGGCCCCGTACTCGCAAGGTTCGGCCCGAGGGCGTTCCCGGAGCGAGCTTGACCGTGACCGAGGAACCATCGAACGTCGGGACCGGGATCTGCGCCCCGAGAGCAGCCTCGGCGAAGGTCACGGGCACGGTCACGGTCAGGTTGTCACCGTCACGCCCGAACAGCGGGTGCGGCTCGACCGCCACGGTGAGGATCAGGTCACCATTGCCACCCGGACCCGGATTCCCCTTACCGCGCAGCCGAATCTTCTGGCCGTCCTTGACGCCGGGTGGGACCCGGGTGGTGACGGTCGATCCATCGGCGCGTCGTAACGTCACCGTGTCACCCTCGACCGCCTGCCGGAACGTCAGGGACGTCGATGCTTCAACGTCACTGCCCCGGCCTCGCGGTTGAGCGCCGTAGCCGCTGAAGCCACCCGCGCCCGCGCCGCCACCGTTGAACAGCCCGGCCAGCAGATCGTCCATGCTGACGTTGCCGCCGCCGGGTTGACGACCCGACTGGCGGGAGAAAAATCCGGAGAACACGTCGTCGGAGAAACCGCCGGCCGGTCCACCACCCCCCGCCGTGAATCGGGCACCGCCACGGCTCATGGTGCGAATAGCGTCGTATTCCCGACGTTGCTCGGTGTCGGACAGAACGGAATAGGCCTCGCTCACGTCCTTGAAGCGTTGTTCGGCCACGGCGTTGTCCGGATTCTTGTCCGGATGCAAGTCCTTGGCCAACTTGCGATAAGCCTTCTTTATATCGGTGTCGGTGGCGTCGGGCGAGACGCCCAGGGCCTGGTAGAAGTCCTTGTCGAACCAGTCCTGGTTGGCCATCAGGCGTCCCTCCTTTCAGCTTTGGCTCGTTCAATCACTGCTGCGTTACTTACTTCGGGTCGGCGACCGAAACCCGGGCGGGACGCACGACCCGATCACCGATCTTGTATCCGGGCTGCAATACGCCCACCACGGTGGTTACATCAGTACCTTCGGCCAGCTCATCCTCGACATGCATCAACGCGTCGTGAATTTCGGGGTCGAACGGGGCTCCGGGCTCGCCGAATCGCTCAACCCCGAACTTGGCCAGGGTCTGTTCCAGCTTCTCGGCGATGCTGACGAACGGTCCGGACTCCAGGTCACCGTGTTGCCGGGCAAGATGGATGTCGTCCAGTACCGGCAGCAACGACTCGATCACCGAGGCGACCGCGACGTCGCGCGCCACGTCTCGATCACGGGCGATCCGCTTGCGGTAGTTGGCATATTCGGCCTGCAGCCGTTGCAGGTCAGCCAGCCGTTCCGCCGCCAGCACCTCGTGCTCATCGGGCTCGGTCGCCGGCGGTGAAGCGTCCACCCCAGCGCCTTCACCTTCGAGACCCGCAGCCGATTGCCCAGTCGCCGCATCCTTACGGGCTTGGCCACTAGCGTCGACTTTGCGCTTGTCTGTGAAGGCGAAACCGGCTGTCGGCTCGGATGAGCCCTCACGGGCCCAACCACCTGTCGGCTCGGATGAGCCCTCCCGGGCCCAACCACCTGTCGGCTCGGATGAGCCCTCGGGGGCCCGGACCGATTCCTCGGCACGGGCCCCTTCGTCCTGAGTGGGACGATCGGAAGCCATTTACTGCTCCTTCGGCGTTTCCTCGTCGATGACCTCGGCGTCGACCACGTCGTCGCTGCCCCCACCCGTCCCCGCGTCAGAGGCACCACCACCGGCGAAACCTGCACCGGCGGCCCCTCCCTCAGGCGTGGAGGCCGAGTACAAAGCGGCGCCAACCTTGGAGGAGACCTCTCCCAGCGTGGTGGCCTTGGTCTGGATCGCCTCACTGCTGGCGTTGGCGTCGGCCAACGTGGTCTTCAGCTCGGCCAGGGCACCTTCGAGCTCGGTCTTGGACTCGGCGGGAATCTTGTCCGCGTTGTCGACGAGCATCTTCTCGGTCTGATACACCAGCTGCTCGGCGGAGTTACGGGTCTCAGCCGACTCGCGCCGGGCCTTGTCCTCGTCGGCGTGGGCTTCGGCTTCCTTCATCATGCGGTCGATCTCGTCCTTGGACAGTCCCGAGCCACCGGTGATCGTCATGCCCTGCTGATTGCCCGAAGCGAGGTCCTTGGCCGAGACGTGCACGATGCCGTTGGCGTCGATGTCGAACGCGACCTCGACCTGCGGAACACCGCGCGGTGCCGGTGGGATGCCGGTCAGCTCGAACATGCCGAGCTTCTTGTTGTAGGCGGCAATCTCGCGCTCACCCTGATAGACCTGAATCTGGACGGAGTTCTGGTTGTCCTCGGCCGTGGTGAAAATCTCGGACCGCTTGGTCGGGATCGTGGTGTTGCGCTCGATGAGCTTGGTCATGATGCCGCCCTTGGTCTCGATGCCCAGGCTCAGCGGGGTGACATCGAGCAATAGGACGTCCTTGACCTCGCCCTTGAGGACACCGGCCTGCAGGGCGGCACCGACGGCGACGACCTCATCCGGGTTGACACCCTTGTTGGGCTCCTTGCCACCGGTCAGCTCCTTGACCAGTTCGGTCACCGCGGGCATCCGGGTCGAACCACCGACGAGGACCACGTGGTCGATCTGGTCCAACGGAATCCCGGCGTCGCGAATGACGCTCTGGAACGGGACCTTCGTCCGCTCCAACAGGTCGGCCGTGATTCGCTGGAACTCCGAACGGCTCAGTTGCTCGTCGAGGAACAGCGGGTTCTTTTCGGCGTCGACGGTGATATAGGGCAGGTTGATCGAGGTCTGCTGGCTCGCGGACAGCTCGATCTTCGCCTTCTCGGCCGCTTCGCGCAGCCGCTGCATGGCCATCCGGTCCTTGGTCAGGTCGATACCGTGAGCGGCCTTGAACTTGTCGACCAGCCAATCGATGACCTTCTGGTCCCAGTCGTCACCACCGAGGTGGTTGTCGCCATTGGTGGCCTTGACCTCGATGACCCCATCGCCGATCTCCAACAGGGATACGTCGAAGGTCCCGCCGCCGAGGTCGAACACCAGAATGGTCTGTTCCTTCTCGCCCTTGTCCAAGCCGTAGGCCAGCGCGGCCGCGGTCGGCTCGTTGACGATGCGCAGCACGTTGAGGCCGGCGATCTGCCCGGCTTCTTTGGTGGCCTGACGCTGGGCGTCCTCGAAGTAGGCCGGGACCGTAATCACGGCGTCGGTGATCGTCTCACCCAGGTAGGCCTCGGCGTCCCGCTTCAATTTCTGCAGGATGCGGGCGCTGATCTCTTGCGGGGTGTATTTCTTGTCGTCGATGTCGACGCTCCAGCTGTCATCGCCCATGTGGCGCTTGACTGACCGGATAGTCCGATCGATGTTGGTGACGGCCTGGCGCTTGGCGACCTCGCCGACCAGCACCTCACCGTTCTTGGCGAACGCGACGACCGAGGGGGTCGTACGCGAGCCTTCCGCATTTGCAATGACCTCCGGCTCGCCACCGGTGAGTACGGCGACGACGGAGTTGGTGGTGCCCAAGTCGATTCCGACCGCGCGTGCCATGTGAACTCCTCTGACTTCTGTGTCCAACTTCTTGACTGTCCAACTGCCCAGGTGCCAATCCTCTCCCTGGATTGGCCCACTGTCAAAGAAACTGAGTCGGGTCGGCTCAAGTTCCCGGATTGGACGTGACCTGGGTCACTATGCTGCCCTCGAAGTCGGGGCGACCATCGGCTACCGTTCCTGCATGCAGGTACAGCTTCGCCACAATCCGTCGTTCACCGTCGCCCGATGCGTCCTCGCCCCCGGCGAGCCCCTGAGGGTCGAGGGTGGGGCGATGATCGCGCACAGCGCCGGTGTCCAGCTTCAGGCTCGGGCCGAGGGCGGACTTATGAAGGGCATCAAGCGGGCCACCCTCGGCGGCGGTTCGTTCTTCATCACCACCTACATCGCACCCCCCAACGGTGGCTGGGTCGACGTGGCCGGAGTGCTTCCCGGCGATGTCACCTACTTGCCCATCACGCCCGACCGGCCCTTCTTTATCAGCCGCGGCAGCTGGATCGCCAACTCCCACGGGGTCGAGATCGATACCCAGTGGGGTGGCATGGCCAACCTGTTCGGTGGCGAGGGCGGTTTCGGGTTCCGAGCCAGCGGCCAGGGCGAGGCGATCGTGAACGTGTACGGCGCGATCGACTACATCGATTTGGCCGTCGGCGAGCAGGTCACTATCGACACCGGCCACGTAGTCGCCTATGACCTGGGAATCCAGTTCCGGATGCGGCGAGCGGTCGAAGGAAAGACCATGCAAAGCCTCAAGTCCGGCGAAGGGTGGGTATTCGACTTCGCCGGCCCGGGACGGGTGCTGACCCAAACCCGCAACCCGGAAGCGTTCGCGCACTGGGTTGGGTCCATGATCCCCGGCAACAACCCACGTGATGGCATCGGCGGAGCGGGCGGACTACTCGGCGGCATCATCCGCGGCTAGATCACGCAGCGAACCACCCGCTGCAGACCATGACTCCACCCGATGCCGACACCGGCCGGATGGTTGGCGGGTTTGGTTGCCCTGACCCCCAAAAGCTACCGATGATCAACAGCTTGAATGGGCTCCGCCCCGCACAATCATCCTTCCGTCGACGACGACGGTGTCGATGTCTGATGCCGTCGCCGCGAAAGGGATCTGGCCGGGCTGGACCCCTCGGGTGCGTACCGAGTCAAGCCGGACCGCGACCAGGTCCGCTCGCTGTCCGACCGCAAGTTCGCCGGCGTCGTCCCATCCCAGGCTGCGGTGCCCGTTGATGGTCAGAGCTTCCGTGAGCTCACGTGGCTGGAACCGGCCCCGCTGGCCGGTCGCCAGCCGCTCGTGCATTTCCAGACCGCGCGCCTCCTCGAGCAGATCGATCACCGCGTTTTGATCGCTGCCGAGGGCCAGCGGAGATCCGGCGTCGTGCAGGGCCCGGAATGCTCCGATGCCATCGGCCAGGTCCCGCTCGGTCGTCGGACACGCACAGATCGCGGTCCGGCTCGTGCCTAACCGTTCGATATCAGCGGCAGTGAGATGAGTGGCGTGAACGGCGGTGCTCGCCGGCCCCAGCAGTGCACAGTCGGCGAGGAGCTCGGTGGGCGAAACCCCGTATGCGAGCAGGCATTCCTCATTCTCGGCCGGCTGTTCGGACAGGTGAACATGCAACGGACGACCAGCCGCCCACTGCGCGACCACCGGCAACTGGTCGCGAGGAACAGCCCGAATCGAATGAACGGCGGCGCCGATGCGAACGCCGTCGCGATCGGACAGTCGACCAACCCGCTCAGCCCACCTGGCCGCCGAGCCGTCGGAGAATCGCAGCTGCTCCGGAGCGAGCGGCGTATGGCGTCCACCGGCCAGTCCGCCGGCGAGGTAGCAGGTGTCGAGCAGGGTGATCCGAATGCCCGCCGTTCGCGCGGCCGAGATGACCGCCTCGCCCATCGCGTTCGGGTCCGCGTACGGTGACCCACCCGGCTGGTGGTGGACGTAATGGAACTCGCCGACGCAACTGACCCCGGCCAGCGCCATCTCGACGAACACGTCGACCGCCAGGTCGTAGTACGAGTCAGGGGTCAAGCTGGAGGCGAGCTCATACATCTGCTCACGCCAGGTCCAGAACGTCCCCCCGCGATCATGGGTACGGCCACGGAGAGCGCGATGAAAGGCATGACTGTGCGCATTGGCGAAGCCGGCCAACACCACGCCGGGCATCTCGATATCGCCTCGCTCGCGTTCGACCTCGGTGTCGACGGCCGTGAAACGACCGGCGGCGACCGACAATCGGACCCGGGTGGCCAGACCCGTCGGTAGCTGCGCCTGCTCGGCGTAGAACACCGTCATCGCGGCGTCTTCATCCAGCGAGGTCCTCGATCACTCGAGCCAGGGCCTGCACCCCGGCCAGGCAGTCGTCCCGTTCGGCGAATTCGGCCGGCGAGTGCGACACCCCGGTCGGGTTGCGTACGAACACCATCGCGCTGGAAACCCCGGCGTTGGCCAGGATGCCCGCGTCGTGACCGGCGGCGGTGCCGAGTATCGGCGCCCCACCCAACGCCGTCTGCAACCGATCCCTCAGCGCCGGCTCGAACAGTGTCTCTTCGGTCCACGATTCTTCGGTGACGGTGCCGTGGAAGCTCCGGGCAGCCTCGCTCACCTCGGCCACGATGTCTCGCACCTGCTCAGCCGAAGCACCCCGTGCGTCGAGCCATCCGGTCACGAGTGATGGGATCGCGTTGACGCCGTTCGGCTCGACCATGACCTTGCCGCAGGTCGCGACCGCCCCGTGCCGCACCGCCGCCGCCCGAGCCGCCAGCACAACTGAGGCATAGCCGAGCATTGCGTCCTGACGATCTTCGATCAGGGTCGTCCCGGCGTGGTTCGCCTCGCCGGGAAGCTCGATTCGCCACCGCCCATGGGGCCAGATGGCCGAGGCAACCCCGACCGGTGCGTCTGAGTTGACCAGAGCTTTGCCCTGCTCCACGTGGAGTTCGACGAACTGATCGATCCGACGCAGCGCCTCATCGTCTCGTCCGGCCCGCGAGGGATCCAGACCAGCCCAGGCCATCGCTTCGGCCAGCGTCATGCCGTCGACATCGGTCAGGACGCGGGCCCGGTCCCCGTCCAAGGCGCCGGTGATCAGACGCGAACCGGCGCAGGCGATTCCGAATCGGGCGCCTTCCTCGTCGGCGAAGTTGACCACACCGATGGGCTTGGTTGCGGTGAAGCCTCGATCGCTCAGCACATCGAGGGCGGCGAAAGCCGAGGCGATCCCCAGCGGACCGTCGAAGCCACCGCCTTCGGGCACCGAGTCCAGGTGGCTTCCGACAACCAGACCGGGTTGGGCGTCCGGATCGCTCGACCAGGCCCACTGGTTGCCGGCGCGGTCGAGGACGACCTCCAGACCACGCGCCTCAGCCTCGGCCGAGAACCAGTCGCGCAACTCCAGATCCGGTTCGGTCCAGCAAAAGCGCCGATACCCGCCACTGGAGCTCCGCCCGATCGGTTCGAGCGTCGCCCACAGTGAATCGAAGGTATTCACGGTCACGATTCCCGCATCGGGATGCGGACGTCGCGCTCCTCGGCCACTTGATCGGCCAGGTCATAACCGGCGTCCACATGCCGAATGACCCCCATACCGGGATCGTTGGTCAGGACGCGCTCGATCTTCTGCGCCGCCAGTTCGGTTCCATCGGCGACCGTGACCTGGCCGGCGTGCAGGGATCGGCCGATGCCGACGCCACCGCCATGATGGATCGAGACCCAGGTCGCCCCTGAGGCCACGTTCACCATGGCGTTGAGCAACGGCCAGTCCGCGATTGCGTCCGAGCCGTCGGCCATGGATTCCGTTTCGCGGTAGGGCGATGCGACCGATCCGCAGTCCAGGTGATCGCGACCGATCACGATCGGAGCCGACACCTCGCCACGGGCGACCAGGTCATTGAACACTGCGCCGGCCTTGTCCCGCTCGCCGTAACCGAGCCAGCAGATCCGCGCCGGCAGGCCTTGGAAAGCCACCTTCTCCCCCGCCGCCTTGATCCATCGATGCAGGTGATCGTTGTCAGGGAACAGATCGAGAATGGCCTTGTCCGTACGGTGGATATCGGCCGGATCTCCCGACAGGGCGGCCCACCGGAACGGGCCTTTGCCCTCGCAAAACAGTGGCCGGATGTAGGCCGGCACAAAGCCCGGGAAGGCGAACGCACGGTCATATCCGCCGTGGCGCGCTTCGTCCCGGATCGAATTGCCGTAGTCGAAAACCTCCGCGCCGTTGTCCTGGAACTCGACCATGGCCTGGACGTGCTTGGCCATCGAGGCCCGGGCCCGTTCGGTGAACTCCTCCGGCTTGGCTTCGGCGTAGTCATGCCAATCGTCGGGATCGATGCCTTCGGGCAGGTAGGACAGCGGATCGTGAGCTGAGGTCTGATCGGTGACGATGTCGATCTCGACACCTCGACGAAGGAGCTCGGGCAGCACCGTCGCGCAGTTGCCGGTAAGGCCGACCGACACGGCCCGCTTGTCGCGTTTCGCCGCCGTCACCCGAGCGATCGCGTCGTCGAGGTCGTCGGCCAGCTCGTCGAGATAACGGTGCTCGACTCGACGTTGCAGCCGGGTCTGGTCAACGTCGACGATGAGGCACACGCCGCCGTTGAGGGTCACCGCCAGCGGTTGGGCACCGCCCATTCCGCCGCAGCCCCCGGTGAGCGTGATGGTTCCGGCCAGTGTGCCGTTGAAGCGCTTGGCGGCCACCGCAGCGAAGGTCTCGTAGGTGCCCTGCAGGATGCCCTGAGTACCGATATAGATCCAGGATCCGGCGGTCATCTGGCCGTACATGGTGAGACCGAGCTTCTCCAGCCGCCGGAATTCCGGCCAGGTGGCCCAATCGCCGACCAGGTTGGAGTTGGCGATGAGCACCCGCGGGGCCCATTCGTGGGTCTGCATGACGCCGACCGGCTTACCCGACTGCACGAGCAGCGTCTCGTCGAGCTTGAGGGTGGTCAAGGTGCGGATGATGGCGTCGTAAGCCGGCCACGATCGGGCCGCTCGACCGGTTCCGCCATATACGACCAGGTCATCCGGGCGCTCGGCGTTGTCGGGATCGAGGTTATTCATCAGCATCCGCATCGGAGCCTCGGTCTGCCAGCTCTGCGCGGTGAGGGTGGTTCCGCGAGGTGCCCGTACGGGGCGCGCGCCGTCCATGTCGTCCTTGCTTTCTTCGATCGTCGTTGATCGTGGGCTGGGTGGAACAAGCACTCGAGTGGGTTGCGCGGAAAGCAACTCCGCGCAACGCACTCCAGCGTCGTACTACTGAGTCTTGGCCAGGTCGGCGATCGACTTCAGGCCGTACTTGTCCGCGGTGGCCTTGGTGACGACGATGGCGTCACTGTCCTGAGCGGCCGACTTGTCGAGCACAGTCAGGTTCGAAGGCACCGCGCTCTGCAGAGCGGTGTAGACGTCATCCGGACTGGTGGCCGTGGCCTTCGGGTCCAGATACTGCAGGATCGTGCCGCTGTACTCGGGGATCAGGTCGATCGATCCGTCCTTCAAGCCGGGGATGTACTTCTCACGGCTGCCGATGTTCAGCTTCGTCGAGATCGAGGCACCCTGAGCCTTCAACGCCTCGGCGTAGATCTCGGCCAGGATCACGCTCTCCGGGAAGTTCGCCGAACCGACGGTCAGCTTCACGCCGCTGGCCTCGGTGCCGGTCGTGTTCAGACCCTGATCGACCAGCCATTGCTTGGCTACCGCGTCCGGGTCCTTCTTGTCGTTCTGAACCTTGGTCAGCAGCTCACCGAGACCATCGGTGGTGAGCTTGGCCGAGACACCGTTGAGGATCTTCTTTACTCCGTCGGTGGCCTTGGCCTTGTTGATCAACGGCAGCACGTTCTGGGCGGCGAAGTTACTCTTCGGGTCGTCGAGGATCACAAAGTTGTTGGCCGCGATCGCGGGGTCGGTGGTGAACAGGTCGGCCGCGTCGACCTGACCGTTCTTCAGCGCGCCGACGGTGACGGGCCCACCGGTGTCGAGCACCTTGTAACCGGAAAAGACCACGCCATAGTTCTTTTCCAGACCAGGCACCCCGTCGACTCGGGTCTTGAACTCCGGCGGACCACCGAGCAGCAGCTTGCTGGCTATGGTCGCGCCACCACCACTGCTGGCGCTCGTGCTGGTCGTGCCGCCGGTGGAACCGGCGACGGTCTTGGAACTGTCACTGCCACACGCGGCCAGGGCGAACGAGGCCGCGACTACCGCAGCTCCAAAGGCCAGGAATTTGCCAGACATGCTTCTCCTTCAGAAAGTAAGTGATCAAGTATCGATATTCGTATTGGTCAGACCGTCGCTACCTCCGCTTGCACGACATCGGCTGTTATAGGTCCAGCAGCCGCCACTACCTTCTTGGAGAATCGCCCGGAGATACCGGGTGAAACGACATAGCGTTGGACGAGGCCGAGCAGCAGGTCGGCCACCAGGGCCAGCGCCGCGACGAGCACGCCGCCGCCGATCATCTGGGGAAAATCCTGCTGCGCCAGTCCGTCGTAGATGAATCGGCCCAGCCCGTTGAGCGGGACGTAGGAGGCGATCGTCGCCGTCGCGATCACCTGCAGCGTGGCGCTGCGGAAGCCGGAGAAGATCAGCGGCAGGCTGCAGGGCAATTCGACTTTGCGCAGGACCTCCGAGCCGGTCATGCCCATCCCGACCGCGGCGTCTCGCACCGCTGGCTCGACATTCTGCACGCCCGCCACGGTATTGGACAAAATCGGCGGAATCGCCAGCAGAATAAGAACAATCTCGGTTGGGATCAGATAGCCGGTGTCGGTCCGACCGGTGAAATGCGGAGAGATCAGTACAACCAGCAACACGAGTACGCCGACCGTGGGCAGCGCTCGGACGGCGTTGGCCAGGGTGACCAGCCAGGTGCCCTTACGGGTATGGCCGAGGAGCAGTCCGATCGGCAAGGCGATCACGACCGCGATCGCCAGGGCAATCGCGCAATACCGGATGTGCGCCTCGAGCTGACTCGGGATACCGGTCATGAGCCGGGTATCGCGCCAGTGGGCCGGATCGTTCAGCCAGGTGATGACGTTGCCGATCACCGTCCGATCACCACCCTTCGCCACGGGGTCAGCATTCGGGTGCCGAGCACGATGATCAGGTCGAAGACCAGGGCCAGTAACACGCAAAGCACGATGCCGAGCACGATCGGCGGATAGTAAGGGCCGGTTGTCGAGAGGTTCTTGCCCTCATCGAAGAGCCGGCCGAGGTTGTCCTGCCCGATCGTCCCGGCCACGGCGACCAGACTGACGTTGGATACCGTGGCCACCCGCAGGCCGGCCGCCACCACCGGGACCGCGATCGGTAGCTCGACGCTGATCAGGCGACGCAAACGACCGAAACCCATCGCGGTCGCGGCCTGGGCGACGTCCTCGGGGACGGCGGCCAGTCCGTCGGCCACGACCCGAACCAGCAACGCCACCGAGTACACGGTCAGGGCGATCGGAACCTGCTTGGGGTCCAGCGCCTTCAGCCCGAACACCGGTGGCACCAGGACGAAGAGAGCGATCGAGGGGATGGTGTAGAGCAATCCCATCACTGACACCATCGGCGGGTACACCCAGCGATAGCGACGAGCCAGGTAACCGAGCGGCAAGGCGATGATCAGACCCGCCACCACCGGAATCAACGACAGGTACACGTGATCCCAGAGCCAGGCCAGGTCCTGGTGGCGGTGGTCCATGAAGTAGCCCCAGAAGTAGAACGGGCTACTCGACGAGCTGTCGGCGACGATTCGGTCGATCATGTGCGCACCTGCTCACGTCCCTCGATCAACTCGAGGACTTGAGAAGCCGTGACCGAGCCGACGAGCCGGCCATCACCGTCCACGACCACCCCGCGACCGGTCGGGGAAGACAGCGCCGCGTCCAGGGCTGAACGCAGCGATCCACCCTGGCGGGCCAGCGTTCCACCGCGATGCAGGATGGCATCGGTGACCGTGCTGCTGCCCGCGGGAATCGAGTCCAACCTGAGCCACCCTTGGGGCTCGGCCTGATCGTCGACGACGAGCAGCCAGCCGTCGCTGGATCCAGACGGGATGTCGGCACCCAGTCGAACGGTTTCTTCATCACGGGTGCTGAGCGTGCCGGCGGTGCTGAAGCCAAGGGCGCGGTAGCCGCGGTCGCGGCCGACGAAGCCGGCGACGAACGCGTCCACCGGCTCGTTGAGCAGCTCGGCCGGCGAGGCCAGTTGAGCCAGATGGCCGCCGACGCGCAGCACAGCAACTTGGTCGCCGAGCTTGATGGCCTCGTCGATGTCGTGGGTGACGAACACGATCGTTTTGCCGAGCTCGCTCTGCAGCCGCAGGAACTCCTCCTGCAGCTGGTCGCGAACCACCGGGTCAACCGCTGAGAACGGCTCATCCATCAGCATCACGGGCGGGTCGGCGGCCAGGGCCCGAGCGACCCCGACGCGTTGCTGCTGCCCGCCGGACAGCTGGACCGGGTAGCGCTTGGCGAAATGAGTCGGTAGTCCTACCCGTTCCATCAGTTCCAGGGCGCGGGACCGGGCCTTCTTCTTGTCCCAGCCGAGCAGGTAGGGAACGGTCGCGATGTTGTCCAGGATCGTGCGGTGCGGAAACAGCCCCGCGTGCTGAATGACATAGCCGATCTGTCGCCTGAGTTCGGTGGCCGGCAGCTGGCTGGTGTCCTTGTCGTCGAGCCAGATCGTCCCCGCGGTGGGATCAATCATGCGATTGATCATGCGCAGCGAGGTCGTCTTGCCGCAGCCTGACGGTCCGACGAAGACCGTGATCTTGCCGGACGGTGCCTCCAGGCTGAGCGAATCGACGGCGACCGTGCCGTCCGGGTAGGTCTTGGTAACCGAATCGAACCGGATCACCCGGTCTCACCTCCATCGTGCGTCGGATCGCTGGTTGTATTGCCGGTTGGTTTCCGGCTGGGCTCGCGGGTGGTTCGGAACTTCTCGGCCAGGGCCTGGGCCTCGGCACGCACGATCCGGCCGAACTGGTGGGCTCGGTCGAAGTCGATACGGTACGTCGGGCCTACGACACTGAGCGCCCCGATGACACCGCCGGTCCAGTAGATCGGCGCGGCAATGGCCGACACATCCGGCTCGACCGTCGACCGCACGATCACGTAGCCCTCCGCTGGCACCTGGTCACGCAACGCTGCCCCCACCGCTGTTCCGTCCATCGGCACGGTGCGGCCGACCCAACTGGTATGCCTAACCGAGTAGCTGCCTTCGACCATTCCCACATACAGGGCCCGATTGTCCGCACCAGGAATACCGAGATAGGACGTCTCCGACGTCGCGCTGACGATCCGGTGCAGGGCAGGCTGGGCCGCTTTGACGAGTTCCTGGCGGCCGAGGGCCGTCGCGCCGATCTGGATGATGCGCGGGCCGGCGTGATACATCCCCTCCAAATCTCGCCGGACGAAACCGACCCCTTCCATGGTTCGCAACAGCCGAAGGGCGGTGCTCGGGGCCAGGTGCGCGCTGCGAGCGGCGTCGGACAGGCTGATCCGGCCCTCATCGCACACCGAGGCCAGCAGGTCCAGCGCCCGTTCGACGGTGCGGGTGGAGGGGCCGATGGCCGGAGGCACTTCCAGCGTCGAACCGGATCGCATCACCGCCACGGCCGCTCCTTTCCTTGCTAGCCGATATGGATTAAAGACTATTGCTGATAGATGGAAGGTGCTTGCCGATGAATGAAAGACTGGCACACTGTGGCACATCGAGGAAGGTTCTGAAACCAAATCGCCGCGAATAATTAACACTGTGACTACCTGCCAACAGCTCGTCACCAGGCGATAAGGGATGGACGATTGGGAGACAGCGTGCTGCTAGTCGACGGAAGGTCTCTGACCGGCGCGAAGATCGCCGAGGCCGCCGAATCGCGCGAATCGGTCCAGCTAAGCCCGGAGGGCCGGCAGCAGGCCGAGGCGTCCTACCGCTTCGGGGCCGACGTCGTGACCCGGCGGGAGGTTTACGGCCGAAGCACTGGCGTCGGCGCCAACCGGACGATCAGTTTGCGTGCCGGCAGCGATTGGGCCGTCGCACTGCTACGAAGCCACGCCACCTCAGCCGGAGCAGTGCGCTCGGCGATCAGGATCCGCGCCATGCTCATCGTCCGGCTCAACCAGCTGGCCGCCGGTGGCTCGGGCGTGGATCCGGCGATCCTGGACGCCCTCGCCGACATGATCAATCGCCAGGCGCTGCCCGCCATCCGCGAAAACGCCGGCATCGGAACCGGAGACCTCAGCGCGCTGGCCACGACCGCCCTGGCCCTGATGGGCGAGGCAGTCACATCGGAGCCGCTGGCCGCCTTCGTGCGTTTCAGCGCCAACGACGCCCTGCCGTTCATGAGCAGCAACGCGGCCAGCCTGGCCGACGCCGCGCTGGCCGCCGCCGACCTTCGTCGCCTGACCGAGGCCGGCCTGGTGGTGGCCGGTCTGAGCTTCACCGCCCTGCGCGGAAACCCCGAAGCCTTCTCGGCCGCGGTCGACCGCGTCACTCCATTCGCCGGGACCCGAAAGGTCAACGCCGTGCTACGAGCGCTGGTCGGCACCGGCGGTGACCAGCCGGCCCGAATTCAAGATCCGTACGGGCTGCGAGCGCTACCCCAGGCGGGCGGCGCGCTGCTGGATGCCCTGGACGCACTCGACGCGACCATTACGGCCATGCTCAATGCGCCGTCGGAGAATCCGGTGTTGCTGGCGGGTGTCGAGGGGACCCTCGATCCGGACGCCGGATTGGCTCATCACGGCGGATTCCACGCGGTACATCTGCAGCTCGCCCTCGACCATGCCGTGATCGCGGTGGCTCAGACCGCTCAGCTGGTGCTGGCCCGTCTCGCCAGCCTGATCGAACCGACCCTAACCGGATTGCCGGCCTTTCTCGGCGATGGTTCGCCCGGAGCATCCGGAGTGATGATCGTCGAGTACGTCGCCGCGTCCAGCCTGGGTGACCTCCGCGCGGCGGCAACCCCGGCCGGCATCCAGAGCGTGACGCTGTCGCGCGGTGTGGAGGAGTCCGCCAGCTTCGCTTCGCTGGCTGCCCGGCAGGCGTTGGCCGCGGTCGAGAGCTTCCGCATCCTGATCAGCTGCGAGCTGGTCGCGGCCGTGAGAGCCTTGCGAATGCGTGAAGACGCCGTTCTGAGCCCATCGATAGCGACCGCGTTCGCGCATTGCGAGCCATTGCCATCCGGATTCGCCGACCGCGATCTGAGCCCTGACCTCGAACTGGCGGCGAGCTTGCTATCCGAACTGGCACCGCACGGCCGCCTTCGCGCCGAGCGGGACGGGACCGCCGGATGAGCACCCTGATCACGAACATCGGTCAGCTCAGCGTCCAAGCCGAGGACCCGAGCACTCGAGTCCACGCCGAGATCGAGCGGGCCGCCCTGGTCATCGAGGGCCACGACATCGCCTGGATCGGTCCGGCGGCCGAGGCGCCGTCGGCGGACGACGTGGTGGATGTGGGTGGCCGGGCCGTGATCCCGGGATTCGTGGATTCCCACGCGCACTTGGTGTTTGCCGGTGACCGCGCGGCTGAGTTTGCCGCTCGGATGTCTGGACAGCCTTATGCCGCCGGCGGAATCCGGACCACGGTCGCGGCGACCCGGGCGGCCGGCGACGAGCAGCTGCGAGCGAATGTGGCTCGGTTGTCAGCCGAGATGCGCCGCGCCGGGATCACTACGTTCGAATGCAAATCCGGCTACGGCTTGGACGTCGCCACCGAGGAACGGGCGCTGCGGATCGCCGCCGAATTCACCCCCGAGACGACGTTCCTCGGGGCCCATGTCGTCCCACCCGACATCGATCGAGCGGACTATGTCGAGCTGGTCGGCACCCAGATGCTCGCCGCCGCTCTTCCGTACGCCAAATGGGTCGACGTGTTCTGCGACCAGGGGGCCTTCGACGAGGACGAGAGCCGCCGGGTGCTGCTTCCGGCGATCGCGGCCGGACTCACGGCCCGGTTGCACGCCAACCAGCTCGAGGCTGGGCCCGGGGTCCAACTGGCGGTCGAGCTCGAGGCCGCCAGCGCTGATCACTGCACTCATCTGACCGACGACGATGTGCAGGCACTCAGCGGTTCGAGGACCGTGGCCACGCTGCTTCCGCTGGCCGAATTCAGCACCCGCTCGCCGTACCCGAATGCGCGGCGGCTGCTGGACGCCGGGGTCCGGGTGGCGCTGGCCACGGATTGCAATCCGGGTTCGGCCTACTCGACCTCGATGCCGCTGGCGATTGCGCTGGGTGTGCGTGAGATGTATCTGACTCCGGCTGAGGCTTTGTTTGCCGCGACCGCGGGCGGGGCCGAGGCGTTGCGTCGCGACGACATCGGGTCACTGGCCGTGGGTCGCCGGGCCGATCTGGTCGTGTTGGAATCCGACAACTTCATCCACCTGGCCTATCGCCCTGGGGTGCCCTTGGTCGCACAGGTCTGGCAATCCGGGCGTCCCACGGTGTAGACCTGAGGCGGCGGGTGACGCAGATGGCGCGACTCCCGCCTTTGCCATGTAGTCCAGCTTGCGTATACGTGCGTATATTCCAGCTACCCACCGCTGCAAAGACGAGAAGAGGGTCCGCAGTGCTCCTGCGACAGACGCTGACGATCCTGATCACTCTGGCCACCGTGGCCATCGCCGGACGGCGAATCTTCTGGCTGGTCCGCCTCATTCGCTCCGGCGCGGCCGACACCAGCCGTCGAACCCAGATCGACAAGCGGGTTCGCGCCGACGCCGAGGAGGTCCTGGGTCAAAAGCGCCTGCTGCGCTGGTCGGTTCCCGGTCTGGCTCACTTCTTCACGTTCTGGGGATTCACGATCCTCAACCTGACCATCCTCGAGGCCTACGGCGCCCTGCTGATCGACCGTGACTTCCACATTCCGCTGATCGGACGGTGGCGGGCCCTGGGCTTCGTCGAGGATTTCTTCGCCATCGCGGTGCTGATCGCGCTCGGTGTCTTCGCCATCCTTCGACTGCGCAACGCACCGGAGCGCAAGCAGCGAGCTTCGCGGTTCTACGGTTCACACACCGGACCGGCCTGGGTCATCCTCGGCATGATCACGCTGGTCATTCTCACGCTGCTGGGCCTGCGCGGCGCCCAGATGAATGCCGATGAATTTCCGTTCGGGCACTCCAAGTGGACGTTCGCGTCCTACGGCGTAGCGAGGCTATTCGGTGACGGCGACTACAACCGCGGCCTGTCCACCTTCTTCCTGATCGCGCAGGTCGTTGTGGTGATGGCCTTCCTGGTCATCGTCACCTACTCCAAGCACCTACATATCGCGACCGCTCCGATCAATATCGCGTTCAAACGGCTGCCGGACGGGCTCGGCCCGCTGCTGCCGGTCACCGACCCGACCGGCACGCCCATCGACTTCATGAACGCCGAGAACCTGTCCGAGGACACCGTGTTCGGCAAGGGAAAGATCGAGGACTTCACCTGGAAGAACTACCTCGACTTCTCGACCTGCACCGAGTGCGGACGGTGCCAGTCGCAGTGCCCGGCGTGGAACACCGGCAAACCACTGTCGCCCAAGCTCGTCATCATGGACCTGCGCGATCACCTATTCGCCAAGGCTCCCTATCTCATCGGTGGAAAGGCCGTTCCGGCCGATTTCTCGACCCCGGCCTTCGAAGGTGGCGAGCATGGTCATCACGTCCCCGAGGCCGGCTTTCCGCGAGTCGAGGGCAGCAACGACCTGCAGGCCAGCCGCCCGCTGATCGGCGACGCCGCCTCCTACGGGGTCATCGACCCCGACGTCCTCTGGTCCTGCACCACCTGCGGGGCGTGTGTCGAACAGTGCCCTGTCGACATCGAACACATCGACCACATCGTCGACATGCGTCGCTACCAGGTCCTGATCGAGTCGTCCTTCCCGTCCGAAGCCGGCACCATGCTTCGCAACCTGGAGAACAAGGGCAACCCGTGGGGCCTGCCCGAGCGCGCACGCGAGGAATGGACCGACGGCCTCGGCTTTGACATTCGTCGCGTGTCACCGGGCGAGCAGCTGCCGGCTGACGTCGAATACCTCTATTGGGTCGGCTGCGCGGGCTCGTTGGAGGACCGTTCGAAGAAGGTCTCCCGAGCGTTCGCTGAACTGCTGAACGTGGCCGGGGTGGAGTTCGCCATTCTCGGGGCGGCAGAAACGTGCACCGGAGATTCGGCCCGTCGGCTCGGTAACGAGTTCGTGTTTCAGATGCTGGCCATGCAGAACGTCGAGACCCTGAACTCGATCGAGCGTTCGCACCCGTTGAAGATCGTGGCGACCTGCCCGCACTGCTTCAACACGATCGCCAACGAATACCCGCAACTGGGCGGTCACTACGAGGTCATCCACCACACCCAACTGCTGGCCAAGCTCGTAGCTGAGGGGCGACTGACGCCGGTCGAACCGGTCGACAAGAACGTGACCTACCACGACCCGTGCTACCTGGGACGCCATAACAAGGTGTACACGCCGCCGCGCGATGTCCTGGGCGCGATTCCGGCCCTGAAGTCGCAGGAAATGCACCGTTGCAAGGACCGCGGGTTCTGTTGCGGGGCGGGTGGAGCCCGCTTCTGGATGGAAGAGAAGATCGGCAAGCGGATCAATATGGAGCGCACCGATGAAGCCATCGGTCTGGATCCGGATGTGATCTCGACGGCCTGCCCCTTCTGCATGGTGATGCTGTCGGACGCGGTGACCGCCAAGAAGGCCGACGGCTCGGCCAAGGATCACGTACAGGTCCTGGACGTCGCCCAGCTCTTGCAGCAATCCTTGACCCAACCGGTCGCTAGCGCCGAGACCGAATAGCGCTCGTCAGCCCTCTGGCGCGCCCGGCCATGGGGCCTCCGCCGGGGATGGTGCGCGATTCGGCACCGGCCACCGCCAGGAAGGGTGCGCGATTCCGCACGTTTCTCCGGCCAACCAAGGCCTAGCGTCGAGAAGCCCGTTCCCGTGCGTTCGAAAGGGACCCGATGCCCCAGTCAACCGACGATGCTGTGAACGACACGGCCGTGCCCGACCAGCGTGACACCCCAGACTTGCCCCCGGAACACGTGGCCGAGGTCGTCGAAGAACCTGCGCCTGAAGCCAACGTGGACGAAGGACCGGCAACGCCCGCACGGGCCTGGCACCGACAGGCCGGCGAAGGTCGGGTCGAGATCAGGGTGACGACTCTCGGCGACTACGACTCGCACGAGATCGCCGAGTTCTGTCGGGCAATCGAAGACGACCCGCGCCGACTGCGCCAGCATCTGGAGATGTACGCCAACCACGTTCTGGTAGACCTACGAGCGGCGCATTTCAACGACGGATCCGCCACCCAATTGGTGATCGACTACATCACCGCGAACGACTGACGCGGGCGGTCGGCAGAACTCAGGCCGACCGGGACGGACGAAGCGGCGGGATCACCAACTCGCCCGTGTCGACCACCTCGAGGGCAACCTCCACCAGCTTGCGATGCGAATGCTGGCTCACCATGCGCAAGATGTTGAACGCCTCATCCCGGCTCACCAGGTACCGGTTCATGACGATCCCCATAGCCACCCCGATATCGCGATTGGACGACAAGGCTCGTTCGAGGTGCTCGATCTTTTCGTCCTGCGCGGCGCCGCTGATGGCAAAGCTGGCCTGAGTGGCCAGCACGAGACCGGTGGTCTCGTCCGAATCGTCGAAGGCGTGCGGCTTCGTTGCGTAGATGTTGAGCGCGGCGACCTGGTCGTCGTCCTCGAAGAACAATCGGTAGGAAAGCATGCTGAGAACGCCGGTCTCCTCGGCGGCACGTCGACCGAACTCGGGCCAGCGGGCGTCACAGCGTAGGTCGTCGCTGTGAAAGTTCTTGTCCGCCAACGCCGCATCCACGCAGGGTCCACTCACCAGTTCGTACTGAATGGAGTCCACCCGAAGCGGCAAGTCGCTCGTGGCGCACACCGTCTGGAAATGGCGATGCCGTCCCTGCGTTATCGACGCCGCGTCGGCCCGCTCGATCGTCTGGACGGCGGCGCTAGTGATCGCGGCCAGCGCCTCGTCCACATTGGCCGGATTGCCGATTGCAAGCCCTAATTCGGCGAAAAGGTTCGCTACCTGACGAAACTGTTGCATGCGATCCCCTTTCCCCGTAGCACCTGACACTAGACCTGTCCAGAGCCTATTGTGGGGTTTGGAGAGAATCGAGACCACTATGAGCAGTAAGGCGGCGGTGCTCTCGCAGCTCGCCCGGGCCCTGGGCTCGATCGACCGGGAACATTCCCTTCCGCTGCGGTTGTGCGAGGCGTCCGTCGAAATCCTCGACGCCGACGGGGGAGCCATCACGCTCGCCTACACCCGGACCGAACGGCTGACTTTGTGCGCGACCGACTCGCCGTCCACGATTTTGGAGGACCTGCAGGACGTTCTCGGCGAAGGCCCCGGCACGGACGCTTACAATTCCGGCGAAGCGACCATCGGAACGCTCGATGGTCACGACCCCGAACGCCGCTGGCTGCTGCTCACCGAGGCGGCTCGAACCGCTCTGGGATTCGAAGCCACCCTCTACGCCCTGCCGATCCGGCCCGAACAGGACGTACTCGGTGTCCTCACGCTGTATCAGGCCGATCGTCGACCGCTCGCCCGCGAAACCAGCGATGCCCTATTCCTGGCCGACGCCCTCGGCGCCGCCCTGTTGCGTGACCCGCATTCGCAGGCGGAGCTGGCCCCGCCTGGACCCTGGGCGACCCGAGCTCGCATTCACCAGGCGACCGGGATCGTGCTGGCTCAGCTCAAGATCGCTCCCGATGATGCGCTGGCTCTACTTCGAGCGCACGCCTTCGCCCACAGCACCAGCATGGACGCTATCGCCACCGAGATCATCGAACGTCGCCTAGACTTCACGCAGGCCGCCACGGATGGGACCGACTCCGCATGACCCGCCGAACTGCCGCTCAGGCGTTCTCCGAAGCAACGTCAGCCTTGACCCGGGCGCACGACGCGACCGACGTGCTGGCGCGCCTGCTGCGCGACTGCGCGGATGTGCTCGCGGCCGACGCAATCGGTCTGCTCGTCGCATCTCAGCATGAATTAGAACTGCTGAGTTCGACGTCGCATCAGGTGACCGAACTGGAAATGTTCCAGATCCAGACCAACAGCGGGCCCTGTGTCGATGTGATCCGCTCCGGCGAATCCCTGGTAGTGACTGACCCTCAGCAAATGATTCGTAGCTGGCCCGAAGTAGGTCCGGCGATAGCGTCCAGTGGCTACCGCTCCGTTATTGCGCATCCGCTGCGCTGGCATGGACGTGTTTTCGGCGCCATGAATATTTTCCGGACGACCGATCACCCATGTAACGACGAGGAATTTCAGCTCGGTCAAGCCTTTGCCGATATCGCGACCCTGGTGATCATCAGTACCCAAGACCTGTCTGACGAGCAGGTCACCGCCAAGATCTCTGACGCGCTGCGCGGGCGCACGATGATCGAACGGGCTAAAGGCGTGCTCGCATATACCGACAGCATCGATATGGCCGAGGCCTACCAAAAGTTGGTGAAGCTCGCGACGATGCAGTCCATCTCGCTGACCACCGCGGCCGAACGCGTAGTGGCTGACGCCCAGCAGCGTTAAACCGGAGTTATCTGCGCAATCGGTATTCGGTCAAGACCCCGAATAACGACCGAGAAGGATAACCGTGGCCCACCAGCCGAAAGATTCGCTTCGCCGCGATCAGTTCGTCGGCTTCGGGCCGACATCGAAAGCCGAGATCCGTGGCAACGATCGTCGCGGCGCTGAGCCACCGGCGGCGATGGACAAACACCTTGAGGTTCCAGACGAAACCTTCGGCTCTATTTCTCGCAGGCCATTCCGTCATGATCGCTGTCCAGACCGTAGGGATCGCTGCCGGTGACCCTGATCGGTCCAGTTACGTAACGCGGGCCGTTGCCTTTGCCACCGGCGCAGTCGACGTCTGGTCCTGGCGGGATGCACGGGTCGTAACCGGGCGTGCAGTTGGCTGATGCTGGCGGTGGATCCGCCGGCCCTGACGCCTGCGAGCTCGCCGCCGCGGCCGCCGCTCGTGATGCAGCTGCTTGTGACGCCGCCGCCCGTGATGCCGCGGCAACGCGAGAGGCAGCGGCGCGAGACACCGCTGCCTGCGATGCGGCTGACAGGGACGCGGCCGCTTGAGAGGCCGCCGCCGCGATGGCCTCGGCTGCGCTGCGCGAGTCCTCTGCGGTCACGCTGTCCGGTGACTGAGAAGACAACCCGGCCAGCGGTTGAATGCTATGCGCAGTGATCGGCGCATTCTCTGCGGTTGACTTGTGATGGCTGCCGCCGACGGCGATGCCGATGGCGAATAGGGCAACAAGTGCGGCAACTACTGCCGTGATCCCTTTATGGCGTATTACCCAAGCTGTCATGCATCCCCCGACTCACGCCAATTTTACCGCTACGTGCCGGAGGGCCACAATCGTCTACTTCTCCGCTGCTGTCAATACCGAGCAACGAACCGCCTTCGTTGGAGTGCCCGGCTCAGCTGCGGTGGATGGGGTTGTGTCGTGGTCGTTGTTCGGGGTCTATGTGTTTGGGTGGGGTCCAGTAGACGGTGTTGTTGTGGAGGTGGGCTTTCCACCCTTGTTTGGGGGCCTGTCCGTTGTGGTAGCCGCAGGTGATTGCGAGGTTGTTGAGGTCGGTGGGGCCGCCGTCGGCCCAGT
>Ga0268264_10000311_pt1 | contig 78071 bp, 62 predicted proteins | sample KBSSwiS32_FD_190357 | JGI IMG/M metagenome (GOLD analysis project Ga0268264, IMG submission 190357) | Switchgrass rhizosphere microbial communities from Kellogg Biological Station, Michigan, USA - KBS Switchgrass S3-2 (SPAdes) (version 2) | ecosystem: Host-associated > Plants > Roots >... | reverse complement strand
CGGAGGCGTCCATCTCGGCTGTGACGCTCAGCTGATTGAGCGCCCGGTCCCAATCACCGGTGACCATGAGCAGCTGCGCCAGAAAGGTGCGCAGCTTCGGATCCGCGGGGCGGCGGCGCACCTCGGCTTGCAACTCGGCAAGACAACCCTTCAGGTCGCCGGCACGAAATAACTCATCCGCAGTGCTCATAACTCACCCGCAAACGGTCGGTCGAGATGGCCGACGAGCTGCGCCGCAGCCCCAAGGTGCTGCGGCGCCTCGCGGCGGCGGGAGTCCGCCACCATCTAGACCTTCGTGTTCTCCGCGATATTCCAGCCGAAATCGTTGGATCCGGCCTTGCCGCCCTTCTCGTCCTGCTGCTGGTACTCCACCTTGATTTCGGCGAAGTTCAGCGAGACGTTCTCCGTGAGCCGATCCTCGCCACCGCTACCGCCGGTCGAATAGCTCGTCACCAGGATATTTTTGAGCGTGATCTTGATGTACTCGAGCGGATGCTCACCCGCCTTGCGCACCGTGAGGGTCCCCTTGGTGACATGCTTGCCGTTGGCGCAGTAGAGCATCAGGTTGGGCGTGGCGAGGTCGAGATACTTCGTGATGCTGATGTCCTGGAAGCTCGCCTTGCCCGCGCCGCCGCCGGTGCCCTGGTGAAAGGTACCGGTGTTGGATACTCCCCAGCTCCAGGCGAGGAGATCCATTGCATGCTTGCTCTTGAACGCCTTGTCGGAGGTCTCACCCTTGATACCCTCCAACTCGAGAAACATATCGACAGCCATACCCGCACTCCTGATTCGTTGAAAAATCGTTCTTGCTTACCTTGAACAGGCCACGTTCCCGTCAGCCCGGCCTCCCGTCTACCCTTGGCGCCCTGCGTTTACCCTTGCCGCTGTGACGGCAGTCTGGAAACGAGACTCATGGTGATGTTGACACCCTCCAGCTGATAGTGCGGCCGGAGGTGGAACTTCGCCGTGTAGTATCCGGGATTGCCCTCGACTTCCTCCACCTTCACTTCCGCTCCGGCGAGAGGTTTCTGGGCGCGGGCCGACTCACCCGCGTTCTCCGGATTCAGGATCACGTAGTTCATGATCCAGTCGGACAGGTAGCGCTCCATGTCCGCACGCTCTTTGAAAGAGCCGACCTTGTCGCGGACCATGCACTTCAGATAGTGCGCGAAGCGGCAACTCGCAAACAGATACGGCAGGCGTGCGGCCAGCCGCGCGTTCGCGCTCGCGTCGGGATCGTAGTACTCCTGCGGTTTTTGCACCGACTGTGCACCGATGAATGCCGCAGTATCGGTATTCTTCCGATGGATCAGCGGCATCAGCCCGCAACTGGCGAGCTCGGCTTCGCGCCGGTCGCTGATGGCGATCTCCGTCGGGCATTTCATGTCCACGCCGCCATCATCGCTGGGGAAAGTATGCACCGGCAGTCCCTCGACCGCGCCGCCGGACTCCACGCCGCGGATCGACGTGCACCAGCCGTACATCTTGAAGGAGCGATTGACGTTGACCGCCATGGCGTAAGCCGAGTTCGCCCAGGCGTACTTGTGCGAGTCGCCGTCGCCGGTCTCCTCCTCAAACTCGAACTCTTCTACCGGGTTCGTCTTGGCTCCATACGGGAGCCTTGCCAGGAACCGCGGCATCGCCAGACCCAGATACTTCGCATCGTCTGACTCGCGAAGCGAACGCCACGCGGCATAATCGGGGGCGCCGAAAATCTTCGCCAGGTCGCGCGGATTGGCGAGCTCCTGCCAGCTGTCCATGCCCATCAGGGTCGGGCCCGCCCCGGCGATGAAGGGAGCGTGGGCCGCTGCGGCGGTCTGGGCCATCTGGCCCAGCAGCTCTACATCACCCGGCGTGTGATCGAAATAATAGTCGCCGACCAACGCCCCGAAGGGCTCACCGCCGAGCTGCCCGTACTCCTCTTCATACAGCTTCTTGAAGAGCGGGCTCTGATCCCAGGCAGCGCCTTTGTACTTCTTCAGCGTTTTGCCGAGATCCTTCTTGGAAATGTTGAGCACGCGGATCTTCAGCATCTCGTCGGTCTCGGTGTTGTTGACGAGATAGTGCAGGCCGCGCCAGGCGCTCTCGAGCTGCTGAAAGCGCTCGTTATGCAGAATCAGGTTGATCTGGTCCGAGAGCTTTTTGTCGATCTCGGCAATGATTGCCTTGATCGTGCCGATCACGTCGTCGGAAACGACGGCGGTCTCGCGCAGGGCCTGCTCGGCCAGCGTCTGGACCGCCCGCTCGACTTCGGCGCGCGCCCGGTCGGTCTTCGGCTTGAATTCTCTCTGCAGCAGCGATGCGAACTGATCCGCTTCGGCGCCGGCCGCCGTGCCGGCGGCTTGTTGGGCTTCTTCGGCCATGACTTAACCCCCCGATTCTTCCGGTTTGGCCTTGGCGGCCAGCGATTTCAACAGCGCCGGGTCGTTCAGCGCCTTGGCGATGAGGTCCTCGGCGCCCGCCTTGCCATCCATGTAGGTGACCAGGTTCGAAAGTTGGCTGCGCGCCTCGAGCAGCTTGTTGAGCGCATCCACTTTGCGAGCTACGGCGGCTGGTGAGAAGTCCTCCATGCTCTCGAAAGTGATATCGACGCTGAGATTCCCCTCGCCGGTGAGCGTATTGGGCACGCTGAAGGCGAGACGCGGTTTCATCGATTTCATGCGCTCATCGAAGTTGTCCACGTCGACGGCGAGAAACTTCCGCTCATCCACCGAGGGCAGCGGCTCCTTGGAGTCGCCGGACAGATCCGACATCACCCCCATCACGAACGGGATCTGGACCTTCTTCTGCGCCCCATACAGCTCCACGTCGTACTCGATCTGCACGCGCGGGGCGCGATTGCGGCCGATGAATTTCTGACTGCTCGCCTTTGCCACGGTGAAGCCTCCTTAAACTGCGCTTCTTCGGTCTGATTGCCGGACTCACTGACTGTCCTCGCCCTTGATGCCACCGAGCTGCCTCACCTGGGTCAGGCTCTCGGGTGCGATGTCCTCCAGCACTTCCAGGAAGCTCTTGGAAACCAAACGCTTGGCGCGATCCAACAACAACGGGACGGGGCTCGAGGGCTCATTCTTGCGGAAAAAAGCCGCAATTGCATCTATCGCGCGAATCGCGTCCTGACGGGAGGCGATTTCACCAACCAACACGCTGCCTGCGGCAGGAGCCGATCCCGCCGAGTTGGATGCCGATGCCGGCGTGGGCAGATTCGCGGCGGTGCGCGTCGCGAGATGCTCGGTGAGGAGGCTTTGGATGCGCGCCAGCGGCCTGGCCAAGGGGTCGAAATCGGGCGCCGACTGAAAACCGGCGCGTTGCTGCATGGCCCCGGCGACGTTCATGAGCGCGGCGCTGGCGGCGGTAACGGCCTGGGCCAGAGATGACAACTCCTCCACGGTCGCGGCCGCCAGGGTAGCCTCGATCTGCGCGGAGCTCGGCACCTCCTGGTCGGCTTCCGTGGGACTGAGCTGGCCACTCGCGAGCTCGAGGTCGCGCAGACTGAAGGATCCCAGCTGACGATGCGCGGCAATGGGCGCACGCCGCAGCGGATCGATCACCGCCATGCGGTCGGCGAAGCAGCTGAGCGCGTTCTTTCGCAGGACCGCGTCCTCGTCCACGCGCGGGAAAGCGAGCTCCCACCGCTCGGTAAGCCAGCGTTCGGCCACCGGGAGGAGAGCGCAAAATGATTTCAGCCCATCCACACGCAAGGTCGCGGTCGCCAGGTGCGCGAGCAGCCGTAAATCGTGGCTCTTGGCCAGCGCCTCCGCGGCCTGGTCGCGGATCTGGCGCCAGTCGATGTCAGGCCGCAATGGCGTATCGTTGCCAAAGACCCTGAACGCATCGAAGCTTGCCAGCAGCTGCGTGTCTTCCAGGTCGATCCCACACGGCGCGTCCGGGGAAATCGGCTCGAGCAGGAGCGCATTATCCATGACGTGCAGACGCAGCAGAGTTGTAAGGCATTGATCGCGCGCCCATTACCATCCCTCGCAGGCTCATCCCGCGCCCCCGTGACGATTGTAGCAAGACGTCCCGGCTGGCGCTTGGGAGGTACGCAGATCGGCGCAGGAGGCCGCACGATAGCGCTCGTTCTCTGGTTGACTGTTGCTGTGGTCGCAGCCTCGGCGACGGGCTGTGCCGATTCGGGCGCGCGAGTTGCCAGTCTCGCTCGTAACTCGGGTTTCCAGGAGGACCTGGTTATCGGATCTACGTTTCGCCATCGCGTTTACCGTAACGAAGCCCGCGTCAGCGCATCCGGTGTACTCCATGTCTATATCGAAGGCGATGGCCACCCGTTTCTGACGCGGACCCTGATTGCTTCGGACCCGACGCCCCGCGATCCCCTGATGTTGCGGTTGATGGGTCTCGATCCTGACCCCAGTGTCTATCTAGGCCGGCCCTGCTACTTCGGACAGGCGCGCGAGCGGGGGTGCGGCCCGGCCTATTGGACTATCCGGCGGTTTGCGCCGGAGGTCGTGGATAGCCTGGCGGCCGCCCTGCGCTCGGAAGCCGCCCGATCGGGGGCATCGAGCATCGAGCTGTATGGCCACAGTGGGGGCGGCGCACTCGCCGTGCTGCTGGCGGCCCGGATCCCCTCGGTTACCCGCGTAATCACCATAGGTGCCACACTGGATACGACGGCCTGGTGTTCGCTACACGGATACACTCCGTTGTTAGGTTCGTTGAATCCCGTGGACATGGACTTGCATTCCGGGCGCGTCCGGCTGCTGCACCTGGTCGGTAGCGAAGATACAAACACGCCCCCCGCCCTCGTCGAGTCCGCTTCCTCCAGGATCGGAGCGCTCGGATCAGTGCGCATCGTCCCGGGATACAGTCACAACTGCTGCTGGCAGAAGATCTGGAATGGGGTGCTGAGCGACCGCCACCACGTTGACATAACGGGCGGCAGGTGACATAGATGCCACAACTAGAAGACGGGGAGTATCTGCTTCGGCTCTCACCTGTTTCGGGCATTTTCGACCGCACTCGTCTCGCCGCGCTCGTGTGGGAGCATTGCGGCCGGGAGAGGACGAGAGGTCTTATGGTCGACATGTGCATCAGGGTCGGGCAAGCGGCCGTGGCAGCATGCACGGCGGTTCTCCTCGCGGCTTGTACCGGTGGTGTTCAAGGCGATGGATCGAACAACACGATGCCGGCCCCTCAGTACACGATAGGGGGTACGGTCTCCGGTCTCGGCGGCTCAGGCCTGGTGCTTGCCATCAACACCGGAGAGACTCTGAGCCTCGGAGGGAATGGATCCTTCACATTCAAGACGACGTTTCCCTCCGGTAGTCCGTATTACGTCCTGGTGCTCTCGCAGCCGAGCACTCCGACCCAGACATGCCTCGCCACGAAGGGTGCGGGTACGGTCGAGAGCAACAGCGTTACGTCAATCGCAGTCGTTTGCCAGGATAAGGTCACAGCGACCGATGCCGTCGGCGGAACGATCGTCGGACTCACAGGCTCGGGGCTGGTCTTACAAAACAATGGGGTCGACACTCTCACGGTGTCGTCGAACGGCTCCTTCGTATTCCCGACCGCCTTGCCAAGCGGGTCGCAATACAACATTTCAATAGTGAATCCGCCGATCAATCCCTACCAGGACTGCGAAGTCCTGAACGGCAAGGGCCTCACTGGGGACAGTGACATCGCCAGTATCGGAATCATCTGCACGGTCAACAACAGCCCGCCTCACACGATCGGCGGCACGGTGTCGGGAGTTTCGGGCACGCTGGTTCTTCAGGACAACGGCCGCGACGATCTGACAATTACCGCCGCTGGGGAATTCAAATTCCCACTGGCGATCCCGAGCGGCAGCTCGTACGAAGTGACGACGAAGTCGGCGGCTGGCGTACAGAGCCAGGCATGTACCTTCACGAACGCGACCGGCACCGTCGGCAATAGCGACATCAACAACGTCGTCATCGCATGCGCGGCAAACGTTTCTCTCGAGGCATCGGTGTCCGGGCTGGCTGGGACAGGACTCGTCCTGCAGAACACCAGCAATGGGGACAATCTGACTGTAGCCGCAAACGGCACATCAGCCTTTCCTACCGGACTAGCCTCTGGGCAGGCGTATAACGTCACGATCGCCGCCCAGCCGACCAACCCCTGGCAAACCTGTGTGGTTGCCAATGGCGCCGGGCCGGCATCGACCGGGTCGGGCGTGACCGTTACCTGTACTACCAATACGTACAGCGTGAGCGGCGTCATCAACGGGCTTCCCGACCCCGATTCGGGTGCGAATATCGATCTCGTTCTCCAGGACAATCTCGGTGAGACCGTCACTATCCATCCGACTGACGAGAGCCCGTTCCCTTTTACCTTCACAACGCCAATGCCGAGCGGCTCGACATACTCGATCACCGTCCAGGCACAACCGGGAGTCGACACTTCGAACGGCACGGCTGGAGTCGTTCAGACCAGTACCGTCTGCATCGTCTCCGCAAACACCGGGACCATCACGAATGCCAACACCAGTGTAGTGATCAACTGTGTACGGCCCCTGGGCTTCGCCTACGTCACCAACAGTGGCGACAACACGATTTCCCCCTACATCATCGATAGTGACACCGGCGCGCTCCTGCCCTCGGGGCAGCCTGTGAGTGCGGGCACCGGGCCCTCCTCGGCCACGGTGAGCGGGAACAGCCTCCTGTATGTTTCGAACAGCGGCTCGGGCGACGTCTCCGGCTACGCAATCGATCCCAACACCGGCAGCCTCACCCCCTTATCCGGTAGTCCCTTTACGCCCGGATGGAGTGCCGTGACGTCGATTGCCGCGTACAACGCAGACGCCGGCACTGGATTGTATGCGACCCATCCCGGATCCCAGGTCCCTGGGTCGATCTCTGCCATCACGCTCGGCAGCTCCGGCACTTCGTTTACCAACATCGCCGGCAGCCCGTTTGCCACGCAATTCGGTGCGACGGCCGGACTGTTCTTCGATGGCGGGGACTACCCGACGGACTACAAGTACTATCTCGAGACTGACTCCGCGAGCAACACGGTCTCGGTGTACCTGGTCAATAGCTCCACGGGAGCACTCGCGCCGGTGACGAACAGCCCGTTCGCGGCGGGCGCCGGACCCCACTCCGTTGCAGGCATCCGGATCTTCGTATCGCAGTTCGAGTCCAATTTCGACCACGTGTATGTCGCCAACTCCGGCGATGGCACGATCTCCGTCTACGGCATGGACACTCAGTCGGGCGCTCTGACCGCGCAGGGGGCGCCCGTGACGCTGGGGACCGGATTGAGCGCCGTGGCGGCATCGGTGTCGGATCCTTGCGGCTGTTACCTGTTTGCCAGCGCCGCGCAAGGCGTTTGGGGCTTCAGCACAAATCAGGGCGGAGTCCTCACTCCGCTACCCAACAGCCCCTACGCGGCGGGCTCCGGGCCGGGGCCGATAGCCACACTGGACGCAAACGTTTTCGTCGTCAATACGGTGGATGAGACGATATCCGCGTTCGCCATCGCTCCGGCCAGCGGCGGTCTCGTACCGGTCACCGGCGCAGCCGTCAAAACAGGCCAGACACCGTCCGCGATCGTGGTGACTCCCAGACCCCGCTACGACGTCGGATAGCAGCAACCAGCTCATCCCGCAGGAAGCACTGAGAGAAGTCGATGCTACTGAATCACGCCCAGTTCGTTCGCGTCTTGCGACGCTTGGCCATCTGCGGCTGCGCAACAGCCCTACTCGCAGGGTCCCTCGTCGCCATGGGGCAGGTAACTCCGACGCCTCCTACCGTGGCAATCACGTTCTCGCCAACGGCGATTGCCAACGGGGGAACAAGCCTGATGAGCATCACGTTGGGCAACGCGAATAACGTCGACGCGTTCCTTAGCCAAACACTCACCGATACGCTGCCCGCAGGCATGACTGTCGCCAACGGCGGCGCTGGAGGCTCATGCACGACCGGCGCGGTTGGTGCGGCCCCCGGAAGTAACGTAGTCACTTACGGTGTCGAGGCGTCCATCCCTGCGGGGGGATGTACCATTACAGTCAACGTGACCGCGCAAAGCGGCGCTCCCAAAACTGATTACACCAACACCATCGCAGCCGGGGCTCTACAGACCACCCTTGGGAACAACGCTGCTGGCGCGAGCGCCACCCTTACCGTTCAGTCGACGGTATCCGTACCGAATGTCGTCGGAATGTCACAGACGGCCGCGGTGAGCGCGCTCCAGGCGGCCGGACTCGTCGTCGGGGCGATCAGTCACTCACCGGGCCCGTCGGGCATTCCGTACAACGCGGTGTTCAGCCAGAACCCGGCAGCCGGAGCCACCACTACGTCCGGTAGCGCCGTCGCCATCAACATTTCGACAGGGCCGGGCAACGCCACGAATCCCAACAGTCCGCTCACCTCGGTGCCCAACTTCGTCAATCCGGCGCAGCTGAGCATCGCGGAGGCGCTGGAAAGGGTCTGCAACGAGCTGGAAGCTCCGGGAGTATCACTCACCGCCGTGCAACGGAATTTGATGGCGAACTGTAGCGCCATCATCGGCACGCATGGCGGCGGCGTGGATGCGTCCGGACTGGAAGAAACCCTCAATGCGATCTCGGGTAAGCAGTCCACGGCACAGCAGCGCACGGGAGTGCAGTTCTCGGGAACACAATTCACCAACATCGGCGCACGCCTCGCGCAACTGCGCCAGGGAGGGGGTGCGGGCGGCCTGAATTTCTCCGGGCTCGATCTCGGCATGCCGACCGCGAATGGCGTTGGACAGCTTGCCGCGATGCTCGAGGACGTGACCGGTTTCAAGGGACTGTCCGATCTCATCGGCGGCAGTGGCGGCGATGACGACTCGTCGGCCGTCACACCGAGCCGTTGGGGCTTCTTCATCAACGGCACTCTACGCCGCGGGTCGCAGGGCACGACCATCGATGAGACCGGCTTCGACTTCAAGAGCAACGGGATCACGGCCGGCGCGGACTACCGGCTCAGGGACGACGTCGTGTTGGGCCTCGCCTATGGGCATTCCAGCGGCAAGACCATTTTCATCGATGGCAGCGGCCGACTCGACTCTCGCGGCAACTCCATTTCCGTGTACGGGACCTACTACCGGGACGCATTGTATGTCGATGCCATTGGCACGTTCGGTCACATCAGCTACGGAGCGGCGCGGACGACTTCATTCAGCATCGATGAGAACAGCACGCTCACTCCCACGAACTGTGTCTCCGGGAACTGTACGATCGACATGACAGGATCGACCGGGGCCAGGCAACTCGCCTTCGCAACGAATGTGGGGTATGGCTTCAACTACCGCGGTCTCGCGTTCGGGCCGGATGGCGCGCTGAACTACACGCGCGTCGACGTGAATGGTTTCGCCGAGAACGACCCGTCGGAATCGGGCATGGCACTGGCTTTCGGGAAGCAGACCGGCGAATCGTTGCTGCTAAAGGCGGGCGGACACGTGTCCTACGCGCTCAACACACCGTACGCTGTTGTCCTCCCGCATGCACGGGCACACTACGTCCACGAGTTCAAGAACGATCAGCGCGCCGTGACCGTACATTTCGCTGACGATCCCAGTGCGGAGACCTCGAGCGGCCCGATCAGCAACTTCGTCATTTTCACCGACCGGCCGGACAGAGGCTATTTCGACTGGGCTGCAGGCCTCTCGGCGCAGTTCCCCTTTGGCATCTCGGCCTACGTGGACTACAGCTCGCTGGCCGGGCAAAGCAACATCCGCACACACGAGGTCGCTTTCGGCGTCCGCCTGCAGCGGCTCGCCAACTAGCCCTTGCCCACCTTGCAACCACCTATGCCCACCCCCGTACGAATCAGCCTTTGCCCACTGGCACGAAGAAGAAGTCGCCCATTTCGTGCCCGGCACTCTTGATCGTCTTGAGGTCCGGCGACTGCGCGAAAGCGCTCTTCTGGGCCGCCAGCTTCACCAGGTCGCGGACTCGCGAAAACAAGGCCGGTGTGGAAAGCACGGCCGTGTTCGTCTCGAGCGCATCGAGAAAGGCCCGGGCAAACACCGAGTTACCCTGCCCGGCGACCGCATCGAGCACCGGCTGGTCGCCGCCGGAAGACAGCAGCAGGCGGGACCGCTTGGGCAGCTTGTATTTCAAATACTCCGCACTGACGGGTCCGTTGTTGCCAAACAGGTTGGCGCTCGGATCAGCCGATAACAGTCCGGCATAACATGAATCGGCGACCACCAGCACGCGCTTGGCCGCGAGGCGGCCGATGTGGGCCGTCACCTGCTCATTGGGAACCCACAGTGTGTCATTCGGCGGCGAATCCGCATTGATCGGCAGCCAATAGCCGATCTCGCCGCCATTGCCCGACTTGATCCGCCAGCCATGCCCAGCGTAGTAGATGAGGACGTTGTCCTCCGCACGCACCACCTTATCGAGATCGTTCAGCGCCTGAAGCATCGCGACATCGTCGGCGTCTTCGATCACCTGAACCGTGAATCCATATTTATCCCGCAGGACACGCGCAGCACGGCTCGCATCGTTGTGGGGTGTCTGGAGCCGATCAAGATTGCGATAGTCCTGATTACCGATGACGAGCGCATAGAAACGCCCGACGTTCTGCCCTTGCACCGTACGCAACGCCGCCTTCGGATCGAGCGGTTCCGGCGGCTTCTCCTGCGACGGTGCTCGCGTGCGAGCCACCAATGCCAGATGCTGTTCCGCCTGGGCTTTGTCCCCTTCGAGCTGTTTGACGAGGCCACGCAAGGCTTCCAGCTCCGGCGAGGCTGACGAGGCGGCAGCGGTCTTGTTGGACTCGCGGAGTTTGCGCTCCAGCTCCTGCACCTGTTTCTTCAGGGCATCGAGCTGAGCATCCTTTTGCTGCACCGTACGCGTGAGCTCCGCCTTCACTGCGTCCTGCTCGCGTTGCGCGGCCTCCGCGTAAATCACGCTGTTCTCGGGTAATCCGGCAGCCTGGCGGTAGAGATTGAGGGCCTTCAAGGAGTCCTTCTCAACTCCGAGTCCCTGCTCATAGAGCGCGCCGAGGTTCACGAACGCCCGCGAATACCCTTGCGAGGCGGCCTTCTGGTACCACGTTGCCGCAGCGGTGTAGTCGGCCTGTCCCCCCACTCCTCGCTCGTAGATCTCGCCGACGTTGTTCTGTGCTTCAGCGGAGCCCGACTCGGCGCTCGCCAGCCAGATTCGCAGGGCCGACCGGGTGTCGGCGCGATCGTAGGCAACGTACTCTCCACCGCGGACACGGCAATCGGCGGTGGTTGTGCGAGTGGGCCGCCGCGGGCTCAGATAGGTCATGGTGCCGAGCTGTCGCACCTGCCCTGGCAACAGACACTCGACGATCTCGAGGTCGCTGCGCGTGACGATTCCCTCGCGCGCCTTGTTGCCGGAATCGCTGGCAAGCACGGCACTGCTGCAAACGACCACCCCAGCCGCGACAGCCAACACCAATCGAACCGTGTTTTTACGGCCTGCGGCCAACTTTCCACGGGGTCGAAGCGACCCCGTACATTTAGCGGCGCTGCGCGCCGGTCGTAGGATTCTCATGTTCATTTCCCTGACGTGCTATCGCGACAGCTTGTCGATTTCCGCCCCGAGGGCGGCATTGTGCTCGTAATAGCGGCTCTCGGTGGTGATCGCCGTCAGTTTCTTCATTTCGTGAAGAGCGGACGACGCGTCCGAATGCCCATTGGCCCACTCGATGGCCAGTTTCACAGTTGTATCCAGTCCTTTGACAGCATCGCGATTGCGCGGGTGTAGAGCGTATGCATGATCGAACGCGACAGCGGCGTCATCCAAGGGACCGAAATCGTGTGTCCTCCTCACATAATCCAACGCTTCATTGCCCGTCGCGAGAGATTTGAGGACCTCGGCTCGCGTAGCCGGGGGCAACTCGTCGAAAGCGATGGCCGGGCCCGAGGCGATGTAGGAACGATAGGCGAGCAACGCCGTCAGCGGCACCAAGAGGGCCATCGCCGTAATCAGTATCTTCTGGAGACGGGAGGTCCCTGCGAACGCCTTGCGGAATTGGGCGGCATTCTGCCACCTCCGCGCACGCTCGAACTCGAGCGCGCGACTCACGGCGCGCCACTCGTAACCTCGCAATTCGGCGGGGCGAGGCGGCTTCAGGCCCTGTCGTCGGGCGACATCCGCGGATTCGCGCCGGAACGGGTGTTGCCCGTCCATGATTTCGCAGGCGACCAACCCGAGCGCAAAGACATCGTCCGCCGGGTGGGCTTTTGCTCCGGACAGCGCTTCCACCGATGCGTAGGCAGCGGTATAGCCTGACAGGAGTTCGTCCGTCGGGCCCGTAGCTCCGGCGTCCGTAGCCGCGGCTCGCGAGCCGGCCACTCTCGAGGCCGCAGACTCCGAGGCCGCAGACTCCGAGGCCGCAGACTCCGAGGCCGCCGCTTCCGGCCCTGCCGCCTCGGCATCCGCCAGCTGAACGGCTTGCGCGATTCCGAAGTCGAGTATCTTCGCAATGCCCGCGCGCGTGACGAGAATATTTCCTGGCTTCAAGTCGCAATGCACGATGCCTTTGCTGTGCGCATAGGTCAGTGCGTCGGCGATACCCTGGATGAGCGGGACGCCCTCTTTGCGTGTCAGCCCTGTACGCACCTCCCGCAGTAGCTGGTCCAGCGGCCGACCATCAACCAGCTCCATGACCATGAATAGCACCCCGGTCCGCTCGTCGCGGTCGAACAGGTGGACGGTCACGATGTTGGGATGTGCGAGTTTCTGAGCGCGGCTCGTCTCCCGGTGCATGAGCGCGAGGGCGTTGGGGTCGCGTGCGAAATCAGAAACGAAGAGCTTCATTGCGACAGCCGCGTTGCGCTCGCCGGCCTCCTCGCTCAGCAGGTCGCGAGCGCGCCAGACCTGGCCCATCGCGCCCTGACCAATCAATTTCTCGAGTTGGTAATGACCCTGCAGGACCATCCCATCATGGGGCGCGACAGATCCTTCGCGGTCGCCGTAACCACCCTCAGGGGCGTGGTGCAATCTGTCCTCCGTTACACGACGCGGCCGCAGCAGTGTTTTTGAAAGGTCAGCGCCGGCCTCGCGTGACGGCGAGCGGCGATGGAGTGTCGGCGCGGCGGATTCGGAGGGTCCCGTCGGCGCAGCGCGCTCAGAGGGTCCACCCGGCGCGGCTCGCGAACGGTTTGCGTTCGGATCATTGCCCCGCACGCGCGTTGCATCCGGGCCCTCGCTGTCGCTAGGCATTCGAGTTGTAACCTCACGAACTCAGACCAAATACTACCACTCACAAGCAGTGGCGCGGCCCCCACAGCTTTCCCCTTGCACACAGGCGGCCGGCCCTCTATGTTCGGAATCACTCGAGGCGGTCTGGGGTTATGTCGCAGTGACAGGACTGGTCGATACTTTGCAGAGCAATCCGGCGGCATTCCTGGCGATCGTGGGGTCGACTCCGGTCTACGTCGGCGATCCGGATTTTACCCAGGCCGTGAAGAGTCACTTCGACGCGGCCTCGCCCGCAAGTATGTTCAAGATCATCGGTGCCGACCGGATCGCTTTCGTATCACTCGGTTCCAGCGGCACTCGTATCGACGCGACGATCACCGGTGCGGCGACCGGCACCTCGCAACCGTGCTATTGGCTGCCATGGGCCAAAGATGCTGCAGTCCAGATCAAATTGAAGCCGCGCAAGAAAGGCACGTCGCAGAGTCTCAAGCCACACCATAGAGCGACCGTTACTGCGAAAGACAGCTCGTCCATACAGCTTGCAAAGGACCGTGGCGACCGGAAGGCTCGCGACCTCGGTGACGATCTCGATCCTGACTTGTTCTTTACCGGAATGATGAATGGTTGCAGCGTCTGGGTGTCGGGCGACCCGGCGGAGCCGCTGGTCTACCACATCAATCGCGCCTCATATGACAACGATAAAGTGGCACAGCTGCTGTCCGATACGCAGGACCGGGACAAAGCAATCAACAAGCTCAAGTCGCAGAAAATGGAGAAGGACTTCCGTGCCTTTGACGCGAGCGGCGGATCGGGTCGCGGCGCGACCTCTTACAAGGTCACTCCTGCGACCGAGCATTTGCGTAACCCGATCGGTAACGCAGCCGGCGCTGCGAAGAAAGGCCGCAGTAAGCTCATCCGCACGCTCGTCGGCGGCAATGGCAATCAGTCCTACTACGTCCAGAAAAATATGGTCACCGCCTTCGGCGTACGCAGTGGCGGCCAATGGAGCTTCTACAAGCAGGACGTTTACGAATACTACCTGTACGACCAGACGGGCAACATCGACCGCACCAGTGTTGGGGCGCTGCGCGTCGCGGCGACCCGCCCTGAGAAGTTCTTCCCATAGCGGGCGAGCACGCCGCCGGTCGTACCGCCGCCGGGAGTCGCTAGGTTTCGAATCAGTTATCTACGCGCAGCCCGGGAAAACGCTTGAAATCATCGACATTGCGCGTCGCTACAGCGGCGTCGTGAGCACTCGCGATAGCGGCGATCTGTGCATCAACGTAAGGCGGGGCCAGACCTTTCGAAGTGAGTGCCGCACGGTCCCGAGCGTGAACATCAGCCGCTGCGTGATCATACGGCGGTGTAGTTGACCCCGAAGAAACGGACAGGTCATCAGTCTTATTTTGCGACTTCCTCCATCGTATCCTGTGGGACGTGTGTCAGCTCCGAGGCGAGTGCGCACAGGAGGAGGCAGTTCTACTGAGCGAAAGAAATCGATTGGCTCGCGAAAATATCTTTACTCTGAAGGCTGGAGACATTGAGGATTACTTGCCCAATGGCGTACGGAGCGTGCAGGCAATCGTTGAGATGACACGCAACAGAAATTGGATCAACACAGTCCCGGTGGCCGCTCGCCGGGAAGAGCTTGGCGAAATCGGCTGCGTTGTGCTCGGCGTGACTGCCCAACGACGTGACGTTTTGCTCGAGAAATTTCGCGCCGGCAAAATTCGATTCCCAGAAGCACTGATGTCGGCGCCAGCGGTGGCGCTGGAAGGGTGAGCACGGCCCTCCTCTGCGGGCTCCGAACAGCCTCTTGGTTTCGGAGTGGGATCGTCTAGCCGGAGACTGCGCCAAGTGGATTAGCTACAGAAAAGCTACAGCGATTTTGCGGCGACTCTCAAAGTAACTCCATCACGTCATTCGTGCCCAACCACAACGATGTTTGTACCAAGCCGCCGTCGCGTAGTCGCTGGATCAACTCGGCGACGCCCAGGGGAGGATTCTTCTTGCGCGCCCTCAGTTCTCGAAAGGCCGCCACGGCTCGCTTTTCATTCAGGTCGACTAAATCCATCACGAAGTCATCCGGATGAATGACCTCGATCTGAAGGTTCTGGCTCAAATGATGTGCAGCGAAGTCGGAGATGTTGAATGTAACGATCGCGTCCGCCTTGGCGACCATGGCCGTCACGACAACATGACGATCCTTCGCCTCAACGGGGTCCAGAACTGACGACTCAGGCAGCTCCGTAGCCACCATTGCATCCGGGAATGCATTTTCAACTGCGGCGGCGATTCGGGCGACATTACTTCTGGCGATGTCCTCGCCGTCCCGGTCAGTCATCCGCGCTATCAGATTACGCGTCCACTCTTCGCGGATGCGCGGGGACCATTTCGGGCTAAAAAACTCGTGAGCAGCCAACGTCAGCAGAACATCGCGCACGAGCATTGAAAACATCGTGCATGCGTCCAACACGACCGCGAAGCGATCGAAGGGAACCATTAAAGATCGTATCCGCCCGCGTCTTCGCTGGCCTTTACGAGTTCATCGAGTGCGGATCGCCGGTCGACCTGCATGGTTTTCTTGTAGGCCAACACGTCTTTCATCAACACGCGCCGGTGCCGCCCGATTTTCCGATGAGGAATCGCTCCCGCCTCCAAAACCCCAATCAGAAAAGGCCGCGAGACGCCCAGCAGCTCTGCTGCCTGTTTTGTAGTCAGTTCGGAGGATTCCGGATAGAGCACAAAAGTCTGCTGACGCGCCATGAGGGCCAGGACCTGTGACAGCAACCGCAGAGTCGCCGGTGGCACCTCGAGCCGGGCGAAGTCGCTCCCGTCTGCTTTCTCTTCGACCAGCGCAATTCGGCGAACTCGCGAGCGATCCAGCGCTTCACTCATCAGGCGGCTCGCCTGCGAGAACAGCTCAGCATCGTGATCACTCAATTCAACGCGGTTGGCAGTGATGCTCATGGGTCATTCCTCCGGAGAGGCATCATATGCAATAAATAAATTATTCGCAATAAATGCAACCACGGTACTCTGCCAAGCCCTGGGGAGGAGGATGAGATCCCGGTGCTACCAAAAAGCTACCGCGATTTTCCGAGCGGTGTAACCCATTGTTTACCTAGGACATTACAGCTCAGCTGGTCCAGTCCATCATGGGCGCCACGGACATTTTTCTTTCAATATTCAATTAATTAAGCCACTTTCATCAGACACTGTCTCAGCTCATTTCAGCGTGATTCTAGGGTATTTCGAAGTAGGAGAGGCGTGCTGACTGGCAAATGACTATAATGACCATTATGACCATAAGCGGATCGAACAACCATGGATACTGCCATCTGGACTGTTGCTCAAGCGAAAGCGAAACTGAGTGAGGTGCTCGATCAGGCGGCAACACACGGCCCTCAGATCATTACGCGAAACGGACGCAAGACAGCTGTCATTGTGTCTGCTGGCGAATGGGAAAGACGAACTCAGCGCGCCGGCTCCCTCGCCTCGTTCTTTGCTGCGTCCCCTTTGCGTGGTTCAGGACTGACAACCGCAAGGTCTAAAGACCGCCCCCGTAAAGTAGACCTGTGAGTTTTCTACTCGATACAAACGTTGTATCCGAATGGACGAAGCCGCATCCCAATCCCGGTGTTGTCGAGTGGCTGGAGACGGTGAATGAGGACGACGTTTTCCTGAGCGTTGTCAGCTTTGCGGAATTACGGCACGGTATCGAGAGGTTGCCGGCAGGCGCTCGTCGCCGAAAATTGGATCAATGGCTTCGAAGCGAGCTTCCGGCGCGCTTCGAAGGTCGCATTGCCCTTATTGACGGTGCCGTAGCCGACGAGTGGGGGCGCTTGGTTGCCCAGCGTGAAGCCGTCGGCAAATCCATCCATGCCATGGACGCACTGATCGCCGCAACCGCTCGTGTTCACGAGTTGACGCTCGTCACTCGTAATGTGTCTGACTTCGGCGCTTCTCTGAAAACACTCGTGAATCCGTGGATCTAACAGGTCCCACATTGGTACGGGCACAGGTGAATCCTCTCAAATAACACCGTCGGCATTGGTCCATCATGCGAGAGCAATGACTTCAGAGTGCGATGACGTTAGAATTGCATTCTGCGCTAGCGTGCCTTCGTCGGCGGCATTGTCACGGTCATCGTCGGGGTCGGTCCCAGTGCCTGCCCGCCCCCTCCAGCCTGACCGCCACCACCAGCCTGGCCACCGGTCGCGCCCGCGTTTCCCTGGACCGCCCCACCGGTCTGAATCGCCACGCCAGGTGCCACCGAGCCGAGAATCCCCGTGATACCGTGCTCCGCCAATTCAACTTCCTGCAACAGCTTATCCAACACCGGCGCATACGCACGGTAGCGCAACGCGGCCCCAACCGCCTGCTCGGCAAGATTCCCACCACCGTCGGCTCCGTTAACGGCGGCTGCTCCGGCACCACCGCCACTTGTCTTCAATCCATCCACCTGCATGATCCGTATGCTGTCGATCTTTTCCATCGGCCGCACGGACTCTTCAATGATCTTGGGCAACGCCTGGATCAGTGCCAACTTGGCCTGCAGATTGATCTGCGCTTCCGACAGCGTGTTGACGGCCTGGTTGATAGCCTGCTTCTGATCGATCTGGGCGATGGAAACCTCGCGCTCGGCCTGAGCCTGGCGTTGCCGGACAAACTGGTCCCGCGACACTTCCGCCTCCCGGATCTGTCGCTGCGCCTCGATCTTGGCCTGCTCGGCCTCCCGCTCTTTTTCAGCGCGGATCCTGAGGCAGGCCAATCACGCGAATCACTTCAATCTCATCAGTGCGTGGACCGGCGAGGCGCCGTTTCATGCGTTCGCGGCGAGTGTTAGAGCCGGCATTTCCGACAGACCATCGCGCCGCCACTCGGCTCGCCCTACGACGAACGACTTTATAGCCGAGTCTACTGAAGTGGACGCCTGATAACAGCGGTGATTGGACCAACTCCACGAGACCAGGGTCAGTGTCGGGAGAGGTCGGCATTGATGCTACAGCCGTCCGTTGTCGGCAACTCATTCCAGACGCTTTGCTCCATCGAGCTTTGACAGATTGCGATCGAACGTGCCGATAGGAACATGGCCCGCTTTGCGCGCGATCTCGAGCACCAGACAATCAGAAAATCCCAGCGCCGGGCGCTTCTTGAAGTGTGTCAACGCATCGGTGACAACTTCGGCATCCTGGATCGTCAGCTCCTTATGGTTCAGCAGCCGCTCTACCGCCAGGGCGATTTGCTCCGCGTTCCGGTCATACATCGCGTCGAGTACCCACAGCGCTTCCGCCAGCACCAAGTGGGACACCCAAGCTCCCGGGGCTATAAAGGACTCCGCCGTTTTCACCTGATCGAGATCGTCGCGAACCAACAGCCGAACCAGAACGTTTGTATCAACGGCGCGCATGCTTCTTACGGATGTATTTCCGAATCGCTTCTTTTGTGTCTTCCGGAGGCGGTGTGGCATAGCCCGCTGGGAAGAGCGCACTGTGCACCTCTGCAGAGCTGTACCGCCCTGCTCGGCGCACGACCACCTGATCATCTTGCTCGTCCCACTCCAAAACCGACCCGGGCCCGACGCCCAGACGCTGACGAATCTCCGCCGGTACGGATATTTGGCCCTGCGCCGTGAGCTTGGATTTTGCGATTGTCATCACCTCACATTACCAGGGTAATGAGCCTAGATCAATTGCGCAGGCCTCGGCTCGGGCGGCGGTGCTACCAAACAGCTACTGCGATTTCTGGGGCCACGTAAGCCGTTGTTTTTCCGAGATGGTATCACCCACATGTCAAAGATGATTCAACTGCGCAACGTCCCCGATTCCCTACATCGGCAATTGAAGGCCCGCGCCGCCCTGGCCGGCATGGCGCTGTCCGACTTCCTGATCCGTGAGGTTCGGAAAATCGCTGAGTATCCGACTCCCGAAGAGATGCGGGAGCGTTTGGCTCAGCGCGACCCCTACCGAGGCAAGCTCTCCCCTACCGACACTCTGCGCGCCGAGCGTGATTCCCGTTGATTGTTGTTGATGCGTCAACCGTACTCGAGCTCCCTCTTCGTACGGACAAAGGCATCAGGGTACAAGAACGCGTGTTGGACTCCGAAGAGAGTCTCCACGCTCCCCATCTGATCGATATCGAAGTAACACAGACACTTCACCGCTTGGTGAACCTGCGACGCAAAACTGACCCAGTCCCTTGGCCATAAAGCGCGAATTGAATTGATTGACTAGTGCGGATGGGAGCCTGCCGCTTTGTCGACGCTCGTTGCCCTTGGGTGCCCCCTCCACTTCGCTCCTCAAAAATTGTAAGTTCCGCTCAAGAAATAATTGCGCGGCCGCGCATAGATGATTTCCGCATAGCCGGACGAAGTGGACAGGGACGAATTGCCGGCCACGGGATAGAGTTTGTCCGTCAGATTGTTCACGCCGAACATCAGGCGCCACACGCGTGCGGAGTTCTCCAACGTCAGTGAGCCATTCATGACAGTCACCCCGCTCGTTTGTGCCACCTCGCGGGAATTCGCCGCATCGAAGAACTGAGCGGCCGTGTAGGATACGTCCAGTCGCGGCGTGAGCAGCAGGCCGCCGGGATGCAGGGTGTAGCCCGCACCCGCGTTCGCTTGCCACTTTGGGGTGAACGGCAGTGAGTTGGACGGCCCGACAGTGGCCGTGACGCTCGATCCCGGCACAACGATCGTCGCGACCTGGTCGATGGAGTTCCGGAGATAACTCGTGCTGGCATTGACACTCAGGTCGCGTGTCGGCACGTATGTCAGCTCGAGCTCCGTCCCCTCGATCGTGGATTTGCCGGCGTTGAACAACAACGGTACGACTCCGAGACGGTAGGTGAGCTGCATATTGTCATACGAGGTTCTGAAGATCGCGCCGTTCACGCGCAGCACGCCACCCCAGTCGGTCTTCAGACCCAACTCGTACGTCTGCGCCTTTTCCTCCTTGAAGGGGATCGGCAGGTTCCCCGGCGGAGGCGCGTTGTAGCGCTGGTTGAATCCACCGCTTTTGAACCCCTGTGACCAGCTGAAATAACTCATCAGATTGTCCGTCCAGCGATATTGCACGCTCGCGGATCCCGTCGTTGCGGTGAAATCCTGCTTGAATGGCGTCGGTTGTACCAACAGGGGCGGAACGGCGGCAGGTAAAGGGTTTGGCGTGAGATTCGTGTAAGGGGAAACGTTGAAGTCTACAATCCGGATCCTCTTGGTCTCATCCGTGTACCGTACGCCCGCTGTTACACCGAGCCGCTTGGTGAGGTCGTAGGTCCATTGCGAGAACAAGGCCCAGTTCTCATTCCCGATCTCTGCAGCATCATAGTCCCGCGAGCCGGGCGAGGCTCTGGAAGCCACGAGAGGTGGCGGCGTCGGGACGGGAACCTGTAGCAGATCATCGATGCTTTCTTTGAAGTAAAAGGCACCGATGACTCCATGAAGAGGGCCGGTGTCGGCCAGCGCCTGCAGTTCCTGGCTGAGCTGATGACCGTTGCTTTGGTAATCCGTCTGCAAAATCAGAAACGGCGTGTTGTCCGCATCCCGCGCTCCGGTCCACCTGAGGCGGCGGTACGCGCTGATGGACTTGATTTTCAAAGCCTGATTGATTGTCCACTCGCCGGAGGCGGACGCACCCCAGTTTTCCAATGTACTCTTGACGGGCGCGGTACCGCCGTTACGAAAAGGCCCGAGATTCCACGTTGCCGTGTTGGCGCAGCGACTGTCAACCACGCCTGCTGGGACAAACGGCGGCGGGAATGTCGCTCCGGGACACCCTGCGGCAACACTCACAACAGCGGGAAACGCTTGACGACCGTTGATGGCCGCAAATACAAAAGGCGAGCCGTGTTCATCGGCATTGGTATAGTCACCACGCAGGACTACTTTCAACTGCTCTAGCGGCTGCCAACGCAACGACGACTGGACCGTGTAGCTGTTTTCGTTTCCGAGATCGACACCATCCGATACGCGAGTCACATAGCCATCGCGTTTACGGAAACCCCCTGAGACTCGAGCGGCGAGCTGGCTTGCGATCGGAACGTCCACGGCGGCGAACGCTTCGCGCAGTCGATCATCACCGACGGTCACGCGTGCCGTACCTCCGAATTCGTTACCTGGATCGGTAGTTGTCAGCAGGACGGCGCCTCCGATGGTGTTGCGCCCGAAGAGCGTTCCTTGTGGACCGCGGAGAACCTGCACCTTGGCGATGTCGCGAAATTCCATGACTCCACCAACCGCCCGGCCCATGTAAACATCATCGATATAAAGACCCACGCCAGGATCAACACTTGGGGACGCATCGGTCTGGCCAATTCCACGGATGAAGACTTGCGCCGCGGAGTTGTTGCCCGACAGAGGCGCATAACTATGGAACTGCAGGCTGGGTGTGACATGCCCGAGATCCTCGGTATTGAATATCTGCTGACGCTCGAGGCTGTCCGCGGTAAACGCGGACACGGCAATCGGTGTGTCCTGAAGCCGTTCCTCGCGGCGGCGCGCCGTCACTACGACTTCGTCCAGGCCGCCGCCCGAATCTGCGCTGGCAGAGGCTGCGGACTGTGCTCCGGCGGGCTCAATGAGGGCCAGTGTTGCGAGCCCTGGAAGCATCCACGGAAGTGCCACAGCTCGGATCAGGCCCGCCAGCCATCCTTGCGCGCAAACGTAGTTATTCACGTGATTCGCCTCGCCTTGGAGCGACACACACAAAACTGGAAGCGTCATTCGTTGACCCGGCGCCTAGGTAACGGGCTTGGCGCGGATATGGGCAGAGCGGTCGCGTGCCGCCTGTTGGGAAGTTCTCCGCGACTCTGGGATCGAACGAGCCGTCGCTGGGGAAGGGTGCGACCGGGTCGGTGTTGCTCGCCACGATCCGCTCCGGTGGAACTTCCTTTTCCACCCATCTCGTGATGGCCGTCATCATGTTTGCCGCAAAACTGGTTGTACCGGGCCCACCACCGCAGTGGGCCATGTTCGGCACCATGAACAGGCGTGCGAACTGCGCCGCATGCCGGTCTTCGTCGGCCAGCTGCTGATACCACTTCACGATGTCGACACCGGAGAAGATGCCATCGTTCACCGAGCTGTAGATAATCAGCTTGCCGCCTCGATGCCGGAATGCGCTGAGATTGATGGAGTTTGCGGCCATGAATTGCATTGCGCTCAATCGATAGTCGCCCGTTCGGGCAAAAATCTTCGGCGCATCCGTGTCGAAGTTGTATGAAAAGATGAAAGCCTCCTGACCGTTCGGTCCGTTAACCGAAAGTGGCACTGGTGGTGTTGTGAACACCATTGGCACCGCGGCAGCTCCCAGTGTCAGATTCGCGGCGGTGTTGAATGCAGGGTTACCTAAAAAGGATACATTCCATGCCTGCCAGCCCAGCGCCACGCCTTCGGCAGGCGGATTCCAAATCCCGGCATCCCAGTACCATCCCGAGTACAAGGCCCGGCCTGCAGAGTCGTGAGGTCCTGCGAAAATCCGCTTCAGCGCGGAAACCTGCTCTGCTGTCAGACACGATCCACCGTGCGGAATATTTCCGTGGGAGCCATTCGGACTGCACGTAAATCGGCTCAGCGCCGGGTAAACGCGTCGATCAGTGCAGTTGGTGAAGTCATCCACGATGCCATCGACGAGCCCGTCCAGGGCATCGCAGACACTGAGGATCGCAGCAGAGGTCACTGCGAGATCCCCATTGGTGAAAGTCGATGGCAGATACGGCTGGCCGTTGGCATCGACCGTTGTTGTCAGCGGTGCGAGGGTCTGCTCGTTCCAGGCTTCCGCGATAGCTGCCTTGGGCAAATTAAAGCCTGGATTGCCGGCCACGACGCCATCAAAGAGTGTTGGGAACCGTTCTGCGGCGATCATCGCGTCACGGCCGCCGTTGGAACACCCACAGATGTAGGAGCGGCGAGGCGTCGATCCGTAGTATTGCTGGATCAGGACCTTGGAGGCCAGCGCCGTGCGCTCGACACCAACGAACCCATAGTCCTCGCGCGCCTTCTCATCGATACCGAAATGGGCGACACCGCCGGCACTATCGTCCTGATCGCTCCAGGTTACCCCGGGTGGCGGTGAGTACGGCGGAAATCCCCCGGTCGAATTCTCGTGGCCCCCGTCATCACTTGCAACTGCCCAACCCTGCGCGAGCTCCAGACCGAAAAAACCGACGAGATTGGACACGCTCCCATCCAGGCCGCCACCGCCCATCAACTCGAAGTTGCCGCTCCAGGTGTCTGGCAGGTTGAGCTCGAAAACAATTCCATACGTGAAATGATCGGGATCCTGGGTGCTGACTCGCCTGTCTATAACGCCCACGACATTGCAGTACGCCGGCAGAGTCCCGGATGCGGTGTGGTAGGTGGCGGTGAGAATTTGTACGTTCGAAGCAGAAAAGCCCGCAAGGCCCGAGCACGTCATAGCGGGTACGGCTCGCAATGCCGCCTGCGCCACAGATGAGGCGGGCTGAACCAGACTGACAACCATCAGCAGTCCGGCGAATGACATCCTGACAGACGACGCGGCGTTTCGAAAACGTGAAGCCACCCTTAGTCGAGAAATCATGTGTTCCCCCTTGTTCACCGCACTCGAGCAGCGCGATGGCCTGGTGCAGCAGCGCTGATTGAACAGGCGCGCAGTTCCCGGCAGGGGAGATGTTAGTGCCGACCCCAAAGGGGCATTTATTTGTCAGTGCACTCAGCGTTGACGCCCAGCGCAGAGCGCGGATGGAATCCGCGTGGCGGTGTTCGCCTACGGAAGGCGATTATCTCGGCTCAGGAGTTGAGCGGAATTGACGGGGATGGGCGATAGACGCACGCCAGTTTGGCGGCCCGGAACTCGCTTGGCGTCATGCGATAGTGCTCCCGGAAAGCACGACAGAAATGTGCACTGCTCTTGAATCCGTGCGCGCAGGCGATGTGGGTAACACTGCTTCCAGCGCGAAGCGGATCCCCCAGCAGGCGAGCGCACTCCTCCAGTCGGCGGCGCTGGATGTAACGCGATACGCTCTCACCCTGCTCACGAAAGAGCAGATGTAGATAGCGCAAAGAGATGCGCCCCTTCTGCGCGACCGCGCTGGGGTCTAGTTCCGGGTCCCAAAGATTAGATTCAATGAAATCGATCAGCTGCACGCGCAAGACCGCACCATGGGTCCAACCTCGGACATCGGCTCGAGGCAGAGCCGCGCAGGCTGCCGCGATGACGCTCATCAGGGCACGTGTGACATGTCGTTTCGAGCCCTCATCCGTAGTCTCCGGCAGCCTTCGCCACACGTCGCGAATGAATCGCGCGGCGAGCCGGCTCTCGGCACTGGAGTGCGGCATCGGCAGCAGAGTCAGTTTTTCCGGGCAAGCCACATACTCACGCAGAAGCGTTCGCGGGATCCGCATGACGAGAATCGATGTCGGAGAATCGAAGCTCACCCGATAGGGCCGGCTGCTGTCGAATAACGTCAGATCGCCCGGTGAGAGGGCCAGCTCACGCCCGCCCTGCTGATTGACACTAACACCGCGCAACTGCAGGTGTAATAGGAAACTGGCGTCGGAGCAGCGACTCGCCTGCTCGCGCGAGTGCGTTACGATGGCTCGTGTCGAGTCGGCGATTGCAAACCGCACTTCGGGCAGGTCCTGGCGTCGCATCCGGGCGTTGATCTGGTTTCCTGGAACATCGACCGTAAGAGAGGTGAACGTGTCACATACCACGTCATTCCAGAACTCAATTCGCTTCGCGCCGACGAGGCCTTCCGTGCTGAGCGCCTGAATACCCGTCACCGGATCCCCCTTTTTTCCAAGCGGCACCCTTGGCATTCACCCCGAAACGAGGCGCGCCAGGTCTTTACGTTCCGGGTCGTGCCAGCCGATCGTAATGGGGCCTTACTATTCTTGCAAGTCGGCCAAGGCCTCGGCGGCGTCCTCAGCCATACACCAATTTGTCGAGCAAAAGGCGCAGCCGCTCGCGCTCTTCCAGCGTTAGTTTCGCGCCGACAGCCCGCTCATGCGGTGGAATCCGTTGGCGGAGCGCTTGGAGCATGGCTTCACCGCGCGACGTAAGGTGAAGGGCGTAGCTGCGACCGTCCTGCTGCGAGCGGTCGCGCCGCACGAAGCCCTTCTCCTCGGCGCGCGAAACCTGCCCTCCAACGGTGGCGCGCTCCAGTCCGATTATCCGGGCAAGCTCGGCCTGATTGGTTCCAGGATGACGATTCAACAGAGCAAGAACTCCGATGAGGTTCGGGGTGATCTCGCCGTGCCCGATCTGCTCTGCAAACGTCGACATGACACACATGTAGGCCACATGAAGGTATAGCCCGATTACAGGCTCGCCTGTCGGGCTGAGCTCTGCTTCAATCATGGCGGTCGGCGACGGCGCACGTGCGGGGGCAGCGGCCGCGTTATGAGAACGCCGCTGGCGGCCGATGGCCGTACGCTTCTTCTTGCTCGCTCTAGGCGCTACCGTCACATGAACGTACAACTTTGGTCGAGGGTCAGGATGTTAGCAGCAACCCCACCTACGGCAACAGCGCTGCGCGCTGCCGCATTCCTGATCGAAAAAAACCAGGTCATAGTGCGTTGAAACACTGCATGAACTGATCAAACCGCGCCTGTTGCTCGATTCAGTGGTGCTTCAATCTTTCTTCGATCGCTTGATTGTAGAGACTGCAGAACGCCCCACGCACGCCGCCTGATTGGGGCTGCACCCGGGCATCAACCGTGAATCTGATGAGCTCCGCGGATTGCCCGACCTCGGGCCAGTGCGGCGCCCCCACACGATTGGGATTCCCCGAATGGGCGAACTGCGCCCAATAGCCCTGCAACTCATCAGCGAGCGCGAAGTCGACTTTCGTGAACCGACCGGCAAGATTCCCCGTCTTCGGAAAGCTGCCGAACACGTACGGCAACTCCGCTGAATGAACCGCGCCGACGTTCTCCTGGCCCGGAATCGCACGTTCGAACTGATATAAGTAGGCGCGTTGGTGCGTGCGCACTTGCCATGAGGCGATGAGCGCCGCGGGGCAGCGAAAGTACATATCGGAAGTGATCTGGTTGGAGAGTGTTCCATAGAGCGCATCGGAGGCGCCCTCGCCGCCGTCCGCCAGCCCATAGAGCTTCCAAGCCTGGGTTGCGAACGGCCCGAACACCTCCGCCACTCGCTTGCGTTGTTCGTCGGCGGGCGCGGGAAATTCGAGCTCGCGCGCGTTATACCCCAGCATGAAAGGAACGGGCGCGGCCTCGCCCGCCGCGAAAACCTCGATGGGCCGACGCGGAATGACCCAGCCATCAATGGTCGGGTTGAAGCCCAACGAGTCACCGCTGCCAGTGCGTGGGTGCGCAATCGCGGAGAGCAGCTCTGCAGCGGATCGCTTGCGTAGCGCCGGAATGGCACCGTCCCCCGAAACGCCCAGCAATGCCGCCAGGCTCTCACCTGCCCGTTCCATTTTTGTAAGCGGCGTGCCCTCCGGGTCGAACAGGACCGAGCCGCTCTGCGCGATGGCGCGCTGGAATAAGCCACGCGCGAGGGGTGACGTCATCAATAGCCCGACATTGAGGGCGCCGGCAGATTGTCCGAACACTGTCACGTTCTGCGGGTCACCTCCGAACGCGGCGATGTTCTGCTGTACCCATTTCAATGCCGCGATCTGATCCATCAAGGCATAGTTGCCGGAGGCATGCTGCGGCGATTCGCGCGTCAACTCAGGATGGGCGAAGAATCCGAACACGCCCAACCGATAGTTCAGCGTCACGAGCACGACGCCCTGCCGAGTCAAGGTTCCGTCGTTGTAGAACTCGCCCGATGCCGTCCCGCCACTGTTGCCGCCACCGTGGATCCATACCATCACCGGAAGCCTTTTGCGCGCCGGCCACTGTCCGCTGATGACATTCAGATAGAGACAATCCTCCACCCCGTTTTCCGCCGCGGCTCGATTCCATTCACCGGACACGGCTTGCGCGCAGGGCGCACCGAAAGTCGTCGCATCCCGGATGCCGACCCATGCTTGTGGCTCGACCGGCGGGTGCCAACGCAGACTGCCTACCGGGGGTTCGGCAAACGGGATGCCCAGGAATCTCGCGCCGCCCGCCGCGCCCGCTGTACCGCGAATCTTCCCGGCCGTCGTTGCAACCACGAGATCGTGCTGTTGACTCTCACCTGCGATTGCCACCGCGCCGCTCAACAGCAGAAGAAAGATATGCAGCAGGCGTTGGGCGCAGCAATGAAGGCTCGGCATTTGGCACCGCTCATTATGTTTATCAAGATTGTGATTCAATATAGACGAATCGATCGGGGCGTAGGGAACCGCCTGGATTCCCGGAAAGCTCCCCGTCCACTTCCATTGTCAGTAGGTGCCTAACAACGCATTGACAATCGCCCCGTCAAAGCCCGCGTTCGCGCGCTCCATGAAAATTTCCGCATAGCCGGGAACCAACGATTCGAGCGTGTGTTTTGATTTCGGATTTGCTGCAGGAAGCCTTCTATCGCCGCCAAGGGAGTCAACAATGCGCGCAAACCTCTTCAGGTCTCTATCGACCCTCTTTGTCTCCGTTTCAGCCGCGATCCTGTTCTCGAGTCCGGCCGCGGCTGCCGGCAACTACTCGCAAAACTTTTCCACGACGCCGACGAACTGGACGAATGTCAACGACACATTCGCCGTGGTGAGCGGCTCTTACAACACCCAATCCACCGCCAATCAGCCCGAGCGCGCGATTGCGGTCTATTCCGGCACGACGTGGGGCACAAACTACACCTACAGTGCGAAGCTGAACTCCGACTTCGAGAGCGACGGCAATCGTGTCGGCATCATCTTCAGCTATACCGATCCATCCAACTTCTACGATATGTCGGTGTCGATGCGCAAGAATGCGCCCGGCACATCCCAGGCAGACATCGACGCATCCGGCCACGCCACGCTGAATCGCTGGGTGGGTGGCGTGAAGCAGGTGATTGCCGACTTCCACCCGGCTCCCGGAGCTGCCTGGCCAAGTCGCGATACGTTCTTCACCGCCACCGTGATTCGCAACGGCATGAGCACCGTTCTGCAGGTGAACGGCGCGACGGTCATCACCCGCAGCGACGTCGCGACGACAACCGGCAAGGTCGGCTTCTTCGCGCAGTTCAACAACGGCCGTTTCGATGACGTGAGCGTAGTCGACAACAGCTCGTCTTCGACGCTGCTGTTCCGCTCCGGCTTCAATCCCCCGGTCACACTGTCGTCACCGATCTGCCACGGCTCCTGGTTCATGGATATCACCGGCATGGACGCCTCCGGCTTCGCGTGGACCGGCCCGGTGCCCCCGAACCCGCCAACGATGCCGTGGGGCGGGCCCAAGACCGAGATGTTCAATGTCGCCGTGCCCTGCAACGACAACGACCCCAACCATACCTTCGAGAAAAATCTGGACATCCAGCTGAAGCTGCTCGCGGGCCCGACGGGCGCGAACACCAAAGTGCTGTCCAACACGGTGAAAGTCTGGCATCCCGACTATGAGAAGGGCCTGTCACCGCGCGCGGGCGTGACCTATTACGCGAATGGTCCGGTGCCGGAGCGCTATTACATCCGCCGCTTCCTGCGCTACCCGGCCGATCTGTTGTCGCGTCTGGGCGAGAACACCTGGTTCACCCAGCACGAGTACAAGACGGGCTGCACCGGCTCCGCCCCTGGCGACACGCAGATTCCCGGTCGTATCGCCATCGACTTCGCAAACGATCACGGGGCGGCGTATTACCACCTGCGCGCCGACGATCAGAACAACTGCGACCCGGCCAAGGGACCGGTGTGGGAAGCGCCTCACTGCAACTTTGGCGCCGCAGGCTGTCCGGCGCCCCCTGCCGGCGTCTGGTTCTACGATGAGTTTGAAGTCTATGCACCGCAAAACCCGAGTACGCCGGGGTTCATCCGATACGCCGTATCACCGAACACGACCGGCCCGGCCACGGTGATCTTCAACGTCACGACCAACGCGAGCCAGCCGCTGCCGGCGATCCCCACTCGGGTGAAGTTCACTCCCGGGTACTCGAACGTGCCGGGTCTCGAAACGCAGGTGGACGACCTCGAAGTACATTCGGCCGCGCCGTGCGGCTCATTCCCGTGCGGACCGCCGACGCACGTTCCCGATTGAAGTAGCAGTCGACCGTGAGGAGTGCCGGCTCGGGCCGGCACTCTCTCGCGCCGTCAAAGCGGCCGCGAATCTCCCCGCTGCGCCTCGAGTGTTTCGAATTGATATCCGCGGCAATCAACTTCGCCATCTCGTCGAGCTTCCACACAGGAGCCGGATCGCAGAGCCAGCGAGGGCCGACTGCTGTTTCGGTTGAACGGCACGTTTGGAGCGCTGCGATGAGTCACTGGTAATGTTGAGAACACACGAACGCGATTGTCCGATTCGGCTGTGTCGACCATGAGCACCCCATTGTCGGTTCAATGTTTATGTTGACGCGGCTCCAGAGGCTCCGGTACTGTTTGTCAGGATCGGGTTGCAAAAGGGAATTGCCTTGAAAAGAATATCGGTCTGGACTGCCGCACTCGTGTCTTTATTGGGCGCCGGTACCGGCCAGGGAGCCGCGCTGGTTGGTTCTACTTTGAACGGAACCCCGCTGGCTGATCAGTTCTCCGGTTCCGATATGTGCGCGAAAATCACCGCCGCGATCAGTTCACTGGGCAGCGGGGGCGGGATTGTGGATGCAACTCACTTCACTGGAGTGCAGACTTGTGCATCCGACCCCTCGACGGGAGTGACCGCACCTGTCGTAGTGTATGTGGGCAATGTGACGATGCAACTCACGGTGCCCTGGATCATCCGCAGCAGTCTTTTCAAATGGCATGGCGCCGGTCCCGGACATTCAGGCATTCACTACACCGGCACGGCCGTCATTCCCGCGATTATTACGTTCGGCCCCGCCGCGCCGACCGACCCGAGCGCCAATTTCGTGAATACCCAGTTCGAAGGCTTTCATATCTGGGGCAACAGCAACGTGACCGATGCCGTCCTGATCCAAGGCGCGCACCGCTCGCAGTTTCGCGATCTGTCAATCTGGTCCGTCGCCAACTGTGCCATACACACCAAGTTTGCCGTTACGGACACATTCGCCAACATTCACGTGACCATTTTCGAGGCTGAGTTGTTCGGGATGCTGACAGCGCCCGCAACGACGCCAACGCACGGTCTGTGTTTCGACCAATATGCGCCCAGCCAGACGACAACCGACGGAACTGTAACGGATGCGATCACCGAAGGGGTGTCGGGGAGCGGATGGTACCTGCCGGCCGCTGCCACCATGAATTTCTCGGCAGGCACCTCGGAGGCGAATGGCAAAGGAATCGAAATCGGCGCCTCCAGCTTCTCCAATACGTTTACCAATGCCGATCTGGAAGTCAACTCGCAAGACGTGCTCGACGGCGGTTCGTACCAGGTCTACGTGAATCCCTTATCAACCAGCATCTTCGAATTCTCTGCCGGTGCTCGCCATTCACTGATCACAGGGGGCACCCTCAATAGTCTGAAGATCGATACGGGCGCGGCTGACATCAATTTCAACCACACCTCCACAGGCAACAATGGTGGCACGTTGACGAACAACGGTGCCGGAACGAACAACAATGCGACAGCTGGGTTCACCGCAGAATCGCTGCCCGCGACCAACGATGTGGCTATCCTGGTCGATCCGGTAAGCGATTTGTTCGCTCACTACTACTTCGCGGCGGCATCCACCACCCAGTTCACCCAGGCAATCGACGTGACCGCCGGTCAGCCTTGGAAGGCGCTGCTCATCGGCTACTGGGCCAACAACTACGAAGGTGGAAATCTCAACCCGCCTGCCGAAATCACGGAAGTCACCTCGAGCGCGCCTGTGATCAACATAGGCAGTGTGTCTCTCACGTTTTCCATGAATTCCAATGGCCATCTGCAGGCGACGAATTCGAGCGGCACATACGCGGCAGTCTTTACTGGACACGTCATCATCCTTCCTGAGAAAACGCTCGCCTCCCCGGGTAGTCGCTCCATGGCCATGACGGGGACCGTATTCGCCTCCGCCATCGGAACGACGAGTGGTACTCCAGCCAGTTCCGGCTCGAGCTGCACCCCCAACACAATGTGGTCCGATACCAACTTCATCTACGTTTGCGCCGCGTCAGGCTCAATCAAGAGGACGCCGCTGTCGATTTTTTGACGTGGATTGGTCGATGCGGATCGAGGTGCCCTGCGCATCGCAGATAGCCTGCAATTGCCTGAGTTGACGTAAGAGAGGGCGCGCCCCTTTCGGATCCGCGCTCGTTGCGCTTCGAGGCGCGGCGGCGGCATGTTCAGGCGCCGGATCGGCTGGCAGGCCTCCCTGGCCGCGCGCCAGGAGCGCCAGTGGAACGGGGGGTCTCGCCAAGTGGAACGGCGGCGCACACACGCGCAGGTGTAGTGTTGTCGAGTGTCCGCGCAGCTGCGCGTGGACGGAACCTGGGAGGCAGCTTGAGCCCCGCCATAGAACTCGACTCTTTCATCAACTCGCATCCGCTCGGACGTTTCCAGGTCCGGATCGCATTGTTCTGCGCAGCGGTGCTGTTCCTCGATTCCTTTGACTCGGCCGCGCTCGGATACATCGCACCGGCACTCGCGGAAGTCTGGCACCTGCCCCGGGGCGCACTGGGACCGGTGTTCGCCTCCGGCTTCCTCGGCCAGTTGATCGGAGCCGTCGTGGCGGGCCCGGTAGCCGACCGCATCGGCCGCAAGTCCGTCATCGTCGCGGCCTGCGTCGCGTTTGGTCTGGGCGCGTTGGCCACGACCCAGGCGAGCTCACTTTCGACCCTGCTGTGCCTGCGGCTGCTCACCGGTCTCGGACTGGGCGCGGCGTTACCCAACGCTGTTGCACTTACCACGGAATACAGCCCTGTCGCGCACCGATCTCGAATGTTGGTTCTGGTATTTTGCGGAATCACTTTGGGCTCGGTGGCCGCGGGGCTGATTGCGGCGCGCCTGCTGCCGGTGTTTGGCTGGACGGCTGTTTTCTGGGTCGGTGGCGCCGTCCCCCTGATATTTGCCCCCGTGCTGGCTCGCGGTTTGTCCGAATCGCCCTATCTGCTGGCAAGCAAAGGCAATCGCGATCGACAGATCGCCGCGATTCTGCGCCGCATCGGCCCTGAAGTGCCGCCGGACACGCGCTTCACGCTTCGGGAAGAGCATACCGCCGTCTCGAGCCCCAAGCAGCTGTTCACCGCTGGCCGGCGGGTGGCGACGATCCTTCTGTGGGTGATCGTCTTCATGAACAACCTCGAGATCTACGTGTTCGCGAGCTGGTTGCCGACCCTCGCGCGGGCCTCAGGCCTGGCACAACAGGCGAGCGTACTGACCGGAGTTGCCATGACGGCCGGCGGATTCGCAGGCACCCTGGCCATGGGTTGGCTGCTCGATCGATTTCCCATCGAGCGGATGATGGCCGTGAATTACGCGGCCGCGGCCGCCTTCATAGGCTTGCTCGCTGTTGTAGCGGGCGACCGGGGGTTGATGGGTTGGGTGGCGGCGGCCGCCGGATTTTGCATCGTCGGGGGTCAAACGGGAGCGAATGCGTTGATTGCTTACCGGCATCCCACTTACATTCGCGCGACCGCACTGGCCTGGGCTCTCGGGTCAGGCCGCGTCGCTTCGATCATCGGACCCCTGGGCGCCGGTTGGGTCATTTCATTGGGTTGGTCCAGTCGCGCGACATTTTTACTGGCGGTCATTCCCGCGTTGTGTGCATCAGCAGCCGTCCTGCGCCTGCATTCGCGCGCACCACAGATTGGAGTATGCGATGTCGGAGTTTGAGCGGGCTCGAAGAGGTTGGATCGCACTGTCACTCTTTACGGTCGGATGCTTGGCCACAACGCAAATGACTTGCGCCAAGCAGGTCTCGCCGATAGCCGCTACGCGATTCGGTCCCGTGCGCGGCACTGTTGAACAGGACATCAGTGTCTTCAAGGGCATCCCTTACGGCGCGCCCACCGGCGGCGCCAATCGCTTCCGCCCACCGAATCCGCCCATTCCGTGGACATCAGTGCGGGATGCGACCAGGTTCGGTGACCGTTGCCCACAGTTGTCAGGGCCGCCCAGTGCGGCGTGGAGCTCGTGGGTGGAACCCACCAGCTCGAGTGAGAATTGCCTGTCGCTGAATATCTGGACGCCCGGCGTCGGTGACGGGAAGAAGCGGCCGGTCATGGTGTGGCTCCACGGCGGAGGCTACTCAGTGTCGTCGGGGGCAAGCTCGGTGTTCGACGGGACACGCCTGGCCCAGCGCGGCGATGTCGTGGTGGTCACGTTGAATCACCGATTGAACCTTTTTGGCTATCTCTATCTGGCAGGCAGCGATCGCCCGGAATTAGCCGACTCGGGCAATGTGGGGCAGTTGGACATCATTGCCGCCTTGCACTGGGTACAGGACAACATCACCGCCTTCGGCGGCGATCCGGCTTCCGTGATGATCTTCGGCGAATCCGGTGGCGGGGGCAAGGTAGGAACGCTGATGGCAATGCCGGCGGCGAAGGGCCTGTTCCAACGCGCAGCCATGGAAAGTGGATTCGCCGTGACAGCGATTTCAACGGAGGCAGCGCAGAAGATGACCAACTCGCTGCTGACGGCGTTACATCTGCGTGCGGATAATGTTTCTCGATTGCAGAGGATACCGGTCGATAGACTGTTGGCAGCGCTGCAGCAGGTCACTAACGGAATGCCATTCGGGTTGGGCCCTGTCGTCGACGGACGATCACTTCCACGACACCCGTTCAGTCCGGATGCACCCGAGGTATCGTCGGCAGTGCCACTCCTGGTTGGTTATAACAAGGACGAAACGACCGTACTGTTTCCTCCCGCAGGCGCTTTCGACCTGGATTGGCCGGGCCTCGAGGCGCAGCTGCAGAAGCAAATTCCCCGCGACGATGTAATTCCGCTGGTGGCGGGTCTTCGACAGATCAGACCCTCGGCCACAGCCAGCGACCTCTTCTTCACGATCACAACCGAGCGCGGGATGGGCAGAAACGCCAGAGCCGTGGCGGAGCGCAAGGCCGACTTGGGCCGCGCTCCCGCTTACCTTTACACGCTGAACTGGACCACGCCCGTGGAGGGAGGCAAGCTCCGAACCCCTCATTCGCTCGACGTCCCACTGGTATTCGACAACGTGGCCCGCTCCGAATCTCTCATCGGCCCGGGAGCGCCCGAGGCGCAAAAGGTGGCCGACACAATGAGCGCGGCCTGGATCGCATTCGCTCGCACCGGATCACCGAATGCCCCCGGGTTGCCATCGTGGCCACCCTTCAACAGCGAGCAACGACCCACGATGGTCTTCAACACGGTGAGTCGTGCTGTAAATAACCCTCTGCATCGCGAGCTGCAGGTGCTGGCGCCGGTAATTCCAACACCCGCCAGCCCATAAACAGCGGTTGAGTGGCGGGCGGCGGTCATCTGCAACTTCCGCCGCCACGCACAACCTCAGAAGTTCAAGCGCACACCGGCGCGATACGACCGTCCCAGAGCATCAAACAGCGACATGTTCGTCGAGCCCTGGTTGCTCGGTGCGATCGGCGGGTCGCGGTTGAAGAGGTTCTGTACACCGAAGAACACTTCGAAGGTGTTGTCCTCGATCTGCATCAGGCGGTAGCGGGCTCCGAGGTTGAAATACACAGCTCCGGCGACATGATTGTCGTTGACGCTGTTGGGAAGATTGACGTTGTAGCCGGGCCGATCCGGGCCGATCAACGTTGAATCGAAGAGACCGGCGCCAATCCAGCGGGTTTCCAGGCTCATCGACAGCGGACCCGCTGTGTAGGTGAGCAGGCCGTCCATCTGCCAGTATGGCAGGCCGGCACCGCCGCCGGAGACATTGTTGCCGCTGACACCGGCACGGTCGACCGACAGCCCTGTGATGTCCGTCGTCTTCAGGTGCTCCAGCCGGGTTGTGAGCAAGTTGAAGTCCAACGTTCCCGGTGCCTTCGCGACCATCCGCGCCAGGGGCAAGCGATAACCCAGCTCGACATCAAATCCGCTGGTCTGCAGCCGGTTCAGATTCAGGAACAGCGTTCGCACCTGGTCGACCGATCCGGTACTGCCGAAGGTAACCAGATTGCAGTAGCTGCCCTGGGTGCGGCACCGGTCTACAATGAGCTGCCCGGTCAGTGTTGAGATCGCATTCTTCAAGTCGATATCGTAATAGTCTACCGAAGCATGGAGCCCCTCGAGCCAGTCCGAACCCACCACGGTAAAGCCGGCCGTAGTGGTCGTCGCGGACTCCGGAGTGAGCTGAGTATTTCCGCCGCTTACCGTGGGCGTCAGTACGCCGCCTACCGTCTGAAATCCGGTAGTCAATGGACTGTAGAGCTCTCCGACATTCGGGGCCCGGATGTCGCGCGACCGTGTTGCCCGCAGGCGCAGCCAGCTGACAGGTTCATAAACAGCGCCATATTTCCATGTCGTCACGGTGCCGCTGGTGTCATAGTTTGTCAGCCGCACCGCGCCGTTCAGCGATAATGAGTCGGCCCAACGTTGGTTACGTGCAAGCGGCACGTCGGTTTCCAGATAGCCCTCCTTGACGCGAATCGTGCCTCGGGCGATCGAGCTGTTGAAAATATAAAAGCCGCTCGAGGCTGAAGTGGGATCCGCGATCGTGGACACCTGATTCGTACGATACTCGACCCCGGCCGCCAGTGGCACTGTCCCCGCCCACGTGCTGAACAGGTCGCCCTGTACATTCGCCTCCACCACATGCTGTTTGAAATTCTGGGACTGGGTTGCGGTGCCGTACAGGTAGTCTTTCGCCGCGGCCGAGAAGTTATTCAGGCCGAACAGGTTCGCGGGCTGGCAGCCGTTTCCAGGGTTTGTGAGGGTCGAGCGGCAGACGATCCGGCCGCTGGCGGGATCGATGACCGCATCCGCCGCAAGCTGGATCCGGGTGGGGGCCCCCGGCGCGTTCGGCACGCCCGCTATCTGCTCCTGGATCCGGTTGTTGGAAACCGCCTGTTTGTACTCTGTAGTGCCGAATTCGTAAGACGCATCCCACTTCCAGTGATCGCTGATTCGTCCCTTCAGTCCAGTGAGAACTCGGTAGAGATCGGTGCTGTTGCGATTGTCCGTGTACCCGAAATCATCCCCCAGGCGACCGAGTGTAAAGGTCGTGGCGCTGGTGAGTGGGGCGCCTGCGGCGAGGAGCGTAGAGCGCACGCCGGCCGGCAGATATGGGTTGTCACCACGGATCGTAATCGTGCTACCTGCGCTGGTATCGCGCGTTTGCGCGCCGCGACCATCCGAAGTGACGCGCCCATAGTAGAGTTGCAGCAATCCTTGGAGGTTGTCGGTAACGTCGTAGTTGAGCCCGAGAAAGCTCACATAGCGTCGAGTCGGCACCACCATGAGCGGCGCGCCGATGAATCCGTTGTAGCCCTGGCCCCCGGCCATGAACGTGGAGTTATTCGGAAAGACGAGCCCATACTGGAACGGATAAGGAGTGCCGTCCGGTTGGAACGCCGTACCGCGAAGCGAACTGTTCACGACCGTGCCGTTTACACGCACGGGACTCACGACGAGACCGCCCGGCACAGCCGTTACCGTGCGGGAGTTGGGCAGAATGTTGTTCGCCGGGTAGCCTGCGAGCTTCGGCGTCGTGGCGGTGGAAGGATTGGTGATGTCCTGGTATTCACGCGCGCACCAATCCCGTGTATAGCAATCTCCGGTACCTCCGTTGTCCTCGAACTCAAACGCACCCGTGATATGCCCGCGTCCCGAGCCAAAGTGGGTGCCGCCCGCAATAGCGGCAAGGTAGTCCCTACCGTCGCCCCTTTCGGTCTGCCCGTACTGCAGCTGGCTGATAACACCCTGCAGGTTGGATTTGAGAATTAGATTGACTACTCCCGCTACGGCATCCGAACCGTACGCGGCCGATGCGCCGCCGGTAACGACTTCGGAACGGTCGATGAGCAGCGTGGGGATCTGATTGAGATCCACGGTCCCTTCCTGTGTGGAGGGGATGAAGCGACGACCGTCGACGAGCACCAGTGTGCGAGTGGGCCCCAGCCCCCGAAGGTCCGCTTGTATGGTGCCGGCCTCACGGGGCGAGATGTTCGAGGTTTGAGGTGTTGTGGAAGCACGAAACGACGGCAGCGTGTTTAACACTTGGCCGATATTCGTCGCGCCGAGGTCCTGCAGACGCTCCTGGCTGACGACGGTTACCGGCGTTGGAGTAGCCGTTCCGTCGCTCACAATCCGCGTCCCGGTCACCGTCACCTCGTCCAGGACCGATGCCTGCTGCGGCGGCTCTTGCGCCCTGGAATACCCCCCGGCCAGTGCACAGCCGAGGCCCCAAAGGACGGCGAGTCCGCCGGCCCTGTCTTTTGTCTCTAGTCTCCCCATGGCACGGCCTACCCCCTTTCAGGCTCGCGTTTTGTTGAATCCGAGCTGGCCGCACGTCCCCCGGCCGGCCGCCATACAGCCGCCGGCCACCGATATTTCATTCGAACTAGTTGAGCTCGTGCGACCTGTGGCACAGTCCGACTGAGGCCGGACAGTAGACCCAAGCCGTTGGAATCGGATAGGCCCTTTCGCTGGGAAGCGGTGTTCCAGTATTGCTATATGGGGTCTGATGCCGGTCGGTCGATCAGACGAGGGGGAACCATGTTGCTGAAACCGATCTCCGAGTTGCCGGCTGCGGGCACGCACCCGGGGCCGCGACTGGACTTGAATCTGCTGATGCTGTTTCTGGATATTGTCAATGCAGGCAGCATCAGCCAAACGGCGGCACGCCTTCACATGCCCAAGGCAACCCTGAGCCGCAAGCTGCGCCAGCTCGAGGAGCAGATGGGCGCCGTCCTGATCAAGCGAGGACCGCATCGGTTGGAGGTGACGGACATCGGGCGCGCCCTGCTGCAGCGCTGCGAGCGGATCGCCGCAGAATCGGACGATGCCACCCTCATAGCCTCCGAGATGCAATCCAAGCTCAGTGGGGCGATGCGCATCAGCATGCCTTTCGGTTTGAGCAATACCTGGATCAGCCAGGCGCTCGCGCAGTTTGCCCTGCGCTACCCGGACGTGAAGCTGACAATCCACGTGACGAATCGCTGGGTGGATGTCAGCGAAGAGCCGTATGACGTATCTATCCACATCGGCAAGGTCCGCAACGAAAATCTCCCTATCAGGCGTTTGGCCGAGCTGCCGCGCGGATTTTATGCGAGCCCCTCGTACTGTGAGCGACGGGGGGTGCCGCAATCGCCCGCGGACCTGCTGCAACATGACTGCATTCCGCTGGAAAGCCAGCTTACGGATGGACTGTGGAGGTTTGGCGAGCTCGAGCGCGGACAGGTGAATCCGCGAATGATCACGACTGATATCATGGTCGCTCGGGAAATGGCCATGTGTGGCTTGGGTATCGCCATGCTCACACATGCGGTATCCGAGCCCGACGTGAAAGGCGGACGGCTGATGCGGGTTTTACCGGCGTTCGAGTTGCCACCGGTGGTCATCGCGGCCATGTTTCTGGAGCGGCGCCACATGCCGCTGCGAATCCGGGCTTTCATCGATCTCATTGCCCAGGCGATTCGCGCCGACCCTGGCGTGCTCGGAAACCAAACGAGCTGACCTGTCCGCCGCGGCGGTCTGCGTGCCCGCACGCAGATCCGCCCCCTGCCCTCCATGTGGACTCGCCCAGGCATCGGGGGCGTTCCATTTTCGACATCCCCCCTTTTCGCCCGCGCGACTCACCGCGGTCAGAGCCTCGCGGCTACGATTGGCTGGGGTGTCGCGAGTTGCGATGGCACCGATCGAATCTCACCGGAAGGGCCAGCCCCATGTCAACGAATGCGACGGCGGAAGTGCAGCTCATCATGCGTCCAGGCGTGCCGCCGGAGCAGGTTGTTGGAAAGAAGATTCCGCCGCCGCCGATATATGCCGAGGTTCGTGAGAACGGCCTCCACATCGAACGCAACGTATCCGTGGCGCTGCGCGACGGCACGCGTATATTCGTGGACATCTACCGCCCTGACAGCACGCACGATGAAGTTGGTCTGCCAATCCTTCTCGGCTGGAGCCCCTACGGAAAACACAACACGTCGGAACGCCTGGTATGGCCGCAAGCCGATGTCGCTCCGGGCTGGATCTCCCGTTACACCGGTTTCGAGGCGCCCGATCCCGCCTATTGGTGTCAACACGGCTATGCGATTGTTTACCCCGATCCGCGCGGGAGCTGGTACTCGGAAGGCGAACTTCGTCACGGTGGCCAGGGCGAGGCCGAGGACTGCTGCGATCTCATCGCGTGGCTGGGACTGCAGAGCTGGAGTAACGGCCGGATCGGCATGTCCGGAGTGTCCTATCTGACCGCGATCCAGTGGTACGTGGCCTCTCTGCGCCCACCCCAGCTGGCGGCAATCAATCCATGGGAAGGTTTCACCGACTGGTACCGCGAGTTTGCCTATCACGGCGGCATTCCGGAAACCTCCTTTCTCGTGCGCGGAAGTGCCAACCTGCAATGGTCGACGACGCGTACGGAAGACACCCCGCGCAATGTCCGCGCGCATCCACTATACGATGCCTATTGGAAGAGCAAGGAGTGTGACCTCGAGGCCATCGACGTTCCAACCTACGTTGTTGCCAGTTGGTCCGATCAGGGGCTGCATACCCGCGGAACGCTCGAAGGTTACAAGCGAATTTCCTCGAAACAGAAGTGGCTGGAGGTGCACGGCAGGAAGAAATGGCATTACTTCTATCACCCCGAAAACGTCCGCAAGCAGCGGGAGTTCTTCGACCGCTTCCTGAAGAATTCAGGCCAAACGTCAGCGGATCAGCCCAGAGTGCTGTTGGAAGTTCGCGATGCGGCCAACATCGGGGAGTTTCGTGCCGAGCGCGAGTGGCCTCTCGCACGGACTCGACTCACCCCCCTGTATCTCGATGCGCGCACACGAACTCTCAACGAGACCTCCGTTGATGCCAGCTCCGAGACTCGTTACGAGCCGCTCGGCGCCGATGTTGGCGTGAGCTTCGACCACACGTTTTCACAAACCACGGAGCTGACAGGCCACATGAAGCTGAAGCTGTGGGTCGAGGCCGTGGGCTCGGATGACATGGATCTGTTCGTGGCCATACAGAAACTCGACCGCGACGGGCAGCCGGTCCCGTTCGTGTTTTATTCGCTGAACGAGAATGGGCCAGCCGCTCTGGGTTGGCTGAGAGTGAGCCATCGGGAGCTGGACGCGCGACGTTCCAGGCCGGAACAGCCGTTTCATACCCATCTGCGCGAGCAGCGGCTCACTCCAGGTGAGCGCGTGGCGGTCGAGATCGAGATCTGGCCGTCTTCGACCCGTTTTCTCGCAGGCGAGACTCTGCGAGTACGCATACAGGGAAGTGACATCGCGACCGAATCCGCGCCCAATGCGCCATTCGCACGACACGAAGACACGCGCAACAATGGAATCCACGTAATCCACACCGGCGGACCATTCGATTCCCACCTGCTCGTTCCCGTGATTGCGCCTGTTGAAGCATGAGCGGTATGGATGACGAAGGAGATTGACATGGGCGGAGCTGACAACAGGGCCGGTGAGATCGATGAAGAAGCCTTCCGTGGTTATATCGCTGCGTTCAACCGGAATGATTTCGAGGGATTCGGCCGCTACTATGCTGACGACATCGAATTCGTGGGCCGCGCTGCCACCTTGCATGGCCGAGATGAGCTGCTGAGCTTCTACCAACAAGTGAAATCCCGGGTGCGCGAAACCATTGCCATACAGGATATCGTGGCGGGTGAGCGCACGCTGGTCGCAGATCTGATCACGGAGCTGTACCCTCTGGAGGACTGGCCTGATTTTCCAACCGGACCGCTTCGCAAAGGCCAAACGCGCCGCTCGCAGAATTTCGTGTGGTACGACCTGGCCGAAAGGCGCTTCATCCGCATTCGAGCAGCGCACTATCGACGGGTCGACGGACTTACCTTCGAGCCGGCCGAGATCCCCGCGAACCACGCGGCGGGCACGGACCGGGTCACCGCGCAGCGAGGCAGAACATTCACTCCCGAGGAGTTTGCCGCCTATATCGATGCCTTCAATCGAGGCGACTACAGCAGAGTCTGCGCGTACTATGACCCGGAAGTCGTGCTGGTGACCGGCGGGCACCACGAGCTGCGGGGACCGCAGGCGATCTGCGACTTCTATCGGAGCGTCAGAGCTCAAACTCAGCGAACGATCCATGTCAGGAACCTGGTCAGCGTGCCCGGCCGAATCGCGGCGGAGCTCGAATCTGAGTTTCTGGCGTTGCAGGATCTACCGGACTTCACGGCGGGTCCGATGAAGAAAGGCGAACGGTTGTTCCTGCACACCGTGGTGTTGTACGAAGTTGGTGACGAGGGCTTCGTCAGAATACGGTCGGCGTCGCTGCGCAAGCAGCTGCGCGGATGAACAATCTGTCTCGCCACTCGTCACGGTAATATCGACCCGGACCCAAGGCCTCATGTTCACCACTGACACGGCGGATTTCTCATGGCCAAGTTTCCCTCGAGCCCCAACTACACAGGCTTCAACGCACCCTCACGCGTCGAGGCGGACATCACCGATCTCGAAATCGAGGGCGAAGTTCCGAAGGACATTCATGGCGTGTTTTACCGGGTAGCCCCTGACGCGCAGCTGCCGCCGCTCCGCGGCGACGACATCTGGTTCAACGGCGATGGCATGATCTCGATGTTCCGCTTCGAGAACGGGCGTATCGACTTCAAACAGCGCCGCGCGCGCACCGATAAATTCGTGCTCGAGGAACGGGCCGGGCGGGCCTTGTTCGGTGCCTATCGCAACCCTCTCACAGACGATCCGTCCGTCGCGGGCCGCTACCGTGGCACGGCTAACACCAACGTTCTCATGTATGGAGGGCAGTTGCTGGCGTTGAAGGAAGACAGTCCCGCCCTTGCGATGGATCCGCTCACTCTGGAAACGAAGGGCTACACCGACTTCCAGGGGCAGGTGACGAGCCCCACCTTCACAGCGCATCCGAAGATCGACCCGCGTACCGGCGATATGTGTGCGTTCGGTTATGCCGCGAAGGGACTGTTGACCCGCGACATGGTCTATTACGAGCTCAATGAACAGGGAAAGCTCAAACGCGAGGTCTGGTTCGAGATTCCCTATTACTGCATGATGCACGATTTCGGTTTGACCGAAGACTACGCCGTGTTCCACGTCATCCCGATCGTCAGCAGCTGGGAGCGACTCGAGGCAGGACTACCTCACTTCGGCTTCGATACCACTAAAGACATTTATCTCGGCGTACTGCCGCGCAAGGGCGAGGCGAGCGACATCCGCTGGTTCAAAGCACCGAACTGCTTCGCCAGTCACGTGATGAATGCCTTCAACGAAGGCACGAAGGTTCACATCGACGTGCCCATGGCCAAAGGAAACATGTTTCCCTTCTTCCCTGACGTGCACGGAGCGGCGTTCGATCCGCAGAAGTCCCTGTCGTACATGACCCGGTGGACGGTCGATATGGACTCGCGCGGCGATACCTTCGAGAGCATGACGCGTCTTACGCAGATCAGCGGTGAGTTTCCCCGCATCGATGAGCGCTACGCGTCGGCCCCCTATCGTTACGGCTTCCTGCTCTCGCAAGACTTCTCCCGCCCGCTGCAGCTGCCGGGAGGCCGGTCGGCGTCGGGAATGATGATCAACACGCTGGCGCGCCTCGATCACGCCACCGGGGACACGCAGTCCTGGTGGTCGGGCACGTCCTCGACCATTCAGGAGCCCTGCTTCATTCCGAAGCCGGGTCAATCCGGCGAGGGCGAGGGTTACCTGGTCGCCGTCGTCAACCGGCTCGCGGACAGCCGCTCGGACTTTTTGATTTTCGACGCGCAGCGCCTCGCCGATGGCCCGGTGGCGACCGCCAAGCTCGAAATTCGTCTGCGCGGCGCGCTGCACGGCAACTGGACCCCTGCCGACAAACTTCCAGGGATCGCGAAGTCGAGGAGCTGACATGGCGAAAACCCTATCCCGATCTGGAGTAGCAGACACCATGGAAGATTCCGCGTTGGATCTACGCTTCAGCCATGCGTTCGATATCCGTATCAACTTCGACAAACGCTGGCTGATTGGACCGATCTCGGGTGGCGCCAATGTGGGCTACACCTCCGTCGGCGCGGGCAGCACGGTGAGCGGGCCCCGTCTCAACGGGCGCCTCGTGGACTACAGCGGCGCGGATTGGCCGATGGTGCGCCAGGATGGCGTGGTTGAGCTCAACGCTCACTACATGATCGAAGCTGACGACGGAGCGCGGATCTACATCCGCAATCGAGGATATGTTCACGGTCCGCTGCGCGTGCCGGGACAGGCACAGGGCGAGTCGCCGGCCGTCCCCGCTTACTTCCGTTGTACCCCCTACTTCCGCGCACCGCTGGGTCCGCATGAGTGGTTGAATCGGACCGTCATTGTTGGTGTTGGTCAGCGGCGGCCGAAAATGAAGCCGGAAGATGATCCGGACTACTCGCTGTTCCGGTATTACGCCATCCTCTGAACCGTGCGTCGGAGCTCGGTTAGCGCGCTTCAGGCGGCGGAACTGTTCGCTCTTCGAGCGCGCGTCTCAGCAAGTAGCGTCGCATCGCGACTGACGGTGCGTCGCTGGCGATCGACATCTCATAGAAATGTGCGCCCGGATTGGCCAGCACCTCTTCGAGGCGTGTCAGTGCCACGACGTCTTCATCGAAGGCGCGAAACAGCTCGTCGTGCATAAACCGCGTAACACCTGCGTCTCCCAACGCGAAGTCGCGACTGTGTACTATGAAGTAATGAGTTGAGTGGTGCGTCTCGGGCGTCGGCACGTGACAAGTTCGGATTCGAAACTCGCGACGATGCTCTGGAGGCAGACGGCTATCATAGAAGTTGGCGGTCACTACATGAAGACCTGGCGAGACGAATTCAGACGTCGCAATACGCGCGGCCGCGTCATGCTCGAGGCCTGTTGGCTTCGCCCACACCGGCGGCAGCCTGGTCGGCACGACTTTCCGCGTGATCCGATACCGACCCTCTTCGAGGCTCGATTCGTACGGCGCCCCAGCGTAATCCGGAGTACCGAAACTGCGAGCGTGCACAAAAGACAGATGCGTGAGATCCAGGAGGTTCTCATGCAGACTCACGTAGTTCGCCGGCAGGTGAAAGTAACCTTGTGAGGAAGTCCATTCCGTGCCATCCAACCACGGTGTGTCCGGAATGCGTGATAGATCCGGTGTGGACTCGCCGAGCCACGCCCACACAAATGGACCTCGTTCGGCGAGCGGAAACGCGCGAACCCCTATTCCTTTGGGGCAAGTCTTCTGCGAAGGAACCTGGATGCAATCGCCCGCGACATCGTAACGCAGACCATGGTATCCGCAGACGACCGTGTCGCCGTCGAGTGTGCCGGCCGATAGCGGAAACGACCGATGGGCGCACCGATCGTCCAGTGCGACCGGAACTCCTGCCTGCGTCCTGAAGAGCACGAGTCGCTGTCCCAGTACCGTACGCTTCAGCAACAACCGCTGCAGCTCGCCGGCAAACGCAACCACGTACCATTCGTTCTTCACAAAGTCCGTATTTCCGTCCGCCATCTGGCGCATCGCAGCGGTCGAAGCGCGGATCAAACCGGGTGGCGGAAGGCTCATCCCTCTACCCTACCCCGAAGAGCCGTGGCCCGTCTGTCATCTGCGAAGTGGACGAGCGAGATTGATAAACTGGCGCTTGCGTGCACGACCAATCACTCATCGATCTGATTGCGAGCATAGGCGAGGCAGATTTTCTCGCGCAGATGCTCGCGTTCATCAACTTGCAGCTGGTTGTGGACCATCTCTCGCTTTTTGAGTTCGACCCGGCGCTCGTGCCCCGATTGGTGGGGGCGGCGAGCCGGAACTCCGCGAAGACCGCCATTCTGGCGGGCCGGATCTATGAACGCGCGATGTTCTATCGCTTCGATCCGAGCTCCGAGCGCGTGCGCACCGGGGAGGGAAAAGACCACGTAGTGCTGCTTACACTGTCCGAATCGGAGATTCGCGACCCCTCATACCGATCCAGCATTTATGGCCGATTCGGCATCGTCGAGCGGGTTTCGCTCATCCGCTGTGTGCAAGGTCGCTGGTTGCTGCTCAACGTATATCGGGATCGCGGGTCCGGGCGCTTCGATTCCTCAGCACTGACCAACCTGACCGATCTCGCAGCGTTGCTCATGGCCTGCACAGGCAAGCATATCGCGATGACCTCGAAACGCGCCGTACCCCGCGGCCGAATGGATGCTGTTGCGTCGTTCGAATCCATGCTTCAGTCGCTCAACTCGGGGCTGACGCGCCGCGAACTGCAGGTGTGTGCTCATGCGCTTGCAGGGATCACGGTTGCCGGCATCGCCGCCACGCTCGGAGTCAAGAACTCGACGGTGGCGACGCTGCGCCGTCGGGCGTACGCGAAGCTCGGCGTCGTCAGTCTAAGCGCGCTGTTCGCAAGGTGTGTCGCGCACATCACCGACACCAAAGCCGTGTGAGAGCGCTCCTCAGCCAGCTCTCTTGCTCGATCGAATCTCTGTGTTGCCGTGCCGGAATCGCGTCGAGAATCAACTTGCGAAACTGCTGCTCGAACGCGATCAGACTCAGCCGTGAGCCCGTGAGTTCGGTGCGCCGCTTGGTCTCGTAGGCCGCGGGGCAGGACTCGAGCCTCTCCAATTCGCAGATGACACCTCCCGGGTGACCGGGGATGATCGACTCTCCATTGAGTCGTTCGATACATGCGCCGTGGTAGATGGGCACCGTTCCAGCGAACCACGCTTGAAAGGGCTTTTCGGTGATGTAGCCCGGTTCGATTGAGTTCTCGAGGCAGATCATGTACTTGTAATTCGCGATCCACCGCAGGAAGTCGGTCCCACGCGGCGCGCGATAGCCCACGTTGTTGTAGATGGCTCCTGCCGAATCGACGCGTTTCCAGGCGTTGATTTTCTCGAATAGTGCAATCCGCTCGGCGGCCAGCTTGCCGTGCTTCTTTGAGCGGTGCCTTTTCGAAACGACGAAACAGCAGAACCGGGTCTTGCCGACTGCGAGCAGTTCTTCCCGGAGCGTGTACAACTGATCCACCGGTACTCCGAAGTGCGCCGCGGCGAGCGGAAATTCGATGAACGTACACGGCTCAGCAGGCTGGTACAAACCCAACACCGCATGGTATCGGTGCAGCGGAGCGTGCGGTTTGAAGATCTTCCAATTCTCGTTGGAGACGAGGACTACCGGCAGTCGCCGCGGGAAACGGTGTTTTCTCCAGATGCTCGCAATCATCAGATCGGGCTGAGCGTTCTGTCCAACGATCGTGATGCGACCTTCGAGGAGAAACGTGCGTAGTAAGTTCGAAACCCACCGGATGAAATCACGATCCGTTTCCTCGGAAAAGCAAACTCGTAGGGACATGACTCCTCATCGGCCGTAAGAGATCCAGTAATTGCGTGGCCCTGCCTCAAAAGCAAAGGCCATGCCAACGACGTCGCACGGCGTACAGGTAGGTTAGATACCTCTTGGGGGCTCTGAAGAGGCAGCAATCATCTGTAAAGGATGTCCGAGGGTGTCCACGGAAGTAGACAGGTGTCCACTTTTGGGGTTGACCTGTTCCCTGTGGCACTCAGGTGAGGATCGATGAGCACCGCCAGGAAGCGCAACGAGCTGTCGTTAAGGAATGATTCTGCAGCTTTGACCTGAATGGATCGTCACGAACCAACAGTCAAACCGGAACGTTTGTATCAACGGCGCGCAGGCTTCCTTTCCGTCGCCGTCATTCACCAACTTCCAGCTGAGGACGGCACGAACGCCGAGTCCGGGGCGGCACTTTCGAACAGGCTCACGATGCTCTGATACTTTTCGATGTACCACCGGTTCTCGTTGTTGTATCTCGGGATCCTCACGGGACGGGCATCCGTGCCGTCCGCTCTCCAGACGCAGGGACAAGTCACCGAAGCTCCTGCGAGCTGCACTCCCGGCCGGCTCAGTACGTCGAGCTTGACGTTCATTCTCGTCAGGACACGGTAGAGCTTCATGACGTTGCGGGATCCGCCGTTGTACGCGGCGACCGGAAAGATGCCCAGCACTTCCGGGTTGGCACGATACGCGCGACGGATATCCGGCCGCATCGCGGCCAGATTGAAATCCAGCAGGCAGGCCGCCGCTTTCATGGCGTTCAGCAGATTCGTCGCGCCGCTCTCGAAGACCGGGTCGAGCTTTGCTCCGCGACAGCGTCTGACCAGGTACGAGTACGTCCCCTTGCCCTTGCGGTTGGTGAATTGCATGGGACCTAACGCATTTGCGTCCGAGACGCTATAGCGATACGCCTCCTCCCGCTTCAACCCGTACTGGCTCAGCACCTCGTCGAAGGCGAGCGCCTGCTTCTGTATGTAGTCCTTGTCATCGGTTTGCTCGATAACCGCCAGCGTCGTAATGACCTGTGGAGGAATGACATCGGCAAGCAACTCTCCGCGAAACGCCGCACTCGGCACCTTCGCGAGACGCAGCTCCCCGATCGCCTGACGCGCCGTGGTGAGCAGAAATTCCTTCCCACTGCTGACGAAACCCGGATCGAAGGTGTCTTCTGTGAAGGGCAGATAGACGATTGGCTTCGCGGTCTGGACGACAGCGCTCCACTGCCCGCGCTTGATGAGGGCGTTGTCGAATACGGGGTACTTGCGTCCATAGACCTTCAACGGATTCCCGTCCCGGGAGAAGGCGAACATCAGCCGCTCGGCACCGGTGCCCTTCACGTGCCGCGCCTCGATGCCCGGCGTGAGAATGCGAAAGGCCAGCGGCCTCCCATTATTGGGGTTCCACTTGATCGGCGGACGCGGGAGTTCGATTTGCGCGACAGACCACTCGTGCTTCGTTTCGCTCCACAGCGCAAAGGCGACGGGGCGGCCGCGGAGCACTTGGTTCTTCCCTTCTCCAGTGAAGACGTATTGGAGCTCGACGCCATTGAGAAGTGCCTGCGCTTCGGCGACGAGATCGTGGATGGCCTCACGACGACTGCCATCGACGACGGCCTTCTTTGAAGCCTGGTCGTGTCGCTCCGATTGGGCAACGGCAAGTGGCACTTCGCCTTCTTCTTGCGACGGGCCTCCGTCCGCAATGGGAGCTGTTTCCTCGATCGAAGCAGCCGCCTCGCCTGGAGTGGCCCGGCCTATCATCGTACGTCCAGCAAAGAGCAGGGACGCCAGTATGAGCAGAATCAGCGCAGCCCGGCGTCTGGCAGTTGTGTCCATGGCACCGATGGTACTCACGACCGGCGCGGCACACGCGTGCCCGTATCAAGGAATTCGATGCCGTTCAGGAGAATCCACTAACTATCGGTTCCGACATCCACTGTTATTGTCATTTGTTGTTGCCATTCGAATACATGTGATTTTTTTCACCGCTCAGTATTTGCCATATCATGGGCGTCACGCGGAATATTCGTGGCAGGGTGTGTCGAGCCCATTCGAAGCCGGACGTCAGCGAGCCGTTGGTCTCGTCGGCATCAAAGCTTTCTGCTCCGGGCGCGCCGGCTCACTCCGCGATAATGTACTTCTCCATGTTGCTGCCCGCGGTCTCTTGCAACAGCCATATCGACATTATCGTGATCGCGCATGCGATGGCCATGTACATCGAAATCCCGAACGTGCTGTGATATTCGGCGAGCAGCGCCGTGGCGATGATGGGTGCAAAGGCACCGCCAAAAATTGCGCCGAGCTGATAGCCCAGAGAAGCGCCCGAGTAGCGTACGTCGGTGCTGAACATCTCTGAGACCAACGCAGCGTGCGGCCCGTACATCATCGCAACGAATACCTGGCCCACACCGATAGCAACGCATATCCACAGAAACGATCCCGTGTCGACCAAGGGAAAGACTGCGAAACTCCACGCAGCCAGCAAAGCAGCGCCAGCAATGTAGACACCGCGTCTACCGTAACGATCGGACCACGCAGCCGCGATGAGCAGCGACGGCACCATGACAACGGCGCCCACGAGCACTCCAGCGAGCATAGTGCTGCGCGAGACATGCGGCCCCATCGCACCGGTGCCGTAAGCGATCACGAAGGTGATCAGGATGTAGAAGGGTACAAACACGGCCAGCGACGCGCCCGCCACTAGCGCGATCTGCTTGGGATGCTTGCACAAAACTTCCAGCACCGGCGAGCGTCTGCGCTCGCTCTTCCCGGCATGAGCCTCGAGCTGACTCCCCTGATCCTCACTGGTCTTCCGCAGCTTCAAGAACGCCGCGGTATCCTCCAAGCTGAGCTGCACAAACAGTGCGACCGCAATGAGCGTGATGCTGAAAAGGAAAGGCAGGCGCCAACCCCAGTTCACGAACCCCATTTGCGAGGTATTGGCAGTGACCAGAAGGAACGCAAGATTGGCGAGAATGACACCGGCAGGTGCACCGACCTGCGCGAAACTACCGTAAAACCCACGCTTGGCTGGCGGCGCGCTTTCTGTGGCGATCAGCACCGCGCCGCCCCACTGACCGCCGATGGCTATGCCCTGCACGAACCGCAGCACGATCAACAGCACTGGAGCGGCGGCCCCGGCGGATGCATAGGACGGCAGGCAACCTATCAGAGTGGTCGCGAAGCCCATCATTGTCAGTGCAATGACCAGCGCCCTCTTGCGGCCGACACGGTCCCCGAAGTGACCGAAGACGATGCCACCCAGCGGCCGGGCCACGAAGCCAACGGCAAACGTGCTGAAGGAGGCGAGCTGCGCGACGGCGGCCGGCATGTCCGCCGGAAAAAACACCGTAGGAAATATCAGCGCCGCGGCAGTCCCATACAGGAAGAAGTCGTACCACTCGATACTGGTGCCCGCCAGCGTCGCCAGAGCGATTCTGCGCACGAAGCGTTCATCGTTGCGCTCCGACCTGCGTGTACTCCTCATGGCTCCCTGCTCTGCGCAACCGGTAATACTGTAATCGCAGAGCGATGGCGATTCCCGCCATCGCAAATCCTCAGCGCGGCGCCCGCTCCTCAGCCTCCCGGACGCGTCGTTCGATATCACTCTCGTCGTGCGCGTCTGATCGCGGCAGCGGTGTCACATCTTGTCGATCACCGCGCGCCCGTCGTTCAGAAGAAGTCGAGCAAGCTGGGTGGCTGCGCCGGCGGCGCACGGGGATCAGTGATCGGCTTCACTCTCGTTGGGAGCTGTAGGCGGATATCGGCGGATGAAGAGCCGACGTAGATATGGAAATTACCAGGACTGTTCACCCAGGTGTTGTGGCGCGCATCGTAATAACTCAGATCCCGGGGACCGAGGGTTATCTTGACGGTCGCATGCTCACCAGGCGCGAGGTTCACTTTGCGGAAGGCCTTCAACTCCTTCAGCGGTCGTACTACCTCGGTTGTCGACTCGTCGCCCACATACAGCTGCACGACTTCCTTTCCAGGCCGCTGACCCGTATTTTTGACGTCGAAAGAGATCGGGATCGGTTGACCTGGGGATACTTCCGCCGGGACGCGCAGGTTGCTGTATTCGAACTTTGTGTAGGAAAGGCCGTGTCCGAATGGAAACAGCGGCGCGATCTTGCGTTTGTCATAGTAGCGGTATCCGACGAAAACGCCCTCGCCGTAGTTGGCATCGGCGCCGCTCGAGTAGTACAGGTAGGCCGGGTTGTCTTCCAATCGTTGCGGCAGGGTGAACGGCAGCTTTCCGGAAGGATTGATCTCTCCGAACAATATCTTCGTCAGAGCCTGCGGGCCCTCTTCTCCCGCCAACCATCCTTGCAGGAGCGCCGGCGCTTTTCCTGCCCAAGGTAATAACAGCGGGGAGCCACTGTTCAGCACGATCACTGTGTGCGGATTTGCGGCGAGGATCGCCTCCACCAGCTCATTCTGCTTCCCGAGGTCCATGTTGTCGCGATCACGTCCTTCCGTCTCCGATGATCGGGATGAACCCACAAACACCACGGCAGCATCTGAATTGCGTGCAAGCTCAACCGCGTCTTTGATAGAAGGCGCAGGTAGCCTGATGCCGAACTGGAGCGATCGAAACGGAAATGTCGGGGACGTATATTCGATCTTGACCTGATGCGGCGAACCGGACTGGAGCAGTACGCCGGCTGTTCGAATCGGCATGCCGAAATCGAGTGCCGGTGGATGGACGGTTCCCAGCTCCGAGCTCAGCACCTTTTGATTGTCAATGAACAGGGTTGCCTCCCCGGCCTGGCTGAGACTGAATTCGTAAGTTCCGGTCACGGGCGCCCAGAGGAGTCCTTCGAACCGGGCCGACACGCGAGGAGCCTCGAAGGGCAGAGTCAGCCGCCCGAAGTAGGTTTCAACTTCCGAGCGGGCGGGAGGACCTTCAAACTTGGGATTGCTGAAGTAGGACACGCGCAACCCTTGCTCAGACCGTGCTTCCGTCGGGCTCAGTAAGCGGGCGTCTGCCGGTGGTGGGAGCACGTCGTTGTCTACGCCTCTTGCGTATTCGATGCGCATCTGCCCGCCGCCAGCGGCGCGAATGTTCTGTAGCGGTGTTTCGATCCGAGACGGGATGACACTTGCGCTACCGCCACCCTGGTAAAGCGGAACGTCCGCATTGGGTCCGATGATGGCGAGGGTGCGGAGCTTCGCTTTGTCGAGCGGCAGAAGGCTGCCGGTGTTCTCGAGCAGTGTGATTGCTTCAGATGCCGCTGAGAACGCAGCCTGGCGGTTGGACGTGCTGCGCAGCTCTCCGCCCGATCGCTTGCCATCCATTACGCCGGAGCGAAAGATCAGACGCAACATGCGGCGCGCGGCGTCATCGACCACGCTCTCCGGCACCTGCCAGTTGTGTGTCGCCTGAAATAGCTGTGATCCGAAGTGCCGCGGGGGCCCTGGCATCTCCAGATCCATACCCGCCGTTGCTGCCTCAACCGTCGAATGTACCGCGCCCCAATCGGACATCAGTACCCCGTCATAGGCCCATTCCTTTTTGAGAATCTCGCGGATGGTATGCGGATTTTCGCTTGCGTAGGTGCCGTTGATGCGATTGTAGGAGGCCATCAATGTCCAGGGGTGCGCCTCCTCCACTACCATTTCGAATGGCAGTAGATAGATTTCCCTCAGCGTTCGCTCGTCGAGATTTGAGCTGCTACGCATGCGCTCGGTCTCCTGCTCGTTGGCAACATAGTGTTTGACCGACGTGCCCACTCCCTGGCTCTGCACACCGTTGACGAAGCCGATGCCGATTTTTCCAGCGAGGAACGGATCTTCGGAGTAAGCCTCGAAGTTGCGGCCGGCCAGCGGCGCGCGCTGTATGTTGACATTGGGTCCGAGCAGCACCTGGATATTCAGTGCAAGCGCTTCTCGCCCGATCGCCTGACCGACCGACTGGACAACCTCAGGATTCCAGGTCGCGGCAAGCGCCGACCCGGTTGGAAAAACAGTGGTGGGTTCTCCCTCGTTGGAACGAACGCCATTCGGCCCGTCGGAAAAACGCAGCGCCGGGATATGGAGGCGATCAATGGCCTGCGTGGCGAAGAATGATCCCCCAGCCATCAGCGACACCTTCTCCCGGAGCGTCATGCGCACGAGAAGATCTTCTACACGCTGATCGAGTGTTGCTTTCGAATTCAGGTACATCGGCGGCGGATTGACAGGCTCCGCCGCCAGGGTGCACGCAGGAAGAAACACGGCTGTAAGCGCCAGCAGACGCGTCCACTGTTTCAAGGCGGTATCTCCGATCCGGTTAGTTTGCAGCGGACGAGTGCTTCGACTCGGTGAAACGGGCGACGAGATCCAGTCGAGGCTTCCAGGGATCGGGGCCCACGACAGGACCATTGGCCGTAAAGTCCATCAGCGTGTCTGCGGCGGCATCGTATGCCGGCCACGCCGGCAGGCCGGAAACTTCCGGTTTGCCGCTCTTGGAGAATGAGGCCCAGTAAGCGTGCATCGCCTTTGCAGCCTTGGCATCCTCGGGCGTCAGATCCTTACCGTACTTCGCCGCCACAGTGTCAAAAGCAAATGGGATGTCAGAGGCATGGGGAGCGCCCGGCCACTGCTTGCGCATCGATTCGGCGACGTACGAAAAGCGAAACTCATAGACTGGTTGACCCCGCGCGGAGAGCACCCGTGCTACATAGCGAGCCGGTTCAATCATCATCTGGTCACCGCCAACGCGAAAAGCCGTTGCCTGCACGTTGTCGCCGTCATGAATCCCGTAAACCGTTCTGACACTCTGAGCGTCTGAGCCGAACTGACTGACGATTTCCTCGATAGTCTTCGAACGCATGAACGCGAATCCGATGTCCATGCTCGTCGCTCCCACCATCATCGGCACGTTGGCACCCTTGCCTCGAGCGTAAAGCTGGCCAGGGTCTCCCGTGAGCACGGTTCCATCGAGGACCGGACCTCCAACGTAGGTGGGGTCAGAACCCATGCTCGCGAGATTCAGGTTCTTCGCAAGCTCCTCGGCGGGAATGGCCCGCAGTTTTGCCAATGCGTCGGCTGCCTTCCCCTGAATGCCATGTGCCGATGCAAAGGCGACACCAAGCGCCTCGGCAGAGTCTTCGCCCCCTGTCAGATGACGCATTCCGAGCGCACCTCCGGGTCGCCCGGCTCCGGATTGGACGATCGCCTTCTGGAACAGGCCTGCAGCCACAGGCGAGGTCATCATGTAGTGGACGGAGATTCCTCCGGCTGACTCACCACAAATCGTCACATTGCGAGGATCGCCTCCAAAGGCCGCGATGTTCCTCTGAATCCACTTCAGAGCCGCTATCTGGTCCATGATTCCATAGTTGGCCAGTGGGCCCTTGTGCTCCGCCGTCAGCGCCGGATGGGCGAAGAAGCCGAATCGCTGCAGACGATAGTTGAAGCTGACGAACAGGACTCCATCCCTGGCGAACGCGCTGCCGTCATAGACGGCCGGAGAGCTTCCGCCATTCACAAAGCCGCCTCCATAAATCCATACAAACACCGGAAGCTTCTCGCCGGGAGTTTGCTTCGCGGGCCGCCAGACATTCAGATAGAGACAGTCCTCGGCCGGCACGACGCCCAAAGGGGCCGCGTCGCTTGGAAATGGCACTTGCATACAGTCGGCGCCATAACGCACCGCCTGGCGCACGGTGCTCCATTTCACGGGTTGAGGCGCTCGCCAGCGCAGCTCTCCCACCGGCGGCGCCGCAAACGGAATTCCCTTGAAAAACTCGACCTCGTCCTGAATCGCTCCCTGTACGGGGCCGGCGTCTGTCTCAATCACCGTCGAACCGGCATTCGTGGCGAATGCGCAGCTCGCGCCGCCGAACACGGCACTCAGACTCCACAGCACACGCCAGAGTTTTATATTTCCCATCTCCACTGTCTCCTCAGAATCTCTTCGTGATATTCAACTGTAGGATCCGGCCATAGACATTCGCGTTGTTGGCATCGAACTGACTGCCGTTCGCAGTGGGGACGACCGGTGGGTCCCGGGCGAAGACATTCTGCGCGCTGACTGAAATGGCACTGTCAGCAAGTGTGCCAGCCTGTGTCAGCTGCCCCAGGTCGAGCCCCAGAGTTACATCGAAGGTCGTCCAGGAGGGAACTTCCTGGTTTGCCCGGCCGGTGACCGGCGTGTTGTTCAGATATGGGCCTGTATAATTCAGGAAAACGATGGCGCTGAACGCACCTCGGCGCCAACCCGCACTCCCCCGTCCACGCAAGCGGATGAGGTTGTTTATCTGGCCCAATACACTTCGCGCCGGTGCCGATGCGACGGTCGCGACATCTTCCTGGAGCACTCGCACGGCGTTCACATTGAGCGACCAGCGCCCGAGCGAGGAATCCAGCTCGTAGCCGAAATTCAAATCCAGGCCGCCTTCCCGCAGCGATCCGATGTTGGTCACCCGCCCGTCAACCCATACCTGCACCTGGCAAAGCTGGGCGGCGGTGATGCTGCCATAGACACCGACTGCATTGACGAGAGGTAACAGAGCAGGATCGTAGGTCGATGGATTGCCCGGAGTGCAGTTGGCCGGATTGTGAACCGGGTGCACGTACGGCTGGTAGAGCTGATAGAGCGCTGGGTTCGTCAGCGTCCCTGGAAACACGGGAGGTCCAAAGATCTCGCCACTGTAGCGGATGTTGTAGTAGGTGGTGCTCACTGTGAGTCCGTCCACCCGATGAGGGGTGAGATCGAGTCCTACGGACCAATTGTGCGCTCGCTCGGGTTGGATCCCCGTCTGATCCCCCAGCACGAACGCCACGTTGCTCAGCTTCCCTCCCGGTATCGGAATACCCTCGATAGCCGGATTGCCCGTGTAGTTCGGAAAACCCGCGGCAAAGGACTTCACGGAAAACACGAACGGATTGAGATCGGTCAAGGAGGGTGCGCGAAACGAGCTTCCCCAGGAGCCCCGGATCGAGACGTCGGGGTTGAGCCTCCAGGTCAGTCCGAGCTTTGGATTGGTGGTGCCTCCAAAGTCCGAATAGTCATCAAAGCGGCCCGCCGCATCGAGACTCAGCGACTGCACCAGGGGTAGGGTGTTTTCCGGCCCGATGATGGGTACGTACACTTCCGCGAATGCCGAGGAAATGTGCCGGCTCGAGCCGTTGATGTTATCCCACGCATACTGATTCGGTTGTGTCCGCGGCGGACACGGCAACGGGGCGTAGCAACCTACTCCGTTGAATCCCTGCGGCGGTGGCAGGGACTCTTCATTGATCCCCTCGCCCGGTATTTCGGTTCTGTTCGCGCCGTTGCGGATGTATTCGGTGTTGTGTTGAAACTCGCCGCCCACCGCGGCCCTGACCCGCCCGCCGGGCAGACTGAACAGCGGTCCGTCCAGCTTCAACACATAGTCTTCCATTCCCATCTGGCTCTGCTGGACGTTACTACCCATGAACGTGGCCAGCTGCGCTGCCGTCAGGGGATCACTGCTCAGCGGGTTGATGGCTCCTATGTTGACTTCATGCTGCAGTGCGCCGATGTCCACGTGGTCATTGAAATTGCACACGCCGCAGGTGCGATCACGGCCAACACTGATCGACAGGGAACCATTCCACTCGCGCCAGAGGGACGCTCTCAGACCCGTAATCGCCGTCCAGTTGGTATCCGGATTGTCGGTGTACCATAGTGGAGCACCGTGGGCCGTGAAACTGTAGTTCACCCTCATGGGACCTCCGGCAGGTCCCGGGGGCGTGATATAGAACGGACTGCCGGGATTGATGGTGAGCGGAGCCATGGCAGCATCCTGATATTGCGAACCCGCGGTTCGCACATCGCGCTTGCTCCAGAATCCCTCGAAAAAGACACTCAGTGCCGAGGTGAGCTCCTGGTTGTAGAAGGCCGCCAGCTGGTAGCGGGAGCGACGCCCGAGATAGTCAGCCTCGTCGGCGCGATCACCGAGACCGGGATGGGCTGACGTCTGTGCAAACGACGGCACTCCATTGCCTGAGGGCAAGCCTCGATAGAGGTAGGTTCCGCTCAGACATCCGCCTGCGGCTGCATTGAAATTGTCGCACCAATTGATATTGCTGCTGCCCATGGGCGCGGACGTTGTGCCCGGTTGCCCCGGTCCCACACCGCCATTGAGTGCGCCGGCCGCTGCAGCGTTGTTGCCATTGCGGATTCGATTGTCGAAGCCGCTGAGCTGACCCGTATCACTGAGGAAAGGCCTCGAAGAGGCCGACATGGCGCTGCGCCGGTCGTAATCGAGACTGACAATGAAGTTGCCTTTCCCCAGCCCGCCCACGCTGGCCCAGGTGTGACCGGCGGTCACCGCAGCTCCATACTCGTGATACCCATCTACGAGGGTGCCACGGCCCGTCACCTCGACGCCGTTCAGATCACGGCGAATGACATAATTGACGACTCCACCGACCGCGTCCGAGCCATAGATGGCGGAGTTGCCATCATCGATGATCTCGATCTGTCCCAGGGCCGCAATCGGCACCTGATCCGCGTCTGTAAAGACGCCCTGTGACCCTGTGGGAGTGACACGATGACCGTCAACCAACACGAGGGTCGCCTGAGGACCGAGACCGCGCAGGTTAATTGCACTTCCCTGGGTTACATTGCCGCCATAGGCCGTCGTCCCGCCTTGGCGGTAATTGGAGACTCCCGACGGAGCAACGTCCACGACCTGTGGCAAGGCACGCAACACGTCGTGCAGATCGGCGATGCCGGTATCGAGTATGTCGCTTCGAGACAGACTGAGAGCCTCCGATCCCACGGGCCGGATACCTGAAATGTTGGTGCCCGTGGCGGTGACGACGACTTCCTCCAGTTTCGGTGGGTCTGATGAGCTGCTCATCTGCTTCGGGCCAACGGGCTCCTGGCCGAATGACCTCTGCGGCGACCCTGCGGGCAGGATCATCAGCAGAACGATGAGTGTTTTTTCCCTGAATGACAGGCACCGCGCACTTCCCACACGTTCCATGTTCCCCCTCTCCTGAGACGTGGCAGCCGTTACGGCGAAGTGACGAGGCTGCGGTACTGATTCTAAGGGGCTGGTGCACCGCGGGAATATTTGCCATTCCGAATGAATCTATAGAGTTTTATTATCAGCGCCCCTGCCCGTATCAACCGAACGGTTGATACCCCGGTACCGGCGGAGCACCGATGCTCGCACAGAATATGAATACGAAGTCCCGTAGTCCGGTTTGGCTCTTGCCGCGACGCGAGGAGTCGCTGTCCCGGGTCCCGATCAGTGTTGCGGCCTTCACTCAACAGCAGATGGACGCACAGGGACTGAAACAGATCGATGACCTGCAACGCTTCACGCCTGGCCTGGTGCTCACCCACATAGGCAACAGCGGCAACCAGATCTCCCGATGCGCGGTCTGTCAGTCATGACGACATTGGGCTACAACCGATCCCGATTCGGCGCTGACGGCGTCTCCCCCGGGGGCGTCATGGTGGTGAAGAAGGACGGAGTCGTCCCGAACTCACCCTCGGCGTTCATTTCTTCAGCTCCCCGCTGTCATACACCACGCGGCCGCCCACAACAGTGCGCAACACCTTCGTACCGGAAATCCGGTCCGGAGCAACGGTTGCGACATCCCGGTCGACCACGATCAGGTCCGCGAGCTTGCCAACCTCGAGCGAGCCGATGTAGCGATCTTCGTGCAGCTCGTAGGCCGCATTGCGAGTAATGGCCTGGAGAACCGCCGCCTGCGACAACCCGGGATCCTTACCGAGCCGCCCGGAGTATTTCGGCGGTGCGCCCGGGCGTTCTTTGCGCGTGACGCCGACCTGGAGCGCGAACCACTCATCCAAGGGGTCCACAGGCCAATCACTGCCGTAGGCAATCCGCGCGCCCTTCTCTGCCAACCAGCCCGCCGGCTCCACGAGCGCCGCTCGTCGCGCTCCCAGCGAATCAACCACGCCGTCAACAGTGTCGCTTGCCGGCTTCTCCCACTGGAAAGACAGCACGGGAACGACATTCAACTGCGCGAAGCGCGGATAATCCGCCGGATCCACCAGCTCGCAATGGGCGAACGCCGGTCGCACGTCGCGTCCGGGAAGCGCGGCGCGCATCGCCTTCACCGCATCCAGACCCGCCCGGACAGCCCAGTCACCGTCCGTGTGGAGGTGCGGATCGATATTGTTCCGGCCCAGATCGATCAGAATCTCTTTCAGGATCGGCACTGGAAAATAAACATCCGGCTCGCGGCGGGCCGCCGGCTCGAATTTCGGGGCCTGCGCGGTTCCACGATTAACGAGATACGGCTCCAACAAGGCCCCGGTGTTGGCCGGCGCGTTGATCACTCCGTCCATGAAGAGCTTGGCCTGGTGGACCGAGACCGATGGAGCGGAGCGAATGGTGCCCTGATCGTATTTCTTCGCGGTGGCAACCAGCCGGGCGACGGCCTCGCGCGCAGCATCGGAAGTCTGCGCGTCAGCCGGTCGAATCAACGGTGCAAAATGCGCACGAGCGCTCAGGCCTCCCTCTCTCTCAACGGCCGTGAGCGCCTCGATGTCCTCGTCCGTGCCAACTGCATCCAGGAAGGCAGTGACTCCTTGTTGCCCTAGCGCGCGCAGAGCGGCACGCGCACCGGCCACATGATCCGCCGCGCTCGGCTTGGGAAGTAATGCGCCAACCGACTCCTGCGCCGCATCCTCCAGAATTCCTGTAGGCTCCCCCGCCGCATCCCGAGCAATGCGGCCGCCGACCGGATCCTGCGTTTGCTTCGTCACCCTCGCCAACACCAATGCTCTGGAGCTGACCAGGCTCGAGTGGCCGAAGGAATCGTGCACGATGATCGGGCGCTGCGTCTTGAGTGAGTCGAGCACCTTGCGATCCACCCTGGCGGCGTCCGCTCCCATGCCATAACGGAACCAGTTGACCACCTCGAGCCAGGAATCGGGTCTTTCGGTCTTGCTACGCTCGTCCAGACAACTCTGGATGCGAGTGCGGAACTGCGCCAGGGTCAGCGAGGCGTAGCTCAAATTGCACTTGAGCAGATCCATACCCGCTGCCACAGGATGCATGTGCCCGTCGATCAGACCAGGCATGACCGTGTGGCCCGCCAGATCGATGACCTTTGTATTCTTGCCGATCAGGGACTGGGCACCGGCATTGCTTCCAACATAGGCGATCTTGCCTGCGGAGATGGCAAGCGCCTGCGCCACCGTGCCGGTCTGATCGACGGTATGAACGGTGCCGTTTTGATAAACGACCTCCGCCGCAGGATCCGCCGCCATGGCGGACGAACTGACTCCCGCCAGCAGAGTGAATAATGTCATTCCCGCGTGCGGTACGGCTCCCGCCCTTCGCGCGCCCCCATAACGCGCCTTCGGATCGCTGCATGCACCCATTCGAGCTGTCTCCTGTTATAACTTTCGAATCTATTCGGAGAGCCGCCGTCCCTGTATCCACCGAACGGTGGATACAGGCTCCTCATGCCAGGCGACTCGCGCTCAAACGCGACGAGGCCCGCACCGAGCAGCGGCCCGAGGATGAGACCCAGGTAGATCGCCAGCATGGCCAGGAGGACCCGGCTGTCACCGCCGTCCTCGGCCGCAAGCTTCGTCAGGTAGAACGGGGATAGGCCGAGGGAGGGTGCTGCGCACTCAACTCCTGGGCCTGCCCTGCCGGACCCGCTGGAGCTTCAGGAGCACAATGTCATTGCTGTTCATCGGTACTGTGACCTTCACAGTGCCATCCGATCCACTATGCACGACGCGATCCGTCACAGGGAGATCTCGCGTGAGATCCATCAGCTTCGCAACCTGTGTTGAAGTCAGGTCCTTGGGAGAGCCCATTTCGAGATAAGCGGAGTACGCGTCGTTCGCGTGATATCCGGTCCGATGAATCTCGAGGCGGTAGTCTGCTCGAGCGGCCAGATGGATCACTTGCAATTGCACGGGTGCGGCCGGATGGGCTGGGACGAGCCTGGTGTAGAACGATCGATTGCTCACCTTCTGCTGCGGCTGTTCGAACGCCCACAGCACCCCCGTAAGATCACCGCCTTGCGTCGCGAACCAGGCTTCTGGATCGCTGGTATCGAGGGCATTCCCCTCGAGCGCATGAAGATACTTGTAGGCAAAGAAGGCAGGCTTGCGAATACCCTCGCGGTTCAGCAAACCAAACCCGCCGTGGAAGGACGATGAAGGAGGCCCGGGCTCCTCGAAAAGATCCGAGTACGTCCAGTAGCTCATGCCCTGCGCCAGTGCCTGGCAGGCTTTGAGCTTGCTGAGGATGTAGGGTGCGCTGATGTAGGAATCGTGGATGGAGTCCCGCGGCGTGTAGCTGGTGCTCCATTCGGTGAAAAAGAGTGGCAGGTCCGGAAAGGCGGAAGCCGCGATCTGTTGGCGGACCCGCCGCACATCACCGACGATGGCATCCGGCGACGGGGACAGTTTCGTATCGCTCTTGCCCTCCTCATCCAGAAATCCGCCATCGACTCCGTAGGCATGCGTGGTCACGAAATCAACAGCCGCGCCGCTTTGCCGCACGTGGGCCAGAAACTCGCTCACCCATGCGGCGCCCGCGGTCGCAGGGCCTCCGACCCGCAGCGCAGGGTCGATGTCTTTGATCGATTTCGAGGTCGAGTCGAACAGCTCAAAATAAGCTTTCTGATCGGCCCCCTCCCAGAAACCAGCCAGGTTGGGCTCATTCCAGACCTCGAAATACCAGGTGCGCACCTCATCGCGACCATATCGCTCCTCGAGATGACGAATGAATTGGTCCACCAACTCGCGCCAACCGGCCGGATCCGGGTGCGAGGTGTTGCCGTGCCAAAAGAAGATACTGTTCGCGGATGTGGCGAGCGCCTCGGGGGTGAACCCGAGCTCCACGAACGGCTTGATGTGTTTCGACAGCAAGTCATCGTAGAGCTGGTCGATTTTCGACCAGTCATAGACCACCCTGCCGTCCTGCACACGCACGGTCCCCAGGACATCATGGAAAATGGCGTGAAAACGGATATAGCGAAAGCCGAGCTCATGCACGGCGAGCCGCAGTTGGGCCTGGCTGTCCTCACGAATCAAGGTCCCTGGAAAATCGGACCCGACCGACAGATCAAACGAGCGATCGAGCGGTCCCGTGGCACGCGCTACATCTACCACGTCGTGGCGCGCTGCGGGCGCGACAGCCTGAGTGTCACAGGGAAGGCAGGCGGCAAGGAACCCTGTGCACAGAATTATTTTGCCAACAGAATACATTCGATCCAGTGGAGATCCTCCGCAGTCCGCTGCCACATGGTGCCGTGCCTGGCGATGCACGACCAATTCAAAAACAGAACGGACCCAGATCCAATTGGATATGGATCCGCGAGTGGCTTGCACGCTGCGCTCAAAATGGCCCTAGCGCAGCGTCGAGCGGCCACTACCATGATGAGCAATACCAGCCGCGAGCACCCACCCTTCATGCGCAAGCGAACCGACAATCACGTGGTCTGGACACGCCGGACGCTGCTGGCAGCAGCGGCAATCGCTCCCGCGCTAGGGACAAGGGTCGCTGCAGCTGTGGCGAGCGGCTCAAAAAGCGCAGGCCTGCCCCCTGATCTAGCCAAAGCCGTGAGCGACTATGATCACGCGACCTTGCACAACGATGTAAGGACCCTCTCATCCCTCGTGGCTGAGGACTACGTACTGGTGAATTCAGACTCGTCGGTGCAGGACAAGCGAAGCTATCTGTCGGATTTCGCCCGGCCGGGATTCAAGATCGATCCCTACGTGATCGAGCAACCATTACAGAGGGTCTGGGGAGAAGTCGCGCTGACCGGTGGCTCATTGCACTTGACCTGGACGCAGGATGGCAAACATCAGGAGCGCAAGTTACGCATCGCTCACGTCTGGGCGAGGTCCGGCGCGCGCTGGCAAATCGTGTACACACAGCTCACACGCGTGCCGGAGGAAGAATCGCAGGCCAGTCCACGAGTGACGCCAACCAGGCGGGATGGTCAACATGATTTCGATTTCGAGATCGGCACTTGGAAGACGCACCTGAGGCGCCTCGTACACCCATTGTCCGGCTCCACGAGTTGGGTCGAGTACGAAGGCACTACTGTCGTGCGAAGAGTCTGGGACGGTCGCGCCAATCTGGTAGAGCTCGAAGTCGACGGGCCGGCCGGTCACATCGAGGCCCTGTCCCTGCGTTTATACAACCCTGAAACCCGGCAATGGAGCCTCAATTTCTCCAACAGCGCGGGCGGTACGATGGGCGTCCCCTCGGTCGGTCAATTCGAGAACGGCCGCGGCGAGTTCTTCAACCGGGAAACGCTCAATGGTAAAGCGATCCTGGTGCGCTTTGTGATCTCCAACATCACTCCGGCATCGTGCCATTTCGAACAAGCTTTCTCGGATGATGACGGCAAGAGCTGGGAAGTGAACTGGATCGCAACCGATACCCGGAACGCGTGAGCCAGGGGTCAGCGCTCCAAAGCCTGAATCAGCCGATCGATCTCATCTTCCGTATTGTAGTAATGAACCGAGGCGCGGATAAGAGAGGACAGACCGCGCTCCTTCATATCGAACAAAGTAGAAGACGCTTCTGATACCGATACGTTGATGTTCTCGCCGCGCAGTCGCTTCTCGACGGATTCAGGCGACGCACCGTCATGCGAAAAACTGACGATGGCGCAACGCCGGGCTCCCTTATCGCGAACGCGAACACCGGGCAGCATCTGCAGCCTCGTGCGTAATACCGCTGCGAGTCGCTCGACGCGCTCCTCGATAGCCTGGAGGCCCCAACCGAGTGCGTACCGTGCAGCCACACCGAGGCCAATCCGGGCTGCTACGCCACTTTCCCAGTTTTCGAATCGGCGGGCGTCCTTGCGTATCTCATATCGGTCGGGATCCACCCACCGCGCGGCGTGCAGGTCCAACATGATCGGCTCGAGCTGCTCGATCATGGACTTTCGGACATACAGAAAGCCGGTGCCTCGCGGGGCGCGCAGAAACTTGCGACCTGTCGCAGAGAGGATGTCGCAATGCAGATCTGCAACGTCGATCTTCATTTGGCCGACACTCTGACAGGCATCGAGCAGAAACGGAATGTTGGCGCTACGACAGATACGACCGATCTCACTGGCAGGATTGACCAAACCCCCGTTGGTGGGAACGTGCGTGATCGCAATCAATTTGACGCGCTCATCGAGCATGCGCGCCAACGCTTCCACATCGACCTGGCCTGTTTCGTCATCAGGCACGACCTCAACATGAACCCCGGTGCGACGGGCTGCCTGAAGAAAGGCTATGACATTACTGGCATATTCGGCGCGACCGGTGAGGATCCGGTCACCCGCGCAGAAGCGCATTGAGTAGAAGGCCATGTCCCAGGCACGGGTCGCATTTTCAACCAACGCGATTTCCTCAGGGGCGCTGCCGATCAACTCGGCGATCGCCTGGTAGGTCCCCCCAATCCGCTCGTGCGCAGCAGCCGCGGCCTCGTACCCGCCTATTCGCGCTTCGAGGTCCAGATGAGCTTTGACAGCCTCCACCACGCAATCAGGTGGTAGCGCGCTGCCGGCATTGTTGAAATGAACGACGTGGTTACAACCAGGGGTCTCGCGTCTGGCTCGCTCGATGTCGATCATAGTTCACTCCGAATGCATTGGCCACGGATCCTGATAACATGGACGGCAGAGCAACCGAAAGCGTCACCATGTCCTCCGCAGATCCGAACGAGCCCCGATTCTGGCGGGACGCCGCACTGCCTTTTGTAGAAGCGCGGTCCATTCGCGACGGGCGTCATGTCTGTTACGGCAAACACGCCCACGAAACGTTTTCCATCGGTTTCGTCACCCATGGTCATTGTACGTATCTGAACGGCCGGACGCGCCAACCGATCCGAGCCGGAACCGTAGTTCTAATGAATCCCGGAGACGTGCACGCCTGCAATCCGAGCCACGATGAGCCGTGGAGCTATTGCATGTTCTACCTTGACGTTGCCTGGTTGACGGGCATTCAACAGGAGCTCGGCGTCAGTCCGAATGGCTCTTTCAGACCGTTCTCGGCAACCGCGAGCACGCAACCCGGGCTGTACGCAAGGATGCGGCACCTTCACCGCGTCCTCACCGATCAGCATGCGGACCCTTTGACAAAACACAGCGCAGTGCTAACGACCATGACCGTGGTACAACAAACACTGGGGTCCCCTTTGCGACCGCTGCAGCTCCGCAATCCTCGGCTCGAACGCGCCGCGCAGTTCATCAGAGACAATTGCGCGCAGCCCCTGAAGATGGACGACATCTGTTCGGCGGCCGACCTGTCACCCTCCTACTTGATTCGGGCGTTCAAGGATAGATACGGACTGACGCCGCATGCCTATCTGACCAACTGCCGTGTTGAGTTCAGCCGGTCTGAATTGCGTCGCGGCCGGCCGATTGCGGAGGTAGCCAATGCGGCGGGGTTCTGCGATCAAGCACATATGCAACGCAGCTTCAAGAAGCTCGTCGCGGCCACGCCCGGCCAGTATCGAACCTGAGTTGATCCGTTCGGCCCCGTCCGAAGGGCAATTTTCTTCAATACCGGCCATCGAGGACTGAATAGGCTCGTTCCAACGATTTAACTGCGGAAGGCCGGTATGGAGTATGCCCTTGCTCAAATCAATGTCGCGAGATTCCGCGCACCCATCGCCGATCCCGTGAATGCCGACTTCATTGCCAACCTGGATCACATCAACGCCTTGGCAGAGCTCGCACCGGGCTTCGTATGGCGCCTGGTCGGCACTGGAAATCATGCCCTGGATATCCGGGCATTCGACGATCCAAACATCGCTGTCAACATGTCTGTCTGGACGGGACTGGATGCCCTGGCAGACTTCGTCTACCGCAACGAGGGACATCGGCAGATCATGCGTCGCCGCCGAGAGTGGTTTGACAGAATGGAGTTCCACATGGCGCTATGGTGGGTGGCAGCGGGACATCATCCAACCGTTGCGGAAGGGAAAGCGCGGCTCGAGACCCTGTCTCGGATGGGACCCTCTCCCGAGGCATTCCTCTTCAACAGGCCCTTTCCGGCGCCCAACGATAGTCCGATATCTCCGCGGCTCGACAAATGCGCCTGATAAGGGTCGACATCCCGGCGTGATCGAACAACGACCAGCCTTTTATCAGGGCGCGGACGGCGAGCATCCGGGCGGCCAGGGTTCGCGCGTACCTGCGACCAGGTCGATCAAAAACATTTCGCCCGACTCCCGTGGTGTTGCCTGAGCGAACAGCAACCGTTGTGCATTCGGTGATAACAGCGGCCCCACTTGAAAGACGTGCGGGTCCGCAGGTACGAGCCCCACTTCATGCCAGCGATTCCCATGCTTCACGAAGCGATACAGGTGCGAGCGATCGCCCCGATCAGCGACGAGGATCAGTGTATTGCCGTCCTCCGAAACCGCCGCCTCGTACTCATCTGCAGCAGTGCTCACGGGCGCTCCCAGATTGCGCACGGACCAGCGCCCGGACCCGTCACGCTCGGCGACGTAGATATCGCTATTCCCGAAGCCGCCCGGCCTGTTCGATCCGAAAAACAGATGTCCCGCGCGATCGGTTCGCGGAAGCAACTCAGCATAGGGTGAATTCACCGGCTCAGGCAGCCGTTCGGGCGTCCCCCAACCATGTGCACCGTCCCGCGCGACATACCAGATGTCGAAGTCTTCGTTTTTGGTGTCCTGGCGCGCCGAGATGAAATAAAGGCCCTTACCGTCGGGCGTGAAAAATGGATCCGCTTCGATGACGCCCGCATGCGCGGCGAACGAGCGAGATGTCGGTGCCGACCAGCCTCTCGCCTCACATCGCGACATCATGACGCGCCAACTCCTGAAGTGTTTGTCCGCGGCGATGAAGTACAGCTCATGTCCGTCCGGCGAGAACGTCGGCGATGACTCATATCCGCCTGAAGAGATGGCCACAGGCGTCCAGCGAATCGGGCGCGGCGCGTTGCCGGCAGCGTGCGTCAAAGACGCTACCGACAGGATGGCCGGGACCGCTATCCAAAACTTGCCTGGCTTCACAGAAGATTGTTTCCTTCACCAAACGCGTGCCCGAGGCATGCGACGATCGCCCGCGCATAGGTGCCCTTCGGATCCAACTCCGGATCGAAAATCGCAACATCGGCACCCAGGATCCGCCCGGCTCTCATGAGCCCCGCGATGAGGCGAGCAAGTTCGTCGAATTGCAATCCCGGCCGTCCCGGAGAGTCGACCGCCGCCATGACTCTTTCGTCCATCACATCCAAATCGACGTGCAACCAGCGCGGCTGGCTCGCGCCACCGCCCGAAGCAAGCGCCCTGGCAATGGTCGCCTCCACCCCGTTTTTTAAAACCCACCGCACGGGAATGCGAAGAATTTCGGTTTGCTCGATGTCGCGATAATCGTAGTCAGCCGAGAGCTCGTCGCGCTCACCGATCTGCACCACATCGCGATCGGCCACCAGCGGGCGGCCCTCCCAGGCAGCCAACAACTTCTCGCCGCGCCCGGTCGCGAGCGCGAGATCCATACCGGCGGCGCTCCCGAGCCTCGAGGACGTGTCGTAATTGGCAGCGTGGTAGAAATCGCTGTGACCATCGACATGGACCACACCCACCCGGCCCGGCCCCGCGCCGAACAGGCAGCCCAGCAAAATGCTGCAATCTCCTCCAATGACCAAGGGGAACTCTCCCGCGGTCAGACTCTGACGTACGCAAAGCGCAAGGTCTTCACTGAAGCGCCGAATACCTTGCCCGTTGCGGATCCGCGTTTCCGGCTGCGCCTCGAATTGATACTGCGGGCGAGCGAGGCTCGTGACTCGGGTTGGGGATAGCACTGCGGCGAGACCTGCCTGCCGCAATGCCTGAGCTGCGCGCCAGGTACCGGGCTCGTGCCCAGGGCGCAGAGGTCGTAACCCGAGATTGGATGGCGCTTCGATCAATGCGATCGGTCGGCGCCTCTGTGGCGAGGCGATGTCCGAACCGAAAGCGGCAACAGCGGTCAGGAACGCGCGTCGAGTAAACATCCCGCGCTCGCGGTAAACAGTCATGGCCCTTTTATGCCACCGGCTCCCGCGCTCACAAAACGATAAATCCAGGTAATCATGTTAAGCACCGCTTAATATTCGGGCACCATGACACAACGCCTTCCGTCACTCGAGTCGCTGCGCTTCTTCGAATCGTGTGCGCGCCACCGAAGCTTTTCGAAGGCCGCAGCCGAGCTCGGCGTGAGCCCCGGAGCAGTCAGCCAACGCATGCGCGATCTGCAAGCGGAACTTGCAACGCCGCTGTTCGTGCGCAACGGACCCCGCTTCACTCTGACCGATGCGGGCGAGCGACTCGCCGGCGATATGTACGACATCATGATGTTGCTTCACTCCGCGGTTGCCACTTGTCGAAAGGACAAAGTGCTTCGCCTTACCGTGACTCCGACGTTCGCTACTCGCTGGCTTGCGCCGAGGCTGCACATGTACCAGGCGCAGGAGCGCTCGGTCGCGCTGTCGGTTGATGTCTCCACCGAGCTGCGCCCGATGGTCAATTTCGACATCGCGATTCGCAGCGGCAACGGAAGATGGACGGGCTTCGACGTAGCAAAGCTGTTCGATGTCGAAGCGACGCCGCTACTCGATCCGAGATTGCTCGGTGGCCGCAAGCTCACCCATGCAGCCGAGCTACTCGACTATCCGCTGCTGCCCGATCGAGAGTGGCCCAGATGGTTTCGAGCGGCCGGGGTCAAGCTCCCTCCAGGGCGAGACTTCACGCGCCAATGTTTCGCGACCCAGGATCTGACCGCCGTGGCGGCACTCGACTCAGCTGGCGTCGCACTACTCTCACCGCGGTTGTTTGCGCGCGAAATCGTGGCCAGACGGTTGGTCCAACCGTTCCCGGAGGTCTTGCACGGCCCGGACGCGTATTGGTTGTTGACTCGGAACAATGAGGCGCGGACGTATGCCCTGCGCTTTCGCGATTGGCTTCTGAGTGCTGTGACGAGCGAAAAGACATAGAGGAGGCGCGCTTTTCCCGCTGAGCGCAACTCGATGCGCAGTGCAGGCCCGGTGGGCAGGAAGCCCGGTCTACGCAGAATTCTCCAACGCGAGCAGACCTGCCGCAGTGTTTGAGATTGGAATGTGGTAATGGCGCTGGATCGTGGAGACGCTCGCGTGCAGGGCGCCGCGTGCGGCAAGCCACATCAGGAGCTCAACTCCCTGGGATCCTGCAAGCTCGACGAGTTGCGCATTCGAGTATCCCGTCAACGCCCGCGGGTCGTGAGTCAACTTGTCCATGCACATCAGGTCGAAGTCCTTATTGATGAATCCCGCGCGCGTGCCTTCGAGCTGGTGGGAAAGTCCTCCGGTTCCGACGATCAGGATCTTCAGGTCCTCGTCATATGCCTCGAGCGCGCGGCCGACGGCCTGGCCGAGTTTGAAACACCGCGCGGCCGTTGGCAGCGGATGCTGAACGGTATTGATCGCGATCGGCACCGTCTTCACCGGCCAAGGTCCGCTGCCGGGCCACAACAGCGCCATCGGAATGGCGAAAGCGTGGTCGACCAACATTTCCTGACAGGTTGTAACATCGAACTCCGCGGCGACGAGTGACTCGATCAGGTGCCAGGAGAGGCGCGGCGCCCCTGGAAAGGAGCCGAATGCGGGTAATCCCCAGCCTTCATCCGCATTGCGATACTGCTCCGCGGCCCCGACCGCGAAGGTGGGCATCTTGTCCAGAAAGAAGTTGAGGCCATGATCGTTGTAGAAGATCACGGCGACATCGGGCCGCACGACCGCGAGCCACTCGTGCACGGCGCGATAACCGTCGAAAAACGGCTTCCAGTAAGGCTCCGCCTGCAGCCCGCACGCGATGGCCTTGCCTATGAGAGGCACATGGGAGGTTGCGACCGCACCAACGATTCGCGCCATACGTCATTTCCCCGCTGCCAGGAGCTTCGCCTTGAAGGCCTCGACCGTCATGCCGGTCTGCTGCGCACCGATGTCCTGGACACTGAGGTCAAAGATTCCAGCCAGTTTGGCCAGGTAGTAGATGTTGCCCCCTGCGTCGATCATCGCAAGGACGTTTCGCCGCCTCACCGCTTCGCGCTGTCGTGCATCGAGTCCAAACCTCGCGCAATACGCATCCTCATTCCGCACGAACTCGGCACGGTTCTCGGCACTGTTGAACGAGAAGCACATCCGATTGAGCGCATAGCCCTTGAGGGCCGCCTCACCATCGAAAATAGTGGTCCCCGGAATCAAGGGCGCGGATTGCCTGGTCATCGCAAGAGAGTACCTCTCCTGGTGACTGCGATCGTATCCGTGTTTGTACGTATGGAGATGTTGGAAAGCTGAGCGGCTACGTACATTCGCGGATCGAGATTTCCGGATAATTTCCATAGTGTGCGATCCATGAGCCTGGCAACTCCCCGACCGAGAACCTCGCGCACCAACGCCGGACATCTCATCGCGGCGCTCGCGGAGCAACTGCAGGTTCCATTCGAGCAAGTTGATGAGATCTACTGGGAACAGGTGGACCGTCTGGCCGCCGACGCCCGCATTCATGATTTTCTCGTCGTCCTGGCATTGCGCAATGCGCGCGCGATTCTTCGCGGCGGATGTCGACGGGAAGATTCTCGGTCATCATGACAACCCGCGCTCAGACCCAGATCGGACGAGTCACCGCTCACCCGACCGCAAACGCTCGGGAGGTCGCCGAGCTCGCGGAGTATCTCGATGTAGTCCGCGGTGAGATGGTCGACGCTACCGCTCAGGCTCATTGCCATCTCGAGGCCGTGCAGCCTCAGCACCGCGCCAGTGCGGAGAATCTCCTCAATTATCTGGCGCTGCGCCAACATGACCTGCGGCCTTTGCAGGCGCGGTTGTCCCGCTTTGGGCTGTCTTCTTTGGGCCGTTCGGAAGGTCAGGTGCTGAGTTCGGTAGACGCTGTGCGCACAGCCCTAAATGCGCTCAGAGCCAGCGGCTCGTCGGATACGGCCACCGCCTTGATACCTGTGGTCAATTCGGATCGCCTTGCCGCGAACGCCCAGAAGCTGCTTGGCCCGCCGCCAGCCGGTCGGCAAGTCCGCATCATGGTCACCATGCCGAGCGAAGCCGCGCATGACTACACGCTCATTCATGAGCTCGTGCACTCAGGTATGGATTGCATGCGAATCAACTGCGCACACGACGATCGGGCCGCCTGGGCACACATGATCGAGCACTTGCGACGCGCGAACCAAGCGCTGGGTCGCTCTTGCAAAGTTGCTATGGATCTCGCGGGTCCCAAATTGCGAACGGGGCCGCTCGAGCCTGGACCGGCGGTCATCAAAATCAAGCCAGGACGTGATGTGTATGGTCGGCCCATGACACCCGCACGAATTTGGCTCACCCGAATGAGGCATGCGCGCCCTGCGCCTTCCGGTGCCTCGGCCAGCCTTCCCGTGCCGGACGCATGGCTGCACCAGTTGAAGGTCGGTGACACCGTTGAGTTGACAGATGCGCGTGAAGCACGGCGGGCCCTGCGCATAGTGGATGTGAACGCTGATGGTGCATGGGCCGAGGTCAAAAAGACCTGTTACGTTGTCCCAGGAACCGCTCTCAGGAGACTCGGGCACAAAGGTAAGGCTGCTTCGGCCGCCGTCGGAGACATTGCGCCACGCGAGGAGCCGATAGTCCTTTACCGCGGCGATATTCTCGTCATCACGCGCAATCAACAGGCCGGCCGACCCGCAACCCGCGACGTTCGCGGCCAGGTACTGACGCCGGCGTCGATCGCTTGCACACTGCCTGAAGTCTTCGACGACGTGCGTAGCGGTGAGCGGATCTGGCTCGATGACGGCATGATCGGTGGCGTCGTGCAGGATGTTGAATCTGATCGGGTCATCGTAAAGATCGATATGGCCCGTCCCGGAGGGTCCAAGTTACGCAGTGACAAGGGCATCAACCTGCCGGACAGTAATCTGCGCCTCGTGGCCCTCACTGCCAAGGACATCGAGGATCTCGAGTTTGTGGCTCGACATGCTGACATGATCTCACTGTCGTTCGTCAACAGGGCCAGCGACCTGGAGCAGCTGCAGGAGCATTTGCGGCGGCTGCACGGCGAGCAGCTCGGTATCATTCTCAAGATCGAGACGCGTCGTGGGTTCGAAAACCTGCCCGAGTTGCTGTTGACTTCGCTACGCGGAGCCTGTTGCGGTGTAATGATTGCGCGTGGGGACCTCGCCGTGGAATGCGGTTTCGAACGCCTCGCGGAGCTGCAGGAGGAGATTCTGTGGATCTGCGAGGCGGCACACGTACCTGTGATCTGGGCTACGCAGGTGCTCGAGAATCTGGCGAAGGACGGAGTCCCATCACGAGCCGAAATCACCGACGCGGCCATGGGCGAGCGCGCCGAGTGCGTCATGCTCAACAAAGGCCCCCACATCTGCGAGGCCGTCCGCGTTCTCGACGATATCCTGCGGCGCATGCAAGCGCACGTGAGCAAGAAGCGCTCGATGCTGCGGGAACTCAAGCTCGCACAGCGCTTTCTGCAGCCGAACGGGACAGGTGATCACTGACTGAAGGGGCCGGCCCCCGCCGGGATCGACAGGGGCCAAACGGGACCAGCCGCGGCACTGGCAAGATATCTCTACTTGCCCCCGAAGCGATAGCCGACTCCCACTCCGAACAGGAACGGGTCGAGGCGCGCCTGTGAGATTTTCGTGCCGGCGAACCTGATGTCCGACCGGATCATTATCCACTTGAAGTCTGCGCTGAGATACCAGTGGTCCGCTACTTTGTAGTCAAAGCCGGCCTGCGCGGCAGGCCCCACGCTGGTTTTGTCCAGGTCCAACCGCCCAACCGTAGGCACGGTCAGCTGGACATCGGAAATGATGGTTAGATTGACGCCTGCACCGATGTAAGGTTGGAAAGCGCTGCCCGGCAGCAGGTTGTATTTGACGGTCAGTGTCGGCGGCAGGTGTTTGAACGTGCCGATCTGCGTAGGACCGCCCAGTGCGCTGTGCTCGACCATCACTTTCTGTGACTGCGGGGCCGTCAGCAGCAACTCGGTCGACCAGTGAGGTGTGAAGAAGTACTCGAAATCGAGGTCAGGAATCCATTTGTCATTCACATGGACGGCGTCCTTGGGAATTCCCAAAGGTGCATACGCGTCTGAATGATTTGAGGGATTGAGGTCAACAGCGCGCAGGCGCACTTCCCATGGGCCGTCATCGGCGCGAGCCGTGCCCGCACCTGCCGCCGCCACGAGCACCGCCGCACACATTCCAACTCGAAAAGCCACTCTCACATCGTTCTCCGGTCATTTGCAGTTGCGGCCAGAGTGTAGTGGCGTGGCTGAAGCTCATGAATAAGTAGTAGCACTCATGGAGAAAAGCAACTTACTGGCGGTGTGCCATAAACCACCGGGTTACGCGCTGGGCGATGCTCTCATCGAACGGAAGTTGCTTGCCTTCGAACGAATCCTGGAGTGAAGCGTAATGCTCGAACGTATGCCCCGTGTGGGGCAGCTCCACCAATTCCGCTGCACCGGGTACATTGTGATTGACGAGATCGACGAGCAGTTCGAAGTCACCGCGACTCATGATCCAGTCATACTCGCCGTGCAAAGCGAGGACCGGCACACGAACCGAGGACCAGGTGTTCATCAGGTCCAGATCCTGAAGCTGCTGGTAGTACGCAATCGGTCGTCCGTATTGCTGATCTTCCGCACCCTCCCAGAACAGTTTGAGTCGTGGCTGCGCTGCGAAGATGTTGTGGGGCGACTCGCGGCCGAGCAGGTAGGCACTGTAGAGATGCTCCTCCGATTTCATCAGTGCATTGATCTCGGATCGGGCGTGGCCAAAGAGAACCAGTCGGCGCCGCTCGATCTCGAGCATGTGCTCGAACCACGTCTTGATCCAGCCGCCGTCGACTACATAGCCCTTGACTGGTGCCCCTTTGGCAACCAGGGGCGCAAAGCCACCGCCGTTGCTCATGCCGAAGAGAAAGACCCGGTCGGGATCCGCGAACGGGTAGTCCCCGAGATGGCGAAACGCCAGTTGGTAGGCGGCGAGCTCCGTGGTGAAATCGGTTTTGGCGCAGTCGCCCTCTGAATCGCCAACCCCCGGCTTCTCCAGCCGAACAGTCGCGAAGCCCGGAACCTCGGCTATCGATTGGAGCATGCGCTGAGTGCCATCCTGCGTGCCCGGCGGCGCTTCAACCGTATCGCAGCTCAGCCAGCCGACGACGAAAATAACAGGGTACCGGGCTCGATGGTTACCATCATCCGGGTGCGTGGCGATGATCCGGAGCCGATGTCCGCTGGCATCGCGGATGGCATCGTAGAGGACCGTCACGCCCGGGTACGATTCATTCTTTTCAGGTCCCGCCTTACGAGGCAACAATACATTGTCTGCGGGGAACGCCGGAGCAATCAGAAAGCCTCCGAACAAGAGCGCGGTAGCCACCAGCTTCAGGTACTCGAGCATGTCGGTTCCTCCGTAGAGCCGTTATACTGAACCCTGTCCCAGGGGGAGACACAAGATGCTCCAACAGGCGCTTGGCCCATGGCTGTATTGAGGATCGGTGCCTTTGCTCGCCGAGCATCGGTCACTATCAAGACTCTTCGTTATTACGAACGCGCCGGCGTATTTCGGCCTACTTACGTCGATCCGCATTCGGGCTATCGGTACTACGAGACTGATCAACTCGCGACGCTTCGGGAACTGCGACTGCTGCGCGAACTGGGCTGTAGCGTGGCGAACTTACGCACCTGGATCGCGGGTCACCGGGATTCAGACTGTCGCACAGCCCTACTGCTGCATCTGCGAAAGACTATCTGCCATCGACTCGACGAGGACCTCAAAAGCCTGAGGGCCATCGATCATTGGATTCAGCAAGTGGCGAGTTCCGAAGTAGCGTCCTGCCACGGAACTCCGACGCAGAGGAGCATCCCGGATATTCCCGCGTATACGCTGCGTGACCGTGCCGGGATGGCCAACACCGCCGTCTACAAGATGTTTGAGGCTGCTGAGCGGGCAGTTGCTCGACAACATGCTCGCGCCGCTCGACAGCCATTTCTGCTCCTGCATGGCGAAGACTACTGCGACAGGAATGCCGAGGTCGAAGTTTGTATACCCATTCACTCGGCCGCACTGGCGGCCGTTGGCGGGAGAATAGTCGAAGGGACGCGGCGGGCGGCCTGCCTGGGATTTTCCGGTAGCTACAACCGAGCGCCGTTCGTTTTCCAGGCGATCAAGAGATGGATGCGCCTCAGCGGCGCATGCACCGCCGGGCCGCTACGAGAGGCATATGTGCGCTTTGGCGCCGATCAACGAGGATATCAACTACCGAAGCGTTTCATTGCTTCGACGGTCGCCGAGTATCGCACTGAGTTGCAGATTCCTTTTGCGTAGGCCTGCTGTCCGCTTCGCATCCTTTTTCTGAACAGAGCATCAGGCTGCGGTGTTCCACAACGTACTGATCTGGGTAGGCAACACAGAGCGGGCATGCCGAACCCATTGCGGGGAGATGTGTCGTGAGAGCACGGTGAACACGGCCCAGATGGCACGCTCGCCCTGCTTGTGAGTCAGCTGCGGACAGCACTTACACACCTCGTCGGCGAAATCGCCTCGTTTATCGCCGGCACGCAACTCCAGGTCATGACTCATCTGTTGCCGCACTGCACTCGGCAGTTGATCAATGAGTCCGTTCGCATCCGACGACGGCAGCCGGCTCGATAACCCTCTCGAGACCGCTCCCAAAACCCGGCGCGCCTGGGATCGCTCGAGGCCGGTCATTGACACGATTTCATTTATCCACCGATCGAACTCTGTCACCGGCGGGGTTCCCTGCGGATGCGGGAAGTGAGTCATGAAGCGTTCTCCCAGTTGATGGCCAACGGTCCTCATCGAGCGGATGCTCGATAGGTTAGTCAATTCGCACTCGTTGTGACATCAGTAGAAACCGGGTGGTACGGCTGCGATTTGTACCTATTGAATGGGCAACTGCGAAGTCCTAAAAGCAAACAATCTCATACCTAAAATCCGGCGCATAGGAGAAGGGACTATGTCTTCTACAAATCTGGGGAATCGCCGGCAGTATGGCCGGCAGTTGGCGGCGCGACTCGGACTGGTCGGCGGGCTCTTGTTGAGCCTTCCCATGTATGGAAGTCAACCGCCGGTGATCCCGTGGACTTCGGCGGTCAGCTTTGGGGGCACCGGCATCGACCTCGGAGACGCCATCAAGGTTGATCGCGAAGGAAACCGCTATGTAACCGGCGCCTTTTCTGCCACTGCACATTTTCCGACCCAGGCTCTGGCCGATCCGCATAGCGGAGGTTTGGCCAGTCGGGCTGCGTCAGGGGCCAACAGCCTGATCTCCGCGGGCGATACAGACGCTTTCCTCGCAAAATACGACGAATCGGGAAACCTGAAATGGCTGCTGCGTGCAGGCGGTTCCGGAGAGGATCATGGCATTGACTTGGCGGTCGATGGCACAGGCAACATTTATGTGACGGGTGTGTTCACGAGCGACGCAACGTTCCAGGGCATCAACGGAACGAGCCGGTCCGTGATCGGCACGCCAAACACCATATTCCTGGCCAAGTACAGTGCGGCCGGTGAGCTCGCATGGGTACAGACCGGCACGGCCTCTTTCGGAACCAATCAGGGATACGGCGTGGCCGTGGATCCGGCGACGGGATCCGTCTATATAACCGGCATCAGCCAGGGAGATACGACGTTCTCGTCATCGAACGGGTCTTACCACTCGGTTCCCGGGCCCTTCACCTGGCATATGGTGTTGGCGAAATTCGATACCAGTGGAGACTTCCAGTGGGGTCAGTCAAACCAGGCATCACCGAATTCCGTTGCACGTAGAGTGGCGGTTGACCTGGATTCCAATGTTTATGTAACGGGTTGGATGGAAGCCACGACGACCTTTCACAGCAACGACGGGCACGATCAGACCGTAGAGGGCTTCAGCGAGCCGGTACAGAGCGGTCCTGACTACCCCGGCGATGGCTTTCTCGTGAAATACGACGAGAATGGCAACCTGAAGTGGGTCAACCACGTCGGCGGCTACAAAGCAATCCCCGTGGATATTGCCAGCAGTCGCGATGGAAAAATCAGCATCACGGGATTCATCGGCAACGTATCGGGGTCCACGCAACAGGCCCAGACGATTGTTACATCCCAACCTGGAGGTAGGAATATCAGCCTGGGTGGCGGTACGCTCACGAGTCCCTTCAACAGGGATGCGTTTTTCGCTACATACGATGCGGGCGGAGTGCTTCTGGAGGCCCGTCGCTTCGGGGGAGCCCTGGATGAAGGGGGCACCGGGATTGCCTATGACAGGCATGGCAACCTGGCTCTCGCCGGCTTGTTCAAAGGTACGCTCCAGATTGGAGGACAGACTCTGATTGGAAAGACTGCCTTGAATCTGTTTGTCGCGACATTTGCGCAGGCACAGCAGGTATGCACCCCGACTCCCAACAGCTCCAGGCTCGCGTGGGTGCACACAGCAGGTGGGATCTATGTGCCGAGTTACGAAACAGGCCCGCGTATCGGGCTGACCGCCTACGGCGACGCAGTGGTCACTGGTGAGTATCAGTCCACTGCGCAGTTCGGCAACTCCATAACTCTGCATACGGCGGGTTTGACGGACGGATTCATGGCACTACTCGAGGCGCCATGAACCGAGTCGGTCCTTCAGCGGGGCCGACAATGTCAGCGGAGCGATACGCAACACTACGCATATCGCTTCCGCCGGAGGACGCGCACACTGTTCAAAACTTTCAACTCGAGCGCTGTGTGCCATGAACAAGCCGTGGCTCGATGCCTACCCAGCGGGTACCCCTGCCGAGATCGACCCCGACTCGGTGCGCACTCTGGTGGAAATGTTGTCAGGAAGCTGTCGGCGCTTCGCTGACCGGCCCGCCTTTCACAACCTCGGCGTTACCCTTACCTATCGCGAGCTGGACCAGCTGTCGCAGGCATTCGCGGCATACCTGCTCGATCGTGGGCTGCACAAGGGCGACCGCGTCGCGCTGATGTTGCCCAATATTTTGCAGTATCCCGTCGCGCTGTTTGGCGTTCTTCGAGCCGGGCTCATTGTCGTCAACACCAATCCGCTATACACGCCGCGCGAGCTCCTGCACCAGCTCGGGGACTCCGGTGCACGCGCGATCGTGGTGCTGGAGAACTTTGCTCACGTTCTGGCAGAGGTCCAGAGTCAAACCCGGTTGGACCACATCATCGTTACGGGTATCGGGGACCTGGCACCCACCTACAAGCGCGTACCCATCAACTTTGTCGTTCGTCGGATCAGGCACCTGGTGCCTGCGTACAATCTGCCGAACGCGATCTCATTCCGGGATGCATTGCACGAGGGGACCAGACTGACCCTGCCGCCCATTGCCATCTCGGCGACTGACACTGCCTTTCTGCAATATACAGGCGGCACCACCGGCGTGGCGAAGGGAGCCGTCCTGACTCACCGCAACCTGGTTGCCAATGTGTTGCAGATGAGCGCGTTCTGGAGGAGTGTCATCGAGCCGGGACGCGAAATCATGGTGACACCCCTGCCGCTGTATCACGTGTTCTGCCTCCTGTGTAACTGTCTGTTGATGGTTCACAACGGCGGACTGAATGTTCTGATCACCAATCCGCGCGATATTCCGGGATTTGTGGGTGAGC